>Ga0114933_10006654_pt1 | contig 10207 bp, 8 predicted proteins | sample 4SBtaG_FD_89691 | JGI IMG/M metagenome (GOLD analysis project Ga0114933, IMG submission 89691) | Deep subsurface microbial communities from Kolumbo volcano to uncover new lineages of life (NeLLi) - 4SBTROV12_W25 metaG | ecosystem: Environmental > Aquatic > Marine > Volcanic | place: Kolumbo... | reverse complement strand
TCTAGCCTCCGAACACGGTTACATTATTTGTGCAGCAATGCGGCTGGCCTGGATTCTAGATCAACTCGGAGCCAGTTCAAAATGACCGCCGACGCCGGATGAATAAACATCCCGTCAAGAAGACGAGCGCAAGTCCACTGACTCTCTCTGTGGGCGCCGAGACTCCACCCGCCTGCGAACCGATGAGCCGGCAGCCGCAACCGGGCCCGTCCGTCTCAGCCCGCTCGACGTCGGCCTCGGGTGCCGCGGCTGGGTCGCTGCTTGGCACGGACTCTTCGGTGGGCTCGGGCGGACGGACCGTGGTCACGCCCAACGCGGGAAGCGGCTCGGTGAGCACCGAGGCCAGCTGGATTTCGCCGCGCGTCTCGGCGGCCGTGTTCTGCGCCGCCGCGGGTTCGGGTCGCAGGCCGTTCCTCGGCCCGCCCCAGATGCCGCGGTTCGGCTGCTCACACTCGACGGCGCCCTCCCACGCATGTCGGATCGCGTAGCGGGCTTGGAAGTTGTTGATCGGAGCGTCGGTGGCGCCCTCCTCCAAGGCTCCGTCATCGGCCCTCCTTTCTCGTCCGCCCTCGACGGCCGATGCCGCCCGGAACACCAGGTCTTCGTCCAGACCATCGCGACCGTAGCGGTAGTGCAGGCGGGAGAGCACGAAGCTCCGGTAGGGGCTGGCCCGAACCACGGTCGAGCGACCACCGGCCCCTCGAACCGAAAGCACGATGGCTTGCGTCACGTTCACAACGCCGTCGTCGTCCGGCCTCGGGAAGGCCCAGCGGCGCACCGCGCTCGTGACGCAACCCTCGAGGGCGTCGTTCTCCAGCGTGCTCGTCTGCATCTCCGAGCTCTGCACCGCGCCCGTTGTGCCGATGGTGAAGGCCACCGTCATGCGCCCATTCAAGTCGGGCACCTGATGCAGCTGCTGCTCGTAGCAGAAGCGCACCTCGTTGAGGTGCCTGCGCAGGACACGCCGGACGACCTCTCGACTGAGCGAGCCGTGCACGTTGGGAGCGCTGAAACGAACCTGGGGCACGGGGCCCGACCGCTGCCCTCCACCGAAACCGCCGAGCCCGAACATGGGGTCGGGCGGCGTCTCCGCGGTCGGCGGCGCGACATCGGCCCCCAGCGTCGCCAGGTCTTCGTTCGACAACGTCGGCCCGGGGCACGGGTCACACGTGCTGGCTTGCCACGCGTACTCGGTGACGACGGCGCCTGGGTGCTGCTCGAGCGTCGCGTCGAAGAGCGCCGCGTAGAACTCGCCAAACCGCTCGCGCGCGCCGGCGTTGACGTCGAGGTTCGTGGGGATCGTCGCGTTCGGATAGTTCGCCACCTCGTAGCGCTGGTTGCGCGCGAGCACGTGCACCACGAGGTCTTGGGTGCCTGATGAGTTCAGGAGCCCGAGGCGCACGGGGAGCGAGAAGGCCTCCGAGTCGTAGTGCACCCGGAGCGGGGAAAGCACCGCCCTCCCCTCCTCGAAGGTGACGCGAGAGGCATCGACCCGAGCCACGAAGAACCGCATGCCAGACTCGACGTAGGGACGCAGGACCGCGGCGCTCCCCTCGGGGATGCGGTAGTCGTTGGCGCGCAGCCAGGTCTCGAGCGCGTCGGAGTCCCGCGCGCTGAGGATCACGATCTCGTATTCGCCGACCGCAAACTCCGCTTCGACCACGACCTCAGGAGCGCTTCCGCCACCCCGGCCGTAGCCGCCTCCCCCGTGTCCGATGGTGCCGAGGTTGCCGAGACCGATCGTGCCCTCGTAGGCCGGCCGACACGGATCTTGCTCCCAGTACTCGACCAACCGAGGCGACGCCAAGCGGTCCACCCGCTCGAAGAGCTCGCGCGGGAGCGTGCGCACGTTCTCCTCCTGCAGCACCACCGGGACCGGGACCACCAGGGCGAAGTCCTCCGGCGGCCCGTGGTAGTCGTTCTGCATCGAGAGCACCGTCGTCGTGCCCTCGCGCATCATCACGACCATCGTCGCCTGATTCGTGATCGCGTGATCCGCGCCCGCAACGTAGAAGCCGCAGAATGCACGGGCGCCGATCGGTACGCCGAGCAGGGTGAGCGCAACGAACCATCCCAAGCCTCGCATCGAGCCCTCCCGCAACGCCGACAGGGTACCCCACCCAACGACTCAGCGGGCGCGGGGCTTTCGGAGCAAAGGGCGCAGACGCTTCTTCAGCTCCGCGGGCGCCGCTCGACGTACGCCCGCCACCCCATCGCCGGCCGTGTAGTCGCACGAGAACACGACAAAGTTTGTGTCTTGATTCAGCGGAAGCTCCTCGGCGTTGAGCTCCTTCGCGAGCGCCTCCACGACGCGAAACGCGGCCTTGTACTTCTTCTTCTCCCAGATGAGCTGGTTGGCGATCGTGCAGAGCTTCTTCATCCGCTCGTCCCAGAGTTCGGGGACCGCCTCGTCATCGAAGAGTCGCCACTCCGGAGGCTGCCAGAGGTAGTCGACCGCGTGAGCGCCGTGCTCCTGCAAGAACGCGTCACGCTCGGACGCGAGCCCCAAGCCCAGCATGGGCGGCAGGAGGTGGTCGTAGGCTTCGCCATTCATGCACAGGCAAAGGGCGTAGACCGGCTCATCGACCGTGATCTGCTCGAGCGCCTCGAAGACGAGTTTGCGCAAGTGCGTCGCAATCAACGGCAGCAGCTCCTGGAGCGATTCTCCTTCGTCGGGTCGTTGCCACAGGGCATTGCGACCGGCCACGGAGACGGACTCGATCAGCTCGAGCCGGTCCAGCTCGTCGTAGGAGACCTCGTACGTATGATCGACGCGACCGAGGCTGGCGTCCCACGCGGCGGTGCGGATGACGCGCAGCGCTGAGCCTTCGTACTCGTAGCGCTCCACGCTCCTGCCGAAGCGCGCCCAGCTTCGCCGGCCGACGATCAGCCCGTCGCGCACCTCGTAGTGAGTCACCGCGCCCGGCGCGCGATCGGAGTGGCGGAAGTGCCAGCCCTGAATCTCGCCCGGGAGGTGAAGGAAGAGACTCTGATGGAAGCCGAACTCGTTGTAGCGACGCGTCACGCGCACGCGATCTTCTGCGTCGAAGCCGTAGGCGTGGGTGCCCGACTTCGGAGCCCCCTCGGGCGCCGATTTGCGGAGGCGACCTCGGGGCTGTCGATGGCGCTCGAAGTAGAGCGGCTGGAGCTCGTGCAGCGCGCCCGTCGCCCACTCCCAGCGGACCACCGCCGCCTCACACTCGCGCTCGAGGTCGGCGTGCTTTTGGGGGGCGGCCGCGAAGGCTGCTTCGAGACCGACGTCTGGCGCGGCAGCGGGATCTCGGAGGACCGCCTGAAGCGCGGAAAGCGCATCGCGGTACGCCTCGTCCCCGGTTTGGTCAGTCCGCTTGGCGAGCGCGATGAGGCGGACCCGAACCTCCTGGGTCGCGTGCGGGTCGGGGATCTTCGCGATGGCCGCGGCCAGGGCGGCTTCCTCCTCGGGGGACATCTCGACCGTCGAAGTGAAGGCGTCGATCTTGGAATTCGTCGTCACGGATGCGTCCACCAGCGGTTGCTACTTTGTTTGCTCGGCGCAGCCTGGACTCGCCGAATCGCGCGTGAGCGTACCAAAGCCCCCTACGGTTCCCGAGCCCCCTTTTCTCAGAGCGTCGGCCCGTCGCGTCCCGAAGCAGAGTAGATTGGGAGGCTATGCATCGCCTCAGCCCGCTCGACGCCGGATTCCTGCTCGCAGAGACCCGAGAGACCCCCATGCACGTCGGTGGCGTCTACCTCTTCACGTATCCCGAGGGCGCGGACGAGCAGGCCTTCCTGGCCGAGACCAAGGAGATCCTCCGGTCCACCACGCGCTGGCGGCGGCCGTTTGGACACAAGCTGAAGCTCAACCCGCTCGGCGCCGCGGCCTACTGGGAGCCGGACGAACGGCTCGATGTGGACTACCACGTACGGCACTCGGCGTTGCCCAAGCCGGGACGCTATCGCGAGCTCTTCAGCCTCACTTCACGCCTGCATCAGTCGCTCCTCGATCGACACCGTCCGCTCTGGGAGCTCAACCTGATCGAGGGGCTCCAGGACCGGCAGTTTGCGCTCTACTCGAAGATCCACCACGCGGCGATCGACGGGGTCGGCGGCGTGCGGCTCGCGCAGACCATGCTCTCCACCGATCCATCGGAGCGTCGGGAGCACTCTCCCTTCTCGCTCGAGGCGCACGAGCAAGCCAAGGCACGGCGCAAGCCCGTCGAGCCGCCCACCGAGCGCGAGATGAAGGCGGTCGCGGAGGTGCTGCGCGAGTCGTTCGGGGTGAGCAAGAGTCTGCTCTCCAGCCTGCGCACCTACGCGCGCGCCTGGCTGAAGCCGGACGACCAGAAGCTCACCACCTCCTGGACCACGACCCCGGTCACGAGCTTCAGCTCGAAGATCACCGGCGCGCGTCGGTTCGTCGCGCAGTCGTACTCCCTGCCTCGGGTGCGCGCGGTCGGAAAAGCGCTCAGCGGCACGATCAACGACGTGGTCCTCGCCATGTGCGGCGGCGCCCTCCGTCAGTACCTCTTGGATCGGAACGAGCTGCCCGACGCGCCGCTCACCGCGATGACGCCGGTCTCGTTGCGAACCAAGTCGAGCGAAGGCCTCGGGAACGCCGTGGGCGCGCTGACTGCCAACCTCGCGACCCACATCGCTGACCCTGGCGAACGCTTTCAGCGCACCAAGGCCTCGATGAACGAAGGCAAGTCACTGCTCCAGGGCATGAGCCCGAAGGAGATCGAGCTCTTCACGCAGCTCACGCAGGCCCCCCCGCTCCTCATCGGCATGCTCGGGCTCGGCGACCGCTTCCCCCCGTACAGCACCGTCATCTCCAACGTGCCCGGGCCGCGAGAGCGCAGCTACTGGAACGGAGCGCGGCTGGACGGCATGTACCCGATGAGCGCCATCTACCATGGCTTCGCGCTGAACTTCACGTTGCTCAGCAACGCCGACCAGCTCGACTTCGGCGTCATCGCGTGTCGCAACTCCGTGCCGAGCTGCCAGCGCATCATCGACGACCTCGAAGGCGCGCTGCGAGCTCTCGAAGAGGCCGCGGGCATCCGCACCGAGGCTGACTGAGCCGGCCCCGCCCGAGATGAACGGGGCCGACGGGGCCAGGACGCGCCGGAGACGATAGGAAGAAAACGAAGAAGAGCGTCCCCTAGCAGGTTCGTCGGCGCCTGCGGCGGAGGAGCCAGCCCAGGAGGGGCAGGAGGAGCCAGGCGGCCGATGAGGAGTCGCCGCCGGTGGCGCGGCAGCTGCAACCGCCCTCGGGCGAGCCACCTGTGCCGCCGTCGAGGGCGCCGCCATCGGCGAAGTCGGCCGGGGTGCACTCGCGCACACACCGCGGGCTCGGTAGCTCCGCTCCGCCGCCAGGGTCACAGGTCTCTGTCTCGTCGATGATTCCGTCGCCGCAGAACGCGAGCACACACGTCGTCCGGCATGCGTTCGGCCGCTCATCGGAGTTGTCCATGCCGTCGTCGCAGCCCTCCGCGCCGTCGACCGTTCCGTCTCCGCAAGCCGCGCGCAGGCAGTTCGTGCGGCACGCGTCGGCCTCCGAGTCGGAGTTGGCGTCACCGTCGTCACACTCCTCGGCCGGTCCGTCGACCCAGGCGTCTCCGCACGTGTATTGGCAGAGGCTCGCCGCGCCGGTCGGCTCCCAGCAGGCCCAGCCCGCTTCGATCCCGCACTCCGCGTCGCAGCCGTCGCCAGCCTCCGCGTTGCCGTCGTCGCAGGCTTCGCCGCGCGCGATCCTTCCGTCGCCACACGAGCTCACGCACGCGCCCGCCTCGTCGCGCTCGAAGCCGCCGCGGCAGGGGCACTCGTTCGGCATGCCGGGCAGGTTTCGGCAGACTTCGTTGGGGCCGCAGCCGTGGGTGCCATCGGTGCACTCATTGACGTCCGCGCAGCTGACCCCCGAACCCTCGTAGCCCTCGACGCAGGCGCACGAGTAGCCGCCTGTCGTGTTGGAGCAGGTCGCGCTTCGGTGACAGTCGTTGACGCCGGTCGCGCACTCGTCGATGTCGACGCAGCTCCGGCCATCGCCCTCGTAGCCCTCATTGCAGACACACGTGAAGCTGCCCGGCTCGTTGGTGCAGACCGCGTCGTCGGCGCAGACCAAGAGCGACGGCGAACACTCGTCGATGTCGACACAGGTCCCGCCGACTTCGGAGTAGCCCGAATCACAGGAGCAGCTGTAGCCAGGCGGGTCGGTCTCGACGCAGCTGCCCATCCCGCAAGGTGCAGGAGCGCACTCGTCGATGTCGATGCAGGTCGCGCCGTCGAACGTGAATCCGGGCTGGCAGTCACACCTGAACGATCCTGGCGAGTTCACACAGCCAGCGCTGCCCACGCCGCATGGGTCGGCCATGCACTCGTCGATGTCGACGCAAGTCGAGCCATCAAACATGTACCCGGGCGGACAGACACAGGAGTACGAGCCGGGCGTGTTCGAACAAGAGCCGACGCCACATGGGCTGGAGCGACACTCGTTGATGTCCGCGCAGATGTCTCCCGTGCCGCGCGTCGTCGAGCCGACGCCGACGTAGCCGGCGATACAGGTGCACGTCCAGCTGCTGCCGCGCACCGGCGTGCAGGTCGCCCGCGGGGTGTCGCAGTCGTGCGTACCAGCGTCACAGGCGTTGCTGACGACGCAGGTCGTGCCGTTGAAGAGATAGCCGGTCGGACAGCTGCACGAATGTGAACCGACGCTGTCCGAGCACGTGCCGACCCCGCAGATGCCCGGCGTCGCCGTGCACTCGTTGATATTGACGCAGGTCGAGCCGTTGAACGTGTACCCGGAGTTACAGCTGCACGTGTAGCCGGGCGGCGCAGTCTGAGAACAAGAGCCCGGACCACAGGGGTTGGGGCTGCACTCGTTGATGTCGAAGCAGCCCGACGAGAAGCTCAGGATGTTGTAGAGGTCGTTGCCGTTCACGCCCTGCGTGAAGTCGTGGAGGTTGGTGCGCGTGTGGCCCTGCCGACTGGTCGGCGCATAGCCCGCTCGACAGGTGCAGTCCCAGTCGCCGATCCCATTGCCCGAGGATCGCGAACAGGTCGCGTTGGAATCGCAGTCGTGCCGAGATGAGCTGCTGCACGTGTTGTAGGAGCTCTCGGACGGCTGGTTTCCGCGGGTGCCCGGATTGGCGTAGTAGGAGCCCGGGTAGGAGGGAGCGTAGGGAGAGCTCGTCGGTGGGCTGCTCGTCGATCGGGCCGCAGACCACGAGCCCCAGGGATCGCCGAGCTCCTGCCCGTTCGAGTAGCCGTCCCCGTCGGAGTCGCGCTCGGCCAGCTCACGGTTCCACGTGTAGCCGTTGTTGATGAAGTCCGTGCCGAAGAGGGTGCGTGTCCCGCCGCCGGCCGGATCGATGTGACAGACCCCGCAGCGACCGGTCGAACCGCTGAAGCGGTTGCTGTAGCCGTTGGGGATTCGCCACGGGTAGTTCGCGCTCGCGACGCTCGTCCAACTCAGGGCGGCGATCACGAAAAAGACGGAAAGCCGCAGCCAAGGCAGAGTCGAGCGAGGGTTCTCCACCCGCACAGTCTAGACGTGCGCCAGCGGGGGTCGACCCCGCGGCGCAGAATCTTGGCTGGGTGGGTCCTTCAGCCGCAGGGAGCGTTGCCGGTCGCGTGACCGCAGTGCAGGTTCGTCATGCCCGCCTCGGCCAGGCCCAGGTGGGTCGTGACGCACATCTGGCGGGACGTCTCGTAGCCGTCAAACGCCGTCGTGCAGGCGTCCGTATCGGCGTACCGCATCGCGCCGAAGCCGCAGGTGGTCTCGTAGGCCGTGCAGAATGCGGTCGCCTCGGTCGACGGGCCGCCAGGGCCCGCGTCCGTATCGGCCGGGCCTGCGTCGGTGTCGGCCGGGCCGGCGTCCGTGTCGGCGGGGCCCGCGTCCGTATCGGCGGGACCTGCGTCCGTGTCGGCCGGGCCCGCGTCGGTCCCACCACCGCCCGAGTCCGCGGTCATCGGACCCGCATCGGTGCCGCCGCTATCGTCGTCACATCCGCTAGCGAAAGCGAGCAGCGAGGCCAGAAGTAGGGATGCGAGAAGCGGGCGATTGAGATTCAGCATGGGGATTCCTCCGGTATTCGTGGCGAGGGTACTCGGGTCGGGCTCAGATACCCGGAATGTGGCGGGTTTGGAGGCGACGCGGCCGAGGCGTGCGTTGGAACACAGGCGATTCGGAACGTCTCCAGCGCCACGCGTACCCAACGGTGTGCGGCTGACCCTCGTCTTCATCCTGGCCCTGAGCGCGGCGTGCGCCCACACGGACGCACGTTCCACGGACGGCGTTCGCGCGACCCGGACGCATACCGAACGGGCCGAGCCCGCCGGCGCAGCCGACGAACGAGGGGCCGAGTGTGGCAGCGGTTCGCGTTCTCTCCATCGTTCATGTCTCCGCGCGGCAGACTCGCGCAGCGCCGGCGCCCGGGCTCTTAATGGGCGCTTAAATGAACCCAGCAGCCCTCAGGTTCAGGAGCCCGCCCAAGCCCAAGCGTCCCCCCGGAGCTCGCGCCCAAGGCTACCCGCCCCGCTCCCCGTGCGTTCGCGTGTCGACCTGCCCCTCGGCGCCGTGCCGCGCAGAGAGCCCTCGAGACCACCGAGCCGAGTCGAGCACCTGGCCCACTTGCGGCCAGCCTTTCGCGCCTGCGCCCAGCGAAACGATGGCCTCACCCCGGAGTTCGCGGAGTGCGCCTGTGCAGTGCTCTGTCGCGCCCGCTTCCCGGCCGACGAGAGCGTCACGTCGATCCGCTTCCCGTTCTTCGACATCGACGGACTCAGCTTCACGATTCAGCCGTCCGGGATGGTCTCCGAGTGCGCCTACCGTATCGGTCAGCGGCAACTCGCAGAGGTCACCTGCGCACCTTGAAGCCAGGCACGCTTACGGGGAGTCGCGACAGCAGCGCGCATCACACGCAGCGTAGAACGCGCGAGCTGAAGGACAGGGACGCGTCGGGCTGGGCCGGCAGTCCGAAAAAGGCTCTTCGAGCACCGCGCAGGAGCACAGCTCCCCGCCGGGCTGACACCGCTGCTGCTCGACCGCCTGGCAGCCCTCGGGGCAGACCGGCGGCGGCTCCGTGCTCACCGCGCAGTGCCCCTCGACGCAACGACCGATGAGCGTGTCGGGAATATCGCGCCGCTCGCACGGCGAACAGATCGGCGTCTCCCCGCAGGTGCGCTGGTAGTACGCGATCTCGCTCCCGCGCCGCACGGAGATCTGATGCGGATCGCAGGCACAGCAGTCGCGTTCGATCACCACACACTCCTGATCGCTCGTGCAGGCCGTGAGCGACTCCTGCCGCAGATCGACCGCCGCACATCGCCCGTCGTCACACATCGCGACCAGGCTGGGGTTCTCCGTGCCCTCACAGGCCGGACACGCGACCGCCTCGCACGCTGGATCCGTCGAGCCCGGATCCGCCGCGCGCGAAAACGCCTCGACGTCGGTCAGCTCGGCCTCCCCGCAAGGAGCACAGCAACCGCGGTGACGCAGCGCACATTGATAGGGCTCGGAGCACTCCGTGACCGGCGCCGACGGAACCGCCGGGGTGGGCGCGGCGGGCCTCGGCGTGGGCTCCGGAACGGCCGTCGGAGCAGGCTCCGGGGACCCGCAAGCGAGCACGAGCAGAGCGAAGAGTGAGGCGCGGGTTTGGATGGCAGGAGGATAGCGCGGGTGGATTGAGCTCGTAACCGGCTGCGATTCAGTGAGCTCCCCGATGCCGCCGTGGAGGGGTGAGTGGATCGAGCGGCTTGCACTGTGAGCGACTCCTAGACCCCTGGTAGCCGTCACGGTTCCACTACCGCTCCGCTACGAAGATCTGCTCGAAGCCGTTGCGGTCGCTCTGGAAGTAGAGCCGCCGGCCGTCCGCTGAGAGCCAGCCGTCGCGGTCGTTCCCGTTGCTGTTGACCGAGTCGACCGGGACCGGTGAGCCGATGGCGCCTTCGGCGGTGTAGTGCGCAAAGAAAATGTCTCGGCCTCGGCCGAGCCGGTCGGAGTCCATGACCAAGAGCTCGCCCCGCCACTGAGCGGGCAGCTCGTGGTGGTCGACGGTGCTGAGGGTCTCGACGACGCTCGGCGCGCTCCAGGTTCCGTCGACGCGCTCGGATCGAAAGATGTCGGAGGTGCCGCCTCGCTGTGAGGAGAAGAGCCAGACGTTCCCGCTCGGTGCTGCGACGACGCAGCACTCGGGTTCGGGGGACGCCAGGACGGCGAACCGAACCGGCG
>Ga0114933_10006653_pt1 | contig 10208 bp, 6 predicted proteins | sample 4SBtaG_FD_89691 | JGI IMG/M metagenome (GOLD analysis project Ga0114933, IMG submission 89691) | Deep subsurface microbial communities from Kolumbo volcano to uncover new lineages of life (NeLLi) - 4SBTROV12_W25 metaG | ecosystem: Environmental > Aquatic > Marine > Volcanic | place: Kolumbo... | reverse complement strand
GAACACCAACTAATTGAGAGCCAACCTGAGTAGCTAGTCTAACTCTTTGCGCTTCTCCACCTGAAAGAGATTTAGAAGATCTTGATAGACTTAAATACTCTAAACCTACATCCAATAAGAAATCAATCCTAGTCTTAATCTCTTTAATTATTTCTTCTGATATTTTATGATCTTTATTTGATAGTTTACTTTCCAATTCTTTAAACCATTTACTTAGCTCAATTAAATCCATGGTTGATATATCGTTAATGTTCTTGTCATCTATTTTAAAATATCTTGATTCCTTCTTAAGTCTACTTCCATTACACGATTTGCATTCATTTTTATCTAAAAATTGAAGTGCCCATCTTCTTAAATTCTTTGATTCATTATTATTTAACTGATCCTTAATAAAAGTTTTGATACCTTGATAATCAATATTATATTCTCTTGTTAATCCAAGTTCTTTAGAATTAATAGTGAAATTTTTCTTCCCCCCATTTAATATAAAATCTAAGCCTTCCTGAGGTATATCTTTTATAGGATCATCCATAGAGAATTTGTAATATTTTGATATTAACTCAATTTGTCTAAATATCCAGGATTTATCTCTTTCTCCAATAGGAGATATACCACCTGAATTAATAGAGATACTGTCATCAGGGATTAATTTATTCATATTTAACTCATATTCTACTCCAAGGCCTAAACAAGATTGACACATTCCTTTTGGAGAGTTAAAGGAAAATGTATTTGGTTCTGGTTTTGGGTACGATATTCCAGTATCAGGACACATCAAATTTCGACTAAAATACCTTGGTGAACCTGATTCAGAATCAAGAATAAAAATCGTATCATTACCATACTTCATTGCAATCTTTATTGACTCTGTCAAATCTTTTTTTGATTCAAAGTCATCACCAACTAAAAGATTATCTATTACTAAGCTTATATCGTGAACCTTATATCTATCTAGTTTCATTCCTTGCTTAATATCTAGAATCTCCCCATCAACAATTACTTTGGAGAATCCTTGTTTTGTAAAGTTTTCGAAAAGTTCTCTATAATGTCCTTTTCTTGATCTAATAATAGGTGAAAGAATTATAATCCTTTGCTTTAAGTAATCTTTGCAGATTAGCTTTATGATCTTGTCATCACTATTGCTAATCATTTTTTTATTTGACTTATAGCTATATGCAACTCCAATTCTTGCATAAAGTAATCTAATAAAGTCATATATATCTGTTATAGTTCCAACAGTAGATCTTGGGTTTTTAGTTGTAGTTTTTTGTTCTATTGCTATTACTGGAGATAAGCCTTCAATTTTATCAACTTCTGGTCTTTCAAAATTTCCTACAAATTGTCTTATATATGCTGAGAAAGTCTCCATATATCTTCTTTGTCCTTCTGCGTAAATAGTATCAAAAGCCAAAGAGGATTTTCCACTTCCTGACAAACCAGTTATAACAACTAGCTCATCTCTTGGAATGTTTAAATCAAGATTTTTAAGATTATGGACTTTCGCACCCTCTATCTGTATTGAATTACTCAAATTATAATAGATTTTTGCAAAAATAGTCTATTTTAATTTTGCAGCAAAGTCATCTCCTCTATAATCAGCTCCTCCTGAAACTTTACCGTTATCATCTATAAAAATTGCATCTACAGCTCCTATAGAAGACCTTGGAGACATTCCTGATATATCATATTCAAAAGGAAGTGAGATAACATTATAATTCTTTTCTCTTAATAGTGAATCAATAGTATTATCGGAATTATTCTTTTCAATTATAATTACATCTGGGAGCCACTGATGGTGAAATCTAGGAGCATTAACTGCGTCTTGGACATTCATTTCAAATTCATAGATATTCAATATAGTCTGGAATACAGATGTAATAATTGTTGAGCCTCCAGGAGTTCCAACAATCAATGAAGGCTTATTGTTTTTTAAAACAATAGTTGGAGTCATTGAGCTAAGCATTCTCTTTTTTGGTTGAATTGAGTTTGCTTCACTACCAATTAGGCCATAAAAATTTGGATGACCTGGTTTTGAACTAAAATCATCCATTTCATTGTTTAAGAAAAACCCAGCACCTTCTACATATACTTTTGAGCCATAACTATTATTTAACGTTGTTGTAACAGAAACGGCATTACCATCTTTATCTATTATTGAGTAATGTGTTGTTTGATCACTTTCATTTATAATTATATCTCCATGTTTAACTTCTGATGATGGTGTTGCTTTTTCCCATGAAAAATTCTTCATTCTCTTTTTGATATAATCTTTATCAATTAACTCATATACAGGTAAATTCATAAAGTCAGGGTCTCCCATAAAGTGACTTCTATCTGCATATGCTCTTCTCTCAACTTCAGTCATTAACTGTATAGCTTCAAGTGAGTTATGCCCATAGCTTGCTATGTCATAGTCTTCTATTGCCTTAAGCATTTGTCCTAACAATATTCCTCCACTTGATGGTAGTGACATTGAGATAATATCAAGTTCTTTATATTTAAATCTTACTGGTTCACGCCATATTGATTTATAATTTTTAAGATCTTCAATTGTCATTATACCTCCTGATTCTATTACTTCATTAACAATCATTTCAGCAATTTCCCCCTCATAGAATGCTTTAGGGCCATTTTTAGAAATTTTAGATAGTGTTTCAGCAAAAGCTTCATTTTTAATGGTATCTCCTTTATAGTATTTTTTGGAGTAAAGGGAACTATCACCGTTTATTAGGATGAAATCATCAAGTTTTCCCGATAATGATGAGGATTGCTTATCTGTAACTATAAATCCTTCTTTAGCAAGTCTTATTGCTGGCATAAAGAGCTCTTCTATTGGGAGTGATCCAAATCTTGAATGTATTTCAAAAATAGCAGAAATTGAACCAGGAACTCCAACAGCAGCTCCACCTAAAGTACTCATATCTGGAATAACATTACCATCTTTATCTAAGTACATATCTTTATATGCGTTACCGGGTGCCATTTCTCTAAAATCTAGTGTTCCACTTGTACCATCTGAATTAGAATAGACAAAAAATCCACCACCTCCAATATTTCCAGCAGTAGGATGAACAACGGCTAATGCTAGGTGAACAGCTATCATAGCATCATAAGCATTACCTCCGTTTTTCATAATCTCAACACCAATCTCTGATGCCTCTTTTCTAGCAGAAACTACTGTAGGATTATAGCTATTATCGCAAGAGATTATTAGAAAGGAAAGAATAAGAACTAAAATACTTCTCATAAACAAATTTCTCTGTAATTTACAATTTATATATTTACAATTAATATGACCTTAATAAAAAATATTTCAGGATTTAGAGGTACAGTAGGAGGTCCACCAAAAGAAAATTTAACCCCATTTGATGTAGTCACTTCAGTTTCAGCATTTTGTAAATTCTTAAAAGAGAAGCATGGTGATAAAAAGCTTATAGTTACAACTGGAAGAGATGGAAGAGCTACAGGTGAGAATTTTCATACAATTGTCAATCGAACTATTTCATTGATGGGAATCAACGTTATAGATGCAGGTCTATCAACTACTCCTACTTTATGCTGGGGTGTTTTAAATAATGACTCTTATGGTGGAATAATGATTACTGCAAGTCACAATCCTGAAGAATATAATGGTTTAAAGTTTTTTAATGAGGATGGAGAGTTCCTATCAAGAGAAGATATGAATAAAGTTATAGAATATTCTAACTCTACAGATTTTGAATATCAGAATACTATGAATCTTGGCTCCATTAATATTCACAAAAATCTAATAGAGGATCATGTTGATGATATATTAAAATTAGATATAATCCCTGTTGAAAAGATAAGGTCTATGAATATAAATATTGTAGTAGATGGAATCAATTCTGGTGGGGCAATTGCAATCCCATTACTATTAGACAAGTTATCAATAAAATATAAATTAATTAATGGTGAGATTTTAGGAAAATTTTCACATACACCTGAACCATTACTTGAGAATTTAACTGAATTATCTAAAGAGGTTAAAAAAGAAAAAGCAGATTTTGGAATAGCAGTTGATCCTGATGTAGACAGGTTAGTGTTTTTTGATGAAAATGGTGATATTTTTGGTGAAGAATATACTCAAGTTGTCTGCTCTGATTACGTTCTTTCTAATAAAAAGGGTAATGTTGTTTCAACTTTATCATCATCTAATGCTATGAGGGATATAGCTTCACATTATGGATGTGAATACTTTCATACGGCTGTTGGAGAAATGAATGTTGTTGAGAAAATGAAAGAAGTAAATGCTGTTGTTGGAGGAGAAGGAGGGGGAGGGATTATATATCCTGATCTTCACTATGGTAGAGATGCTCTTATTGGAACTGCTTTATTTCTATCGCTTTTAACTACCACAAATGAAAAGGTCTCTGAAATTAAGAATCGCTATTCCTTATATTTTATGAGTAAATTAAAAATTAAATTATCTAAAAATATAGATGTTGACTCAATACTTTCAATCATATCAGATAAATATTCAAAATACAGTCCAATACTTATTGACGGAGTTTATATAGAGTTTGATTCTAGTTGGATACATCTTAGGAAATCTAACACTGAGCCTATTATCAGAATTTTTACTGAGTCTAAATCAAAAAAAGAAGCTGATCAATTAGCAAATGAATTCTACGATTTAGTAAATTCCATTAGTTAAACTTACCATATAGGTCTTTATATTTAAACCTATTATGTGTCCAGAAATATTCTGAAGGATTCTCTCTTATTTTTTTCTGAAGAAAATCAATAAACTGGTTAGTTATATTATATGGATCAGAATTTTCTTTAGTTACAGGAAAAATTTCAAATGAATAATAACCTCTCTTAATTCTTTTAGCTGATGCAAAAACTACTGGATAATTATATTTGTTTGCTATCCTTTCACCACCAGTAAAAAAAGGAACATTAACATTTAGATATTTTGCCCAATATGTTTTTTCAGTTGGCCTTGGTGATTGATCTGAATTAAATCCATATATATTAACATTACCGTTCTCATGTTCTGATTCTATAAACTCATGAACTTTATATCTAGATAATAAATAACCCTTATGTTTTTGTCTCACATTACTATAGAACCTTTCAAAATATTTATTTGTTAATGGAGTGTATATACCAACAACCTTATTACCATCGATATGATTTCCTAATGACATTGTCCACTCAAAATTAGAGTAATGAGCCATTAACAATATTACACCTTTCTCTCTTTTTAATAAATCAAAAACCAAATCACCATTAATTAACTTATATCTATTTGAAAACTGTTTTCTTGTCATTGATGATGCCTTAATAGATTCTAACATTATATCACAGAAATGCCTGTAGAAGTCTGATTCTATAGATAACCTTTTACTTGATGAAAATTCAGGAAATGCTAATTCTATATTATTACTGACTAGTTTAACTCTATATTTTAGCAGTTTATAAATAATAACATATAGAAAGTCAGATAAAATGTAAACCAGTCTAAATGGTAGAATGGATATTATTTTAATAAAAGGGTATAGAATTAAAAATGTAATTAAATGCAATTCTTATTTATTTTCAGATAGGGATGACTCAATCTTTTGATCTAAACTTAAACCTCTTAAATTTTTTGCTATAACATAACCATTTTCATCTAACAAAAACGATTGAGGAATCGCTCTAATACTATATTGTCTTGCTATAGGATCATTCCAAAAGTTAAGATTTGATACTTGTATCCAAGGAAGATTATCATCTGAAACCGCCTTCTCCCATTGTTCTTTTGTTCTGTCTAAAGAAACACCTACTATTTGAAGGCCAGATGAGCTATACTTCTTATATAGTCTAACCAGGTTAGGGTTTTCCACTCTACATGGTCTACACCAAGCTGCCCAGAAATCAATCAATGTAACTTTACCTAAGTTTTCACTCAAGGTAATATTTCCTCCATCCAAAGAAGGAGCTGTAAAATCTGGAGCTAATTCTCCAACATTAATTGGATCTTCATATTGTCTTAATAGGTCAGCAATGTTTTTACCAACATTACTTATTTTGATTCTATTGCTGAATGAATTAAAGACTTCTATAATACTATCTTTATTAACCTTATTCTCAACCATAAATACTTCTAATAGTAGAGCTGACATATAAGAGTCATTGTTATTTACTATAAAATCCCACTCATATAGCATTACTTCTTGTTCTTTTCTATTTATGTCTTTCCTTAATTTAGATGCTAGCTCCAAATCATTATTAAATATTGCTTGTTGCTGATCATAAGCAATTTTATTAATGTTTTCAACTAATGATTTCGTTTGATTTCTATATTTATTAAAATCATCATTAGATTTAGTACCTGTAACAATTGATGATGTTATACTGTCTTTGAAGATTTCTGCACTAATCTTTCCAGATTCTATAATTGAAAGAACATATCCATTTACTCCTTCAACCTGAAAATAACTTATCTCAGGAGTTGCAGCTTCTCCAGCAAACTTAAACTTGGAATTTTGAATAACTGTAGAATCTTTTACAAATGGCTGATTATTTTGATCGGCTTGAAGAATATATACTTTAGACCCCTCATCTGCATCAATAGTTCCATTAATTGTAAAATCATTACTTGAATTACAAGAAATGATTAATAAAGATGATATTATAAATTTGATTCTCATTATTGTTTAAATTATTAGATTGACATTGCAAATTTAAAAATTCATTTTTAATATATTTAATTAACTTTTGATAAGTTTCAATGGATATAATAAAAAAAATAACCAAAGTTGTTGATGAATCATCAATAATAACTGGAGAAGACTTAAAATCAAGATTTTATCATATATGGAAAACTGATATTTCCCTTGAATCAATTTGTGTTGTACTTCCTAGAAATACAGAACAGGTATCTGAGATAATGAAGATATGCTATAAGGATGATCAAGAAGTTGTTATTCATGGTGGACTTACAAATCTTGTGGGATCTACAAAAACTAATAATTCACAAATTGTTATTTCTTTAGAGAAAATGAACAGTATAATTGAGATTGACACAGAGAGTAAAACTGTAACATGTGAATCAGGAGTTATATTGGAGGACTTGATTAATGTATGTAAAGAAAAAGATCTATTACTTCCATTAAACTTCGGTGCTCGAGGATCAGCGCAAATTGGAGGTGCTGTGTCAACTAATGCAGGTGGATTAAGAGTTTTTAAATATGGTATGACAAGAAACCTTGTATTAGGAACTGAAGCTGTATTACCAAATGGTACTGTGATTAGTTCACTAAAGAAGCTTATAAAAGATAATTCAGGGTATGATCTAAAACAAATTTTTATTGGAAGTGAGGGAACACTTGGAATTGTCACTAAGGTTGTCCTAAGACTTTATGAACTCCCATCATCAAGATTAACAGCAATGTCTGCAGTAAATAGCTACGACAATGTAATTAAGCTATTAAAGCATTTAGAAAAAAATCTGTCGGGGAACCTATCTGGATTTGAACTATTATGGAATAATACATATAAGACAATGGTAAGTGAAAAAACAAACTATAATAAGTATCTTCCTGACACATATAAATATTACGTATTCATCGAAAGCACAGGTTCTGATTATGAGAGTGATTATTTAAAATTAGAAACTATAATTACAGAGTCTCTTGAAAAAGGATATATAGAAGATGCTGTAATAGGTAAAAACGATAAAGAACAGACTAACATATGGGGAATAAGAGAAGATGTTTCAGTGCTTGCTGATGAAGAAAAATACGATCAACATTTTGATATAAGTATCCCTACTTCTTCGATAGGTAAGATTATAGATAAAATAACTAATGAGCTATTAGAGAATAAAGATGTCAAGACAATATTTCCATTTGGACATGTAGCTGATGGGAATATTCATTTTATAATAGGGAAGGATTCTGATAAAGAATCTATAACAAGAGAAGTTAATGAAATTATATATTCAAATATAGAATCAGTTAATGGATCTATATCTGCAGAGCATGGTATTGGAATTGACAAAAAAGAATACCTGAAAAATACCAGAAATAAAGATGAGATTGATTTAATGAGATTACTAAAGAAATCAATAGATCCAAAAAATATATTAAATCCTGGTAGAATATTGTAATTTAAACATCTTATCTTTGAGCTTACATTATGGCTGGAAATTCTTTTGGAAACATATTTACATTAACAACTTTTGGAGAATCTCATGGTCCTGCTCTTGGAGGAATTATTGATGGTTGTCCTGCAGGATTGAAAATTAATTTAAAGAAGGTTAATGATGATTTAAATAGGAGGAGACCCGGTCAGTCAGAAATTGTTACTCAAAGAAAAGAAGCAGATTCAGTTGAATTTCTTTCAGGTATATTTAAGGATAAAACAACAGGTACTCCTATAGGATTTATAATCAAGAACAGAGATCATAAATCTAAAGACTATAAACATATAATGAATTCCTATAGACCTTCGCATGCTGATTTTGTTTATGATAAAAAATATGGATTTAGAGACTATAGAGGAGGAGGTCGAAGCTCAGCAAGAGAGACTGTTGTTAGAGTAGTTGCTGGATCAATTGCAAAACAACTAATTAGCCCCGTAAAAATCAATGCATTTGTATCTTCAGTAGGAGATGTAAAAATGGATTTAGATTTTTCAAAAATAAATTTTAATAATACTGAAAAATCAATTGTTAGGTGTCCTGAACCAAAAACTGCAAAAAAAATGGAGGATCTAATCAAGAAAACAAGAAAAGCTGGAGATACAGTTGGAGGAGTAGTGTCATGTATCATTAAAAATCCACCAATTGGTTTAGGAGAACCTGTTTTTAATAAACTCCATTCTGAACTTGGAAGAGCTATGCTTTCTATTAATGCAGTCAAAGGATTCGAATTTGGAAGTGGGTTTCAAGGTTCAAAAATGAAAGGTAGTGAACATAATGATGTTTTTACAAAAGAAGGGAAGACTAAAACAAATCTATCTGGAGGAATTCAAGGTGGTATTTCAAATGGAATGGATATTTACTTTAATGTTGCTTTTAAACCTGTCTCAACAATAATGAGAGACCAGGACACTATCAACAGTAAGGGAAAAGCTGTAAAAATTAAAGGTAAAGGAAGGCATGACCCGTGTGTTGTTCCAAGAGCAGTTCCAATTGTTGAAGCAATGTCAGCAATTGTAATAGCGGATTTCTATTTGCTAAATAGACTATCAAAAATCTAATTATGAAATTACATTGGAAAATTATTATTGGTATGGTTGCAGGAGTAGTATTTGGACTACTAATGTCTCAAACATCTTTTGGTTCTGATCTTATTAAAGATTGGATAAAACCTTTTGGAACAATATTCATTAATCTATTAAAGTTAATTGCGATGCCATTAATTCTGGCATCACTTGTCAAGGGTATATCTGATTTAAAGGATATTTCAAAGCTTTCAACAATAGGAACTAGAACTCTAGGGATATACATATGCACAACAGTTACAGCTGTTATTATAGGTTTAGTACTAGTTAATATAGTTCAACCAGGAACAAGTGTAACTGAAGAAACAAGAATTGATCTTGTTCAAGAATATGAAGCGGAAACAATGCAGAAGCAGGAACAAGCACAAGAACAATCTGAGAGTGGTCCACTTCAACCACTTGTTGATGTTGTTCCAGCAAATATATTTGATGCCGCTACGAATAATAGAAATATGCTACAGGTTATCTTTTTTGCTATCTTCTTTGGAATAGGAATTATCTTGATTGACCCCAAACATGCAAAACCTGTTAAAGATTTTTTTGACAGTTTCAATTCAATTATTTTAAAACTAATTGATTTAATTATGGAAAGTGCTCCGTATGGTGTGTTTGCACTTTTAGCAACCTTAGTTGTTGAGTCTCCTAGTATTGATTTATTTATAGCGCTTGGAATGTATTCAATTACTCTAATAATTGGACTAATTATAATGATTTTTGTGTATGGTATTTTAGTTAAACTAATTACGAATACTAGTCCAGGTTTTTTTATGAGAGGTATTGCTGCAGCACAACTTTTAGGATTTTCAACAAGCTCAAGTGCAGCAACTCTTCCTGTAACAATGGATTGTGCTGAAAATAAACTTGGAGTAGATAAAGAGATTTCAAGCTTTGTTCTTCCAATTGGTGCTACCGTCAACATGGATGGAACAAGTGTATATCAAGCTGTTGCAGCAGTTTTTATTGCTCAG
>Ga0114933_10006652_pt1 | contig 10208 bp, 11 predicted proteins | sample 4SBtaG_FD_89691 | JGI IMG/M metagenome (GOLD analysis project Ga0114933, IMG submission 89691) | Deep subsurface microbial communities from Kolumbo volcano to uncover new lineages of life (NeLLi) - 4SBTROV12_W25 metaG | ecosystem: Environmental > Aquatic > Marine > Volcanic | place: Kolumbo... | reverse complement strand
TCGTTCATTTCGTCGGCGCGGGTGCACTGGTTCCGCGTGAGGTTGAGGCCCCAGAGCGTGCCGTCGGCGGTATGGCCTCCGGTGGTCAACCAGTCCCAGGTCATCAGGCGCGGGTAGTAGCCTCGATGATCATCGATGAGCGCAAAGGCGCTCCGGGGGTTGAGCGTGACGGCCTCGCCGCCCACCACGAGTTCTCCACGGATCGGGGCGACCCCCTTCTGCGAGTACATCGCTCGCCGCTCGTCAAAGGGCAGACAGACGACCACGGGCTCGGCGCCCCGATAGTCGACGTCGAACCGGCCCTGCAGCCGAACGCTGGTCCGTGAGGCGGGGAGGTCAAATCGCACCGACGCGGCGTCTGACTGCATGCAGGTCTCGAAACACATCGAGCCCTTCCTGCTGCGCCACGCCATTCGGCCATTCAAGATCTGGTCTGGCGCCGAGAACGAGGTGCTCAGGACCTTGCGCTCGAAGACGTGTTTGTCGCCCGTCTCGCTGTCGTAGACCTTGGCCTGCACGAGCGCGAAGAACTTGGCGTCGAAGAGGGCGACGATGCCGAAGTACCGGCCATCGGTGAACTGGAAGGCTTGCCACTCCTTCAGCCGGAGCCCGCGCAAACGCCTGCCCAGCCGAGTGCCGGGGTCGGCATCCAGAAAGTTGAGGCGCGGAAAGGGCCGGTCATAGCGGCCCACTCGAAAGCGGCCATCGACGACCAATGGATGAGGCAACGGCTGCAATCGCTCTCCAACGGCTGGGGGTTACGAGGATCCATATCTGATCACGAGAAGGGCGCCAACGCTTCGCGCGCGTCCGGGGCGCCCAACGACCAAGGACTCAAAGGCGTAGGGCCCGAGAGCGCGCAGAGCCCGACCCCTACTCCTCACGCAATTCGAGGCCGAGCTCGGTCTAGCGACTCCTCCGCGCATCCGAGGCCCTGTTCAGCGCCTCTACCGTCTCGAGCACACGCTGTGCCGCGGCGGGGTCGACCCGTTCGGCTGCCCCACCAGCCTCACGAAGGCGCTCTCGTGCGTCTTCGGCCGGTATGTCCTGAGGTGGGCCCAGGCAGTGGCACTCGCGGTTCGGGTGTGGAGGTGGGCACGGCGGCGAGAACGTACACGGCACCTCGATCGATCCATCGGCGCCCCGGTCATTGTTCCAGCGGAGCAGGTTTCCTTGCTCGTCGTAGTCGTACGTGGTTCTGAGATCCAGCGCGCCATCCCCATCGAAATCGGCCTCCATGCGCTCCAGGTCACCTCGCTCATTCATGGTGCACTGACAGCTGCGCCACTGCGGGTGGCAGTGCACGTGTGGCGGGCAGTTGCTGGTCTGTTCGCCTGCTTCGGGAAGGCGGCGCGCCGCCGGACGGTGTGGCCGGCTCGACCGGCTCGTCGCAGCCAGTGACCGTGACGAGCGCGACGAGGGCGAGCAGAGCAAGCCTCATCTGCGGCATTCCCATGGCCGATGCTATCGCACCCCGAATGAAGGACGCCCCAACCCGGTCTCGATGGTCGCCATTCGCTGGTCCAACTCCGCCAATCCGGGTGATGAACAGATCGAGGTGTGGTCGCCCTCCAAGTGCACCACGTCGATGGGTCGGGAGCTGCACTCTCCCCAACCCTGCTCCCGCGTGGGCTTGAAGAGCACGTCAGCCTGATGGGTGGCTCGGTAGAGAACGATCTGGGTGTCCAACCTCACGCAACGATATTGCCGGAAGGCGGTCGCGAATGACTCGGCCAAGTCAAACGCGCGCATCTTCGGGGGGAGCACCCGGCGCGCGGCCACCAGACGCTCTCGTCGCGCCAGCTTCCGCCTCCGCGTCATCACGTGCTGCAAGAAGTAGTGCGCGAAGCTCGGGCCATGCGTTCTGAACTTCTTGAGATGGGCCCAGCCGCGGCGAAGGGCTCCATTCCAGCGCACATGGGGCGAGAATCCATCGAGCACGACAACCATCGGCACCTCCTCTCCGAGCGCCAGCAGTCGTCTGGCGATCTCGAACGCGGTGGTGCCTCCGCCCGAATACCCCGCGAGGAACCACGGCCCCGTCCACCCGGTCTGTCGCATCTCGTGCAAGTACGCCGCCGCCATCGCTTCGATGCTCGCGTGGGGACGCTTATCGCCGTCGATGCCCCGAGCCTGCAGCGCAAGGACAGGGCGGTCCGGACGGATCCGTGACGAGAGCGTGTGGAAGCATAAGACATTGCCGCCTGCGCCGGGCATCAGCCAGAGCGGCGAACGAGTCCCCGTCGCGCGGATGGCGACGAGGTGATGGCGTTCATGGTCGAGCCGAAGAGGCTGTGCCATGAACGGAGAGGCTGTGCGTTGGTGTAGGTCCATGCAGACCAAAGCAAGCACGGATCGTGCCGCCCTCCCCGGCGAATCGCTGGCTGCCCCGAGCACGTGCGCACCCGCCGGCGTCCCGTTTCGGGTCAGTCTCCGGGACAGTCGCTCGGGCAGCTGCACTCGTTCTCGATGGGCTGGCAGCTGCCGTCCCCGCAGCTCGCCGAGCAGACCCCCAGCATGGGCCCAGGGTCCCGGGGGGTGTCGCATGGGCCGGGGACGGTCTCCTCCGGAAGGAACGTCAGCCCCTCGCAGCAGCTGATCCCGTCGAGAGCGTCGTGCCTCTCCCCTTCCCCCGTACATTGCACGTCGTCTGCGGGAGCTGGGTCTTGCGCGACCGGCGGGTCATCACCGCTCGACTCTGCACTCGGCTCCACCCCCGCTGAAGACGCACCACAGCCCGTAACGAGGGCCACCACCATCAGACATCGAAGCAACAAGCTCACCTCCGTATCGCGAGTCTAGGACACAAAGCGGTCGGTAAGGGTTGGGTAAAGGGTTCGTCGATTGAGCTTCGGCGCAGAGCGTTTCGAGCGGACCCGCGTCTAGACCGTGCATGAAGATTTGGTTCACGATGCTGCTCACACTCTCCGCCTGCGGAGGAGTCACACCGACGCCCACCACGGTGGCCGACAACCAGAACGAAGAGACGGAAGCGGCGCCGCCGACCCGGTCGTCCCTCCCCGATGACTTCTCCATCCGCGCTGGCGGCGGCCCCGTCGCCGGATGGATGGCCCGGGGCATGACGATGGATCGCTACCGAATCGAGCCGCGCGTGGGCGCACCCGGTAGCTTCGACGTCGTACACAGCACCCAAGTGGCGGCCGAGCTGGGCGTGGAGAGCCCCCTGCGGGAGGTTGGCCGCTCCCCCGTCCCGACCGAAGACATCGAGGCCCTTCACGCGTTGGTCATGTCCCGTCGAGCCGAGCTCGAGCAGCCCTGCATGGACCCTAGGGTCATGGACGGCGGAACCAGCAGCTTCGCCGTTCGCTCCGGAGGCGACGAAGCTCTCTTTCAGTGTACGAACGCGAGCACGCCCGCCTTCGCGGCGCTCGCTGAGGCGTTTCACGCGATCGTGCGCGCCCACCTCTCGGCGGACGCGGGAGACTGACGTCGGAGGGGGGAGACCGCCCGGCGAACCGTTGAGGGCCAGACGCGCCAAGGGGGTGAAGCCGCGCTAAGACTGCAACCGCCCCGAAGCGTACGCATGGATGAGAGCAGGTGGTCCCGATGGAGTCGGTCGCTCGAGAACACTGGAGTCAGGTCAGCATCGAAACGGAGCGCAGCCCCGACGAGTCAATGCTCGCCGAGACATGGGCCCCCGTCCTGACCGAGATCAGGCCGCACCTCCGGGGATGGCACTTCTTCTGGGAACCCGACCTGTGGATCCGGCTGCGCTGGCTGAGCGCGCAAGACCGAGCCGCAGGTCACGAGAAGATCCGCGCGACACTCGAGGCGCCAGCCTGGCGCTTCGACACGTACGCGTGGGAGGACGACGCGGCGATGATGGGCGCCGAGATGTGGGATCGCTGCCAGGCCGACTGGATGGGCGGCTCGGACTACGCGCTCCAACATCTGACGCTGGCGCGCGCCGGCAGCGTCAGCAAGACCCGCGACTTCCATTGGGCGCGCCACGTCCACCTCTTCACCAATCAGCTGGCAGGCACCTGGAGCGACGAGGCTCGACTCTGTGTCCGACAAGCCCGCTACCGCATCTGGCTACTGAGTCGCACGGCCGGCAATGAGGCAGAGCGCCCTGCCCTCGAGGCGCTCGTGGCCAAGTTGGATGACGTGCTCGCGGGCCACGAGCTGCTGGCCACCTGCGAAAGTCGGTTTGTCGACGCGTGGCGTGACGGCGGTCGTCCTTCGATCGTCGAAGGCTTGGACCTCCCGCCCGGATTCGCGGAGGAACGCGCTTCGGATGGGGTGGTTGAACGCTAACGTGCTCGGCGTCGCAGCAGAGCTTGCAGAGCAGGCCTGAACCCCGTCGGTCGTGGTCACGCCCGAACTCGATCTCGCGCGGAGCACACAGGTCGCCTTCCTGAAGCGGACCCTGAGCGAGCCACCTCCGACCGCCGACCGACCGTCAATCGGCGAGACGCAGCCCCACCTCGTCCAAAACCAGCCGCTGCCCGTAGCGTTGGGGCACGAGCATTTCGGCCCCGGCTGCCTGAAGCGCCGGACGAAAGAAGCTCGGCGGGTCAAAGACCGCTCCCACTTCATCGTGCACATCCCGGCTTGCCCCGTCCCAGTGTTGAGGGACGACGTAGCGCGTGGAGATCACATCCAGGTACGCGCCGAGCTCAACGTCGGACTCCGCAAAATGCGCTGCGGTGATCCAAGCATCGACCGGCGCGCCAAGAGCCGCGAGATTGGCGGCGTAGTCCTCTGACGATCCGTCAGCGGCGTCGAGCGGCCCGAACGTGTCCTGAAAGAAGAGCCGGAATGCCCCGGCTCGCGTCGAAGCGGTCACGAGGAAACTCAGCACCCCGCCGTGGGGCACCGTGCCGAACTGGTCCTCCGGAGGCGGGGCGGTGAGCTCCCGATAGGCGCCGACGTTGGTCTCGGGAGACCAATGGACCGTGCGAATCACCTCGACTCGAAACGGCCCGACATCGATCGCGTCCCCCTGGGTGAGCGCCGCGCAGCGAGCCGGGTCGAGCCCCTCGGCGACCGCGAGGTGGCACGTCGTCGCCGAACCATAGACACGGGCGCCGGAAGCGAGAGCCACCGGACCGACGTCGACCGCGTGGTCGTAGTGGCTGTGGCCAACGAGGATCGCCTCCGGTGCAGGAAGCCCTGCGGCGGCGATGACCTGCGCGTAGTCGCGCGCTCCGCCGGGCGTCGGCCCCAGCAGGCCGGGATCGGAGAAGTACGGGTCGATGAGCACGACGGTATCGTCCACCCGGATCAACCAGGTCGTGATCCCCAACCACCGCACCTCGACACCATCGATGGGCGGCGCAGGCATCACCGCTGCATCACGGCCGGCGTCGGACGCGGCGTCGAGTCCCGCGTCTAGCTCGGGCGGCGCGCCACAAGCGATCAGCGCCGCGCAGCAGAGCACGCCGCTGGTTCTGAAGAGAGATGAAGATGCGAGCGCGTTCACGGCCATCGACGCGGCAGTCTAGCTCTCGAACCCCCGTGCTCACACGCCGACGGGTCGGTCCGGTCTCGGGCGCGCGTCGGATGGGCTTTGGCGGGTGGCCGCAGCCCCCGCCACAAGCCGACGTCGACAGGCGCGCTCGGCTTCTGTCACAATGGAGACATGGGTGGGAAGACGAGCGCGCTTGCGTGCGCGGTGGGGTGCGTTCTGTTGTTGGCGAGTCCTGTTTCAGCGCAGGTCGCGCTGCTGGACGGCTTTGGCGGGACCGCCGGATTCGGGACCGAGTGTCTCGGTCCGAACGACGATGGCTCGAGCCGGGAGATCGATCTGAGCTCGATCTTCCCGACCGGCCTTCAGTTCTTCGACCGCACCCACACGTCGATGTTCGTGAACACCAACGGCAACATCTCCTTCAGCGAGGGGCTCGCCGCGTTCACGCCGGAGGCCTTCCCGATCGCGAACCAGCCCATGATCGCCCCCTACTGGGCGGACGTCGACACCCGTCCGACCCGCATGGACTGCGGAGGTCTTCCCGACGGCAGCGGCCGACCCGAGTACACCTACGCCGGCGACTGCGCCGACCCGGCCCAGAACGGCGTCTGGTGGCACCTAGACACCGCCGGACGTCGCGTCTTGGTCACCTGGGATCGCGTCGGATACTACCGCTGCAACGAGACCGACCGAATGAGCTTTCAGCTCGTGCTCACCGCAGTCGACGGGGCCACCTGTGGGGGCGGCGGTGACTTCGACGTGGAGTTTCGGTTCAACACCTGTGAGTGGACCACGGGCGACGCGAGCGGCGGGATGAATGGCGACCCTGTGGATCCGGCGACCTGTGTGCGCGCAGGTCCCGGCCCACGACTCTGCCCGATCGGCCGACTGCCCTGTGAGGGGCGCACGAACCTCTGCTACCCGATCCCAGCGCAGGCGGGGTTCGACGCCGGCAACGTCATGGACTTCGTCGAGATCATGGGCTCCCGGACCGCCGAGATCGGGACCACGCTGTGCACGATGTCCAACGTCGACACGCCGGGGGTCTGGCGTTTCTCGATCCGCAGCGGCGTCGTCGAATGCCCCGACGCTGGCGACGCGTGTGACACGGGGCTGATGGGCGCCTGCGGCACCGGCAGAACACAGTGCGTCGGCGGTGGGACCGAGTGCCGCCCCGAGGTTCCGCCGTCGGGTGAGCGATGTGATGCGGTGGACAACGACTGCGACGGCACGATCGACGAGGGTGAGCTCTGCGCGGCGACCGAGGTCTGTGATCGCGGCGTCTGCGTCGGGACCTGCTTCGAGGGTGGCTGCGGCCCCGGTCAGGTTTGCACCGCCGGCGGCGACTGCGTCGACGCAGGGTGCGAGGATGTCACCTGCCCGGAGGGTGAGCGCTGCATCGCGGGCGCGTGTGTGGCGGCCTGCGAAGGGGTGACGTGCCCGTCTCCCCTGGAGTGTCGCGCGGGACGCTGCGTCGACCTGTGCGCAGGAGCGGTCTGCGACGAATGTACGGTGTGTGATTCCGGCGACTGCGTGCCCAGCTGCGAGCACGCGGACTGCCCGGCCGGGCAGACATGCCAACCGGATGGACACTGCGTCGAGAACGCCTGCGCGGACGTCGACTGCATGCCCGGGTTTGTGTGCCTGGCCGGCTCCTGTGTGGACGCGTGCGACGGCGCGAGCTGCCCCGAGGGGGAGATGTGCGCGGCCGGCGCCTGTGTCGCTGCCGAGGGCCCGGTCGTCGACGCCGGGGTCATGCCGGGCGTCGACGCCGCCGTTCCCCCCGGAACCGATGGCGGCCCCCCGGTCGGTATGGATGGCAGCGTAGCCGTCGACGCCGGCCCGGGCGGCAGCCCCGATGACAGTGGCTGTGGGTGTCGAGCGGTCGGTCCTTCAAGCGGCGGCGGCGGCGTGTTCATGCTGGCGCTCGGCCTGCTCGGCCTACGCAGAAGGAAGCGCTGAAGCGTCAGGTGCTCAGGACCGCCGCCTTCCGGCGGCCCCGCGCTCGTCGCCGATGAACGCTTCGTGACCTGACGAGTCTTCGACCGCCACGCGTGCGCGGTCGGCTCCGCCGCTCTGAACGCCCGCGACGTAGCTCCTCCGCGCCTGAAGGATTCGGTGCACCGCCGCTTCCGGATCACGCAGACCATAAATGACGAGCGCGTTCCCCCCGACGACCGAAACCGTCACCTTGCCCTCGAGCACGCTCGCGTCCGCGATCGCGTCGAGCGGCACCGAGCGGGAGTGACTCCGGTTTCCCGCCGTGAGCACTCCGTCTCTGATGCGAACACGGTAGCCGGAAGCGAACTTGCGTCTCCGGTCCGCCGACAGACCCAGCCAGATGAGGAAGCCTGGCAGCCAGAAGCCGATCGTCAGGACGGTGATCAGCCCCTGAAAGACGCGGAGTTCCTTCTCTCGCGTCTGCGCGCAGAGAGCCTCGTCGACCGCCAGCGGGTCCTCCGGATCGTCCGGCACGCGATAGCCCGTCACGACGAACCGTACACCAGCCCTCCGAGCCGTGGAGGCTCGGCGCGCCACAGTGGTGCAAAAGCGGCCACCCGTGGGACGATAGGTGACGCTCTCGGTGTGGGCTCACCGCTCCCCGAGGTCGCGTGGTGACGCGAGGAGCGAGGAGCGAGGAGCGACGAATGACGGCAGACGCACCGATCGGACCCAAGGGCGAAATCAGATCCCCGCTCAAAGGCATGCTGCTGAGCGCCGTCACGTGCGGTCTCTACGCGTGGTTTTGGGTCTACAAGATGGCGACCGAGATCAACACGTTCCTCGGCTACGAGCGGATGAACCTGGTGAAGCTCGCCGGCCTCTTCATCATCACCTGCAACCTCTACTGGTTCTACTTCCTCTTCGTCGAGGGCAAGAACATCATTCGGGAGGTGCAGGCCAAGGCGGGGCTGCCCGAGGCACCGCCCCTCATCGCGGACATCATCCGCATGCAAGGAGCATTGAACAAGGTCTGGGAGCAGGTGCCCTGACCAGCTGGCAGCCGAGCCACGACGCACCCGAGCCCGCCCTCCAGCACCTCGCGGCAGAGCACCGCCGCAGCGCATCGCTCGGACGAGGTCTCTTCGCAGCGGATTCGCTCCCTCGTAGTAGATGCCGTCGCGCTGGCACCGCCGCTGCGGCTGCGACAGGAGATGCTCTACGAAGTGCCACGCGGATGGATCGGCGAAGCGCTCGAAGAGAGCCATCGGGCCGCGTCGGCCATGGTGCACGCCGAGCTTCAGCGCCGAAGCCCGGAGCCGCTGCCGAGCGACCTGCGTACATTCATGCTCACGCACGCGGTCCAGGGCGCGGTGGATGCGGCGCTCCTGCACCGACCCGACAGATGCCCTGAGACGCCCGTGTGTTTGTCCCGCGACAGCTCCGAACGAGCTCGCCAAGGGCTCGACCCGAGAGTCGATGAGATTGAATCCGGCGTGCATCCGCTACGTCTCCGAGCCGCGATGCGACTTCACCCGGCGCTCTTGGTCCTGGTTCTGCTCGGCTGCGGTGGCTCCGCATCTCCCACCCTCAGCCACGCGTTCGCGGCGGGCCTTCATCCACGTTGTGAGGACGTGGGGCTCGAGGCGTCCTGCATTTCGCGATGTCTCGCGTGCGGGGCCGGTGAGTACGGGCCGTGCGCCATCTCGTGCCGGGTGGCCGCCCCGAGGCTCCTCGACGCGGCCGCGCCTCGTTCACCCGTTCCTACCCGTGACCGAGATCACCCAGAGCGAGAGGAAGAGCATGAAACCGGTGTCACCGTCGCGCAGCGTAGGTAAGAACAGTCCCCTGAACGACCCGGACCTGGAAATGAAGGGCCACCCACCAGGTCGACGAGGATGTGGGAATTCTCTCGGGGCCGGCTGTTGTCATCGACGATGAACCGACCGTCGACGAACCGGCCGATGACGTGAATTGTGCACCGGGGACGTGGGAGCTCTGACGGCTGCGTCGAGGCATGCCATGGGCGCTTTCGGCGGTCGATTCGCAGGGAGAAAGTAAGAAGTTAACCTCGCGTCCCCACCACCTCACCAGCTGGACTGCCCCCGAGGTCGGCCCGTAGTGATCAGGGGTTAGACTTGGCGCACGACCACGCAAGGGAGCCCGAGCGTCGCATTCGCGAAGCCCGGGCTCGTCTCTCTTTGGCTGGCTCTCAGGCGTCGAGAATCAGTTGGTGCCCCAGCTGACCACGTGTTCCGAACCGCCGTCCGTACCGTGCACGAGGGTGTGGTAGGAGAGGATCGCGTGGCACATCATCGGCTTGCTGGCCGTCTCCGCGTCGAGCGTGTCGGGGCTGTCGATCTCGAAGCCGATGAGGCGGCCGTCGGTGATCTCGACCGTGGAGCAGGCTTCGCGGGCCGAGCCGTGACGGCTGGGGCGGAAGGTTTCAAAGGTGCCGGCGACGGGCTCGTTGCGGTCGAGCGCCTTGAGCCAGAGCGGCGTGCTCACACCGGTGGCGCGGAAGCTGATCCGGATCGGCTCACACACGTGTCGGCCGGACTGCACCGGGCCGCCCTGTTCTGTCGGCGCGCTAATACCCCAACGGAAGCTGGTGCACTCCACCTTGGTGGAAGTATCGACGCCGGCGACTTCGCCGGTGCGCGTACTATCCTCGACCTCTTCGACCGCGCCGTCAGCGAAAGTGAGGGTTGCGTAAACTTCACAGGCCATGATGATTTCTCCTTGGTTTCTTTGGGTGCCTCTCCGTGAGGCCCAAACACGATAGGCGTCGTCCCTGAGCTGTAAACGGGGGTGAAATATCGGCGTAACTCGT
>Ga0114933_10006651_pt1 | contig 10208 bp, 9 predicted proteins | sample 4SBtaG_FD_89691 | JGI IMG/M metagenome (GOLD analysis project Ga0114933, IMG submission 89691) | Deep subsurface microbial communities from Kolumbo volcano to uncover new lineages of life (NeLLi) - 4SBTROV12_W25 metaG | ecosystem: Environmental > Aquatic > Marine > Volcanic | place: Kolumbo... | reverse complement strand
ACCCAGCCACCAGTGGCGTAGCCATGTGTACTATTGTTGCCGCGCGGTTCGTCGAGCATTGCTAACACCACATAGCGCGGATTGGTTATTGGGAAAGCGCCAATAAAGGATGAAATCAACGCACGTTGCGAATAGCCGCCGCGTTTCGGCTTGTCGGCAGTGCCTGTCTTGCCGCCGACGAGATAGCCTTCGGCGGACGCCTTGCGGCCGGTACCATTCTCTACGACCAGCCGCATTAGCCGCCGCACCTCGCGTGAGGTGCGCTCTGAGATAACGCGTTTGCCCTGGGGCGTTTCCATCCCGTCGCGACGGATCAGGGTAGGCTTGTGGAAGATGCCTCCATTGACCATGGCCGCTGCCCCGGACGCGAGCTGAAGTGGGCTAACGGCGAGGCCGTGTCCGAAGCTGATCGTCATCGTGTTTATCGGGCGCCAGGGCGACGGCACCATGGGCGACCCTACCTCCGGCAGTTCGATTGAGGCTGGTCTTAGCATGCCGAGTCGGCTCAGAAATTCGCGCTGTCCCTCGCTCCCCACAGCTTCTGCCATCTTGGCGGCGCCGATATTGGATGAGTACATGAAAATTTCCGGTACCGACAGCCAACGGCGCTGGGCGTGGTAGTCGCGGATCGTGAAGCGGGAGATTTTGATTGGCTTAGTAGCATCGTAACCATCGCGCATTGTGACTATGCCGTAATCAAGTGCCATAGCCGCCGTGAAGATCTTGAAGGTCGATCCTAACTCGTAGACGCCGAGCGTGGCGCGGTTAAACTTCTGGTTGTCCCGCGCGTTGCCGCCGTCATTGGGGTCAAAATCCGGCAACGAGGTCATAGCGATGACCTCGCCATTGCGCGCGTCGAGGACGATCCCGGTGGCCCCCAGCGCGTTGAATTCAGATTTTGCGCGCAACAAGGCGCTCCGCAGGACATGTTGCACCCGCATATCGATAGACAGCTGTAACGGTTCCAGACTGTCGCGCAAAGTGTAGTCAAAGGTTTTTTCTATGCCGGTGAGGCCGCGATTGTCGACATCGACGAACCCCAAGATATGGGCAGCAAGTGAGCCGTTTGGATAGACTCTAGTTTCGGCACTTTGAAAGTCTACACCCGGCAGGCCAAGCTCGATCACGCGCCATTGCTGACGCGGTGTCAGGTTGCGCCGCAGCCAAACGAAGGAGCGGTTAGACTTCAGTAGTCGCACGACTTCGGCCTCGCGGAGTTCGGGTAGAACAGCGGCGAGCTGCCGCGCAGCCTCATCTGGGTCCATCAATTTGCGGGTGTTGGCGAACAGGGATGCGGTTGTCAGGTTGGTCGCTAACAACAAACCATTCCGATCGACCACGTCAGCTCGGTCCATGCGCAGTTCCTGCATGCGCGGCGCGTAGGCGGCGTTTGGCTCACGCGCCGCCTGAAGAAGTGAGACGTCGATCAGACGAACGCTGATGGCGCTAAAAGCGAACAGCAATATAGCGGCGGTCATCAAAAGCCGCGTATAGCTGACCTCCAGTGCGGCCTTGACGCGCTCGTCTTTGGCGTCCGGTGCACAAGGACGGATTGTAATCCGGGTGGCGGGGCGTGCACGCCGGTTATTACGAGGTTTTTTGAAAGGGTTGGCGATCAATTTGAGCCTCTCGCCGATAATGGGTTCGCCACCCTGGCGGCGGGGATAGTAGACGGCTTCCGAATTGTGGCCTTGAACTGCTCAATATCGCCAACCTGGTGCGTGGTGGGTGGTTGCAGGTGGGGCAACAATCGGGCTGCCAGCGACTCGATATGCTTGGGCCGGGTTAGATAACCCCATTCCGCCTGCAGGACGTGAACCGTTTTTTGTTCTTCCAAAATTTGCTTGTTGAGGCTGTTCAATTCGTCCTGCAACTGTTCCACTTGGAACTTGATATGGAACAAGGCGATGCTCGCAACCCCGGCGATACCGATCCAGACAATTACTGCTAACCCCTTCATGCTGCGTCCTCCAGAGGCCAGGCCGGGGCATCGGTGCGAATTGCGGCGCGCAGGCGGGCGGAGCGCGCTCGGGGGTTGACGGCGATCTCGGTATCGCTAGGCGTGATGCCGCGGCGGTGGATTAGGCTAAATGTTGGGATTGGAGCCAATGCGGGCAGTGGCAGGTGGCGTGAGACGCGCGGCTCCCCACCGCTTCGTGTGCGCAGGAAATTTTTGACTCGGCGGTCTTCCAGAGAATGGAAACAGATCACCACAAGCCGACCTCCAGGTTGCAGTAGAAATTCTGCAGCGCGCAAGCCGTGTTCAAGTTCGCCAAGCTCGTTATTCACGTGGATTCGTAGAGCCATGAAGGTGCGGGTGGCCGGGTCAATTCCGTTCTGAGCGTGTGGCAATGCATCACGTACGATTTCTGCTAACTGCAGTGTACTTTCGATGGGTGATGTGCTTCGGGCAGTGATGATCGCGCGCGCGACCCGTCGTGCATGCCGTTCCTCGCCCAACTCCCGAAGCAGGGTGGCCAGTGGTTTTTCGTCTAGCCTGTTAACAATATCCGCAGCCGTCGGACCTTCTCGCGTCATACGCATGTCGAGTGGACCGTCCTGACGAAAGGAAAAGCCACGGGCCGCGTCGTCGAGTTGGGGCGATGACACACCGAGATCAAGTACGACACCGTTGAGCCGCTCGATTCCGGCATCGCGCAGAAGTTCGATCATGAAGCTAAACTGGCCTTGCAGCAGGGTCAGGCGTCTTCCGAATGCCGGGATCAGCGCTTTGCCTTCCGTTATGGCGTCCGGGTCGCAGTCAAGCGCGTAGACGGTGCAATTTGCGGCCTCCAGGATCGCCCGACTGTAGCCGCCGCGTCCGAAGGTGCCATCAAGAAAGTTCTCGCCGTCCTGCGGATCGAGTGTAGCCAGCATCTCGGCCGCCAGGACGGGTGTGTGCTCCGCACTCATAAGGTCGGCCTCGTCAAGGACGGCAGGGTACGCCCGGTGAGCGCTGCCTTTGTCTGATTACGGTGCGCGGCGTAGGCTTCTGGTTCCCAAATGTGGAATTTTGGGCCACCACCGACGAACAGCGCCTTGCCGCTTAGTTTGAGACGCTCTAAAAATTCGCTTGGTAATACGATACGCCCGTCGCCATCGATGCTAATTTTGCGGGCCTCAGCTAGTATTTGCGAAGAAAAGTAAGCTTCCTCTTGTGAGAACTGGTCTAGCGCGTTTATGCGTTCCGCATGCAGCTCTAACTGCGCGCGGTCGCAAGCTTCCAGCGAAGACGTGTAGAGCGAGGGGAAAATGTAGATGGTTCGGTCGTCTTCCAACGGCAGTTCGGCACGATAATCGGCCGGCAGGGAAATTCGTCCCTTACGGTCGATCTTGTTCTCGTGGGTGCCGATGAATAACGCCATAGCGATATCTGGTCCCGATTACCGCTTTCTCCCGGTTTGAATTGGCGCGCGTCGATACTCAATAGTGCGAGTTAAACGCATGCCTTTCAGTTGGGTTAAGCATGCCCCGAAATGGGATTTCATGGAATATCATGGGCTGAAATGGGAAGTCAAGCAAAGCTAAAGCAATTACAGAGAATAGAGCAATTTATTCTGTTCTTTTCTAGGAACCATTCCTTGCGATATTTGAAATCGTGTATACAAGACTTTGTGTTTTTGATAACCTATTTAACATACTCGCGAATCGAGTTCAATTTTTGTTCCAATTATGTTCTTTTTTAGAGAATCTTTTATTTTTAGATTTCATGGGAACGCCTGAGGTTGCGTGCACCAACGGGTGTCCACGTGATTGCCAACGTCTGTGACAAAATTAGACAACGAATACTTTAATAAAGATAGGATCCACACAGGATCAATGGTGTCTGCATTAATGGACGTCAAAGAAATATTTGGTTATGCGATTAAGAGTGCATTGTGTGCTCGCTGATAACGAATGGCCCGTCAGAGGAAGACGCTGTGAGCGCCAAACCGAACTACTAGGAATGGCTGAAATATTGTGCCTGCGGCGCGTTGAGTATAACGTTTACGGGTTTAGATCTTACAGAAGTGCGGATGCGGTATATCAAAACATTTCGCGCAACGCTTAGTCTGCGGAGTTCAGCGTTGATCGCAATGCCAGACGGCCTGTAAGCCGGGTTCTGTTCCCGCCCGAAGGCGTTTGATGGTCATTCATCTGGGACGCCCGTTGCCGGACGCCTCGCGCGACCTACCCGGGCGGCGGCTCGAAAGCCAGCTTGCCGGGACGGTGGTCCCGACGCGCCGCCCCTATACGGTCTTGCTCCCGGTGGGGTTTGCACTGCCGCTTCCGTTGCCGGTCGCGCGGTGCGCTCTTACCACACCATTTCACCCTTACCCGCCGTTGCCGAAACGCAGACGGGCGGTATGTTTTCTGTTGCACTTTCCCTGGGGTCGCCCCCGCCGGACGTTATCCGGCACCGTGCTTCCGCGGAGCCCGGACTTTCCTCCCCCCATTGCGGTTGCCCGCGCTGAAAGGCGACCATCCGGCCGTCTGGCCAGTCCTTCTTAAACTGTTGTGAGATTTAGTCAATCGCGACCAGCAAACCGGCCAGTCGGCGTGCGCATTGCGCATCCGCTACTCCGTCGACCCGGCTTGGGCGGAAATGACGTTGGAAGGCACTCATCGCGGCGTCCAGGGCCTTCGTGTGGTAACCATAACGCGACAGCGCCTCAGCGACACTCAAATTTTCCGCTTCGGTTTCTGCTGGCCATAGCCCGATCCCTGCCGTCGCCAGTCGCGGCCAGTCGAATAATTCTCCGGGGTCCTGCTTGCGAGTCGGTGCCACATCCGAATGGCCCACGACGTTCCGCGCTGGGATAGGATGCCGCGCCAGGATTTCAGTTATAAGCACGATTAGTGCTGCCATCTGAGGCTCTGGAAAGGCGCGATAGCCGAACTCGTGTCCTGGATTGACCAGCTCGATACCGATCGATCGATCGTTGATGTCGCTGTACCCGCGCCAAGCTGACACGCCGGCATGCCATGCTCGGCGATCTTCTTCGACCAGCCGGTGTACCGTGCCATCCTCCTTGACCAGGTAATGGGCACTAACTTTCGTATCCGGATTAATCAAGCAATCCAAAGCGGCAGCTGCATTGGCCATCCCTGTATAGTGCAACACCAACATGTCGATGATGGCACCGTCCGGTCGCGGCTCTTGGTTGGGTGAGGGCGTGTAGATTATTTCGATCATATTTCAGCTAGCTAATGCCTCCCTCTTGATTTCAATCTCGAGCCAGCGTTCCTCTGCTTCTTCTTTTTCCTTTCGGGCGGCTTCTAACTGCGCTGCTGCTTTGCCGAAGCCAATACGGTCATTTTGAATGAAGTCAGAATCGGAAAGCTGGGTTTCTAACCTTGTGATTTTTTTTTCGATGCTGGCGATCCGGCTAGGCAGTAGTTCCAGGTCCGTCTTATCGCGGTAGCTCAGTCGCTCTTGTTTGGGCGTAACTGTCTTAGGTTTGGCTGGTTTGGCGGGCCGTGTTGCCTCTATCGAGGAGGGTCGCTGATTGCGGTAATCCGCGTAGCCGCCGTTATACTCGTCTACTTTGCCGTTTTCTTCGACCGCTAACACGCCGGTGACTAGTCGGTCGAGAAAATCCCGATCGTGGCTCACCAACAGCAGGGTTCCATCATACTCGCTCAGCATGTCGTCCAGCAAATCGAGCGTATCTATGTCAAGATCATTAGTTGGTTCGTCCAGGACCATCAGATTGCAGGGCTTGGCCAAGGTCTTCGCCAGTGCGAGCCGGTTGCGCTCGCCTCCGGACAGAGTGGAAATTGGGCTGCGCGCTTGAGACTCGTTGAATAAGAAATCTTTGAGGTAACTGACCACATGGCGCTGTCGGCCTCGAACCATCACGCTGTCGCCGCCTTCTGGACACAAAGTGTCCCAAAGCGATGTTGCTGGATTGAGATTAGCCCGGCGTTGGTCGAAATGCATGATCTCAAGCCGGGCACCATGTTTGATGTCACCACTGTCTGGCGCCAAATCCCCAATCAGCATGCGCAGCAACGTTGTCTTGCCAGCCCCGTTCCGGCCGATAATGCCGATCCGGTCGCCGCGCAGGATGCGGCTCGAGAATGAATCGATGATCCGTCTGCCATCGAACACCTTCGATATTTTTTTGGCGTCGATCATGATGCGTCCACTATCAGACGCATTGGCAACGGTTAGTGCAGGCTTGTGATTAGAGCGGGCCAAAGCGGCGCGCGCCTCGCGCAGGGATGTCAATTTGCGCAGCCGGCGCTGGTTTCGCCGCCGCCGTGCGGTTACACCGCGATGCAGGTAGCGCGCTTCTGCTTTAAGGTGTTGTTCTACCCGGTTGCGCTGCCGTTCTTCTTCGTCGAAGATACGGTCGGCCCAAGCTTCGAATTCGTTATAGCCTTCCTCTAATCGTCGCAACTTTCCGCGATCAAGCCACAGGGTCGCTCGGGTCAAATTAGAGAGGAAGGTTCGGTCGTGGCTAATTACCAAAAGGCCGCCGGCAAAGCGTGCCAGCTCCTCTTCTAGCCATTCGATTGTTGGCAGGTCAAGATGGTTTGTCGGCTCGTCGAGTAGCAGGATATCCGGGTCGCAGGCAAACGCGCGCGCCAGCGAGACCCGCCGTGCCTCTCCGCCGGATAGGTCTGCGATGCGGTGCTGTGGGTCGAGATTCAGCCGATCTATCAGGGCGGCGGCCCGATGCGGCTTGGTGCCATTCGAGCCGACATGGTTAGCGATGGTCTCCGCTGGCCGAAATTCGGTCTCCTGCGGCACATGAGCCACATGGGTGCCGGGTTGCTGGAAACGTTCGCCGTTTTCTATATTGATCTGTCCGGCAAGGGCCTTCAGTAAAGTCGATTTGCCGCTTCCATTCCGGCCAACCAGGCAGATTCGGTCGCCACGGCCGACACCTACAGCCGCGTCCAAAAAGAGCGGCTTGCCCCCGAAACCGACTTTGGCGCCGCGCAAAGTTAGTAAAGGCGGCGCCATCAGGTGAATCTGCGCTCCTTCTGGACCTTCTCATAGGCGGCGTTTATGCCAGCGAGCTTCGCGTTAGCGACTTCGATAAATTCCTCGGGAACACCCTGTGCTATCAGGCGGTCCGGGTGATTTTCGCGTACTAGGTTACGGTAGGCCGATTTAATCTCGTCGTGCGTCGAATTTCGTGAGACGCCAAGGAGTTGGTACGGGTCTGCGGACTTGGGATCAATTGTTGTGGCGGTGGCGCGTTCGAAAGCAGAGTGGTTGAGACCAAAAATCGCCGAAATGTCTTGCAGGTACTCTTTTTCGGCTGGATGCAGCGTACCGTCTGCATGGGCAATAAAGGCCAGGCAATTTAGCAACTCTTCAAGCACCACCGGATTGTCGCGGAACATGCTGGCGAGTTGCTTCGCGTAGGGCTCGAAACCTGCGCTGTCGCGTCGCGCTTGATTGAATACCTTGGCGACATTGTCGGTTTCGTGTGGCGGTACACGAAATATCTGTTTAAACGCGGCGATCTCGTCCCGTGTAACTACGCCATCGGCCTTCGCTATCTTGGCACTCAGCACAATAACGCCGATGGTGAAGGCGATTGATTTGGTCGGATCAGCCTCACCTTCCTCTCCTTGTGACGCCCGATAGCGGTCAACCGCATGGCCGGCTATTGCGCCGACCAGAGCGCCCAGCGGGCCTGCTAAGGCTAGCCCGGCCGCCCCTCCTAGAATTTTCCCCCAAATGCTCATGTCATGAGAATCCAGTCGGTCACAATTTTGCAGAGTCTAGAGAGCTGGCAAAAGATAAGCCAGTGCGCGTGAAGGCGCTGATCAGAACTTTGTCAAGTAAGCGTCAAGCTCCCAGGTAGAGATCTCGTTGTGGAAGTCCCACCATTCGGCCGTCTTTAACTGCCGGTATGAGGTAGCTAGTTCCGGTCCCATTACCTTTATACCCAAAGGGTCTCTGCCAAAGGCTTCGATTGCCTCCAGAAGGGTTCGCGGCAGGGTGCCCACATTCTGATCGGCCAATTGGGCATCGTTCAGCTCGTACATATTGATGTCGCGTGGGTCGCCCGGATCTAGGCTGCGCTCAATCCCGTCAAGCCCCGCCCCCAGCATCATCGCCGCAGCGAGATAGGGGTTCATACTGGAATCCACCGCTCGGCATTCGATCCGCGCCGAAGAAAGGTAGACGCCTTCGCCTGGCTTCTGGTCGCCCTCGATCTCTGGCCGCAGCTTCGGTACCCGCAGCATGTGTGTCCGGTTGTTGCCGCCATAGGAAATGAAGATGGGTGCCCAGGTGTAGCCGGTCATCGAACCAGTTTTCACTAGCCGCTTATAGGAATTGACCGTTGGGCATGTCGCAGCAACAACGGCCGGCGCATGATCGAGGATACCGGCCATGTACTCGTACGCCAGTCTGGATAGACCACAGCCGCGTGGGTCAGAGGCATCACCGAAAACGTTTACGCCGGTCTCCAGCGATTCGAAAGACATGTTGAAATGAGCGCCACTGCCAGTGCGTGAAGAATAGGGCTTTGGCATGAAAGTCGCTTCGAAGCCATGTTTGCGCGCGATTTCCTTCATCATTAGGCGCCAAAGTATGTACCGGTCCGCCATCGTTAGGATGTCGGCATAGGCGAAGTCGAACTCGAACTGGCTATTGGCATCCTCATGGTCGAAAGAATGCACTTCCCAGCCCATTTGGTCCATGTAGCCGGCGGTCTCGCTCAGCCAGTCTAGACTTTCTAACAGCCCAACTAGGTCGTACGCGGCCTTGGGGAGCACATTCAGAGGGTTAGCTGGGACGATTGTATCGCCATCCCGCTGGACTAGGAAAATTTCGCACTCGATGCCTAGATTAACTCTGTAGCCCATTGCAGCGGCGCGTTCGACCTGACGGCTGAGGATGGTGCGCGAACACATCGGCCAGGGTTTGTTCTGGTATTTTAGATTGCCCGGCGCCCACGCTACTTCCGGCCGCCACGGCAGTATGGTGATCGCGTTCGGGTCGGGATGGGTCGCCAACTCGTCATCCTGCGGTCCTTGTCCCAGCCCGTCGAGCGCAGCGCCGGTGAACAGCTCTGAGCCGCGCATCATCCGCTGGAAATGGTGGAGTGGGACCGATTTTGCTTTTGGTATACCGTGCACGTCGACAAAGGCCGCCAAGCAGTAATTCACGCCCTGTTCGCGCAGTAGTTGTTCTAAATCAGACGGAGAAGGCGATGACCCCGCACCGTTAACCGCATTCGCCATTTGTTACCCTTTCTCGTCCATTGCCCATCGGCCTCGCGCAATAGTATCTGGAACGAGGGTTGGTGGCGCAACCGTTCGAATGAGGCTGTGATGTGCGTTATGATTTGCGCAAAACTCTCAACCGAAGGAACACGTTCTATGGACATTAATACCGGTACCGAAGAATTGCTCTGTGATCTCCGCGACCGCGTTCTCACCGTGACGCTCAATCGGCCGCAGGCGCGCAATGCGCTATCGATGGAGCTGATGTTCGCTTTTCGCCGCATCCTTGCAGAATATGGCGATCATGAAGATGTCGGAGCGTTGGTGGTCACGGGCGCAGGGAGTGCATTCTGCTCCGGCGGCGACGTAAAGCGTATGGCGGCTCGTAAGGCTAACGACCAGACGGCGGAGGAGAAGTTTCAGGTGATGGTAGCGCGGCATCGCGAGACAGCTGGCGTCATCCGGCAACTGCGTATCCCAACCGTGGCGGCACTGCCGGGACCGGCGGCGGGGGCGGGGCTCGCGCTGGCTCTGTCGTGCGACATGCGGATTGCGGCCGATATTGCCTTCGTCAGCACCGGCTACGCCAAGGTGGGTCTACCGGGTGACTATGGCGCCTCATGGCTACTAACCCAGGTGGTCGGACCGGGCCGAGCGCGAGAACTGATGCTGACTTGCGAACGGGTCCCCGCCGAGCGGGCCTATGAGATAGGTCTGTTTAACAGGGTCGTGCCAGCGGGCGAGTTGGTGTCCGCGACGCGCGCAATGGTGACGCCGCTCGCGAACGGGCCGAGGGTCGCCTTCCGCTACCTGAAGGACAATCTGGATGATGCGCTGGTGATCGACCACGCCACGGCGATCGAGCGCGAGGCCGAACGCATGTTGCGTGGGCAGAGCACAGAGGACCACAAGGAAGCTGCAAGCGCCTTTGTCGAAAAGCGCGAGCCGCAATTTGTTGGGCGATAGGGGGCTAAATCGTTCCAGCGGGTAATTTTGGGTTCAGATCCGCGCAAAACGTTGCACGAAGCTTT
>Ga0114933_10006648_pt1 | contig 10213 bp, 7 predicted proteins | sample 4SBtaG_FD_89691 | JGI IMG/M metagenome (GOLD analysis project Ga0114933, IMG submission 89691) | Deep subsurface microbial communities from Kolumbo volcano to uncover new lineages of life (NeLLi) - 4SBTROV12_W25 metaG | ecosystem: Environmental > Aquatic > Marine > Volcanic | place: Kolumbo... | reverse complement strand
TCTTGAAAGTTGTTGGCTTCAATAATAGATGCACGCACTGCTGGGTCACTATATCTTTCCAGAGCGCTAGGGTTGAATACAGAGCGCAATACTTCATCATCTAATAACTCCGGATTTTCCGCAAAGTGCCAATTATTTTGAATAATCGAAAGTGTGGGGGTAAAGGCGCAGTTATTTTGTAAGCACATATCGAGAAAGCGTTGGCTGGGTGCTGGGTTGTCAACTGGCGCACCTGCTCCCGGGCCGAAAGTCAAAACAGTACTGTGCAAGAATTCATTCATGCCTGCTTCTAGCAGTTGAATGCCGTCGGCTTCCTCATCGATATGCGCTACTGGAATTAGTCCGTTTCTAATTGACTCATCGATAATGGCTGAACGAATCTCAGCTGGTATCTTTAAGCCAGCTTCGTCAACTTCATTGACCCACATCTTTGTGAAATGCACACCTAGAGCCGCTTGCTCTCTGACATTTTGGCGAGCTTCTTCGGGTGTTGTCGGGGTATTAGGAAAACTTGAATTAAAGCCTCCTGGATAAGAAAACCCCAAACCGGCGGTAAAAGCGCGGGGTAGGTCAGGTCTACCTGCGTGGGCCTCAAGCATGAGCGAAACTTTATCCGGTGTATCGCTACCAATACTTCTTGTTGTGGTAACCCCATAATAAAGTTGATTCTTTAATGCTTGTTCTGAAGCGGTAACTGGCCCACCATAATGAGCATGTAGATCCACTAATCCAGGGATAATTGTCTTGCCAGACAAATTGATGGTCTCGGTTCCTTCTGGGACATCAATACTTTGGCGTGAGCCAACCGCTTGGATTCTCCCTCGTCCGATTAATAATACGGAATCCGGAATAGGATCGTTACCAGTGCCATCGATTAATCGCGGACCCACCAGAGCGAGATCGATATTTTCATTCATGCTTACGGTTATTGCGGAATCACTACAGGAAAAAAGCAAACAAATAAAAATGCAGAGATAAAGGCGATTAAGTGATTTCATAGCGGATTCCCTGAATTATTAGCGGGTAAGGCTCGCGTAAGCACGATTAATAAGGCGAGCCGGATCACCCATCTGGTCATCCCAATTAGCAGTGGGGTCCGCAGCGATAACTTCTTCGAGAGTCGCGCCTTGTCCAATTAAGACCATCATCTTGCCGCGAATCTCTGTAAGCATGGTGATGTATTCAGCCATGTCGTTATAGGTGGCAACTGGTCCATGACCTGGAACGACTATTGTCTCTGGATTTATCTCAGCTAATACCGCCTCGCAAAAAGCAATCATACCTTCCAGATCACCGCCATTATCAGCATCGATAAATGGATAACCAGAGTTGTTATACACATCGCCCATATGCACGATGTTTGAGTCACGGAAATAAACTGCAGTGTCACCCATTGTATGGGCAGGGCCAGCATGAATTAGATCGATTTGTTCCCCATTAAAGTACATTTCCATCCGCGTTTCGTAAGTGGCAACTGGCAGCCCGGCTGATTCGTACGGAGCCTGCTCAATAACTGCAGCAACAGTATTGATTGTGTTATGCCTGGTCATCATATCTCGGGAATGAGCATGGGATACGATCCAGGATCCCGCTTCCCCTAAAAGTGTGTTGCCGTCCGCATGGTCAAAATGCCAATGGGTATTAATAGTGAAATCTACGTCACCGCCGCCGAGGGAATTAATCGTCGATTGATACTTGGGTACCATGTCGGGAAATTGCGAATCTACAATTAGCACACCTTGGTCACCAATTGATGCAAGAATGTTTCCACCCCGACCAAGGAGCACATACTTCCCATCGCCAACAGCTTCGCTAGTGATTTGAACATCCTGTTGACTTTGAACCACAAAAGGGAAGCCCAATAGAAGAACTATCGCGGCTAAAATCCCTGGTATGTAATCGGGAATTCTGATCTTACCAATCTGGTAATGCGAAATTTTGCTCTTTTTCATTTTTTATGCCCTCTGGTTTCTCTAATTTTGCATTCAGAAAACAAACAACTTCTTCCGTCATTCGATTGGCGACAGGAAATTATCACTTCAGTCAGGAAGTGCCCAGGCAAACAATCGTGGGGACGGTTCTGTTAATACTGCTACCACTATGTATTGTTTGTTATCGTGTTGATAAGTCATGGGCGCAGCAATGGCTCGTGCAGGCATTATAATAGCGCCTAACTCTTCACCTGTAGCTTTATCTCTAGCTACGAGTAAAGGTCCGTCTTGATAATTTTGAGCGTGTACCAACATTGATGGAGTTGCAAGAATTGGATTGCGCCCGCCGCCACCTAAGGGGGGTAGTTCTAATCCTTCCAGTGCGGGATTGTTTTCGATATTCGGCGCGTGGTCTCCATTAGGTACCTGCCAGATTATCTCGCCTCGATTCATGTCGATTGCAGTAATCGTCGCATAAGGCGGTTTTAACAACGGCAGTCCTTGTGGGCCTCGAGTTCCACCATAAGAAATACGACGATAACGCAAGGTTGATTCGTCTGGGTTTGTTTCAACCACCACTGGCACCGATATTGAATCAGAAGAAGGGATATAGATGATGCCGGTGTCAGGATCTACGGCAGCACCCATCCAGTTCGCACCGCCACCTGCACTGGGTCTGAGAATTGTGCCCCTATTTCCCCCTGGCACTGAAACGCTGGGAGGAGTGAAGAGTGGGCCATAGGCATAGTTTTGCAATATTTCTTCAGCTTCGGCTCTGAGTTCAGGAGTGAAATCAATCAAGTCATCGATAGTTAATCCCTGTCTTTCGAATGCAGGGGGTTTGGTTGGGAAAGGTTGCGTAGGTGAAAGCCTTTCTCCGGGTATTACTGGTTCCTGCGGAACCGCTCTTTCTTCGATAACCCAAACGGGCTCGCCGGTTTCTCTGTCAAAAGTATAAACAAATCCCTGTTTAGTAATTTGAGCTAAAGCTTTTATTTCGCGACCCTCGACAGTGATATCAATTAGATTGGGCGCCGCCGGAGGATCATAGTCCCACAGGCCATGATGGATCATTTGAAAATGCCAACGCCGTTCCCCGGTTTGTGCATCCACAGCAACTACACTTTGACTGAATAAATTGTCGCCAGGTCGATTGCCGCCATAAAAATCGTCTGTGGGTGCATCGATAGGTAAGTAAACCAATCCGAGTTCCGGATCGGCGCTCATCATCGACCACACACCGGAGTTACCAGTGCGGCGCCAGGATTCTTCTTCCCAGGTTTCGACGCCATACTCACCAGCAAGCGGAATCGTGTGAAAGTCCCAGGCATGTTCGCCGGTGCGAATGTTGTAACCACGCACCCACATTGGCGGCCGTTCGCGATTAATTGGTCGAGCCTGAGTAATAGAAGAAGTGACAACAATGTCACCAACAACAATAGGAGGAGAAACTACGCCAACTGGTTGCGCACCCGTCCAATCTAATACGTCGCGCTCGGCTCTGGGTAACCCAACGGATAAATCGATTTTGCCACCATTAAATGCTGAATCTGGGATTCCTGTTTTTGCATCAATTGAAATCAAATACCCGTCATTGAGTCCGGCGAGAATGCGTTCTTCATTGCCATCGGTCCAATAGGCCAGTCCGCGATTGTGGTACCCAATGTAATTAACAAATAGACCACCAACATAAACTTCAGGATTGTATGACCAGAGAGTTTCGCCGGTGGCAGGGTCGAGGGCAGCGATTTGATTTACCGCGGTAATAATGTAGAGCGTGCCATCAACCATCAAGGGGGTTCCCTGAAAATTATTTATTCGAACGCTTTCGTTGAATTCATGGATGGCATCCAAATCAAGATTCGCATCGATGGATGTCCAGGTCCAGGCGACTTCTAATTCTTCAAAGTTCTGCGGGGTAATTTGATTGAGAGGGGAGTATTTTGTGGAACCCGTGTCGCCACCATAACTGGGCCATTCGCCAGAACCAGTTCCGTATTGCGCGGAAACATTTACAGAAATTGAGAGCGCAGTGAAAATTGCTGCTAGAGCTTTGCTACAAAACTTAAATGTGATTCTTGTTTTAGTAGTTCGCATGAAAAGGTCCTCATTGAAAACTTTATGGCAGTGCGTAGCTCCTAACAATGTCTGTCGCAGTAATAACAACATACTGTTTACCATTGCTTCCTAGATAGGTCATAGGGTTTGCATTCCCGCGCCGATCCATGACGTCTTCCCAAATGATATCGCCACTGCTAGCGTCAAGCGCACGAAATCTATTGTCATCAGTAGCAGCAATGAACAATAAATTGCTGCCGGTAACAAGTGCTCCTGCGCGTCCGGGTCTGCCGGTTCTTTGTTTGTCTGCAGTGAGACCTTCCGTAATTCCTAAAGGAATTTGCCAGGCAATCTCGCCAGTACTGGTATCAACTGCGGTCAATCTTCCCCAGGGTGGTTTTTGGCATGGCATACTTCGGCCATTGAGACGGACATCGAAACCAGCTGGTCGTGGCCCACTTCTAACATAGGGGAGGTCAGATCCTGGCTCTGCATCTTGCATCCAGCCAAAGGTGCCAATATCGGCAGCGAATACATAAACATATCCATTTTGCGGATTGTTGGCTATTCCCCCCCAGTTGGGTCCGCCTGCCAATCCGGGAAATAACAAGGTAGTTTGGCCGCCGCTACCATCCGGACGATAAGTCCATGGAGAATAGGGTCCTTCGTTGTAAATGGTTCCAATGGATTGAATAAGCGCGTTGCAAGCTGCCGCGTGTTCCGCGCTGGTATCTTCTGCGGTAATTAAATCCACTGGATCGAAACTTACTCGCGCCATTGGAGGTGGGTTGTTCGGAATTGGTTGGGTCGCGAATGTTTCTTCTCCGGGCACTTCACTCTGAGCAACAGGAGTTTCTGTAACACCATAAACAGGTTCACCGGTTTCCCGGTTTAATACGAACAAATAACCGGACTTTGTAGTTACACCTAGCGCAGGAATTGTTTCATTATTGTAATTAACGTCGAACAACGTAGGGGGAGCCGGAGGATCGTGATCCCATAGATCGTGATGAATGGTCTGAAAGTGCCAGTTGTATTCACCACTGTGAATGTTTACTGCAACTATTGAGTTAGCATAAAGGTTTGCGCCAGCACGATCACCGCCATAACCAAACGGAATTGGAGATGCGAGCGGAATATAAAGCTGATCTCTCTCTTCATCTACAGTGAAATAGAAAGGCCAGGCATTGGCGCCTAAACGTCCAACCCAACTATCGCCTTCCCAGGTATCGTGACCAGGTTCACCGGGTTGTGGAACAGAACTAAATTCCCAAAGTTTTGAACCATTAAGAGCACTAAATGCGCGGGCATTACCAATTCCTCCAATCGCGCCACGAGGAGTATTGGCGCCAACGACGATTACTCCTTCGTAAACGAACGGCACGGATATGTATGGAATACCCATGCTGACCATTCCAGATTCCCCAAACTCTCGATCTAATTCTCCGGTACCGGCATCGAGTGCTACCAGTCGATCAAAAGCGGTGTAAAAGATTCGCGGAGAAATTCCTCCCTGCCCGGGCCAGAATGAAACACCGCGACGTGAAGGCGCATTTAGCGGAACCAAATGACTCCAAAGCTCTTCGCCTGATAGCGGATCAATTGCTACAACTCTATCCACGGTCGGGAGATACATGACGCCATCCACTACGATGGGAGTAACTTGAGAATTTGGGTCTCGAGGAGTTTCTACTGCATCGTTGCGCAGAGAATAGGTCCAGGCAACTTGCAAATCATTAACATTGTCGGCAGTGATCTGATCGAGAGAAGAATATCCGGTACCGGCTATGTTGCCTCTATATAAAGGCCATTCGTCAGAGTTACTAGTAGCGGGATTATTAGCACCCTGTGAGCATGCGCCACTAACTAAGATAAGTGTGAGGGTAGTTGACCGAATAAAGCTGCTAGACGGGAGCATAGGCTCTCCTTTTATTTCTTAATTTTTCTTCCATTTATCGGGCTGTTACTGATTGTGCAGAAAGCAGAGCCGAATTGAAGAGTTTACGTGAAAATCTGGCTGGATTGTATTAAAGGGAGGTCAATAATCACGGCTAATTGTGACGCTTGCAGAGGAGAATAAAAAATACGCTAGGAGCAGGCTTTCATATGTGTGGTTTACTCCCCAAATCGAGGCTTTTCAGAAGTGGGAAATTCAATCTCATGCCGGTATCGTGCGAAATGTCTGGGTAACGGAAAAGGGCAACCTACTTATTCATCAATGCAGTTCTAATCAGGTTGAAATAGCTAAGATTAATTAGCGATTTCGAACTCGACAAACTCCAAGCCATCTACACCGTCCTCGCTGTTTAGGCGGAAGTACACGTCGTATTCATTTGTATCTGGCGGTGAAACGTTTAGTAGGTTTACTCTGGGCAAATAAAGCAGTGAAGAATTAGCATCGAAAGCTGAGCTGTGTTGCCAAATAGCAGTGGAACCTGTTTGTTGAATAGCGCCAACAGTAAAAAGCGAACTCCCTTCGGTTGGTGCATTTAAGTGCCCATCGTAAGTTTCATTGGCTCCCAATAATTGCAAAGATTGAAAATCGAGCTGGCCTGTTACCGCGTCGTATGAGTTTATACCGGTGACTCCAATATTGTTTGAGCGTTTGAAGGTCGGCAGCCCGGATTCTACAACTAAGTTGGGATCGTAGTTACAATCTGCCTCGTCACTCGCAGTTGCTAAACAAGTAAGTTCTAGATCAATCACTGAAGGCTGGTTCTCTCCGCTTACCCAATCGGTGAGTTCGTTCCAAGCCGCTAATCCCTCATCGATAGTAAATCCGCAATGACTTGGACTTTCCGAGTCATCGACTACTGCAACAGTTAGTTGATCGCTGGATATTAATGTTTGTAATGCATATTGGTTTTGAACTCTTACCAAGCCATCGTGGGAGGTGTGAATAGAAACTATTTTCGTATCACCAACATTGCCATTCGGTGTGTAGTTCGCGAGCAAGGATTCTAATACTGAAGGCAAAGCGAAGTTTCTTAAAGCGGCCTGGTTAATTGATCCATCGTTATAATCGATACCAATATTGCTAAAAGGTATTGCGCCATCGAGTTGAGTGTCATTATTAATTAGTCGAGGAATTTGAAAAACCGCATACCATAAATTGAGAGCCAGGAAATAAGGATTTTCTGTACCAGAAGCTTCCAGTATTTCTTCGAGACGATCAGCTTCATCAGCATTGTTAAATTCCCAAACAAGGACTTCTAAGGCATCGTTTTCATCAATCAGAAGTCGCGAACTGATTCCAACACATTCATTCAGTGAACCAAGGTAATCTAATTCACCAAAAAGTAATTTGGGCCTCTCATACCAAGGCTTTGGCAATTCAGCACCTGGAACCGCATCACAAACCGCTTCATAGATTGATCTCAAATCATAGGCTTCAATCCAGTTTACCGAGCCGGCTACTGCTCCGCATAGAAGGAGAGCGCCATCGGGGTCGGGAACTAGATCTGACTCCAAAACGCGCATGGAAACAATCCCGCCAAGAGAGCCGCCAATAATGTAAAACTGATCAGGTGCTCCCTGACCTAGGCTCGATGCAATGGAAATAAATTCGTTGTACATCTCGCCATTAGAGATATGGGAATCGAATACCGCCCATCCAGTCTGACTGTAACTGGATGCAGCCATGGCATAACCCTGTTCCAGTATGTAGTCGCCATAGGGGCCTAGGCCCGGTTCGTCTTCAATATCACCGGTGTAAAAGCCATCCCAAAAAGGATTCAAAATATCTAGGAGGTCATTAGTTTCGAATCCGGTTAGAAAACTTTGAAACCCATGATTCCAAAATACCAATCCTCTCTCTGCAGTCCAGTTGGCAGGAATAACAATTGAGTAATAAGCACCACTTGCAGTTTCACCATACCAAACCGGGTGACAGTCGCCATTCTCAGTTTGGTATTGACCTCTCGTACAATTTTCCTGAGCAAGCGAAGTGTGCTGAGAGATATCAAAGCAAAGTGCAGTAAAGATAAAAAGCTTGAATGAAGTAAGGCGGGGGTACAAATTAATTATCCTGCAGACATATAAAAATGCTTTTGACTACAAAATAACGTCGGTTGGATTAACAAAAACTGAATAGTATCGAGCTAGATATCCATCATGCGATCAATGTCGCTATCCAGAACTGGTTTCTTGGTTACTAGGGAGACACCTATAAATAGAACCATCGAGGTGACAAAGGCTGCGAGTGGCCCGCTAACTCCGTAGGGAAAGGTGACCCCGGCTAGCTGCGTTACGAAGTTTATTAACAAGGCTGCACTAATTGCTGTTACGGCGCCCGCAACGGTAGCGCCCCTCCAGTTTAATCCTACTGCGACCACCGGAAAGATGCTTGCGGCGAAGGTTCCCCATCCGAATGCGCCGAGAATTGCCACTAACGTTGCGTCGCGGTAATGGGAATACAAGGCAAAGCTGGCAGCAACTATTGCAAGAATTATAGTCACGACTCGTGCCCAAAATAATTCGTTATCGATACTCTTGCCGCGAACCGACTTTGGAATGTCGTGAATAATTGCTGCCGTTCCTATATTTAAGAATGCATCGGAAGTAGACATGATGGCAGCAAACAATCCAGCGAATACAACGCCGGCTAATAATGGATTGGCAAAAACTGATAAGAAAACAGAAGCGGCATCATCAGGAAGAGCTAAAGGTGGAACAGCACCGTCAATTACTGCGGCACGCATAACGATGCCAATGGAAATCCAAAGTAGTGCGGCCATGACGTAACCGAACAATGACATCGGCAGAATGGTCCGGTTGTCAGTCATTTCCTTGTTCATCATCATCTTGGTGATTAAATGTGGTTGTCCCGCCAAACCAAGACCAAACACAAAGAACCAACCGAGAGACGCCATCATACCTGCAGCCCCATAGGGCATTGCCGCCTCGCCATCGTCTGCAAGAATTATAGAAGTGGCCTCCTGCATTCCCCCATCAAAAACATTCATTGCAGTAAACAATATAAGCATGCCTGCCACTATCATGATGGCGCCTTGCACCACATCGGTGTATACCGAGGCAATAATACCGCCGGTCACGCAATAGAAAATCAAAACAGCAGATGAAATAACAACACAGGTAACCAAACTGATATTCACAAAGGTATCAGTGCCCGAAAGTATGGCCTGCATCACTACTGCCATAGCGAGAATCTGAGTGGCGAGGTAGCCCATAACCCCAAGAACAATTGTTACGGCGATCATAAATCTTACGGACTCACTACCGTAGCGTGCGGCAACAACATCAGGGAGTGAAATGCAATCCCGGAGTTCCGCGATCATGCGAATGCGCTTTGCGACTAGGAAGAATCCGATGGCGTAGCCGGTGGAAGAAATTACCACCATCCAGAAAGAGCTTACGCCGATGGAGTAAACCAGTCCGGGGCCTCCTACAAAACCAAAACCACTAAGTGTGCTGGAGAAGAGTGCCAGGGCAACTACAATTGGACCTAGGCCACGACCAGCGATGAAAAAATCGCTGGTGTTGCGGGTGCGACGCATTGCCCATAAGCCAGTGAGTACACAGAAAATCATGTAGACGACTACTGCGCCAACAATTATCTCTTGTCTGAAAGCTTCCATTTATTCCTGTTCCATTCGCTCAGCTTTTTCGGCCAAGAGTTCGTTGTATTTTTCCTCGTCTTCGGGTGTGTAAATATATTTTCTAAAACCAATGCTATAGATCAGAATTAGTGGTATTGCTCCTACCCACGTGCCGTAAGTTGCCCAGGCAGTCGCTGTTGGGAAACCAAGAAAATAGCCTGTTTTTTCAGTTTCGAGAAACTGTTGGTGGCCTGAATACATTTGCCAGGCAACCAGCAGCATAAAAATTAAGCTACCGCCCATATAAGCTATTAATTCGGTAGAGCGATATCGCTCCGATACGCCTAATAAAGAAAGAAGAACGATCTGCGCCAGCAGCAAAAAATGGAAAGCCAAGCCAAGAGTTCCAATATGCTCCATGCGAGCGGCTCCATCGCCACCAATTTGCAAACCTGCTATTTCGGGATGGGTTGCACCTCCGGAATTGGGAACATTCTCGGTCAGGATGATGGTGACTAGAATCGCAGCCATGAGAACGCCGACTGCGAAGATTATATAAATCAACTTACTTCGCATTTTTTTCTCGTTATTGAAAAACTATTTGGCTAATTACTCAGTTTAAAAACATACAAGTGACCCCCTTCAGGGATCGCGATATCGCCGCCT
>Ga0114933_10006647_pt1 | contig 10213 bp, 7 predicted proteins | sample 4SBtaG_FD_89691 | JGI IMG/M metagenome (GOLD analysis project Ga0114933, IMG submission 89691) | Deep subsurface microbial communities from Kolumbo volcano to uncover new lineages of life (NeLLi) - 4SBTROV12_W25 metaG | ecosystem: Environmental > Aquatic > Marine > Volcanic | place: Kolumbo... | reverse complement strand
GCCCCGGCAGCCGATCCAGTAGTTGACGACCCCGGTCACTTCCATCCCACTCCTTTGTTATCCAAACCTGCAGTCCAGCATCCGCGGCGTTGCGAACGTCTACTCGTCGCCTTGTTTCAGGACTGACGACTAATAAACCATGTCCCTTCAGATCCTGCAGCACGAATTCCTGACGTCGCTGCCAGTACTGCGTCAATACCCATGTGGCTTCTTCCCGCAACAAATCTCGATCGCAATTCAGCATTACTTCGAGTGCTTCTGCCGCAGACCTGGCCCGCAGAGTGTCGGCTTCCAGGTACAACAACTGCAGTGTGTTAAGAATTCTCGAGGCACTCTCTGCTGACTCGACTTCAAGAGCAAGTTCCGCGAGTTCGGGAATCTGGCCGGCCGGTATCGTCGTTAGCTGTCGGTCGGCTGCCAGCCGTACCTCAAAACTGGCTGCGCCCAGACGCTGCACGGTCTCTGCCAGATCAGGAGTCTTGCGTTGATTGGCCGGGGCCGATGAAGTCTTCTCTTGTTTGCCAACAGTATCCTGGCCAAATACACGCAGACCTGGCGCGATGACAACAGCACAGATCAAGCCCTGACACAGACCTCTTATTGCAACCGCATGAAAGTTTCGAATCTGCTGCAACCGCACTGGCAAGGTCCCATTGAAAACTGACTGAATTGTTTTGAACGACAACGTTTCGACAATCTTCTCCTCGCCAGTATACTTCACGTGATCCGTCCAGTGTGATGCCAATATGAGAATGTTTGCGGCCGTTTGCAGTCGCTCGGCGGGAAATGATTCTGCTGACCGGACCATCGTTGAATGGTCGGAAGTCGCTTGTTATAGCTGGCTTGTAAACAGTTCGGTCTCTCTGTGCTGCCTTTGCCGGAAGCAATTGTTCTGCACAGATTGATCCGTCACCTCTCTCGCCATCACCCGGGGATTGTTCCATGAGTCAACTGGAAGTTCAGGACCTCAAGAATCAGTTGCGCAAGACGGCTCATGCAAATCGCAATGAGCAACCGGACAAAGACGAACTCAGCCGCCGCATTCTGGGAGCCTTCATGGCATTGCCCGAGTATGCTACGGCGAAGACCGTGCTATTCTATGTGGACGTCCGCAGCGAAGTGCGTACGCGACTGGATTTGGAAGCTGCGCTGGATGGAGACAAGTCTATCATTGTTCCCTGGTGCAATGCGGATGGCGAACTGGAATTGTTTCGGCTGACGAGCATGGATGAACTGGAACTCGGCATGTACCGGATTCTGGAACCCCAAGAAGATCTGCGACATTTGCCCGAGAAACAGGTCAACGTTGAGGAGCTGGATCTGATCATGGTGCCCGGTGTTGGCTTCGACTCGCGCGGCGCTCGAATGGGGCACGGCAAGGGATACTACGACAAGCTCTTGGAACACGCTCGTCCCGATACGCCGCTGGTTGCTTTGGCGTTCGAATGTCAGATGTTCGAAGAAATTCCAGTCGCGGCTCACGACGTGTTCATGGATAAAGTGATCACAGAAGAACGAATCTACGACGGCCGCGGTCGCTGACACGACTCCACCATTCTCCGAAGATCGTCGTTATGCCGGTTGCTGTCGAAGATACGTATGCAGAAGCGTTCCGCAGTTTGTATGTGGAATTTCTAATCACCGCTCGTGATCGTCATTGGCTGGACATTGCCGTCAATAACGCAACCGGCCACGGTTCGTCCTCGATTATGTGTGATTGCGAAGCCGGGCTGGATATATATGTGGGTCCTGGCGGCGACGAATCCATTGAGACGCCGGACGGACGCCCTGGTGCCATTTGCCAACTGCATGTCCCGCGATTCTGGAAGCATCGTGTTGCTGCCCTGGAGAAGGCACTGCTGGCCCGAGTCAGTCAGAATGTTCTGACTTGTCCTACGGCTCGCTGTTTTCATACGCAGGAACCAGTCGACAAGACAGCAAGCTATCGGCTGGGGCGCAAACTGGCGTTCTTCGGGGATGGATTTGAAAGTGTGCAGTCGCGACATGGCCGCAACATGTGGGTCGTCCCGACCATGGGCGGAGAATTCTGTGTTGACCGCAGATTTGGGTATGCTGACGGAGTCATGGGCGGGAATCTTTGGTTCGCTGCCGAAACCGAAGATGCTTCACTCAATGCTGCTGAATTGGCCGTCCAAGCCTGCCGCCATGTACCAGGGGTGATCACACCATTTCCTGGAGGGATCGCCGCCAGTGGTTCCAAAGCTGGCAGCCGCTATTCATTCCTCTTCGCCAGCACCAATGATCCGTTTTGTCCAACGTTGGTTCCGCATCAGTACGTCGAATCCGTACTGCCGGAAGGTTGCCGGTCCGTGATGGAAATCATCATCAATGGCCGTGATCTGGAAGCGGTTTCGCTGGCCACACAGGCATCCATTGCAGCAGTCCAGGACGTTAATGGGCTACAACTCGTCACGGCCGGCAACTACGGCGGTCGGCTGGGCAAAAGTTGGGTATGGCTGATTCCGGAGAATCATACGACGGAAGTCTAGAGTCCGGAGAATTGCGGACGGTAAATCCCTCGTCGAGCAGAGTGAGTTCCGCTTACAAGCACATCTTATAACGTTCCATGCTGCAGCCGTTGTTGCAATATGCTGCCCTGTGACGTCATCTGACTCACTTCACGGCATCTGATCGAACGGCCAGATTTCTGGTGCAAGGATCACTGTCATGATTCCAACAATGACAGTTAGTGGAATCCCCAGCCGCAAATAGTCACTGGAACGATATCCACCCGGGCCATACACCATCAGGTTCGTTTGGTAGCCAAACGGTGTCGCGAAGCAGCCGGCACATCCCATGATGACTGCGATGGCGAACGGAGCTTCGCTGAGACTGAACATGTCTGCTGCTGCCAGAGCGATATTCAATGTGATCACCGCAGCAGCCTTAGCGGTGATCATATTCGACAGAACTGATGCAATGACGAAGACGGCGGCCAGCATCCCGTATTCATTGTGGCCCACTACGTTCGTGAGTAACCGGATGATGGCTTCATCCGCATGGCTGGCCTGCATCGCCTTGCCGATGCCGATGCCGGCAGCCATGACAGTGATCACATTCCAGTCGATGGATCGCCGAGCTTCGCTGGCTCGTGTGCAGCGAAAGAACAACATCAGCAACGCCGATGACAATGCTGCCAGTAACGTGGCCGTGCTTCCGGGCAGCCACTGCGTCAACAACGTTGCAGAAGCAACGAACCCCAGCATGACCAGCCGTGCAGGCCATGCCCGATCATGTCGCACCGGAGCTGAGTCCTGAACTTCACTGACCAGGAAGAAGTGACGGGAGTTTTCCTGCTGTTTGGCAAAGCCAGCGGTGGCTTCCAGCAGCAAAGTGTCACCTGGGGCCAGCCGAACGTCTCCGATCTTACCGGTCAACCGCACCCCGTCACGATTCACGGCAATGATGGCAGCGTTGTATTGAGAACGAAATTCTGATTCGCGCACTGTCATCCGCAGAAATGGATAACTGGTGGAAACGACGGCTTCCACCAGCCGTCGCTGCGATCTGGGACTGTCAAGTTTGAACAACTGATCTGTTGCTGGTTTCAATCCAGGCAGTCGCTGCAACTCGACAACGGAATTCACAACGCCGACGAATACCAACTGGTCAATTGCCCGCAGGATGGTGTCGGATCCAACCGCCGGGATCACATCACCTCCGCGGTTGATCTCCATCAGATACATGCCGGACAGATGACGAAGGCCGGCTGCTTCGATCGACTTCCCCACAAGCGGACTGCCAGGCTCGACAACCATTTCCACCGTGTACTCGCGAGGGTCATCCATGGCTGTGAACGCCGGTTTGCGTTCGGGCAACAGCCAATGCGTGGCAAACACAATGAATACAAGTCCCAACACCAGACATGGCACACCGATCTGCGACAACTCAAACATTGAGAGTTGAAGTCCAGCCGGCAACTCATTGTTAATGACGATGGTTGTGCTGGTGCCGATCAGCGTGCAGGTCCCTCCCAGAATTGCTGCGTAGCTCAGCGGGAGAAACAGATGACTGACGGAGATTCGGTGCTTACGTGACCAGTCACTGATGATTGGCATCATCAATGCAACTACAGGCGTGTTGTTGAGGAATGCGCTCAACACGGCTGCCGGGATCGTGGCTCGCAATTGGGCCGACAGACGGTTTCGGGGCACGCCCAACAGCTGCATGCCGATCCATTCAAAGGCACCAGTTCGGTGCAGGCCGTCAGCCAGTATGAATAAGACGGCAACCGTCAGGACGCCCGGATTGGCAAATCCACTGAGGCCTTCTTTGATACTCAAACCGCGTTGTGCATCGACCGCACCGTAGATTAGTAGCATCGTCAGGCCGGCCATCAGCGTAATGTCTGCCGGCAGACGGTAGTACATGATGCCGATGATGCATGCCAGAATTACTGACAGCGTTACGATGATTGCCAACTCAGCCATAGAATTCAGATTCCGGCGTCAGGTCAGTCAGACCGGTTGCAGGTCACGATGGAGAATGATTTCCGACCGCGTTTACGACCTGTTCATGGAACTGCCCGTTGGTCACAACCATTCCCTCATTTATCGCCAGTGTACTGCCGTGTTGGAATTCGGGGACGTTGCCATGGATATCGGTCACCGCTCCGCCTGCTTCAGTCACCAGGATCACTCCGCCTGCATGATCCCAGATCTTTTCCTTGTAGCCCTTGCGGGTTGGCAGACGCAAATAAATGTCAGCACTGCCACGAGCGACTGCAAGATACTTGCACTGGCTGTCGATGCGAAATGGTTCTCGATGGATCTGCAATTCTTCCGCGATCTTTCGTGACCAGTCGTGGGAGCTGTGCCCCGACTCCACGGATTCACAAAAGCGTGCTTCGGTGGCGTCTGTTGTGCTGGTGACCTGCAGTGGTGTGGGTTCGCCGTCCGGAGTATCGAGCGGTTGCATCCAACTGCCGTGGCCGGCCACCGCCCATGCCAGGACACCACGTTGACCGGCCGGTTCGCTGTCCTTCACTGGGATGTTGGGACAACCGAGGATGCCAACGGTGATCTTGCCGTCCTCGATGAGTGCCAACGAAATCGCGTATTGATCCTTACGCAGAAATCCCTTGGTCCCGTCTATCGGATCCAGCGTCCAAAATCGTGAGCGATACTCCATAAGTCCGCCGCGATCGATCCATTCACAGACTTGCTTGGGAGTACAGCTGACACTGGCCGCCGAACATTCCTCATGGATACGTTTCAGGAATGCAGCACCACCATCCGCACGCAGGTCGTCTGCACCCTCTTCGCCGATGACAGGATCGTCGGGAAACACCTGTTGCAGGTGCCTGCAGATGAGTGCCTGGCTGGCGAAGTCTGCGACCGTCACCGGGCTTTTGTCCTTCTTTTCCAGGGCATCCGTTGAAATGGACTGCTGGACCGATCGGCAGACAGCTGCGGCCTGTCGCACTGCGGCCAGACCGGCCTTGAGATCAGGATGATTATTGAGGTTCATTCTCTGGACACCGGCTGGCGGACGTGAAGAGTGGGTCAGGACGACGGATTGTCGTCGCGGAAGTATGAAACACAAGGCCCCGCGATAGCTAGCCACGTTCTGTGAGGTTCAGCCGCTCTGTTCGTGGCTCGATGATCCGCAAAGTCATTAGCCATGCTCCCAGAGCGGCGGCCGACGCCAGGCAGAATGGGACAGCGTACCCCACTCGAGATACCATCATGCCGGCCACCGGTGACAGGATGATCACCGGAGTCGTCGCCAATGCCGCAGTGCTCAGATAGACCGGATGACGTGACGGAATAGTGAGTTCAAGGACATAGTTCATCTTCATGCGAAACGCTACAGGAACGGCTCCCAGCCATACAAAGGTGACCCAGTAGTTGCCTGCCGAACCGGTCTGCCACAGGAGGAGTGGTACAATAGGACAGAATACGGCTGCTACGGTCAGAGCACGCAGTGCGCTGCGGGTGCCACGTGCGTCGGCAATTCGTCCGGCCACCCAGCTGAAGAGTGCGGCTCCGAGATTCTGACAGATGACCCATGTCATCAGCATTTGATTGTGGTAACCCGGCATGCTGCGGCCAAGTCGCTGATAGTACGGGAAAACTACCATCATGGATGCGACCAGCCCGCTCAGAACACACAAGCGTCGCAGGTGAGGATCCACTCGTAACCAGTGCACGGACTCCCGCATGGGGCGTCGACGATCCATTGTCGAAGATGGTTTGTCGGCCTGTTCCACCAGCAGGCGGGCACAGAAGCTGGCTGCCACAAACGCACAGCCGGTGAACAGGAAGATCAGTGAAAACAAGGGAGGATCGCGATCGACCCAGGGCCCCATGATTAACAGCACGGCTGCGATGGCAGCGGGAGACCCAATCCATGCGGCCATGGCCACCAGGCGACCGCGGTGTTGCGGCACGATCAATTTGCCCTGAACCGTATTGTAAACGGCCTGATTGGTTCCTGTTGTTGCGAAGAAGATTGCATACAGGATTAGAAAACACCATGGCATCCAGTCGGGTTGATATGCAGGTGTCCACGCCACCAGTCCACTGAGTAGAATGAACGGAATCCCCATCAGCAGGGTCGTTCGAGGCAACCAACGCGATTTCAGCGGTGCATCGCGCAGTCTGCCCGACAGCAACAGCGGAGTCACCGACTGGCAAAGCCGGTTGACCGGGGGCAGCAGGCCACTGAGCCAGCTGTGAGACGTGATGCTGTCCAGAAACGTGGGCATCAGGACGCTCTCGGTCTTGAATATCCAAGCGATTCGGAACAGGACCTGATGTGCCACAAGGCTGAGCATATTGCGGCGTATTGCCGGAGTCGGCGGGTGATCCTGGACGGGAGCATCACCATCTACCGAATCCGCGTCAGTAGCCACATTCGGCAGCGCGGACACAGAACTTACTTCCTGGCGAATTCGTGTCCGCAAGTCGGCTGACGAGATAGAGAGAATCGATACACCGCCCGCAGAAAGCTCTGCGGTGTGCGGTCCCCGATGATCACGGCAAGATGCAGCAACTATGGCTACTCTAACGAATTTGCAGGACAGAACATGGTGCAATTCCCAGGGATTTTCAAGGAAACAGGTGTTGTGCGTTAAGATGATGGATGACGTGGAGCTTACTGGCTGGTTAAGCTGGGAAGGTGCGGAGACGCGACGTGCGGTGAGTCAGCACTCCGCACCACACACACTGATATGACGGAAAGTTTGGCGGCAGGCCCGCCGATGGATCGAATAGCTTCCGTCTTTGAACAAATGGCGAAGGTGCCCTCATTCAGCAACCTTCGGAGACCTTGCATGGCCACGATTGGAAAATTCTGCCTGGCACTGACTGTCCTCGGCACAGCAGCGGTGTCCCTGTATTTGCTGCCAGCTGTGGGCAAGTTACAAAACGACGTCGCAGAGAAATTGCAAAAGTCCCAGGCAGACCTGGAGGCGACTCGCGACCGGCATCGCAAGGCGTCGGAGGAACTGTTGCGCAGCAGCAGCCGCCTGGCTCAACTTCAGGCTGGGCGTGACAAGAGCTGGAATATCCAACAATCCGGAGATACAGGAGTGTCAGTTGACGGTGATCGGCTTGCTGTGACAGGGTTGGGAACGCTCCAAAATCTGGTCATGCTGACGGATGAAGAGGGGCAGTCCGCCGGGCCAGCCGTCCATGCATTTAAGCAGCTGTCCGAAGGTGGCATGTATTACGTCGGCGAATTCATCGCTGAACAAATCGATTCCAACAGCTGTGTTCTGATTCCGACATGGCAGTTCACCGAAGATGAGGTCAATTTCTGGGATGATCCATCAGCAAGCTGGCGTTTTCGCACTCTCATTCCTCCTGATGTCCGACTGCGAATTGATGGTCTGAATGCCAGCCTGCAAAGCCTGCGGGTTAACTATGACCGGATTGATGCCAATGTCGTTCGCCAGGAAAAGGCGTTGAACGCCGCCGAACAACAACTCGAGCAACGTGGAGTAGAACTGGTGGGACGGCAGGGAGCCAAGGCGGTCGTTAACCCGGATCTACCGGAATTCGAAATTGGTCTCACCGATGCGACGCGCGACCTGGAGGACAGACGCAACGATCTGATGCTGGAGATCGATCGGCTGCGGCGGCTGGTAAAAGTGGAAGCGGAACGCCGAGAAGAGTTGCTGCGTCAGTTGAATGAACTCGTGGACGACTTGCCTCAGGATGAAAGTCCAGGAGTCGCTCGCACCAGCAGCGACATTCGGTAGGACGGAAACGAATTTCCCGCATGTCGACCGCGTATGTCGGCTGCGGACTGAATCAAAAGTGGATGGAGTCCGGCATGGGTATCGATTCTCGCGAATATCTTCGAGGCGACGACGAGTTTGGACAAATGCCCGTCACACCGATGTCCATCGTCCCCAAAATCATCATCATCACGAGCGTCGTTTTCGTGCTGCAGCTGCTGGCGGAAGGTAGTCCATCTGTTCCCAGCGGTCCGTCATTCTTCACGCGCTGGTTTGTGCTGAATGCTGACGGTCTGTTCAGTGGCTACTTCTGGCAGCTGCTGACCTATGCCTTTCTGCATAGCACCGACAGCCTGTGGCACATCGTGCTCAACATGCTGATTCTGTATATGATGGGACGGGTCACGGCCACGATCACAGGCGACCGTGAGTTCGCCTGGTTCTATTGTGCGGCCGCGATATTCGCCGGGATCTGTTCCGTCTGTTTCTATCAGATCATGCAATCCGGCTCGAGCACTTCCATTGTCGGGGCATCAGGAGCCGTCCTCGCAGTGTTTACGCTGTTTGCTCTTCACTACCCGCGCCAAAAACTGTATCTGTTTGGCGTACTGCCTGTGGAAGCTCGGTGGTTATTGTTGGCCTACACCTTGTATGATGCCGTACCGGTTGCACAGCAGTTGTTCAATGGCCAACTCGGCGACTCACATGTTGCTCACAGCGCTCATCTGGGTGGACTGTTATTCGGTTGGCTGTACTTTCGCTGGAACATGCGATTCAGCACCTGGTGGGACAACTTCGCCAGCCGCACAGCGACTGCCACTCGAACCCGCAAAGCAGGGCTGAAGGTCTACAATCCGAAGGGACAACCGGACGTCGATCTGTCGAATCGAGTCGACGAGATTCTGGCAAAGATTTCGGAGCAGGGGGAAGGGAGCCTCACCGATCGAGAGCGTCGCATCCTTCGCCAGGCCAGCGAGCAAATGAAGAAACGCAGCTGATTCCTGACTGGCGTTCCTGTCTTTCCGTATTGCCGTTCCAATTCGATGCGCGGTGCGTCTGCCTCTACATCGCGCGAATGATTGTGTGAGATATTCCGGTCAATCCGATTCGTTTGGTTCGGATACTTGTATCCCACTCGGCAAATTCGGTAACTCAGGGTTATTCTGCACGGGCTCCGGTGCTGTACAGCAACAATTGGTGCGTTCCGGAACCAAGCCGCGCCAGTCGAGCTGTTCATGCTAGTTTTCCCGTGGACTTCCGACTCCCCGGAGGGCCATCAATCAGGGAATACAGATATGGCTACCGAACGATTTCGCTATCGACTGATCACCCGCAGTGATTTTGATGGATTGGTTTGTGCAGCACTGCTGCGCGAGCTGCAGATGCTGGATGACATCATGTTCGTTCATCCGAAGGACATGCAGGATGGACTGATTGAAGTCACCAGTCATGATATTATCACCAATCTGCCGTATGTTCCGGACTGCCATTTGTGTTTCGATCATCATGGCAGTGAATCAATTCGGAATGGGAACGCAGTTCACCAGAACTTCATTCTGGATCCTGACGCCGACTCCGCTGCCCGCGTGGTCTACAACTACTTTGGCGGTACAACACGCTTTTCGAATCTGAATCCGGAAATCCTGGAGGCTGTCGACAAGGCTGACTCTGCTCGGTTCAGTCGTGATGAAATCCTGGCACCGCAGGACTGGGTCATGCTGAATTTCGTCATGGACCCTCGCACAGGTCTGGGACGATTCCGCGACTTCAGGATCTCCAATTATCAACTGATGATGGCGCTGGTCGACTATTGTCGGACACATTCGATCAAGGAGATTCTCGCACTCCCGGACATCAAAGAGAGAGTTGAACTGTACAATGCTCAGCGTGAGCAATTCCTGGAACAGATTGCACGCTGCTCCGGCGTTTACGGTAACGTCGTAGTGATTGACTATCGCAATGAAGAGACCATCTACAGCGGTAATCGGTTTCTGGTCTATGCTCTGT
>Ga0114933_10006645_pt1 | contig 10217 bp, 9 predicted proteins | sample 4SBtaG_FD_89691 | JGI IMG/M metagenome (GOLD analysis project Ga0114933, IMG submission 89691) | Deep subsurface microbial communities from Kolumbo volcano to uncover new lineages of life (NeLLi) - 4SBTROV12_W25 metaG | ecosystem: Environmental > Aquatic > Marine > Volcanic | place: Kolumbo... | reverse complement strand
AGACCTTGGTCGAACAACAGCAACAACAGGAAGAGCAGTTGATTCTAATATCTGAGGAATTGGAGAATTTGAAGGGTTCTCTGGAAAACCAGTCTGACAGACTGTTAAATATCAGAGGTGATGTGGGCTTGGATCTAACTGATATTCAGAATCAACTTTCTCAACTATATGTTTTGACTGGACAGATACAACGTACCATGGTCGGTCTTTCTGACCGAATTACAGTTTCCGATAATCAAGAAATAATTGGCTCAGGCATAGATCAGTTTTCCCAAGACCTAGAGTCAGACGGTAGTGATTCGGCTGTTCCCCCAGAAGAGATCTATCAAGCTGCTATGGTTCAGTTTAACAGAGGTTCTTTTGCAACAGCTCGCAGGGCTTTTGCAAGTTTTCTTTCAGACCATTCAGATCACAGGCTAGCTCCTTCTGCCCAGTTTTTTCTGGCCGACCTGCTGTTCCAGGAGGATTCGTTAGAAGAAGCGACAGAAGGATTCCTTCGTATTTTAGAGTTATACCCCACTTCTGATAGGGTTCCTCAGGCATTGTATAGGGTAGGCGAACTCTATGTTTTGCAGGAGAATACGGAAGAAGCAGTGAGCCATCTAGAGAGGTTAGTGACTACCTATCCTGACAGCGGACCAGCGGAATTAGCTCAGGAGCTCTTGCGGGAAATCCGTTGAGTTGGCCTGGAATAGTATATGCGTTGTCCTGACTGTGATGCTACGCTTAACCGAGTGGTAGATACCCGTGAAACTAGGGCGGGACGAGCCGTCAGACGTCGCCGTGAATGTAAGATTTGTGGCGGACGCTTTACAACCTATGAACATATAGAGGACAGGGCGCTATTAGTTATTAAAAACGATGGAACAACTGAAAAATTTGATCGGACTAAAATATTACATAGCATGATGGTTGCATGCACTAAGCGTTCTGTTTCACAGGATGAAATTGAATTGGCGGCAGATAATATTGAAGACGAATTGACTCGATCTTTGACTGCAGAGATCGAAGCTTCAAAACTTGGAGATATGGTGATGACAGTATTGGCCTCTCTTGATCGAGTAGCCTATGTCAGGTTTGCTTCAGTATATAGGAATTTTAAGGATATTGGTGAATTCCAGGATATATTGAGTGATCTCGACGCTAAAGAACAAAAAAAATTAATTGCTGAGAATCAGGAAATTCTTCCCCTCTGATTCCATAAGACTCATAATGATTTAATTTATCTCTTTGTGGATAAGATTAATAATAATTGAAGACTTAAAGATCATGTCAAAAAAATCCAATATAAGAGGAGAGATGCCCTTCTTAGATCACTTAGAGGAGCTAAGGTGGAGGATCTTATGGAGCGTAGTTGCCCTTATAGTGGGTGTTGTGGTCGGATTTTTGTTGGTGCAGCAGTTCGATGTACTCAATATTCTAATAAGTCCCTACTATGAAGTTATGGGTGAAGGGGAAAGGCTGAAGTTTTTCTCTCCCACCGAGCCTTTCTTTTTGATTTTGAAAGTCAGTTTGCTTGTTGGCATCATACTAGTGTCTCCAATTTTGATTTATCAGATATGGTCATTTTTGTCGCCTGCACTGGAATCACACGAAAAGAGAGTAATAATTCCAGCTCTTTATATGGGTGTCATCCTTTTTGGAGCTGGAGTGGCGATGTCCTACTACATGGCTTTGCCTGCGACATTGAAATTCCTCCTCTTCTTTGCGGACGCCTATTTTGACCCTGTGGTCCAGGCAGGACCATACTTGAATTTTGTCACAAAGCTTCTTCTGGCTTTTGGTATTCTTTTCGAATTACCAGTAGTAATAATGATTCTTTCAGCTTTGGGTCTAGTTACACCAACATTTCTCCGTTCCAAGAGAAGACATGCGATAGTTATAATCACCCTGCTGGCAAGTTTCCTGAGTCCAGGGGACGTGGTGACTGTAACAGTGATGATGATGGTGCCGTTAGTATTTTTGTATGAATTCAGTATACTTCTGTCGGCCGTGATCTATCGTCGTCGCAAAGCGAAAGAAATAGGTGCTGATCCTCCAGAAGGAAGCGTTGAATCCCAGTGAAACGAGGACCCTATGCTTTAAATTACCTGACTGTTATAAAAATCTTGCTGTTTTTATTCTCTTCCGATTTTGAACTTGTTAGAGGTCAGCAGGCGGACAGTCTGGGTAGCGAATCTGCTCGTTCCAAGGTTCTGGAAAGACTTCAAGTGTTGGCGAGGCCTCCGGGGGTGGATTCTACATTGTTTATTCCAGACTCATTGAGGATCTCATCTAGATCCCCTCAGGTAGCTAACTTTGTTACGCAGGATGATTTTCTTGAGCAGTTAATGACTTTACCAAACTATTCTGTCGTAAGGTATTCGGGCGAGCAAGCTATTTTTGATGCTTCAAATGAGAAACTGACAATTTCCGGAACAGAGAATTCTCCTGCAGAATTACATCAGGATGGAATGTCTGTGATTGCCATAGATACGATCAATCTGACAGATTCACTTCTGTGGACTTCAGGAGAGACTCTGACTGAAAGGTTAGGGCAAGAGCCAGTGCGAAGCACGGGTGTGATTTATGATGGAACAGAAGAGCGGGGTTCGGCGTTCTCGGCTAACACAAGTGTTTCTGAAGGTGCTACCTGGATTTTGGCTGGCGATCTTCCCGCTATTTTCCCAGATACTTTGTTCGGACACGATATCATTTTTACTTCATGTGAAGAGACAGAGCCCCACTACCATTTTGCAGCAGGTGAACTGAAGGCAGTGGGTGGGAGTTGGTTGTTGGCTAGGGATGTAACTTTGAATTTTTCGGATGTTCCAGTGCTTTGGTTGCCATTTATGTTCCAAAATACTGAAACGGGTAGGCATAGTGGCATTCTCACCCCGAGATTTGGGGTGAATGATATCGTGAGATCCTCACGTGGACAAAGTAGAAGAGTTTCTAATATTGGTTATTTTTGGGCGATCAATGATTACATGGATGCTACTGCCAGTGGTGACTGGTGGAGTGATAATTTTACTTCTTTAACGGGAAATTTCCGTTATAGAATAAATGAGAAGTTTCTGAATGGCTCGACCAGTGTAAGACGATACTGGAGGAATAGTGGTGGTAATGAATTGTCCTACGACACTAGACATTCATGGCAGTTTGATGAACGAAGCATGTTTAGCTTCTCGGCCCGATATGCTTCTAGTTCTCAGTTTGTGAGGGAAAATTCTTTCGACCCTAGAGAAGTCACTCAATCAATCAACTCGGAAGGGGGATTCAATAGACGATTCGATTGGGGAAATTTTTCTGTGACTGGTAATAGAAGACAGTTTTTAAGTGACGATCGAGTGGAAATGACGCTTCCAACCGCTAATGTGTCTTTAAAAAGTATCACTCTTTTCAGAGCACCAGCCAGCCAGGCACGGTTCTATAACAATCTCACCTGGACGGGTAGTGGGAGATACACTAGGAGTTTGATAGACAGGCCAATGCAAATTGGTCAAGTGTTCTCGGATAACCTCGCCGATCAAGTGCGAACAGCTGGAGCGATCAGTAGTGCTTTTAACCTAGGGGCACTCTCGTGGGGTCAGTCGGTGATGTTTAATGAGAACACGATTAGGGATATCCCACATGCAGAGAGCCAGGCATACTCAACATCAACATCGGTTTCGGACCAAACTGCAGCCGACCTTAACTGGAATTCCAGTCTAGGGTATCAACAGCGATTAGTGGGAACCACCACGATTACACCAAGCCTCCAGGTATCAGGAGCACTTAAGCGGTCCAATGCAGAGTCGGTAATGCATGATTTCGTTTCGGGTCCTAAGCGATTTAGCTTTGGTGCAAGATTGAAGAGTGACATATATGGTTATTTCGGTGGATTGTTGGGTTTTGAGACGATAAGGCACAAAGTCTCTCCCTCATTGAGTTATAGCTACGCTCCACAGATACTTTCATCTGACTTACAAAAGACAGTCTTTGGAGTTTATGAAGGAAGTGCCATGAACGTCGTCACTCTGGGATTCAACCAAACTTTCGAAGCTAAGCGAAGTGAGCAAAGTGAAGACGAAGGGCGAATCAGTGGTGAAGGTGTAGGCGATGCTTTGTCAGCTAGAGATTCCGTGGGTTCAGATACCTCTACTGGAAGTGGTCCTAGACGACCTCCACCATCTCGGGTGGTCAAGCTCTTGGGTATAAATACTAGTGTTTTGAATTACGATTTTGTTCGTGCTAATCAAAACGACAGCAGGTTGATGGGGTTCACCACCACTCGGATGCAGAATCAATTGAGTTCTGATCTGTTGAGGGGTTTACAGATTTCGATGGAACATGATCTTTTCACGAGTGGTGATGACGGAATTCGCAAGTTTGATCCAGATTTGTCGCAGCTGAATTTATCTTTTTCCATGAATTCGAGGTCAGAGATAATTCAAAGTGTCTACAGATTCTTAGGTTTGGAAGGAGGCACGACTACTACTAGGTCAGATGTTAGAGAATCAAATTCAGGAGAGAGCTTCGATCCTCTTAACCCCTTGTACGATGGAACTTCCAACACAAGTCCTACGGATGAATCAAGTGTGATTCCTGGAGCAGGTTCCAATGATGTAAATCCAGGTGAAAATCCAGATCAAGCTTCAGCTTCAAATCGACAGGGTCCTTCCTGGGACAGCAATTTCGCTTATTCCTTGAGAAGAAGTCGATATTCAGAGCATGTAGGAAGCCAACTCCTTCAGGTGGGTTTTCGTCTAAAGCCAACTGAAGAATGGAATCTAAGCTGGAGGACTGCGTATGATATCGATATCGGGAATTTCACCGATCATTCGATTCGACTGTCCAGAAATTTACATCGCTGGGAAGCTAATTTCGATTTTGTGCAGACTGTCACAGGAAACTGGAGTTTCCGCTTTGAAGTTGCCCTTACCGACAATAGAGATCTAAAGTTTGACTATGATCAAAGAAGTACGGATTTTTCAAACCGGTATTAGTACCTTATCAGCTACACCCTTAGAAAGCCCCTATACTATCTTGGAGTGGGGGCTAGGCCAACATGGGTATTAAAGTTCTGGTATTAATTGCATCAGTAGTGGCTCTTCTCGGTATAGGCCTAGTCCTGCTCAATGCTTTGTGGTGGTTCATTAGTTAACGCCATCACCAAAGAATTCACTCAACTTTTCTACTAATTCTTTTTCTAATTCTTCAGGGCTTTTCTGTGTTGTAACTGTTAGTATCTTATTAAACCGTATGTTGTTTGATAGAGTATTTCCACGCGCAACTAGGAATAGCTATTGATGGCAAGAAAAATAGATAGCATAGTTGGAGAGAAAGAGTTAAGTATGTCTTCTATTCAGACGACGGTCTCAGATCGTCTAGAAGCTGTGCAGAAAGAGTTAAGTAGAATTGTGGTCTCTGACTTCGGTATGATAGAGGAAGTAAACCAGTGTCTATTGGCAATGAAAGGGAAGTTGTTTAGACCGACCCTTGTTCTTCTGGCTAATGAAGTTGGCCAAGAACCCACTGAAGATGCCGTAACTTTAGGAGCCATACTAGAGCTGGTGCATTTAGCCACTTTGGTACACGATGATGCGGTAGATCACAGTGTTCTGAGAAGAGGACTTCCTACTGTTAATGCACTGTGGACTCATCAGGTAGCAGTGATAATGGGTGACTATCTATACAGCAGATCTGTAAGCGAGCTAGTCCAGATGAAGAAATACTCTGCTCTTTCAGTTCTTGCTAATGCTACGAATCAGATGAGTATCGGTGAAATGAGGCAGTTGACCTCTATAGATGCCCTTAACTTCAGTGAGGGCGACTATAACCGTCTAATTGAGTGTAAAACTGCTTCTTTAATATCGGCCTCCTGTGAGATAGGGGCTTTGGAAGGTCAAGGGGAACATAGCCAGTCTTTAGCAGATTTTGGACATAATCTCGGGATGGCGTTTCAGATAGCTGATGATCTTTTGGATTACAAAGGGGAAGTATCGGTCACAGGAAAACCTTCAGGACATGACTTGAGGGAGCACAAAGTCACTCTTCCTTTAGTTGCATCTTTAAACAACATGTCTGAGCTTGAGTTACAGGAAACAAGGAAGTTTTTTACACTAATTCAACCTACGGATAGAGATATCGAAAAACTGGTAGAAATTGTCATTGAAAACGGAGGATTGGATTATGCAGAAGGGCAGGCGCAAATGTATGCTGAAAGGGCGAGAGAGATCCTTTGGAATTTACCTGAAAGTCCTGCTGTAACAGCTCTGGAAAATGCAGTAACATATACAGTAACAAGGGATCGATAGTAATATAGATGAAAGGTGAATTCGTTTTTATTGGGAAGGATCACATATACCTGGGTGCTTTTAATGGAAGATTCTAAATGCTAGGTAGCCACCAACGAAGAAGTAAGATTCGTTTGATCTGGACGCTAATTTTGGGCCTAATGCTTGGAGGGTTGTTCACACAGCTGAGTAATATCTTTTTGCCACAGAGTGCTGCAAAGTCTTTTCTTACTACAGCGGTTGAGGCATCGTTGGGACCACTGTCGATAGATTTAGTTGCGGTAGCTCTGACCATTGGGCCTCTTACTCTCAGCTTGAATGTGTTAACCCTAGTAGGAATCACAGTTGTGACATTTATTGTTCGTTCTTGGATATAATTGTCGTTAGGATCATTTAAGGAGGTTTGTCATGGGACTAGGTGGACTGGGAATGATGGAGATGATTTTGATCTTCATGGTTGTGTTGCTTCTTTTCGGAGCTAAGAGGTTACCAGAGATTGGCTCTTCACTGGGAAAAGGAATTAGGGAATTCAAGGGATCAATCCGAGAAATCGAAAAGGAGGTTAAGTCTGCTGGTGAAACTGATACAGAGTCCCTAACTGCTTCGACCAATCGGGTTCAAGAACTTAGGACTTTGACTGATTCCGATGAGAGTCCACATCAATCTGATATGCAAAACATCGGAGAAGATGAATCTCAGCCAGCTGAAAAAGAAGATTCAGAAGAAGATTAGGTTCGTCACACTAGAGTTTACTAAAAGACCAGTGGCATTTGTTGCTGTGCAGAGGCATCTGGATCAGCGTTTAAAACTTCATCTCTTCTGTCATTAATTCTAGCAACGGATCTAAGACTTTCAATCCATTCCTGCAGACGTGTTTGTTGGGCAATCGCAGTGAGCTGAGTGCGCAGATCTCCAGATTCGGAAGCAAAGACTAGGCTGTCTGGCGGAGTATGATCCAGTAACTGAAGAATAAATACATTGTTGTTGGCCTCAATAACGTCACTGAATTCCCCTATATTTAGTCCAAATCCAGCTCCAGTTGCAGCGTTTAATCGGCCCAATCCTTGAGCGAAATCTAAACGCGTATAGGGTCCAGCCTCCTGTATCTCCAAATCCAAATTTGAGGCCAATTCTTCTAGCGCAACGTCCTCATTCAACTCATTTAGAACCTCACTTGCTTGATCTTTTCCATTCTCAATCTTTTTACTATTAGCAAGGGTTTGTTCTATAGATGGGGTTGCATCTTCAAGGCTCACTGTTCCGGCTTCCTGGATCTCAAGTATTTCTAGCATATAGAATGCTTCTCTAGTCTCGAACAGTGGACTCACGTCACCTTCAGAAGCTTCTTCTTCGAATACCCACTCAGAAGCCTCACCAACTTCTCCGGCACCAGCTATGAAAGAAAATTCTGGATTAAGGACAGCGGTTCCAGCAACAAGGCCGAGAGCTTCAGAGGCCTCTTTAAAACCTTCGTTTTCTCCCAGTTCTTCAAGTGAGTCTGCCAGTATCAGGAGCTCTAATTCCGAATCATCTGTTCTTCGAATAGGTACTAATACATGACGTGCTTGAATACTATCTCCAGCCTGGTCTTGCACTTCTATTATATGGAAACCGAACGAGGTCTGAACTGGGGTAGTAATTTCTCCTACTTGTGCGGAGAAGGCTGCTTCTGAGAACTCAGGAACCATTTGGTCTCGACTAAACCACCCTAATTCCCCTGAACCCCCCAAAAGATCTGGTCTGGTGATGACTTCTTCAAAGGGATCTCCATCCATCAGTTGCTGCCTTATATCCATAGCCAACCCTGCCGCCGCTAGTGTATCACTGGCAGTTGGAGTTTTGTCCATGACAATGGTTCCAACGGTCGCTTGTGCAGGGAAACTAAATTCATCTGGATTGCTATTGTAGTAGCTCCTAATCTCTTCAACGCTGACGTTTACTTCAGAATCAGGAATTCGCTGGACTGGGTTAAACGCAAGATATCTCACTGAGATAGCTTCGTTGCGATCTCGAAATTCATCCCAAAGTGATGCTTCTGTCAGATAAATGTCGGAAGATACTTGACGAAGTAATTTTCCTCTTGGAATAACTTCTCTGTAATAAGATTCTAATTGCAAGAGAAAAAGTTGGTCTATGGTGGGTGAGGATAGATAAGCTTGGTACTTCTGAATATCAAAGACTCCATCGGTTTGAAAGGATGGGCTCGACTGAAATTCGGGGGGTGGACTAAAACGAGCTGCACTAAGGATTTCACTATCTGTTACTACGATACCTCTTCTTTCCAGTTCCTGCATTATCAGCACTTGATCGACCACTTCGTCCCATGCTGCATCTTCAATGTCTTTTATCTGTTGGGTTGTGACGGGATCTTCTTGCGCAGTCTGCACTTGGTCAAACAGCCGTCTGTATGTTTGGTTAAAATCGTCATAAAGTACTGGTGTTCCATTGACACGACCAATTTCGCCAGTCGTCATGCCACCCTGTCCAGTAATATCCATGCCCCATTGGAATATCATTAGTCCTACAAAGGCGGTTGCTGTCAACAGCATTATCCACTTAGTATTGTCCCGCATTTGACGCATCATAGACCAACAGCTCCGAAAGTGTTTGAGTCTTAGTAAGCCCACTTTAATGTTTCTTTAAGTGACTGGAAACCTAACCCTACTGTATCGGTCTCTCAACCTTTCTCGTTGACACCTTTTCTCAAGGATTGGTATCTTTAGTGGCTACTGTAAAAAGGTAAATCAAGTTCTAACGTTTGTAGAATGAGGGAAATGGTTTCGGACTAATATTCTGAGGCCACCTATATGGAGGTCATTAGATGAGGATTGCAGTAATACATGGACCGAATCTTCGCCGATTGGGCAAGCGGGAACCGGAAGTATACGGTACAGCAACTTTAGCCGATATAAATTCTGCACTAGCGGATCTTGCTGGAGAAATTGGTGCTGAAGTTGAAAGCTTCCAGTCCAATTCGGAGGGTCAAATTCTAGATTTTATCGAGGAAGCAAGTGCTCGGGTTGATGGATTTTTAGTCAATCCAGGAGGATTAACTCATACGAGCATCACTCTGAGGGATGGTTTGGTAGGTGTCGAATTACCATTCGTGGAGGTACATCTCTCTAATACTGCCAATAGGGAACGGTTCAGGAAACATTCTTACTTGGCACCCGTAGCAGAAGGAGTAATTATAGGTTTCGGTATCGAAAGCTATCTTCTAGGTCTAAGAGGTATAGTAGCTCACATAGCCAATCGATAATTTTAATCGATAAGGCTTCCATATTAGGACAATAATAATGGCTTCAACTGCAGATTTTAGAAATGGCATGGTTCTAGAAATCAGTGACCAACTTTGGACAATTACCTATTTTCAACACGTCAAACCTGGTAAAGGCGGTGCATTCGTGAGGACTAAGTTAAAAAACGTGTTGAGTGGAGCTGTAGTTGATAAAACTTACAGGGCTGGGGAGAAGGTGGTAACGGTTAGGCTGGAGCGCCGACCTGTTTCTTACAGCTATTCGGATGGTCACCTGTACTATTTCATGGACCAGGAAAGTTATGAAATGATTCCAATTTCAGGAGACTTGCTAGGTGTCGATCAATTAAAGTACTTGAAAGAAAACATGGCCTGCGAGGGGTTGGTTCACAACGAGGAAGTGATTAGCGTAGAGTTGCCACAGTTTGTTGAATTAACAGTTTCTGAAACAGATCCCGGCGTGCGGGGTGATACTGCGCAGGGTGGTAGCAAGCCAGCAAAGTTAGAGACGGGAGCGCTGATCCAGGTTCCTCTCTTCATTGAAAAGGGGGATGTTTTGAAAATAGACCGCACCGAAGATAAGTATCTGACCAGGGTCACAGAATAATGATGGATCTTGAGTTTTTGAGGAATTTGATCGAAATAGTCGAAGACAGTGACCTCGATACCATTGAACTGGAACATGAAGGCACAAAGATTAAGTT
>Ga0114933_10006644_pt1 | contig 10217 bp, 9 predicted proteins | sample 4SBtaG_FD_89691 | JGI IMG/M metagenome (GOLD analysis project Ga0114933, IMG submission 89691) | Deep subsurface microbial communities from Kolumbo volcano to uncover new lineages of life (NeLLi) - 4SBTROV12_W25 metaG | ecosystem: Environmental > Aquatic > Marine > Volcanic | place: Kolumbo... | reverse complement strand
GGAGGTGGCTCGATGAGCAGCCCGACGGCCAGGGTGATCGCGAGCACGACGCCCCCGCCGACCACCCACGGGACCCAGGGCGCGGCCGCGCTCTCGGGGTCGCTCGAACGCCCATTGGGCGCCGGTGTCGCGGCTGACTCGGCCTCTTCGAGCGTCTCGTCGAAGGAGTCGGTGAGCGCCTTGGCGAAGCTGCTCGCATCGTCGAAGCGGTCGCTGGGCTTCTTTGACAGGGCCTTGGCGAAAACGACGTCGCTACGCACCGGAAGGTCGCCCTCGAGGCTGCTCGGCGCGGGTGCGTCGTCCACGAGGATCTGCGCCAGCACCGCGGCGGCGTTCTGCCCGTCCCAGGGCAGTCGGCCCGTCAGCACCTCATAAGCCATCGTCGCGAGCGCGAATTGATCACTCTTGGGCCCGACTTCGATGCCGCGCGCCTGCTCTGGCGCGAGGTAGCTCAGCGTGCCGATGAGGGTGCCTTCTTTGGTCAGGTGCTCGGCGTCGATGGTCGGTGAGTCGCCGGCGACGGTTTCCTCGGCGGCGGGCCCGAGCGCCTTGGCCAAGCCGAAGTCGAGCAGGCAGGCGCGCCCGTCCTCTCGCAACATGACGTTGTCGGGCTTGATGTCGCGGTGGATGACACCGCGCTCGTGGGCGTGATCGAGGGCCTCGGCCACCTCGGTGATCACGCCGAGCACCTCATCACGCTCGATGGCGTCGTAGCGCATCAGCTCGCGCAGCGAGCGCCCCCGGACGAGTTCCATCACGAGGTAGGCCCCGCCGTCTTCGGTCTCGCCAACATCGTAGACCTGAGCGATGCCGGGATGCTCGAGCGCGGCCGCCGAACGAGCCTCGCGCTTGAGCCGCGCGCGTGCCCGGTCGCTGCCCACGAGCTCCTTCGTGACCGTCTTCAGCGCGACCTGGCGGGCCAGCTTCTCGTCGCGGGCGCGATAGACCACGCCCATGCCGCCGGCCCCTAGGACCCCGACGATGAGATAGCGATCATCGATGCGCGTACCGGCCTCGAGTTGAGCCATCTCGGCGATCCTACTTCACTCCGACGGCGTCGTGAGCCCGCTCGCCGCGGCCTCCGGATCGACCACGTCTTCAGCTCGAAAACAGAGGGTGATGGGATTCGTGGAATCGGTGTGCGTGAGCCGTCGAAAGCACCGGGTTGCGCCCCGCCCCTCCACCTCGTCGCTCAGGCCGAGCGGCTCGGTGACGACCCCGGCTTCCGCTCCGTCCTCCCAGAACATCGGGGCGCCTGCGCGCACGGAAGGCGGCCCAGCGGCAGGGGCGGTCGGCGTGACGGCGTCGCTCGAGCTCCACCCGTCACCGACCAGATGCGCGGGCACACGGGCGCGGAGCCGGGAGCAGCGGGTACGGAGCTCGACGACCGACTCGCTCCCCCGGGGCTCGACCGCCCAGATGGGTATGGGCCGATGGGCGCTCGAGTGGATTCGGCCGGTCTGGCCAACGATCGGGATCCCGGCGCGCAGCGCTCCGTCCGAGAGCGTGCCTACCGCGGAGGCCGAAGCGCCGTCCGGCTCGCTGGGCAGGTACCGCGTGCCGACCGCGCTCGGCTCCAGCCGGACCACCGTGCTCATCGAGCCGAGTCGAGCGCGGTAGAGCCCACCCCGCCCGAGCGGCTCGAGGGGCACTCCGCGAGAAAGCGCGACGGACGTCCCGTCCTGGAAGGGTTGGTCGATGTCGCGCACGGTGACCCGAACCAACGCGCGCGACGTCACGTGAACCCTGAGCCGCAGCGGGCGCAGCGCTGGCCTGGCTGGCGCGCAGTGCGCTCCCTGGTCGACGCCGAGGGTCTCGAGCGTCGTCCATCCGGCGCGCTCCGAGATCACCCGGAGCGCGATGAAGGTGTCGCGTGCCCAGGGCTCGCGCGGGTCGCCCCCAGGAGCGAGGGAGACCACGGGCGCGTCGGCGCTCGGCGCCGTGTGGAAACGAGCGCCCGCCCAGACCACCGCGAAGGAGGAGGTTCGCTGCGCTTCGGGAACTTCGCGAGGCTGCCATTGGATCCGGCGCGGGGCGCAGGAGGAGGCGAGCAAGAGGACCGCGGCCAGCCATGGCGCCGCGCGGATCACGCTCGTGGACCCGCCAGCGGCTCGACGCCGAGCTCCGCGAGCACCGATGCGGTGTGCTCACCGCGCGCGGGCGCCTTGCCCTCCAGGTGCGTAGCCCCAGGCAGGGGAGCGCGGACCCAGCCTCGCTCATCGACAAACCCGCGCGCCTTCACCTGCGGCTCGTGCAGCGCTTCTTCGGGGGATCGCACCGGCCAAGCCGGGACCCCCGCCTCGCGCAAGAGCTTCGTCCACTCGTCCGCCGTTCGGCCGCGCATGCGTCGCGCGATCACCGGGCGGATGGCCGGCCCAGCCAAGATCAAGCCCTGCATCGGGATCCGGGCCATGGGCCCCAGCTCCGCGACCTCGCAGAAAGCCTTCCAGAAGTGACGCTCATCCACGATTCCGAGACTCAGATGTCCATCCCCCTTGCACCGATAGACCTGGTACTGAGGCATTGCATAGAGCTTGAGCCGCGCGAGCCGTTCAACCACCGGGCGTGCGAGCCGCTTCGCGACCGCGCCCTTCTTGGAGAGCTCCTTGTCGGTCGCCGCGCCAAAATCGACGCCGAGACCCCAGAGGTTCGACCACGACACCACCGCGTCGGCCATCGCGACGTCGAGGTATTGGCCTTCGCCGGTTCGCTGGCGCGCGTTGAGGGCCGCGGTGATGCTGCTGACGGCGATCAACGAGGTCGAGAGATCCGCGATCGGGAGCATCGTGCCGCGCGGCGTGCCGCCCGCGTCCCGCTCCAGATGGCAGACGCCAGCGAGCGCCTGCAGGTTGAGATCGTGCCCCGGGTGTTCGCGCAGCGGACCGGTCTGACCGAACGCGCTGATCGAGCAATAGATGAGCCGCGGGTTCAGCGCATGGGCAACTTCCCAGTCGCAGCCGAGCCGCTTCATGACCCCCGGACGGAACCCATCGACCAGCACGTCCGCGTCTCGCACCAGTGCCTCGAGCGCGGGCCGGCTCGCCGGGTCTCGGAGATCGAGCACCACGCTGCGCTTGCCGCGGTTCACCATCGAGAAGAACGGCTGGATGAAACGGGCTGGATCACCCTTGGGCGGCTCCACCTTGACCACGTCGGCGCCCCAGCTCGAGAGCAGGAAGGTCGCGTACGGACCCGGCAGGTTCTGCGAAAAATCGAGGACCTTCAGGCCCTCCAGCATGCGTGCGCTCGCCATCGACGGCGCAGCATAGCAACATGCATGGCGTGAGCAGCCACCCGCAGCGGATCGACCGATACGAGATCCTCGGAGAGCTCGGGCAGGGGGGCTTCGGGACCGTCTACCGGGCGCGTCACTCCGTGCTCGGCACGGAGGTCGCGCTCAAGGTGCTCGCCGCCCAACACGCGACTCAGGCGGGCATGGTTCAGCGCTTCCTGCGTGAGGCACAGACGGCCGCGGGCGTCGGAAATGCGCACATCGTCGGCGTCTCCGACGCTGGCGTGACGGGCGACGGCATGCCCTTCCTCGCCATGGAGCTGCTCCGCGGTGAGGACCTCGAGCAGCGCATCGCGTCGCGTGGCGCGCTGCCCGTTGCCGAAGCCATCGAAGTCCTCCTCCAGACCCTCGAGGGGCTCGGCGCCGCACACGCGACCCACATCGTGCACCGCGACCTCAAACCCGCGAACCTCTTCCTCACGACCGACAGCAGCGGCAATACGCTCGTCAAGATCCTCGACTTCGGCATCAGCAAGGTCCTCGAGCCGGGGCGCGTCAGCTCGCTCACCAAGACCGGCGCGGTGCTCGGCACGCCTGCGTACATGGCGCCGGAGCAGCTGCAGGACTCCAGCGGGGTCGACCATCGAGCGGATCTCTACGCGGCCGGTGCGATCCTCTTCGAGGCGCTGACAGGTAAGCTTCCCTATCGGGCTGACAGCTTCGCCGACCTGATGACGCGCGTGCAGGGGCAGAAGGCCGAGCGCCTCGACGCTCACCTCGTCGACGCCTCGCCGCGGCTGACGCAGGTCATCGAGCGCGCGCTGCTCACCGACCCTTCGCTCCGCTTTCAGTCGGCGGCCGAGATGCACCACGCCCTCACCGACGTTCGCAACGTGCTCGGCCCGACTCCGGTGGGATTCGCAGCTCTCTCGGTTGGAGGCGCGCCCGTCGGAGGTCCGCCGGTCGGAGGTCCGGCCGGAGCCACTCCGGTTGGAGGTCCGGTCGGAGCCATGCCAGCCGGAGCCACGCCGGTTGCTTCCGCTGCCCCGGCGATGTCTCCGCCAACCCGCGAGCCATGGCAGGTGGCGGACGCACGCGCGGCCCCGCCGTCCTGGGGAGCACCACCCCCCGGTGCTCACACGGGCCCTATGACCGGGCAGAGCGTCGTGCAGCCGTCCACACGGTCGGCCGGGCTCTGGGCCATCATCGTCGGCGTCGCTGTGATCCTGCCGCTGACCTGCGTCGGAGCCATGGTCGGGACCTACTTGCTCTCAGCAGAACCCGAGCCGCCGATCGTTCATCAGCCTCTCCCGCCTCGCCCCCCCGTGGGAAGGCCGACCGGGATCGGCGCGACCGGCTCATCGCCCGTGCCCATGCCCCCGCCCGTGCCGATGCCGGCGCCCGTGCCGATGCCGGCGCCCGTGGCTATGCCCGCCCCCGCGGGCCCTCCGGTCGCCGCGCCCATCCCCGCGGACGCCGCGCCTTGCTCCGTACCGGTGGCGCTCGACGTCGAATGCGATCGCCGGCCCAGCGAGTTCATCCCGCCGCAGTGCGAGGTCACCGGTGGCAGTGAGCTGATCTTGATCGGGGCCTACCAGCCCGCTCGTCCCGACAACGTGGTGACCGTCGACATCGCACGCACCGCCGCTCCGATCGTCCTGGTGTTGAGCGGCTACGGCTCGATCGATTGGACGCTGCGGCTCGCCGAGGGCGTGCAAATCGAAGAGATCCACCTCGTAGGGCATGGCGAATCGCGGGTCGCCGAAGGCGCGCCGCCGGGCGTTCCGGTTCGGCAGGGGCACGGGTACCCACCGATGGCGTGGAGTTGGGAAGGTATGACCGCCGCTTGGTCCGGCGAAGCGACGGCGCGGGCGGCGGAGCGTGACACCCGTCGCACCCTTCGCGCCTACGCGGGCTGCTACAACCCGACGCGCTTCGTGGTCGCGCAGCACCCGCCGGCGCCCTGAGCCCTCATCACTGGCTCACGGCCCCGCGTCGGGCGGCTCTCGTGCGCAGATCCGGCCCACAAAGGAGATCTCCAGGCAGCGCGGGAGCGCGGCCGCGCAGTCCGCGTCGGTGACGCACTCGTCCGAGCAATAGAACGTGTCCCCGTTGCCTTCGACGCAGAGCGAGCTCGCGCAGGCGTCGCCGTCCACGCAGGTGTCTACGCCGTTCACGCCGGTGCCTCGCGCTCCGGTCGTGCAGAAGCAGCCCGTCGCGAGATCACACTCGCAGCGTTGAGACGCCGCGCACTCGCGGTTGAGGGAGCAGGGCGCGCCCTCGGCGGCGTCGCTCGACGGCACCGCCGCGTCCGAAGGGCCTGCCGCATCGACGAGCGCTGCGCCCCCGTCGGTCGGACCGGCGTCCATCGTCGTCGGTCCAGCGTCCATCGCCGTCGATCCCGCGTCCGGGGGCGCGCCCGAGTCACGTCCGCAGTCAGCGCAGACGGGTCCAGCGTCGGCGTCGTCGCCGGAGTCGCAGCCTGCCGCGAGCAGCAAGCAGAAGAAAAAGAGAGGCAGAGATCGCGTCACGACCCGAGCATAGGCGTTTCCGTAGACCAAGGGGTGAGCGAACGGGGGACTGGCGATCCAGCTCCACCTCCCTCAGAGTTCACTTCATGGAGATCACCATCGGTCTTTTGATCGCCCTGGCGGTCATCGTCGCGTCTGGGCTGGTTCTGGCCGTTCGGGCTCGGCGTGCAGGGGCGCGCGACTCGACCTCCGATGCCTGGGCCTACTGCCAGACCATCGCGGACGAGATCCCCGGCCTCTTGGTCGTCCCGGACGAGCACGGGTGGCCGCGTCTGACCGGGATCATCCATGGTGTGTCGGTCGAGATCGACGCCCAGAACCAGATCAGCGCGACCCAGCTGCCCTTCTTGGGCCTGCGTTGTTATCTCGACGCGGCGCTGCATGCGCCAAACGCCGCTGTCTGGATCGGCGAGGTCGCCGCGCTGCACACGGAGTTCGGCCGGCCGCGTCCTCTCGGTGACCCCGATGGCCTCTTCGAGGTGCACACGCGCGCTGAGCCGACGACCTCCGATTGGTGGATGGAACCCGAGCTGCAGGAGGCGCTGCTCTCGCTCACGGGCGCTGGGCTTCTTCTGGTGGACGGTGCGCTGACCGTCGTCTTCTCCGAGCTCGACGTCTACTCCGTACGCACGGCGCTCTCGATCCCCGCGCTCATTCAGCGCGGGGTGCGGCGCGTGACGCTTCACTGAGCCGCGGCTTTTTTCACACGGGGCGGACGGCCCCGTAGCATTCGAAGCATGTTCGAAGTGCTACGTCCGCATCGCCGCCGGGGAGCTCGGCGCACCTACAGGACCCGCTGCCAAGCCGTTCGCATGGATGATCTCATCCTGATCGGTGAGCGTGTCCTCGACCTCTCCGACCGCGGCGCCTTGATCGCGTGTGACGAGGAGATGGCCGTCGGCGAAGAGCTCATGGTCAGCCTTCGCACGCCGTGGTTAGGCCCCACCGTGGTCTTGCTCGCTGAGGTGACACGGGTCATCGAGGGCTGGCGTGATGGGGATCCTGGGTACTGCGTCGGAGTGCGGTTCATCGAGCTCGACGAGGGCGTGCGCCGCGAGCTGTGGGGCCGCCTCCAGCCTTTCCCGACCGTGCGCTCCAGTCGCCGCCACGCGCCGGACTACGCGACGAGCTGCCGACACATTCACGCCGGCTTCTGAGCTCGCGTCGAGCCCGTCTCGCGATAGGCTCACCGCGAGATGACTCTGCGCCAGACGAATCCGATCGAGCGCCTCGCTCAGCTGCTCAAGCCGGCGGGCGGCGGCATTCACACGGTGACCACCGGCAAGCGTGAGCAGGAGGCGCTGCAATGCGCGATCTACGGGGTCGACCGTCCCTCCGAGATCGAGCGCGCCTGGCGTGCGTCGCTCGAGCGGCTCCACCGAGCCAAGGTGATCTTCCTCGGCGTGCCGAGCGACGTCGGCGCGGGATTCTACCGGGGAGCGTCGTTTGCTCCTCAATCGCTGCGCCAAGCGATGCTCGCCGATGACGCCGTGCCGTACGCCACGGACGCCGTCGTCGACGCCGGCGACGTCTGGGTGGTCCCGCAGCTGCTCGATGACGCGATGCTCAGCGACGAGCAGCTGAGCGCCACGCGGCGCGACATGTACGACGACGGCAACGACCCTCGCCCGGTCTCGCCGCTCAGCTTGGCCTCGGCGGCGCTCCGTTTGATTCGCGAGATCGCCCCAGCCGCGTGTCCGATCGTGCTCGGGGGCGACCACTCGGTAGCGTGGCCGGCGCTCGCCGTCGCCGCCGAGGGAAGGGCGGAGCGGCTCGGCATCCTCCACTTCGATGCGCACACCGACTTGCTCGAGACGCGCCTGGGCGTGCGCTACTGCTTCGCCACCTGGGCCTACCACGCCAACGACGTGATCGGGCGGGGCGGCAAGCTCGTGCAGGTCGGGATCCGCGCGTCGGGCCGGGACCGGGAGCACTGGGAGTCGACCCTGGGGGTGCGGCAGCATTGGGCCTCCGATGTCGTCGGGCGCGACGCGTCCGGCTTGGCCGACGAGATCATCGAGCATCTCCGAGCGCGCGGCGTCGAGGGGCTCTACCTCTCAAACGACATCGACGGGACGGACTCCGCGTTCGCCTCGGCGACCGGCACGCCCGAGCCAGGCGGCTTGCACCCGGACATGGTCACCACCTTGATCGAGCGCGTGGGCGGGGCTTTCCCGTGCTGGGGCTCCGATCTGGTCGAGGTGGCGCCGCCCCTCGCCGGTGCCATCGCGGGCGAACCGGAGACGACGTTGCACACTGCGCTCCGCTACCTTCGCGCCCAGATCGCGCTCGGCCTGCGGTGAGACCGCGCTGACGTGTCGAACCTGCGTCGCTGGTTCTCGCTCGCCCGCCCCAAGGGCGCCTTCTTGATCGCGGGCCTTCCGCTCGCCGGCCTCGGCTATGGTCTCTGGGAGCGGGGCTCGACCGTCTACTTCTTTACCATCCTGCCGACCCTCGGTGCCGTCTGGCTGACCTGGGTCTTCGGGCACGCGGGCGCGATGTGGCTGAACGCGGAGCTCGACCGCGACGAGGGGGAGGTGCTCTTTGGGCAGGCGGTCACCGTGCCTCGGGGCACCGGATACCTTGGCTACTTCGGCCTCGCGCTCTCCGTCGCGACGTCGTTCACGATCGGCGGCGTCACCAGCGCCTGTGCGTTGATCTGCGCGCTGCTCGCGATCCTCTACTCCCACCCGCGTGTGGCGTTGAAGGGGCGCGCGCTGAGCGGCCCGCTGATCAACGGTGTCGGCTATGGGTCGCTCTCCCCGATCGCCGGTTGGGCGGCGGCCGACGGAGTGCTGACGTGGCGCGCTCTTGTCACACTCACCTTGGCCGTGCCGTTCATCCTGGGTGTCTATTTCGCGGCTCAGGCGTTCCAGGCCGACGAAGACGACGCCCGGGGCTATCGCACGCTCGTCGTCACACACGGGCCGCGCGTGACGCTCGTCGCGGCGCGCGTCTGCCTCGCGTTCTCGGCGCTCGGCGCGATGGGCATGGCGGCCGCGGGTGCCTACCCGAGAATCACGCTGACCTCGCTGCCGATCTGGCTCTGGATGGACCGACACCTGGCCCGCTGGTCCAAGGATGAGAGCGGTGGTCGAGGGTCCGATGCAAAGAAGCTCGTGGGCATCGTCACCCTCGCGGCCTTTGTGATGGTCGTCGGCGCCTACGCGCATCACCTCGACGCCCTCTTCGGCGACCGGCCCGTGGGCGGTTGCGGAACGGCGATCGTTCCCGCTGCGCTCGCCCAGGTGTGTGGTTCTTGAGTACGCTCGCACTCGTGCAAGACATGCGAGTGCTCTTTGTCCATGGGCTCGAGGGACACCCGAACGGCACGAAGGTGCGCGTGCTCCGCGAGCAAGGGTTCGACGTGCATGCGGCCGACATGCACATGTCCAAGTGGAACCTGCGCAGGAAGAACTCCGTGGCGCGGCAACTGTTGCAGATGCCAGAGCCGTGGCTGGCGGCCGGTTTGGGCCTCGTCGGTCTCGCTTCGAGCGTTCGCCGACGTTCGGCGGCGGGCGCCTTCGCTTCCGCCGCGCTCTCGACCGGCTGGCTTGCGGTTCGTCGGCGGGCGCTGATCGGCCAGGCCATGACCCGCAGCTTCCGCGCCTGCGTCGACGTGCAGCGAGACGCTCTGGCGGCCTACCGCCCGGACATCGTCATCGGCTCCAGTTGGGGCGGCGCAGTCGTGGCCGAGCTGATCCTCGAAGGCTCCTGGGCGGGGCCGACCATCTTGCTCGCACCCGCCTTTCAGCGGGTCCATGTGTGGATGAACGCGGGCGACGTCTCCAGCGCGAGTCAGCGTTTCCGCCTGCGCGCCGAGGAGGTGCCGACCGTGATCTTCCACGACCGGTCCGACGCGACGGTGCCGTACCTCGACAGCGTGCGACTCGCCGCCGGCTCCACGATCGATCTACGCACCGTCGACGCGGGCGGGCACCGGCTGCTCGAGCTTCTCGAGCGTGGCGAGCTCGCTCAGTGCTTGCGTGAGCTGGCGGAGGCCGGCTGAGCCGACACGCGTTGGGCGGACAGGAAACGCTCCACGACGCGAATGACCTCAGCGTTCTTGAGGATGCGGTTGTGTCCGAGTCCAGCGGTCTCGAAGAGCTTGGAGTCGGTCCACGCGTCATGAATCGCGCGGCTCGCTGCGATCGGCACCTGCCGGTCTTCAGCGTCGTGAATTAGAAGGGCCCGGGTGGTGAGCCCCTCGGCGAGCTCGGTGACCTCGAGCTCCTCGAGCGTGCGTCCCGCCCGCGTCTCGATCCGCTCTTTGGTGCGCGCGAGGGCTGGCGCCTTCAGCCCGAGCGCCGTGCCGAGGAGGCCGAGCCAAGGGAGCGCCGACTTGGGCGAGCTGATCAGAACGACCCGCTCCGGATCGAGCTCACCATCGTGCAGCGCCAGCGTCAGCGAGGCCGCGCCGAGCGAATGGGCGACGACCGCGTCTGCACCTCCCG
>Ga0114933_10006643_pt1 | contig 10219 bp, 10 predicted proteins | sample 4SBtaG_FD_89691 | JGI IMG/M metagenome (GOLD analysis project Ga0114933, IMG submission 89691) | Deep subsurface microbial communities from Kolumbo volcano to uncover new lineages of life (NeLLi) - 4SBTROV12_W25 metaG | ecosystem: Environmental > Aquatic > Marine > Volcanic | place: Kolumbo... | reverse complement strand
GGCTCATTTGGATGCTTCGCTAGATCGAACCTTTCGTCGGTTGAGGCCCAACCATAACCTCTGTCTTTTGTTTTCACTCCGTAACGCTTAAGAGCTTCGCTAATCTTTAGGTTTGGATCACTGCTAGAAAAGTAGCCGTTGAAATTCTCCTCACAAGTGAGATATGTCCCCCAGGGTGTCCTGCCATTGCCACAATTATTCCATGTGCCTTTAGAACTAGTTCCGGACGGGTCTGCAGATGTTTTAAGTAAATCATGTCCCCGAGCTGGCCCTGTAATTTCGGTAAGGGTATCTGCGGTCACTTTTCTGTTGAAAGGCGAGTCTTTAACTACCTCCCAACGATTTTCAATTTCACGAATTTCCGTTATCGTAACTCCATGAGCCGCTTTGTTTTTCCGGACGTCATCAGCGGATTCAGGCTTACCCGACGAGCGATTTCCATGAAAAATTCTCTGGTTCACATACTCATTGTTGACGGCTAGGATATTTCGACCTTCTCTGTGAAAAAGTGCCATGCCATCGTTGTTGTCTCCCATTGCAAGCTCTTGAGAAGCCCCAGTACCTCTGGAAACGTCGTCAAAATCCTGTCCTTCTGACCAAATTGGGTCGCCCCATCTTGTAACAACCTGCCAAGTGTAATCATGAGGTACCGTAATCGTATCAGCGCCATTTGCTGGGACGGCGTCAAAACCGAGGCGACTAGTTTGTGCAAACGCTGTGACGGGTTGTAAAGAAGTTGAACCCATAACAAAGGCGCCGATCCCTAAACCAACACCCTTGCCCACGAAGCTTCTGCGGGAAAGAACCGTTTCTTTAATGAAATCAAAATCGGTCGGTCCTAAAACTCCCTGATCAACAGTCAATTTTTTGCCAGAGATAAAATCATTTTCTTGGCTTGATACCTCTAGATTTTGTGGTGAAAAGTGTTTCAAGCGTGGCATTTTAAACTTCGATATTATGAAATTGGAAGACTCAAAGGTGGCTCGGGTTCATTAAAAATAAGCTTCACAAAGATAATTCATTCATAAAATTAATTTTTCACTTCCATGTCGAATAGGTATTCTTCACCCGCACCGAATTTTTCAGATATATTGATCGGCCGCCACGAAGTGGTCCAGTTGGTTAGTTAGCGCATGGTGGTCGTGTGTTCCATTGGCACGATGCTCTCCGGCGCTGGTGGTCGATAGCCAAGTGCACTGTGTGGCCTTACCGTGTTGTAGTGTTACGGCCGCCATCGTCATCATCATTATTCTATCGCTCAGTCTAATCGATATTATCTCACAACGCTACGACGCCTCTTTATTTGAGCGCAGAGGCAATCGTTCCAGAAGTCGGAATGGGGCATTGGTGCGGTCTTGGCGAACGACGGTTATTGCATCGAGCGTAATCGTCTGCGTTAAGACCGCATCAAGTTCGTTTGCGATCAGTGACGCAACGCGAATACGAGCATCATCTGAAAGTGGCCCGGTCAGCGTCAGGTGGAAGCGATATTCCTCGAGGACAAAGGGGTAGCCCCACTGGTCCAACAATTCGGTTTGTTTTCGGCTTAGCTTCTCCGGCCGACGACGTTCACGATCGCGGGCTGTGAGAGGCGCGCGCAACGCGTCTAATTCGGTAATGCAGCACGCTGCGAGACCGTCGATACCGGGCTGAGAGTCGGTTGGGGTAAGAGCCAAAAAACGGCCCAAATGCGTGAGCTTGAGCGAGAAGCCCGGCGGCGATGAAAAAATCTGCGCAAGTTTCGCCGCGTCGTGTAAAAGGTCGTTTTCAACGGCCTGCGGCGCCAGAAAGAAAGGCGCTTTCAATGTTGCGTGAAATCCGTAAGGCGCGGCGTGCTCAATGAGTTTGAGGCGCTCTTCGGCATTCACCCCCGCGAGCGGGAGTAAATCGGCCTCTAACGCGCGATTGATATCCCAGCCTAGCCAATGTGCACCAAATTCTCCAAGTGGAGAATTCTCATCAGGCACATAGTAAATCGCGTAGCGTGGTTTCATTCCACAGCAGAAAAAAACGTCGCGGTCAGCTGTTCGACGTTACGCAGAAAATGTTCCAGCGTCGGCGTTTTCGCTTCCGGGTCTTTCGCTTTTTCATCCCATTGACGCAATCGTATTGCATCGGGCGCATAGTCTCTCTCAAAGAAAGAGCGTGCTTGATCCTGGTCGAATTGACCGCCTTGGAGCTCGAGGCTATGCACGGAAGCCGGCGAAAGTTTCTCGAAATAGGCAGGGTCGGCCGCACAGAGATAGCGTTTTGCCGGTACGTGCAGGGCAACAGGCGCGACCACATCATCCGCGAACCACTGCTTGAGATAGGCACTGCCGATCTGTTCGTGCCGGCGGTCGATTCCCTGCGCGGCGGCGCCTTTGGCGCGATTGTCGACCAAATGACCAATGTCATGGAGTAGCGCGGCCGTGATCAGTGCCGGAGGGGCGTTGGAGCTCTCGGCCAAGGTGGCGCATTGCAGTGCATGCTGAAGCTGATTGACCGCTTCTGTGCCATATCTTTTTGCGCCGTTGGTGCGGAGAACTTTTTCGATTTCTTGCGTCGGTGACATCATTGGCTCCCGTTGAACTACGCGATGCGTTGCCCGTCGCGCCAGACCCCTTTCACGAGAGGAAGATCGGACGCATATCGAACCCGGACGAGATCGGCGCGTTTTCCAACCGATATCTCGCCACGGTCGTAAAGGTTTGCGGCATCGGCCGGCGTCTTCGTGACTGCGCGGATTGCCTGGGGCAACTTGAAACCGTGTTGGTCATCCGTCAGCTTGAACGCGGCATGTAGCATACTATTCGGAATGTAGTCGCTGGAAACGATGTCGAGGACGCGCTTAACCGCCAGTTCCCGGGCAGACACATTGCCCGAATGCGACCCGCCGCGCACGATATTCGGCCCGCCCATCATGACTTTCAATCCGGCGTCATGTGAGGCTTTCGCAGCATCCACCGTGGTTGGAAATTCCGCTATAGACATGCCGTTGGCCAGGGCTTCGTCCACATGTTCCTGTGTTGCATCGTCATGGCTTGCGAGACTGATATTCCGTTCTTTACATGTGGCGACGACGTAGCGACGATGATCATCGCCGTAGCGTTCCTGATCCCGTTTCCTCTCGTTGGTGAAGATTTCCATCTCTTCGTCGGAGAGCCCGAATTTTCCTTGATAGTAAATGCGATATTGTTCCTCCGAGACGAACTGCCTCTGGCCGGGTGTGTGATCCATAATGGAAACCAGACGCAACAAGGGGTGCCTGACGAATTCGTCGAACAAGCATTTTAGCTTTGGATAGGAGACCTCGCACCGCAGATGTATCAGATGGTCGGCACGCAGGAGATTTTGCCTACGGGCTTCCGTGATGCCCTCGACCATGCTAGCGAGCTGTCGGACCCGCTCGCTTGTCTCGACCACGGATCCGAGCGCAATCGCGTCGAACACCGTCGTGATACCGGAGACCGCGAGCTGACAGTCATGCGCGACCACGGCCGCGACGGGTGGCCATTCGGTTTTTGGACGAGGTGTAGTGTGTTTTTCAAGATTGTCGGTGTGAAGTTCGATTAGGCCCGGAATGAGGAAATCGCCCTCGCAATCAATTGCGTGCGTCACCTCTACCGGTGTCGTGGAGATGTCTAGAATGCGGCCATCACTTCCTGCGAGCAGGGTTCCACCGTCGACGACCTCATCGGCCATGACCAGTTTAGCGTTGGTGAATACTTGAACCATCACGCGTCTACCTGAAATTGTTATATGTCGAAGGAACGGGTGCACACGGCTTCGCGCGCGTCCCGATCGTGAAAAATCCCCAAGATCGCCGCACCTCGATGACGGGCTTCCTCGATCAGTTCGAGAACCGCAGCCCGATTGTCGGCGTCGAGGCTGGCTGTCGGTTCATCTAGCAATAGGACCGGGAAGGCATAGGCGAAGCCGCGCGCGATATTGACGCGCTGTTGTTCACCGCCGGAGAATGTAACCGGGGAGAGCGACCACAAACGTTCAGGCAAATTCAGGCGTGCCAGGAGAATCCGGGCTGTTTCCCGTGCGGTACTGCGATCCGAGCCGGCCGCGACCAAAGGGTCGGCAACAACGTCTAATGTTGGGACCCGAGGCACGACCCTAAGGAACTGGCTGACGTAACCGAGTGTCAGCCGGCGTATCTCGAGAATTTGGTGCGGATCAGTATTGACGATGTCAATTGCCGCTCCGCCATGCTGCAATCGGATTTTCCCTGCGGAGCAGAGATAGTTTCCGTAGATCATGCGCATAAGCGTGCTTTTTCCGCTACCGGAGGGGCCGGTCAGAGCGACGCATTCCCCAGCGGCGACCTCGAGGTCCAGACCGTCGAGGACAGGGAGCTGCATGCCGTCCTGCATATGGAGCGTGAAGGATTTCGAGACGCCTTGGACGTTGATCATATTCATCATCGGCGCCTCATGTCTGAAGGATTGAGGAAACGAGGAGCTGGGTATAGGGATGCTGCGGGTCGTCTAGGACTTGGTCCGTCAACCCGGTCTCAACGATCCGCCCGTCCTTCATCACGACAAGCCGATGCGCCAACAACCGAGCGACCGCGAGGTCGTGCGTGACGACGATTGCGGCTAAGCCGAGGTCACCGACCAGGTTTCTAATGAGGTCGAGGAGGCGGGCTTGAACGGAGACGTCGAGGCCGCCCGTGGGCTCGTCCATAAAGGTGAGGCGGGGGCGGGACACAAGGTTGCGGGCAATTTGCAGACGCTGCTGCATACCGCCGGAAAACGTGCGTGGCAGATTATCGATTCGATCCCCGTCCACCTCGACACGTTCGAGCCAGCCGATCGCTTCATCCCGGATATCACCGTAGTGCCGCCATCCGACCGCCATCAATCGTTCACCGACATTGGCGCCGGCGCTGACACTCATGCGTAATCCGTCACGCGGGTTTTGGTGCACGAAGCCCCAATCTGTCCGCATAAGAAACCGCCGTTCAGGTTCCGATATTTCGTAGATATCGATCGAATCGTTACGCCTATCGCGATAGTGAACGGTGCCAGAATCCGGTTCCAGCTGGGCCGATATCGCCTTTAGCAATGTTGTTTTGCCGGAACCCGATTCGCCCACGATGCCAAGAACTTCACCGGTGCGCAGATCTAGTGAAATATCCTCGCAACCGCGTGTGCTGCCATAGTAACAACTGAGATTCCGCACAATCAGCAGGGGCTTGGATTGCATGTTCATTCCGCAGCCTCCGGCGCTCGCCTGCGGGCGCAGTAATCGGTGTCGGAGCAAACGAACATACGCTCGCCTGCATCATCCAGGATGACTTCATCGAGGAAGGTGTCGTCCGCACCGCAGAGCGCGCAGGTGGTATCCCATTCCGGCAGCTCGAACGGATGGTCGTCAAAATCCAAGCTTTTTACTTCGGTATACGGCGGAATGGCGTAAATACGCTTCTCACGGCCGGCGCCGAACAATTGAAGTGCCGGCATGTTGTCCATCTTCGGATTGTCGAATTTCGGCGTCGGAGACGGGTCGGTTACATAACGTCCGTCGACCCGAACCGGATAGGCATAGGTCGTCGCGATGTGACCGAAGCGAGAGATATCTTCATAGAGTTTCACATGCATAAGGCCGTAGTCTTCGAGCGCATGCATCCGCCGCGTTTCTAATTCGCGGGGCTCCAGAAAACGCAGAGGCTCCGGAATGGGCACTTGATAGATCAGGATCTGCCCTTCGCGAAGTGGCGTTTCGGGGATCCGGTGGCGAGTTTGAATAAGGGTCGCCGTTTCAGTTTGTTCGGTGGTCTCCACGCCGGTCGTCCGAACGAAGAATTTACGAATGCTGACAGCGTTCGTGGTGTCGTCGGAACCTTGGTCGATGACCTTCAGGACGTCGTCTGGCCCGATGACCGATGCAGTCACTTGGATGCCGCCAGTTCCCCATCCATAAGGCATGGGCATCTCGCGGCTGGCAAAAGGTACCTGGTATCCCGGGGTCGCCACCGCCTTCAAGATCGCCCGGCGAATCATCCGCTTCGTTTGCTCGTCGAGATAGGCGAAATTATACGCGGTATCGAAGCTTGGCTTACTCGGCGGCGACATCTTTTGCCTCCACCTGCGACTGTCCGTCGGCGATCTCTCGGCGCAGTTTGCGAACGAGCTCCAATTCAGACTGAAAATCGACATAGTGCGGCAGTTTTAAGTGCTGCACGAAACCAGACGCCTCGACATTGTCGGCATGGGACAGAACGAATTCCTCATCGGAAGCGGGGGCGTTGTCGACCTCTTCGCCAAGCTCCCCACTGCGCATTGATCGATCGACCAACGCCATTGCCATGGCCTTACGCTCACTGAACCCGAATGCCAAACCGTAGCCCCTTGTGAACTGTGGCGGCTTCTCCTTCGATCCCTGAAACTGATTGATCATTTCGCATTCGGTCACGTCGAGCGTCCCGACAGGGATTGCGAAATCAAGCTCGTCGGGCACGATCTCCAACTCCACCTCGCCCATGCGAATTTCGCCAGCAAAGGGATGGGTGCGGCCATAACCCCGCTGGGTCGAGTATCCAAGGGCCAGCAGAAATCCCTCGTCGCCCCGGGCTAAGGCTTGCAGGCGTAGATCACGGTTTGCGGGAAACTCCAGGGGCGCACGTGTCAAATCGGGAATCTCCCGCTCGCCCTGCGGCTCGGATGTTTCGATTAAGCCGTCGCGGTCCAATATTTCCGAGACGCGGGGCATGGAGGTCGTCTCGATACCCGCCGGCGCCGTTCGTTCCGGCTCATCCGTCCCATCCTCCGCCGCCAAGGCGAAATCGAGTAGGCGATGGGTATAGTCGAAGGTCGGCCCCAGGACTTGGCCGCCGGGTAAATCTTTGTAGGTGGCGGAGATACGTCGCTCGACCCGCATCGCGGCAGTGTCGATCGGCAGGCTATCGGCAAATCGCGATAATGTATTCCGATAGGCGCGCAGCAGGAAGATCGCTTCAACCAGATCGCCGCGTGCTTGCTTGATGGCGAGCGCCGCTAGATCCCGATCGTAGAGCGATCCTTCCGTCATCACGCGATCGACGGCGAGAGTCATTTGTTCCTTGATTTGCTGGACCGTCAGTTCCGGCACGCCAGGGTCGCCCCGCCGTCGTTCGGCGAGCAGTTTATGGGCGTTATCGATAGCGGCCTCACCGCCTTTTACCGCGACATACATCGTTCAGCCATCCACCTTTGTGGTTCGCGGCAAGCCGACAACGTCGTTGTCGGCGACCAGGAAGAAATCGACACCCGTTGGAAACATCAAATTGTTGCGCCGCACCAAGGGCCAGAATATATCCGGCAGGCCTTTAACGGTTAGTTGGGATTCCGTTTCGATGCCGGGGCCGCTCAACTTGATGCCGCCACCTTCCCTCAACCCGTCAACTTCTATGATAAGCGTTGCGGAGCGATCGGGATACTCCGGCGTTCCGAGAGGAAACTCCGGGATGCTGCCGAAAGCTTCCGCGCGCCTAATGATCGCGAACCCGGCTTCTCCGGGATTGTCCGTTACCTTGCAGCCGGTATGAAAGTGGAAGAACGAGGCCGCTGGCGTCGCCTGTAATTGCGGATCGAGCCAAAGGCTCGTTGTTTGATCGAGCAGACACAGGCAGATCGACACCCCCGCGGGCGCGAGTTCGGGGACACCGTCGGATTGGCTCGGGATTCGATACACACGTCCGGGATGGGCAAGGGCGTCCAAGGTGATCCGAAAAGAGCGCTGGGCGTCGAATACCGCATCCTGTAGTTCCGGAACTTCGGCAATCACTGCAGACATCGTCCTATTCCCCCCGAACCAAGGTGAAGAAATCAACTTTAGTGGTGGCCGTTTTGGCGCTGGCGGTACTGACGAGGTCGAGACGTTCTTTCGCCAGCGGCGCGAGAATGCGGTCGCGATCATCGTCATTCATGGCACTGTCTTGAAATACTGCATCAAAGCGAGCGATGAGCTCTGCGTGGCGCTTATCGCGTCCAACGACATAACCGATACCCATAATTTCGCCGCCACTCGCAGAATCCGAGGCTTTCAGAACGCAGCGGGTGATCGTTGTCTCGCCCAAATTGAAAGCTTGGCCCGTGCCGTCGGCGCGTCCGCGAACCATACCCAGGCCAGTTTCCGGTGCACGCAGCTGGTGGAATGGTCGCGTATCCCCAGTTTGGTCCCAAGCTGCTTCCAGACTTTTGGGAGACGCCTTGGACAAAACCTTGAACCACGTGTGTCGGGAATATTGGAGCGTCATTCGACAGAAGACCTTGCTGGAATTATTGCTGACCAAAAGAGACGACTCATTCAGTAATCGACCAATGTCCTCCCGCTTTATTAAACTAATGTGATTTAATTCTTACAATTTCATGACATCTGATCATCTAACGGGCTGATCGAGCCTAGGGTCAAATAGCCAACCGCAATAAGCATCCACTTTGGAAAAAAATTTATATCTTGGTGTGCTCGGTTACAGCTATCTTTATGGTTTGTCCGAGCGAGAGCTTTCGCTAAAAGGCAGAAATTCTCGCAGGCGAAAGACAATCGCATTTAAAGCTGTATTTCCGGATTTTCGTTATATGCCTACAAAAAAGGGGGCGCATCACATCACGCGGCTGCCTCTTCGTTCTGGGTGACGCCGACGCAGCATCCGTCGTTCAGAAAAAAAAGCAGAGCGGTCCTTGCCGCATAATCGGCGCGGTTTATTATCTCCCTCCCCCGGCTTTCCTACATAGCGAGCCCTCCCTGAACCAATGTCAACAGACCATGGGCGAAGGGCAACGTAGGTAGCCCCAAATGGCTGCCGATATTGTCGAGGTTCAGACCATCTTCTCCGACGCGCACGAACAGGGAAAAATCTTTATCCACGCTTCATGATTAAGCGGAGACAACGGCCGGCCAGCCGATGTTTTATCGATAAATAAACCCTTCAGCGCAAAAGTATTATTCGTTATATACACCTTAACTTTTCGGGCGGATTCCGCCGGACAAACGGGTGACACCACAAACCAGATTTTCATCCGTTCGAGTGAAGGACTGCCCTTCCCGGCATCGACCGGGCCGCCTTGAAAAGGATCCTGCCAAGCCTTGGCATAAACTGGATTTACCCATCTGCAAAAGGCGGTATGTCGGGTATCGTGCGGGGCGGAAGTGCCATCGAGATTGCGGCGGACAAAGCCAGCATGACGAACGATGCCAGCAGGCACGCCGTAAGCCCCCCAACCTGGTATAGCGCACCGGAAAGAAGCGTTCCCATCAGTCGCCCGGCAGCATTTGCGGCATAGTAAAATCCGACATCTTCCGCTGCCTTCCTGGACCCCGCATAGGCCAGTATGAGATAGGAATGGAGCGACGAGTTGACGGCGAATGGCAGACCGAAAATTGTCAGCCCTACAACAACAATCATCTGGGGGGAGACGGACAATGCATCGCCGAGTTCCAGCGCGCCAATCAGCAAGGCGGGTACGGCGGCCAGCCCATACCCCCACAAACGCGCGGCCGGCACCTCCCGACTCAACCCGTCTTTGCTTCTGCGCACCAGCGAGGGCGCAATGGCCTGGATAGCTCCGTACGCTATGGTCCAAACGGCCAGAAACCCGCCAACCTCCCAGAAGCTCCAACCGGCCGAATAGAGAAATACTGGCAATCCGACAACGAACCAAACGTCGCGTGCGCCGAACATGAAAATGCGGGCGGCGGCGAGAATATTGACGCCTTTCGATTTCCCAAAAAGTTCGCGAACTGTCTTCGAAGACGCGGACACGCCGAGCCGCGAAGGCAGCGAAGGGACGCAGGCGAAGAGTATGAAGCCCAGCAATCCCGCCATCGACCAAAGCGCGTATTCGAAACCGGCGGCGTCGAGAAGCAAGCCACCGGCGAAAAAACCAATCCCCTTCGTCGCATTCTTCGATCCCGTGAACCAGGCGACCCATCGGAACATTTGGTTGTTTCCATCCACCGACGTAATCTTGATCGCCGATTTGGACGCAGTCTTGGTGATATCCTTTGCAACGCCGGCAAGTCCCTGTGCAGCCAGAACCCAGACAATGGAGAACGCCACGCTCCATTCGGGGCTCATCACCGACAAACACATAAGGCCAACGATCTGAAGCCCGAGACCAAGTCCGAGCATTCGCCGGATGCCGAAACGAGTCGCCATCCAGCCCCCGCCGAGATTTGCGATTATACCTGCAGCCTCGTAAAGCAGAAAAAGAAAAGCCAGCGTGAAGGGCGAATAGCCGAGCCT
>Ga0114933_10006642_pt1 | contig 10220 bp, 8 predicted proteins | sample 4SBtaG_FD_89691 | JGI IMG/M metagenome (GOLD analysis project Ga0114933, IMG submission 89691) | Deep subsurface microbial communities from Kolumbo volcano to uncover new lineages of life (NeLLi) - 4SBTROV12_W25 metaG | ecosystem: Environmental > Aquatic > Marine > Volcanic | place: Kolumbo... | reverse complement strand
TAGAGCTCGAATTTCTCGATGGTCCGGTGTCTGGCGGTCAGGCGGGCGCCGAAAACGGAGTGTTAACGGTCATGGTGGGGGGCGACCAGAGTACGTTTGATCGAGTTAGCGCAGCGATCGACAGTTTTGCACGATCCTGTCAGTTGATGGGTCCGGTGGGTAATGGACAACTCACCAAAATGGTTAATCAGATTGCGATTGCGGGACTGGTCCAAGGTTTATCAGAGGCAGTTAATTTCGCAGAGCGAGCAGGCTTGGATACCAACCAGGTCTTGGATGTGATTTCAAAAGGCGCCGCACAGTCGTGGCAGATGGAGAACCGCGGTGCAACAATGCATGAAGATAAGTTCGATTTCGGCTTTGCTGTCGATTGGATGCGAAAGGATTTGGGACTCTGCCTGGCCGAGGCTAATCGGAATGGCGCGTTATTGCCGGTCAGCGCGTTAGTTGACCAGTTTTACTCTGAAGTCCAGTCCATGGGTGGTGGGCGTTGGGATACGTCTAGTTTGGTGCGGCGCTTCCGCCGATCATAAACAAGTGGTTTGAACAGAATTGAAAAACAAAGAGATTAACCTTTACAGCGACACACAGTCCCAGCCCCCTCTGGGGATGCGCCAGGCGATGGCAGACGCAGAGGTTGGCGATGAACAGCAGCGGCGCGACCCCAGTGTCAATCGATTGTGCGAGGAAATTGCCGAACTGCTTGGTAAGGAAGCAGCGGTTTTCTTGCCGTCGGGCACCATGTGTAATCAGATTGCAATGGCCGTCCACTGTGAAGCCGGTGATGAGATCATTGCCGATGAAACAGCACATGTCATAACCTCGGAGGCAGGTGGTCTTGCTGTTTTTGCCGGGGCAATGGTGCGGCCATTGCGAGGCACGAATGGCATCTTCACGGCGGACCAATTGGAAGAGGCAATTCGCACCGGTTCATTTCACGAATGTCCGACCAGGCTGGTGGTGGTTGAACAAACGTCAAATCGTGGGGGTGGTTCGATCTGGCCACTTTCAACATTGCAAGAAGTATCTGATGTAGCTCGTGATAAGGGCATTAGTGTGCATATGGATGGGGCTAGGCTCATGAATGCGGTGGTAGCGTCCGGGGTCGCAGCAAAAACTTATGCCTCACTGGTAGATACGGCGTGGCTCGATCTCAGCAAGGGACTTGGTTGTCCCGTCGGGGGTGTGCTAGCAGGTGAGGCGGCGTTTATTGAGAAGGCTTGGCGTTGGAAACATCGTTTTGGTGGGGCTATGCGACAGGCCGGGATTCTTGCTGCTGCCGGCAGTTGGGCCTTAGCGCACCACATTGATCGTTTGGCTGAAGACCATGACAATGCGCGCTTTTTAGCCGATCGCCTGCGATCCATAGAGGGCATTTCGTTGATCAATGAAGCGGTTGAGAGCAATCTTGTTTTTTTCGATGTTGGTAATACCGGGCAGTCCGCGAAGGCGTTGTCACAGGCGATGGCCGAGCGGGGCGTGCGCATAGGCGCTTCCGATCATCGCCGCATGCGGGCAGTGACTCACGTGGATATTGAGCGGCAAGATATTGTTGTAGCCTGTGATGTACTTAAAGAATTAGTGACTAAGGTCGGGTAGAGCGTATGGCCAGCACGTCTCGTTGTAGGATAGCAGTCGATATCGGTGGAACATTTACCGATGTGGCGTTGGAGACCCAGACAAATCAGTATACGGCTAAGACCTTAACGACAAAGCCAAAACCTGAAGAGGGCGTCGTCTCGGGAGTTCTAGACGTGCTTGAACAGTCGAAGATAGACGCCGCAGAGGTTGAAAGTCTGATTTATGGGACGACGTTGGCTACTAACCTTCTCATTGAGAGGGCAGGCTCACCAGTCGCGTTACTCACCACGAAGGGATTTCGTGACAGCATCGAGATGCGAAACGAAAATCGTTTTGAGCAGTACGACGTCAATATAGAGTTGCCCACGCCGCTTGTCCCCCGGGCGATGCGCTACGGAATCACAGAACGGATCACCGCTACCGGTGACGTCTTATTGCCTCTTGACGAAAAACAGGTGCGTTTGTGTGTGCCCAAACTGGCGAATGCCGGGGTGCGGAGTATCGCCGTCGGATTTCTTCACAGTTATCGCAACTCGGCACATGAAGAGCGAGTGCGGGAGATACTGCTGGAAGAAGCGCCGAATATGGAAGTAACGCTTTCGTCTGAAGTGTCGCCGGAAATGCGGGAGTTTGAGCGAATTTCCACCGCATGTGCCAATGCCTACGTGCAGCCGTTAATGAGTCGACACCTGCGTGCATTAAACGATCTCTTACGTGATGTAGGTTTAACGTGTCCGCTATTTCTGATGTTGTCTGGCGGGGGCATCACGACGCTTGATACGGCGGTTCGATTTCCTGTACGTCTTGTGGAGTCTGGGCCGGCTGGGGGTGCAATCTTTAGTAGTCACATTGCGACTGAACTCGGTCTTGATAACGTCCTGTCTTACGATATGGGTGGTACTACGGCTAAGGTTTGTTTGATTGATGAGGGTCAACCGCAAACAGCTAGAACCTTCGAAGTCGCGAGGGAATATCGCTTTTTGAAGGGCAGCGGTATTCCGCTTCGCATTCCGGTGATCGAGATGGTTGAGATCGGAGCTGGGGGCGGATCGATTGCAGGGGTTGATTCGATGCGAAGAATCAGCGTCGGGCCGGAAAGCGCTGGCTCTAATCCTGGACCGGTCTGTTATGGACTCGGCGGGCAATTACCGACAGTCACAGATGCTGACGTGACATTAGGTCGAATCGATCCGAATAACTTTGCTGGGGGCAGCATGCAATTGGATTCTGCATCAGCGGCTGATGCCTTGATGCGCTCGGTCGGGAAGTCCTTGGATTTTACCGTGGAACATGCAGCGCTTGGGGTATCAGAAATCGTCGATGAGAATATGGCGAATGCCGCACGGGTTCATGCTATCGAAAGCGGGAAGAATGTTGATGCCCGTACGCTGATCGCGTTTGGTGGCGCCGCTCCAATTCATGTCAGTCGATTAGCTGAAAAGCTGAGAGTGGATCGAGTTGTCATTCCGCCTGGTGCGGGCGTGGGATCGGCTCTTGGGTTTCTGCGCGCGCCAGTGGCTTATGAAGTGATTCGAAGCCACTACCAGCAGTTGTCGAGTCTGAACGTGAATGAGACTAATCGATTGCTTGAGGAAATGCGTGAGGAGGCCACTGCAGTCGTTGAGGCAGGTGCACCCGGGCAACAGCTCGCGCAGACACAGACTGCATTTATGCGCTATTTGGGGCAAGGACACGAAGTCGGAGTCGAAATACCAGTCATTGTGGAGCAAACCCCGCTGGATGAATCGGCTGGCGAAACCCTGCGAGCGGCGTTTGAGCGTGAATATCACCGTCTGTACGAGCGGATTATCCCTGGAGTAGAAGTCGAAATTCTTACCTGGACATTACTGGTGAGTACGCTCCGGGAATCGCCGTCATCGGTGGCGTCACAGCCAGACAGTTATGTACCGGTGCCGGTAGGGCAGCGCCAGTTGATCGATGCGGAGAGTGGTCAGTTTGATGAGGCACCATGTTATGACCGTTCCAGTCTTGAGGCTGGCGCGACGATCTTGGGTCCTGCGGTCATTGTAGAACAGGATACCGCTACGGTTGTCTCAGCCCAGTATACCGCGGTGGTTCATACCGCTGGTTATATTGTCCTTGAACGAAAGACGTGAATCTGTGAGGAGAGATTGATGAGTTCACCAGGCGGTATATCGGCCATTCGACATCAAATTATGTGGAATCGGCTGATCTCGGTTGTTGAAGAGCAGGCCCAGACACTGGTCCGTACTTCTTTCTCAACCAGCGTTCGAGAAGCTGGAGACTTGGCAGCATCGGTGTTTGATACGCAGGGGCGAATGTTGGCTCAGGCAGTCACCGGGACGCCTGGCCATATCAACGCAATGGCGGAAGCCATCGTTCATTTCCTGGCCCGTTACCCTATCGAGGTTATGGAGCCAGGCGATGTTTTTATCACTAACGATCCATGGCAGACGTCCGGTCACTTGCATGATGTGACCGTGGTGACGCCCACCTATCACAAAGGTAGTGTTGTTGCCCTTTTTGCCAATACCTGCCACGTGGTGGATATTGGTGGCCGGGGTTTCGGCCCCGACGCCAGTCAGGTGTTTGAGGAAGGTGTCAATATTCCCATCATGCATCTTTTCAGGCGAGGTGAGGTGAATGAAACGCTCATCTCGATCCTTGAAACAAACGTCCGCGAACCCGGGCAGGTGGTTGGTGACATATATGCATTTGCTGGCGCAAATGATATCGGAAGTGAGCGGTTAGTTGCGATGATGGAAGAGTTTGGCCAGGACGATTTGTCTGATTTAGGTGAGTTCATCATCGAGAACTCCCGCCTAGCGACTATTGAACGCATTGCTAAACTAAGAAACGGCAGTTTCTCTAACATGTTGACGATGGATGGTTATGACGAGCCGGTGACCTTGAGTGCCGAACTAACAGTAAGCGATGACAATATTCATGTGGATTACACTGGGTCCTCGCCCGCGAGTCGATACGGTATTAACGTGGTCCTCAATTACACCAAGGCCTATACCTGTTTTGGTGTGAAGTGCGCTGTTGCGCCGGATATTCCCAATAACTACGGGTCGCTGCTTCCTATCACCTTTCATGCGCCGAAGGGCTGTATTCTGAATGTTCAGCGTCCATTTGCGGTTGCAGCACGCCATATTATTGGTCATCTTTTGCCCGACACGGTGCTGGGCTGCCTTCATCAGGTGCTGGAGGGGGGTTGCCAGGCCGAGGGGTCGGCGTCGATGTGGAATTTGCAGCTGCGGGGCGGCGCTGCTACTTCGGCGAAGTCGGGTTACGAGGGATATGTGCCGGAGTTTGATCTGCTGCACTTTAATTCGGGGGGTATGGGTGCCCGCCCGACTAAGGATGGGCTTAGTTCAACGGCATTTCCAAGCGGGATTCGCGGAATCCCAGTAGAAGCAACTGAGGCCATCACCCCGATCGTTTTCTGGCGTAAAGAATTTCGAGAAGGATCAGGTGGTGCGGGCCAATTCCGTGGTGGTTGCGGGCAGGTAATGGAAATCGGTGGGGTTGACGATATACCGTTTGACGTTTTGGCGATGTATGAGCGAGTGGACAACGCGCCGCGCGGACGCAATGGAGGCCAAGACGGTGCTGCGGGCCGGGTTTCGCTGACCGATGGTAATGCCATGCGCTCAAAAGGTCAGCAGCATGTTCCCTCAGGTACGCATTTGGTTTTGGAAATGGCGGGTGGCGGTGGATTTGGGGATCCCGCAACGCGCGAGTCTGAGCGTGTCGCCGAGGATGTCCGCAATGGGTTGATTACGTTGGAGAGCGCAAATCAGGACTACAAGGTCGCTCTTAACGGCGATGGTTCAGTCGATGAGCCAGCGACTCAATCGCTTCGGGGTGTATCGTAACCGCCCGCTCAGATTCAAGTGACACAAGTCGTCCGGCGAACAGTTGGAGAGCTCGGTTAGCACTACTTCGCGACCCTGATTTTTGCCGTATGTGGGCGGTTGGTCTGATCTACGGCACGGTTCGTTGGTTAGAGGTATTAGCCGTCGCAGTCTTTGTGTTCGAGCTAACAGATTCGCCGTTTATCGTTTCCTTAATGCTGGTTCTACGGATGTCGCCGATGATTTTTTTCGGCGGTTTGATTGGAGTATTGGCAGAAAAGATTAACCGTCGACAATTGTTGTTGATTGGGTTTTGGGGTGTTGCAACGAGTTGTGCTGTGTTGTCTTTACTTGTGCTCACTGACGAGATTGAGTTGTGGCACATAGGATTAGGTGCGTTCCTGAATGGAATGATCTGGTCTGCCGACTATGCAGTGAGACGCACACTACTTGGCGACATTGCTGGCAACAACAATGTAGGGGTGGCGATGAGTCTTGATTCAGCCACAACTAACGTAACTCGAATGCTCGGTCCACTACTCGGTGGCGTAATCTATGCCGCTATCGGTCTCCAGGGGACTTATTTGGTTGGACTTGTCCTCTTTTCTAGTGCCATTTATTTCATTCAGACAATGACTTATCGCCCAGGGCCGGCCTTGGCGATGGGGTCCAAGTTTTTTACTGACTTGCGGGAAGGATTACGTTACATCCGATCAAATCGTGTCATCACAATGGTCTTAACAGTAACGGTTGTGTTGAATTTTTTTGGGTTTCCCTTTGTGGCGATGGTGCCGGTAATCGGAAATGAGGAGCTTGGATTGAATCCGGTCTTTATTGGCATGCTGGCGTCTGCTGAAGGTGGGGGGGCGTTTGTCGGCGCGATCTTTGCTACGTTATTTGCACAGCCCGGTCACTACCGTCGCCTATTTGTCTACGGTGCAACGATTTTTCTATGTGGAATCTTGGTCTTTTCTTTTTCGTCAGGCTTTACCGTATCCTTGGTCGTGCTACTCATCGGTGGACTCGGTGTTGCCGGGTTTTCCACAATGCAGGCAACGATTATGTATCTTGAGGCGCCACCCGAAATGCGTAGTCGAATACTGGGTGTGCTGGCGTTTTGCATTGGCGCTAGCCCCATAGGGCTTCTGAATGTGGGATGGTTGGCCGAATGGTTAGGGCCGAGCACAGCCGTTGCGGTATTGGCGAGTGGCGGTTTGCTTGTTATGGGATGGGTTTTTTACTACTGGCGCGACGTTAATCATTAACCTGTTGCTGAGGAGAGTTGTCAGATTTACCGGTTTGAGAAGACGGCGGGATTAATGTGGAAAAATTAATTGGCAAGAGGAGCTGCATTGCTGAGAAAGATCACACCAGTTTGAATCCAAGCTGATGAGGGCAATCGATGCTGGCGACATCACTTGGCAGTCGGGGGAGAGGGCGTTCGGTGGAGTGAGATAATGCAAGAGATGCGTCAGCCCTGGATTATGTCCGACCAAGAGTAACCGATTGATAGATTCAGATGTTTCGGCCAGTATTTCCAGGAGAGTTTGGACATTTGCCAAGTAGAGTCGTTCATCAAATGCCAGATCAAGCGTCTCAGATGGTCGCCGAGTGGATAAAGCTGTGATAGTTTGATGCGCTCGCGTGGCTGGTGAACTATTGGCTGTCAGCGGTAGAGCGTGATGTTCGTTGAGCCAGCGTGCAGTAAGAATAGCGTCTAACTCGCCCTGATTGGACAGAGGTCGATCAAAGTCGGTGCCACCGCGAGGGGTGGGGGACGCTTCCGCATGACGTAGCAGGAATAGGGTGTGCCTCATTACGCTGAATTATGTAACCTATAGCCATCATAAAACCCAATGGCGTTATTTATTCGAGAACTCTGATTTTGTCTGAACTCATGGTCACTGGTAAAGACGGATCCGTGCATCCTTTTTTGCGTGGTATTTTGACACGTTCACTCCAGGCCACCGGTCTGTCATTCGATGAGGCCTACGCGGTTGCTGATGAGGTCAGAGATACACTTGCTTCAAAGGGTACGGTAACCAGTAAGCTCTTGCGTACCGTCGCCGTTCAATGCCTGGAAAGCAGTTTTGGCCAAGAGCGCGTGGAAGCCTACCGTATGGTCCTTGAGCGTCGTGGTCGCATTCGATTTCGACGACGAGACAATGAATTGGATTGGTTTTCGCGTCGCTTACACCAGAAACGGTTGGAGCGGTGCGGTCTTCCTATCGATACCTCGTCTGAATTGGCACAAGCTGTATATCAGGAATTTGTATCGAACAAAATTTATGAAGTGCGTTCAGACGAGATAGAGCGGGTCACACTGAATTTACTCCGCAAAGAATTGGGCGAGGAATTTGCGGAACGCTACCGGGCCTGGAGCCTCTTTGACCGTGGAGATGGGATTCTGGTTCTCCTATGTGGCGGAGCACCCGGTGTGGGTAAGAGTACGTTAGCAGCAGAAATTGCAACCCGGTTGGATATCGTACGGACGCAGTCAACAGATATGTTGCGTGAAATTATGCGTGAGATGGTACCGGCTGCACTTGTGCCAGAACTGCATGGCTCGTCCTTTGAGGTCAATCTGTCGGTTGATGCAAACGGCGCAGATGACAAAGGAGAAGGCAATCTATTTCAGGGGTTTCGGCGCCAGGCAGAGTTGGTGCAACTTGCTTCACGGGCTGTGTTGGCACGTGCGCAACGCGAGAGTGTTTCTGTCTTGGTCGAGGGGGTTCATATTTGGCCCGGATTGCTAAAAAGTCAGGTCACTCTGGGTCGAGAAGATGTGATGGTCGAGTTGATCTTAACAGTGGCTGATCAAAAACAGTTAGTGCGGCGCTTTCGGCAACGTGGCAGAGAGGCGCCTGGGCGTCGTGGGAAACGTTATCTGGACAATATCGAGACGATATGGGCGCAACAATCGATGCTTACCCAAGAAGCCAAGAATCAGGGGATTCCTGTCATTCATAATCAGGAGCAGGAATCTGCAACAGTGGAAATTATGGGGCTAGTGAGTAGCGCGATTGTGGCTCATGCTCACAGCGATTAGGAAGTCGAATGCAGGAACGTATTATGAGCCAAATTCACTCAAGATTTCTTCAAATGGTTCATGACGGACATCACGTCCGGTGACCAGGTAGATGACATAACCGCCAATATTTTTTGCATGACCGCCAATTCTTTCCAGGGCGCGAATACCTAGTACGATATCGATAAAGTGACCGACTGTACGGGCATCTTCAAGGACAAACGTAGTTAAGTGTTGCAGTGATGCGCGGAAGTCGCTGTCCATTTCGATATCTTTGCGAATGACCTCACAGGCGAGCTTTAACGCACGAGTATCATAGGCGTTCAATGATTCTATTAACATGCCTTCGACGGACTGGGCGGTGTCGGAAAGTTCTTGAAGGAACTGATAATTTGGCGCAGTCTCGCTCTCTTCAAAAAAATGGATAGTTAGCTTAGCAATTTTTTTCCCTTCGTCACCCATCCGCTCAAGGTCGCCGACGATTTTTCCAATGGTGAGGATTTCCCGCAAATCAACAGCCATCGGTTGCCGTCGGGCCAGGATCTGTTCAATCAGATCATTAATCTTATTGTCATACTCGTTAACTGTTGCGTCATCAGCAATAACATTTCTCGCTTCTTCGGGATCACGATCTCGTAATGTTTCAACGGCACGACGAATCTGCGTTCTGACAGCGTTTCCCATGTCCAAGGTTAAGTCGTGAAGTTCCCTTAATTCATCATCAAAACGTTTAACGATATGTCGTTCGCCACTTGTGTTCATAAGATGTCCAGTTTGATCTGTTCTAGCCGAATCGTCCGGTAATGTAATCTTCGGTCAGCTGATGCCGAGGATGGGTAAATATTTGTTCTGTTGCCCCTACTTCAATGAGGTGGCCCAGATGGAAATACGCTGTTCGCTGAGATACACGGGCAGCCTGTTGCATAGAATGTGTGACTATTACGATGGCATAGTTTTCCTTCAATTCGTCTATGAGTTCTTCAATTCTCGCCGTTGCAATGGGATCTAAGGCGGAGCAGGGCTCGTCCATGAGAATGATTTCAGGGTTGATCGCAATCGCACGGGCTATGCAAAGGCGTTGTTGTTGTCCGCCGGAAAGGCCGGTTCCTGGTTCATCTAGTCGATCAGCTACTTCTTTCCAAAGTCCAGCTCGAGTCAACGACATTCTGACAATTTCTATCAGCTCATCTTTAGAACGAGCCAACCCGTGAATACGCGGCCCGTAAGCCACGTTTTCGTAAATGGATTTGGGAAATGGATTTGGCTTTTGGAACACCATGCCAACTCGCGACCGTAGCAGCACGACGTCCATATCGACGTCATTGATGTTTTTTCCATCGATATCGATACTACCGATTACACGGCATGACGGGATGGTATCGTTCATTCGGTTGAAGCAGCGTAGCAGGGTTGATTTCCCGCATCCTGATGGTCCTATTAAGGAAATCACTTCATGTGTGCCAATATCCAGTGAAACGTTGAAGAGTGCCTGTTTCTCTCCATAATATACGTCGACATTACGGCAAATTACTCTTGGGTTAGTTGCTGTGATGTCTCCGACAGTCTCCCTTGTTTCACGGGGGACTAATCCCCTATCCGATAGAGCTAACTGCGGCTCGATGGTTTTTCCGTCAGTGTGTTGGTGGATGGTGTTTATTGTTTTCATTAATCGCGACAAGAAGTGGCGGATGTTTTGATTCTCAATGTGCCTGCGAGATTACCACCGGCGCTCAAATTTACGCCGTAGGATTACAGCAAGGATATTCATG
>Ga0114933_10006639_pt1 | contig 10222 bp, 7 predicted proteins | sample 4SBtaG_FD_89691 | JGI IMG/M metagenome (GOLD analysis project Ga0114933, IMG submission 89691) | Deep subsurface microbial communities from Kolumbo volcano to uncover new lineages of life (NeLLi) - 4SBTROV12_W25 metaG | ecosystem: Environmental > Aquatic > Marine > Volcanic | place: Kolumbo... | reverse complement strand
GTAGGCCGCCCCGATGCGGGTGTTGACGCCAGGGTCGAAGAGCATCTCGCGGGTCAGAGCGAGGCCGACCCGTTCGGCCATGGGCAGCGCGGTCTCGGGCAGCAGCTGCATCAATCCGATCGCGTCCGCATAGCTGACGACGTCCGGGTCGAAGCCGCTCTCCTGCCGCATCACTGCGTACATGTGGGCGGGCGTCAGGCCACCGGCGGTCGCGGCGGTCTCGACGCGACGCGGGTAGGGGCGTGGATAAGCGCCGTTCCAGCGCCACAGGTCTGCCGGCCCCGGCGCGGCCTGGCGACGCAGCGTACTCGGCCCCCCGACAAGCCGGGCGACGCGACCGGCCTCACCCAGGCTCTGGTAGGTCGCGACGAGGCGCTGCAGTCCATTGGACCCCCGGCGGATCGTGCGCTCGCGGCGGCGCACCACGGCGAGCGCGTCCTGGCGTAGCCCGAGGCCGGCGTAGAACGCCGCTTCGGGGGGCATACGGACGTCCACGCGCGGGGCGGTCCCGGGCGCGGGCGGGTCCGGAAAGGGAGGCGGCGCAGGTTCGCCGAGCGCATCGAGCCTCTGGCGTGCGAGGAGCGCGTACCAGTGCAGGGGCTCGACGTAGAGGGCGTCTCGGTAAGCCGCGATCGCACCGGCTCGATCCCCGCGCTCCTGACGGGCTCGCCCGAGCCAGTACCGCCCACGCGCCCGCACCATCGGGCTCGGGTTCATTCGGGCGTAGGTCACCAAATGGCGCTCGGCGGCCGCGAACCGTCGCGACTCGAACGCGCGCAGCGCGAGCTGCCAGGTGGCCTCTCGGTGAAACCGCGGAGCGCGAGCCGCCAAGCGGCTCCGGACGAAGCGACCCATGTTTCGCTCGCCGCCGCGCATTCCGTGGCGAATCTCGAGCCAGGCGGCCAGGTACATCGCCTCCGGCGCGAGGCGATGCGTGCCGTGGTCCGAGACGAACCGGCGGTAGGCCCGCACCGCCAATGCGTCCTGGTCGGAGCGAGAGAGCGCGCGCGCAGCGTGAAACTGGTCTACCGCGGCGTCGGGCCCCCGCGCGTTTGAGCTCTCCGTCAACACCTCGGCCGCCTCGGCGTAGTGATGCCGCTCGCGGTAGAGGGCCATGCCCGAGAGATGCAGCCACCGGCGCAACTCCGGCCGGCGGCGCGGACGCGGGATTGCCCGCACGGCGGTGATCGCGTCACCGTAGCGGTGCACCTCCATCAACCGCTCTACGCGTCGGATCTTCTGTGTGAAGCTGAGCTCGACGGGGCCGCCGTTGAGAGCGATCAGCGCTGCCTCCGCTCGCTCGATCTCCGGGTGGTCGACGCGCTCGACCAGCAGGGCGGTCAGCACCCGAACGGCGTCCGCGCTTCGCCCGGAGCGCGCGAGAGCCTCCGCCAGAGAGAAGCGCGCGGCGAAGAGATCGACCGGGCCCGCGCCACGATCGACGACCGCTTGCAGCTCGGTCACGGCTCGGGGGAGGTCTCCGGTGGCGAGCGCGCACTCCGCGAGCCGGGCTTCGACGACAGGGTCGGCTCGGTGAGGCGCGAGCAGCGGCCGCGCGGCGGCGCAGTCACCGCTGCGTGCCAGGCAGGCACCAGCGCGCCGCGCCGAGTCGAGCTGGACCGACGCCGGCAACTCGGCCGCGGCATCGCCGGTCGGAAAAGCTGCAGCCGCCTCCGCCATGCGCGAGCGCCGCTCGAGGATCCTGCCTCGCAGGTAACGCGCTCTGGCGCCCTCACGGTCTTCTCGAGGGAGCGCTCCGAGCGCCGCCAACGCCGCGTCGTCGGCGTGGCGCCGGGTCAACGCCGCTGCCGGAGCGAGGGGATCGTCCTGCGCGTGCACCGACCCCGCGAGCGCTAAGACACAGAGCAAGACCGGCAGCTGGCGCATCGCCGTACGGAACGGACGAGCCGGGACCGGCGATTCCTGCGACGGCGTCACCCACCCAACCTCGCACGCGTCCAAGGCCGACGCGAGATTGTGGCCGCTGGCCGCGAGCCTAGCTTCGGCTATGCTGCCGCGCCTCGATGCGGAACCGCCTCCTGCTCGTGTCTCTCGTGCTCCTCTCGTCGCTCGCCTCGGCGTGTGCGCCGGCCGTGGGTGACTCGTGCAACACAGCGTTCGACTGCTCTATCAACGGCGACCGTCAGTGTGACCTGGCGAGGCCCAACGGGGCCTGCACCGTGTTCAGCTGCGAGGCCGACACGTGCCCCGATGACGGCGTCTGTGTTCGCTGGAGGCCCGATCCGTCCCGGCTCACGTTCACCGCGTGCATGCGTCGCTGCGAGAACGACGGGAACTGCCGGCAAGACGAGGGCTACCGCTGCCTCGGTGCGGAGGAGGTCACGATCACGCCCGAGGGCGGTGCCGTCGTGGCCGAGGTGGTAGACGAGGAGAGCGTCGGCCGGTTCTGCGTCTCGACCGATCCTGCCGGCGGCGGCTGAGGCCCCGAGCCGCGCTCAGGCGAGCTCCGGGATGACGTGCAGCGCCGGCTCCCCGTGGGCCACGCGTACCGCATCGCGAAGCGCGGTGTGAGCCATGCGCGCCCTCGCCGCTCGGGTAGCACTGCCGAGGTGGGGCACGATCACGACGTCATCGCGTGCGATGAGGGAGGGGTGCACCTGGGGTTCGTGCTCGAAGACATCGAGCCCGGCCCCGAAGAGCTCGCCCTCGTCGAGCGCCGCAGCGAGCGCGCCCTCGTCGACGATCGGCCCCCGCGCCGTGTTGAGCAGGATCGCATCGCGCTTCATGGCCTTGAGCTCGGCCGCGCCGAAGCGCGCCCGGGTGTGCTCGTCGAGCGGCGCGTGGATGCTCAGCACGTCGCTCTCTTCGAGCAGCTGTTCGAACGAGACCCGCTCGGCGCGCAGCTCTTCCTCGACCTTCGTCGGTGCAAAGGAGCGCGATGTGTAGATCACCCGCATGCCGAAGCCGCGGGCCCGACGCGCGACCGCGCGCCCGATCCGGCCAAAGCCAAACACCCCCAGCGTGGTGCCGGCGAGCTCTCGTCCGAGGAGAAGGGTTGGGGACCATCCGCCGAAGTGCCCACCCCGGAGCAGCGCCTCACCCTCACGGATGCGCCGGGCGACCGCGAGCAGGAGGGCCCAAGTGAGATCGGCGGTGGCGTCCGTCAACACGTCCGGCGTGTGGGTGACGAGAATCTCTCTCGAGCGGCACGCCTCGACGTCGACGTTGTCGTAGCCGACGGCGACCTGGGCGATGTGCCGCAGCTTCGGCAGCGCGTCGAGGAGGGTCGAGCCGACGGGGTCACTCACGAGCGTGAGCAGGGTGCTGCAATCACGAGCGCCCTCGGCGATCTCTTCCTCTGTAGGCACCCGATCGTGCGGGAAGACGGCCACCTGCAAGCCGTCCGGGAGACCGTCCGCCAGATCGACAGAGAGCCGCCGTGTGACAAAAAACGAGGTCATTCGCTCTTTCGCCTTTGTTTGTTCCACTCGTCGACAAACTCCCAGTCGGCGATGAGCCCTTTTCGCAAGAGCACCGAGAGGAGCGTCGCGAAGAGCGGCTCCCACGCGTCCTCTGGGAGCACATCGCTGACGTCCGCGCCACTGGCCTTGGCCTGGAGGGCGTGGATCAGATCACGTGTGGTGAGCCGCTCCTCCGCCTTTTCCTTCTCCTTGGTGCCGCCGCTGGGCAAACGGACCTGCGTGCCGTCCAGGAGGGTGAGCGTCATGAAGCCTGGTCCAGGGCGAGGACCGGGCGGTACGGACGGCCGCACCGCGGGTCGCTCATCCTCTTCCACTTCCTCGACGTCCTGCGGCTCAGCCTCGACCGGAGCGCTCGCCTCAGTCGGCTCAGCGCTCTCCTCAGCGGCGCTCTCCTCAGCGGCGCTCTCCTCAGCGGCGCTCTCCTCAGCGGCGCTCTCTTCGGCAGCGTTCGTCTCGGCAGCGCTCGCCTCAGCGGCGCTCTCCTCAGCAGTGTTCGTCTCAGCGGCGCTGGTCTTGGGCGCGCTCGCTTTGGAGGCGGTGGCTTTCGGCGCGCTGGGCCTCGGCTTGCTCGACGCTGGGGCGGCCGGGCTCGCCTTCGCGGCGGGTTTTGGCTTGGGCTTTGCGACGCCGGGCAGAGACGTGCCCACGTCCTCGTCCTCCAGCGGGGGTAGCCCGAGGTAGTAGACCCGGATCGCGTTTTGGATGTCGCTCGGCGAAGCGACCATCGGCTTGACCGGGAGGCCCGAGCCGTCCGCGACCTCCTGAAGCGCGGTCATGTTGAGCGGATCGTCCATCGCGACATAGAGCGTGTCCCCCTGTCGTCTCACGTGCCGGACGTAGACAGGGATCAGGCGGTACTTCTCGGCGATCTCGGAGGGCACCAGGCCGAGCAGCTCTCTCGAGAAGTCGACGTGATACAGGTTCACCCACGGGATCGTGAGCTGATTTGAGACCACCTGCGTCATCTGACCTTCGGTCACGTGGCCCAGAACCACGAGCGTCTCGCCGAGGCGCATTCCCAGTCTGCGCTGGGCCGTCAGGGCCTGCTTCACCTGTGCCTCGGAGACCATTCCGGCCGCCACCAACATATCACCCAGCCTCAACCGCTCCGCCATCTCGGCAGGATATGCGATCTCGGCGAATGTGGCGCGAAGCCGACAAGGCGGGTAAGGCTCAGCCTCCGATGTCGGTACCCGAATCCACTGATCGCGCGACCACAGCGGTGACCCACGACGGCGCCTTCCGCGTGATCGCACTGCGCACCACAGACACCGTTCGAGAGTGTCTGCGGACCCAGACGCCCCGTGCCGATGAGGTCAAGCACCTCGCCGACATCGTGACCGGGACCATCCTCGTTCGGCTCACCATGGCGCCGACGCTTCGTGTTCAGGGGATCATCCGCGGCGCTCAAAAGGGCACCCTCGTCGGTGACAGCCACCCGGACGGCACGACCCGCGGTCTGATTCAGCGGCCCGGCGACCTCGAGGAGGTCTCGCTCGCCGACGGCGCACTCATGCAGATGATGCGCACGATGCCCAACGGCGCGATGCAGAAGGGTGTGGTCGAGGTCCCGGACGGGTCGGTCAGCGGCGCTCTGATGAACTACCTCGCCAGCTCAGAGCAGATCTCCTCGGTCGCGATGGTCTTCACGCGGTTCGAGGGCTCCGAGATCGCCTCCGCGGGCGGCTACATCGTGCAGCTCCTTCCAGAAGTCAGCCGCGCGCCGCTCGCCGTGATGACCGAGCGCCTGGACGCGGACTTTTCCACCGCCGAGCAGGTCTTGCCCCTGATCGACAAGAAGCCAGAGCTCCTGATGGAGGAGATCCTCTACGGAATGCGCTTCGCTCAGACACAGGAGGCGAGCCTGCGCTTCGGCTGCCGCTGCTCCTCGGTCCGGTTGCTCAGCACCCTCGGTACCCTGCCCCGAAGCGACATCCACGATCTCGTCAGCAGCGGAGAGCCGCTGCACATCACATGCGACTACTGCCAGCACGTGTACGAGCTCTCACCGACCGCGCTCGAAGGCCTGCTCTCCGAGAGCTGAAGCGACGGCCCGCCCAGACGAGGAGTAGGCCCAGCACGATCGGGCCGCCGACGTAGAGCGCCGGGTAGAGGAGCTCACGCAGCTGGCCGAGCTCGATGGGCTGAGACCTGGGCGCGCTCAAACGGGGCCGCTCAAAGGCGAGCCCGTCCCCGAGCGAGCTGCCGCTGGCCTGCACGGCGACGGTGTGCGCTGGCGCCGGCGCGATGACCGCGAGCTGCGTCATCACCTCTCGCTCGGTCCCGCGGACGTAGACCTCTCGGACGCCGCCGCGATCGCGGACCCGGCGCGTGTCTGTCTCGTCGAGCCCGAGCATCTCAGCCCAGCGACCGCGGCAAGGAGAGCTGACGATGCCGCCCGCCTGTCGCACATACATGGCACTCGAGCCGCCGCCGTCGAGGTTGATGGCGCGGTGCGCACCCAGCTCGATGAGCTGTCGGGCGAGCTGGTAGAGCGTGAAGCCACGGCTGTGGCTCTGCCGCCCATCCACGACCAGCATGATCACCGTCCGCCCATCCCGCGAAACGCCGATGGCCGTCCTCGGTTGGCGGAAGTTCGACATCTCGAACGCGTCCAGGCCCTCCTGATCCACCCGCCCCCGAGTCACCAGCACCGGTCGACCACTCACCGCCTCGGTGACGCGAGACAGGCTCCTTTCGTCCTCCCCTTCGCCCGGCCGCCGGACGATGGCCCGCCCGGCGCGGGTCACGGCGAAATGCCCAAAATCCGGGCTCGCTTCCGCGTTGTCCCACAACTCGCCTCCCCCCGCGCTGATCCCGCTCGGCCGCTGCCACATGCCCCAGAACCCGCCGTTGATCGCCGCCGCCGCGTGGTGCTCACGCGCAAAACCACTGACCGTGCCCCACCGCTCGGAGCGCGCCGTGGCGACGACGCGGACGCCCTCGTGGTTCAGATCGATCACGAGCGCGTGCACGGCGATTCGCGGCTCGTCGTAGGTTCGGTGCAGGTATCGAACGCCGGGGTTGGGGTCCGACCACGAGTCGACCGGTTCGCTGAGGCGGCGAGGGATCTCCTGCGCGGCCACCCCGCTCGCGAGCAGCAAGGAGGTGAGGACGAGGAAGGGCGGGCAGGCGGAAGTGCAAGTCACGCCGACCCCAAGCTGCATGGATCGCGCCGTGCAGGACTGAGCCGCACGGGATGACAAACGTCCCGAGCGGGAGGCGAGATGCGGTTGGACGGAGACGGTAGCGCGGCAACCTGGACACACTTCGGGCTCGTCCTGACTTTGTTGACGGGTCTCGGTGGCTGCTGCGCTCCGGGCGACGACGCGAAGACGGCACGCGTTCATGACGCTGGAACCGACGCGGGTTTGGAGAGCGGCCTGGGTGGAGGCTCGGACGCAGGGCTGGATGGAGGTTCAGATGGAGGTTCAGACGCAGGCACGCCCGACGCCGGCTACGTGCGGGTGCGACGCACCGGCCGGTTCTTCGAGCACCGCGATCGGCCGATTCGAAGCGATCTGGCCAACCAAGGGGTGGCGACCGTCGAGCGAGGTCACGGGGGACGCAGCCTCGGCTTCAAGATCACACTGGCCGATGGCACGCGCGCCTACTTCAAACCCTCGCAGTCATTCACGGGCATGAGCTGGCAGGCCGAGTTGGCCGCCTTTCATCTCGACCGGGAGCTCGGGCTCGGCCGCGTCGCACCCTCGATCGGGAGGCGCATCGACTGGAGCGCGATCGAGCCCGCGGCGGGGGACGACCGCCGAGTATCGGAACTCAACGTGGTCGACGGTCAGCTCGACGGGGCCCTGATCTGGTGGGTTCCCGAGAGGCTGCGCGCGGTGGAGCTGCCCAACGGATGGCAGCGGTGGTTGCGGATCGACGACGCGCTGCCCGCCGTCTCTCCCTTTCAGCGGCCGCTCGCCTACCGCGAACGCATCGCCGCACTCACCGACGAGACGGAGGCGCCGACCGTGCCGAGCGCCCCAGACCCCGACCGGCCCGACCGCCCCGCAGAGCTCTCGGATCTCATGGTCTTCGACTACCTCATTCACAATGGCGACCGCTGGGGCACCAACAACACGAACATTCGAACGCTCGAGACAGGCGGCCCGCTCATGTACCTCGACAACGCGGCCGGCTTCACGATGCGGCGAGCCCGCACGCACTTGATGGACACACGACTTGCACAGGTTCAGCGCTTTCGGCGTTCGACCATCGACGCCGTGAGACACTTTTCGATGCGCCGCTTCCAGGCGCGGCTTGAGCGCGACCCGCTCGCCCCGCTGCTCGACGAGGCCCAGCTCGAGAACTTCGAGGTGAGGCGAGCGTACCTGCTCGACTACGTCGATGGTCTGCTGGAGCGCTTCGGCCAGGCCCAGGTCTACGCGTGGTGATGAGCACCATCGTCACCGCGCGGCCATGATACCGAGCGCTGAATAGAGAGGGGATGCTGGCCCGGCCAGGCTCTCGCTTCCGGACCTGGGCGAGCTCCGGACTGCCATCGAGGCTGGCTAGATGCCTCGCCCCAACCTCGTCCTCGCCTGACGTTGCGAGCAAACAAGCTCACGGAAGAAGCCGGCCGTCTGCGCGTTGAACACGAGTGGGTCACTACATGAGTATCGCTCGCCTCGCTGAGACCGCGAAGCGCACCACCAGCGGCGCGAGCCGGCCCGGAACCGGGCTTCGGCGCGAAGCTGAGCCGGCAGCCGAGTCGCAGTTCGCGTGTCCCGCGTGCGGCGACGGATCAGAGATCCCCGGCACGTGCCCGCGCTGCGATGTGGCGATGCGCCCGCGGACGGGCGTGGTCTACTTCGGCGAGGTGCAGACGCGGACCGACCGCGCCGCCCCAGTGATGACGGGCGTGTCATGGGCCGTCGGGGTCGGGCTCGTGCTCCCCGCGGTCGCGATGATGATGTACGGGCGTTTCCTCGGGATGGGAAACTCCGTGCACCCGTTCGACCCCATGGGGCGTTTCAACTGGCAGGCGCTGCCTCCCCTCGTCTTCCTCGGGCTCGCCGCGCTGATCTGGTTGACTGTCTTCGGCGTCCGCCGAGCCAGACACGCCATCGGCGCGTTGCGACGGGCGTCGCGTCACAGGACCGCACGACGACGCCTGGCAGGCGCGCGATCCGGTGAGCAAGCCGGCGCGGCGCACATTGTTGGGCGGATTCGCGTCGAGGATTCCGAGGCCTACGTGGTGAGTGAGTCCGCCCGCGTCCGCCTCCCGCAGGACGCGAGCGTGGCGGTGTTCAGGAAGACCTCGGAAACGACCTATCTGGTCAACGGTGACGAGGTGGAGGTCGTGGCCCACTCGCGCGCTTCACACGCCGACGCGTACCGCACGTCGCCCGAGGACTCGAGGCTGGACGCGCGCCGCCCCATCGAAGTCTGGCTGCGCTGAGTCACCCGCCAGCACCGTTTGGAACCGGAACTCAGGGTTCGTCATCAGCACGAACGGAGCACCCGGCACGCCGACATCACGTCACGACGCGTCTGGGTTCATCGAGACAGACGAATCGATTCCGATCGAACCATTCACTCTCAAAGCATCAACGTCCCTCACGTCGAGCGGCCGGGGCGTGTTGCGCGCGCATGGTTTCCTGCGTTAACGCACGCGTCGAACGACCGACTCCCTCTAAGGATGGAGGGGATGCGCAACGCAGCCCTCGCGGTCCTCACTCTGTTCACGCTCAGCCTCGGTTGCAGCACACGCTCCGACGTCGACGGCGGCGGCGGCGGCTCGGCGGACTCCGGCCCCTGCGTCGAATCGGAGCTCTACTGCGGCCCCGGCGAGGTCGTGCAGCGCTGCACGGCGGGCGGTGGGCGGGTCGACGTCGAGACCTGCACCGGCGACTTCGTGTGTGCCGAGGGGCTCGGCTGCGTGACCTGTCGACCCGAGTACTACCGCTGCGAGGGCAGCGACCTCTTCCTCTGCAACGCAGAGGGCAGCGGCTATGACCTCGCCGCCTCCTGCACGGCTGACGAGATCTGCAGCGCCTCCGGGCGCGTCGGCATGTGCGTGGGCGCGTGTGAGGACGCGATCGCCAACCGCTCCAACATCGGCTGCACGTACTGGGCGGTCGATCTGGACAACGAAGAGGCCCGGGGCATCGTCACGACCGACGCTTGGAGCCAGCCGTTCGCGGTGGCGATCGCCAACCCCTCGGACGTGACGGCCACGATTCGCGTCTTCCAGAACGACGCGGCGCTCGGGGCCGTGCCCGTCGAGCGCCAGGTCTTCATGGGCCAGGTCATGCCGCGGGACGTGCTCGAGATTCGCCTGGATCAGCGCGAGGTCGACGGGCCGATGGATCAGAACCCCGACAACCGGGGCACCTGGCTGAGCCCCAACGCCTACCGAATTGAGAGCAACTATCCGGTCGTCGCCTACCAGTTCAATCCGATCGTCCAGGACTTCTCGAACGACGCTTCCCTCCTGCTGCCTCAGAGTGGGCTCGACACCCACTATCGAGTGCTCGGTTGGCCGACCGCCAACCCCATCGAGCCGCTCGGCAACATCGACGGCATCCCCGACCACTCCTACGTGACGATCGTCGGCGTCGTCCCCAACACCACGGTGCGCGTGACCCTCGGGGGGCCGATCGTCGGCGACAACTACGGCCTCGGCATCGGTCCGGCGGCGGCTGGTGAGGTCGTCGAGCGGGTCATCGGGCCGTTCGATGTACTCAATCTCGAGAGCGACGGAATCCCCGGCGACATGACCGGTACCGTGGTCGAGTCGACGCAGCCGGTGGTGGTGTTCAGTGGAGGCG
>Ga0114933_10006638_pt1 | contig 10222 bp, 17 predicted proteins | sample 4SBtaG_FD_89691 | JGI IMG/M metagenome (GOLD analysis project Ga0114933, IMG submission 89691) | Deep subsurface microbial communities from Kolumbo volcano to uncover new lineages of life (NeLLi) - 4SBTROV12_W25 metaG | ecosystem: Environmental > Aquatic > Marine > Volcanic | place: Kolumbo... | reverse complement strand
TACCAGAGCCCTCAAAGTCATAATCTTTAAATTCAGATTGATCTCTAAGGAATGTCTTTAGGTTCTCCTTGATACCATCGAAGTCAAGTTCTGTTACTTGAAGTTTTTGACTGTTTGCCATTATCGTAATCTCTCTAACATTATCGTTAAGTCTACCAATTCAGTTGGTATGTTTATAACATAAAACTCTATAGCAATATTATATGCATTACGATCTAGGTCAGGAGTGGCCCGCACACCCATAAGTCTGGCCCGTGGTTCAAAATTTTCAATAACATCCTCTACCTTCTTTGAAAGGATAGTGGCTGTTAGTGGAGTCATCGGTTCGAACAACATGTCTCGAATACCAGAGTATATCTCTGGTCGAAACGGTTTTTCATACTGATTCAACAATATCAAATTACGAACCGACCTCTTGACTGCCTGAATGTCTGATAGGATATTGATATCCTTAGATCGATTGTTCGTTGCAAAGAACAAATCAAGATCAGTGTATCTACGAACACTTCTTTTGTTGTTCGTACCCTCAGCATCTATCTGACCAGCTGGGTTACGCCAAGCGCCTGTTTGTTCTATATCCGGCATGTTACACTCCCTTACAAAGTATTTATACTAGCCATCAGAAGAATACTTCATTTGATATGGCATAGATTTGCGCCAAACTTCTTTTGCCTCAACACGAATGAAGGGTTTATTTGTCTCACTCTTATTTGGATTGGGGATGGTAATCATGACCTTCTTTCCCTTGTTGAAGGCCTCCTGTTTCCTACGTAACTTGGTTAGAGTGGATACATCCCTCTTTGTTGCCTTGCGTACCCAACTTCCAACATTGCTCCCAATGCCCTTAGAGGTCTGACTTGCTCGTGATTTCTTCTTACCCATGATATATCTCCTATAGTCCTACGTCAAACATCAAACGTAGTGCCGCCGGGTGAGGCAGCTCTTCGAGCTCTATATGCCGCTCGTCTCTCTTCTCGTTTTTTCCTTAGTGCATCTCGTTTGGCCAGGAAGTTTTTTTTCTGTGTCGCAATTGCTTCTTCTGCTGCTTTCTTCGTATCTTCCAACGTCTTCCTTGCAGATGCATCTCCGTAAATAGCCGTATCATCATCCTCGGACGTATCATCACTGAAACTCTGTGCTTGTTCTTCCAATGCAGCTGCGGTAGCCTGTAAACTATTCTTTGCTTTCTCCACCGCTTCTGTCGCACCACTAGGAAGTTCTAGATTTGGTAAAGCACCACACACATCCCCACCAGCGGTAACAGCAGCTATAGCGGAATTTATCGCACCATTAATATCTGGGAGTGATGAACCAAACTGTGTTGTGAGTGATCCTAGTTTGTTTATGTATGCGACACTACCAGTTGGTAAAGTTGCAAGACTAGCAACCTCGGCCTGAAAGTTTACAGCAGGCAAAGTTGGTAGTGAAGGAACCATAGCCCTCAAGTCTGTTTCAAGTTGCGTCAAATCTGTATTAAGTGTGTTTGCTAATGTAGACGCATCTACTTCTAGTCCACTAAGAATTTCAGATTTGATTTTATCAAACTGACTCATCAGTTTGTTAAAGTCGGGACTTGCACCACAGAGATTAGGAGCTGCAAAATCTACCATTCTAATCTCCTACAAATACGTCTGGTGAACCGGCTGCGGTTACTGGAGCACAATGTGTACCACCAGCAGAAGGACAAAGATTATCCGCAGCAGAACCATCAGCGCTGTGGTTGACTACCGCTATGCTGTTTATAAAAACATTATTTGATCCTGCCACTAGATTACCAGCACCATGAGTATTGGGGTCGCCGTTAACAGCGATAAGTTTGCTATTTGCGAACACTGTGGATTGACCACTAACAATTGTTGTAGCTCCACAAGCTCTTGCATCTCCGTGTCTATGTACCGCAATCGACATATTATCTCCTTAACTTGGGTTCAATTGTATCTGACTACCATTAAGTGTAGTGATACCAGTTGATGTGTGTGTCCAAGACGTACCAACGGTTCCTACCCAATACGTTGACACAAGTGTTGTTAATGATGTTTCCGTTTTCAATGTCATAGCGGAAGCGGACTTCATATTCAACTGATTACCAGACTTGATCGATATGATGCCCGATACAGTAGTAAGGGCCATATTCGTTTTTGCACTCATCTTCACATCAGCCAGTGAGGTAACGGTATAATTACCAACGATAGACCCATCAAAATATCCGTTGATTGTGCGACTCTCGTTCTTTTCTATCAGTGTATCCACATCCTCACCGACATAACCCTTGACATTGTTCTTAATGTTGTATGCATGATTTCCTCGTATCTCTTCCTCACGGTTTCCGCCAGACTTGCCTGTGCCAACCTTAATCTGCTGGTTCTTATGTATTCGTTGAATGTGACTACCTTCGATCTCCTGTATATAGTCACCCTTCACCAACTCTCTTTTGGTTCCTTCTATCGTGAGGTTCACATCACCTGTGATTATGACATTAGAGCTGCCGGCAATAATCTCATAGTTACTACCAACCACCTTGACAACCTTAGTGCCGTCAGGATGTATCTCTTCAAACGTGCCAGACATATGTTCACGATGTAGTCTTTCTCCGCCAGGAGTGTCATCAATCTCCAAGAGATGACCTGACTCAGACTCAAATGTGTGATTATAGGGGTATTTGCCTGAAGTATAGGGGTCGGCATCTTTTTTAAGGCCTCTGGGGTGAGGTTCATCCCATGTGGGAGGCTTATCATCAACCTTGAGATCATCCGATACGGACTTCAGATTTGGCTTTGCAGCCGTAATAACTTTGGTGCGTCTAAGTTTCCTACGGCGAACCACCGCACCATGATCTTCCGCTGCAACCCCTCTACCTAGACGACTCGTGTCTGACTCTCCTTTGGTATGACCAGAGAAACGACTGAAACGGCCCTTCTTTTCGTCTTTAGTATCCTTCAGCCCACCTAGAGGATAGGGCCCGTATTCAGAATATTCTTCTGGATTGAGTCCACCCGCTGCATAAACAGCGATCTCCATATCGTCAACTTGTGTTGACTCCTTGTGTCGAGGGTCATTGAACCCCTTGGTGTGGTCAGCGGGATTTTTAGGAATACCCGGCAGGGTTCCTATAATCGTTGGTTGTTGTTTCTCTTTTGAGTCACGAAAGAACCCCACAACCCAAGTTCCTTCCACCAGAAACGAAGGGCTGTTGCCCATACCGTGCATGGCAGGATCAGTGGTGGGGTGCATAACGTGGGCCCACGGTAGATCGCTCGTGGGAAGTGCGGTAAGATTGGGTGTATGAAAACCCAAGCACCGAACTCGCACTCTTCCTAGTTGATCTGGATCATTTCTATCTTCAACTACGCCGACAAACCAAACGAAACCGTCAAGTCCCATATGCATTACACAACTCCAATCCTTATGTTTCTATTTATAAGGATTAGTGCAAGTCAGGATCACGCCCCATTCGTTTAGCTTCTGCTGTTATGACATTGTAAGTCTCATACTCGGTTTTAACACCTTGATCAGCATACATTTGCACAATGGTCTGCGCCTCATCTTGGTCGCAGAGGTCTTCAACCAGAATCTCTTTCGTAATAATACGGTATTTCTTCATGGTAGAGTTTATTTAGTAAGTTTAAGGTTCCCAGCAACGATCACTCGTTCAAAATCAGTATGTTGTGTCTCGACACTGTGATATAACCAGCCAGGAAACAGGATCAAATCTCCACGATCAGGTTTGAATCGAAAACCATTTGGTGAGTCATCAAATCGCAAAGGACTACAGCTGTCTGACACCTCAGCATAGTAGACCCAAGACCAAGGATGTGGCCAGTGGTCATGACTCTTGGTGAAGTCTCCTTTACGAGAGATCGATCCCCAGCAGTCAAACGGTTCTAACCCCACGCTGTACGGAGATTGTTCCTTGGCAAAGTCTACCGCAAGGTCAGCGATCTTCGCAAACGTCAAATCCTGTTTGTGCATGAACCATTGCGTCATCTGGGCCTTGACATTGGTACGCCTCATCTGCTCATCACCCGATTTCAGAATGATTTCCTTCACATCAAAGTGGCCGATGTTAGTAACACACACTGGATGCCGTGTCGAGAACTCAACTCCGTCAGGATGGTTCCGAAGCTCCTTGTTCGTTGTTCCCCACCGTGGTCTTGTCATATCACCACGATCAGGACTTAGACTTGTTGCTAGATTTTTCAGACTCATAGTAACCCTTCTCCTCTGGATACCAATACCACCCTGTGGCAATGTATTTTGAAGCCGAATGAACGGGATTTCCACGATGCTGAAACATCCACGCCGCAGGCCAAATGACACCTAGACCTTTTTTCGGGGCCACTCGTATGTCATCGTATAGAAACTCTGTCTCGCCCTGTCCTTCGGGCATGTCATTGAGGTATATCGTCCACACCAGAGCTCTTGCACAGTTCTCCCAATGAGACACCTCACTATGAAAGTTATGAAACCCACCACCAAAGGGATCAGTCCGTTGTATCTTGTTTTCTGGCATACGTAGTCGTTTCCGCCCACGATTGACATAGGGGAAACGCTCCGTATAGACTTCCAGCATGCTTCTCTTTGCGTTCTGTAGAGGAATCCACAGCGCACTGTCCTCTGGCAACCACTTCTGCTCATCCCTACGACTCTCTCTTGTCGCTTCGACAGTTCTGGCTGCATCATCACAACGATGCCACTCCACCAGAGAGTCACATACCATGTCCGATAGTGCGTTTTCGAAACTCATTACAAAGGTTTTCGAGTTCATAGGTCTGCTCGATCCAGATTGCCTGCAATCATGATGCGGTCATCGTCCACTACCTGTTCTGGAACGTAGTGATGCAACCATGCAGGCCAGAGTATCAACTGCCCTGTCTTAGGAAACACCGCCATGTCTTCAGACTCCACAACCCCGTCATCGATACCGTTGGAAAGAGAACTTCTCTCCACCATATGAGGAAACACCAGTGGGGGGTGACGTTCATCCCCTCTTACACAATAGGTATAAGACCATAACGAGGGCCAGTGGGTATGCGAGTTACAGGAGTTGCCTTTTCCGTAGATCAGGCCCCACGATTCCGTGATGGATAGTGCCACTGTTTCGGGCTCTCCTTCGGGAGTCGTCCTCTTCGCAAGAGGAACCATAGACGCAAACCCCATAGCCGCTTCACCGATTAATCGAAAACTCTCATAATGGTCATGCATATCCCAGCGAGTCATCAGACACTTCGCTTCGGTACGGTTCTCGTACTTATCTCCAGCCTCTCGTATGGCCTTCTCTATGTACTCGTTGAGAACTCCGCCGTTGGTGGGGTCTGCAACTTCTTTGACCTTTACGGGAAAGGAAGTCAGAAAACTCGGCCAGGGTTTCGCCGTTTTTTTCGGCTGGGGTGCGACATTCGCCGCTAACTCACTTAATAGACTCATAACTTACTACCTCTTCCATATATATGAAGTTGTAGCCGCCCCTCAGAAGTTCCACCTCAAGAAAAACAGTGTCACGGTTCTTCTCTTTTACGGGAGTCCACTTCTTCATCTTCTTTGACCAATACAACGCAACACCATCATTAAGACGCATCTCATCATACGAGTCCATTTCTGAAGTCACGTTAACGATCTTACCTGACTTGGTAGAGTCATACTCTGTCTTGAACTCCACCATATCACCGATATTAAATTTCATCATCACTTCTCACTCCGAACATATAAGTTTCAGTTTCAGTTAATAATTCTTTAGTACCCGTTAAGTCAGCAGAGTCCGCTGAGGTTTCGGGGGTAGGGGCCTTTGCCCGTAACTCACTCACCTTGTTAAAGATCAAGTCCATAAACTCTGGTACAAGATCGTGCCTCAGTGAATTTCTATAAACATATGCAGAGACAATCTCCACAGTTAGATCAAGGTCATTATCCATATTAGTATTCCATTACACATGATGGCAACAGCCACCGCATTTACAACAATGAGTGCCCTGTCATTCCAGACGATAGACACCCACAACCAACCAGCCACTCCAATACACTGTAAAATCATATTCATAGGATACAGGTCATTCGTAGTGGCAATCATAGCGAAAATCAACACAATAGACGATATCCACTTAACATACCATACAAGAGGATGGTGATGCTTCAGAGGGGTAGAAGTCTTTGCGATATTCTCATGTTCTTTCAAATTTTCACTCATATCCAATACTACACTATTTTGTCGCCCATGTCAAGCCCTATTTGAAGAAAAACCAATAGATCACTCCCGATAGGATGATCATATCAGCGATGACGCTCCACGCAATATACGTCCAGAAGGCCCACTTAGTAATAACTCTTTTGTTTGGTAGAAATTTCATGAAGACACCTTATTGCATTTATAGATTACGAAACCCGGCCCAGTTTTTAACCCCCCTTAAGCCGAGCAGAGGGGGGGGTATGTGAAAGGGGAGGGGATTCGAACGCCCTCCGCTACGATGTCCAACCACCGCTGTTCTTATGTTGGAATTCAGAACATTAACACAGCCAGTCCTTCCATAAAAGGGAGAGAACTTGTATCCCGCCACCCGTTCTTGGGAACTTTAACAGCGGCCAACCTCCTTAATCTCTCCAGTATATCTAACAATACCATATGGAGCAGGCATTGTCAAGCACTATTCTGAATATAATTCCAATAATCTGGCCCCTCGCAGGGCTTTAAAGCTACTGTGGCATACCCAGCATAGCCTAATATAGGGGTTTCTGGGGGTATTGTCAAGGCCCTTTCGTGATATTTTCTGAGAATGTGGGGAAAAAGCGGCGATGCTTGGGGAACTTTAAAGCACACGCCGCTATGTTTATTTTAACCTTTTTAATGAATCCCTGTTTTCTCTCTATTACAGGAATATATCAGAGATTCTTTCCGCATAGTGTAAAACACACAGCATTTCTACTGGGAACTTCTCTTGCCACGTGGATAATGATATAAAATACTCTCCGCACCAGGCATATGTCGTATTATCAGTCTGTGGTATTATAGTTCTCATCGATACCTCTTTTTATGATTTCATCTATATGCCTACCACAGCCCACACATACATCATTCTCATTCAGTGTACATGTGCCTATACAGGGCGAATCTTCTCTTATCTGCTTACTTGTACGGCGAAGCTGTGAAAGCATGATCAATGGTCTAAGAGTTTCTTTGGTACTGTGAAATCTAGTCCCAATCTCTGCTTGTCTGTGGTTATCTCACTGGCACTATGTGTTATACGTGGATCAAACACTACGAATGTACCTGGCACCATAGGGATTGCTTCATCACCATGAAAGAACAGGCCGCCGTCCATACTACCCCAATCACTGTTGAGGAGTCCGAAAATCTTGATGTGGCCGAGGTCTTTATCATGATCTGTGTGTGGATTGTCTAGTCTATGTCGATCCTTGATAGAGATACCGCAATATGTGACCTCTGGTGTGAATAGATCACTGCGCTTGTCATAGAGGAATATGAGTAGTCCCATTGCCATTCCAGCCAGTAGAGGCTGATGCGGCTTTCCATCGATGATATCCATTTTCAAATGCTTTGGTTCAGCATTCTGTGGATATCGCATATGCCAGGCATCCGTATTCATGGCGGTGTATTTCATCATATCCAGATAATGTAGTGGTATTTGTGATTCAATAATTTCAAGCATAGGTTAAATATCCTCCTATTATATACTTAGGGCCTGACACAGGCGAATGTCCGATATGTGGGTGTGTCCACATAGGGGGAAAGAGCAGCATGGAGCCTTGTTTGGCGGCGAATTTCTCTGATGAAAATAGTTCTGGTGTTCCAGAAACTTCCGTTTCTCCTCCGACTTCCACTGTATTGAGATAGAGAAAACACACAAGAAAGCGATTCATTGTGGATTTATCCAGTACGTCTACATGGGCAGGAAATGATTCATTAACGCCAGGCATATACCTTTTTACCTTTGGTGGTTCGAATCCCATAGCTATAGGCCATTGAAAACTCTCTATGCCCACATCTTTTTTGTATTGTTCTACCGTGGTCATGATGTAATTCACCAGCTCGTTGGCGTTTGTGCGCCAGCGTGTATCCTTACTATGCAGCATGTTGATTTGTGTGAGAGTTTTCCCGTTTCCACAATCCTGTTCCTGTTGCTGTTCGGTATCGTCCTCAAATAAGTCTATCTGGGCCTCGCACCACGCCCTTGGTGCAACATCATCATACATTTTCACATAATTCATTCTTTTTTCTCCAGATAGTCATAGCACTCATCATAAGAATTGACAGTGACGCCAAACTTACGACTTTTTTCTTTGACATTCTTGAATGAACTAAATGTGTAGTACACAGCGATAATTGCAAGCAAATGTCCTATCACCAAACCACCCCAGCCATAGGATACTGCAACGATTGTCTCAAATACCCATATAGAGAACACCGTAGACCATACAATGCTCAAAGACATAAGCAACTGTAGTCGCACTGTCTTGGGCAGGGCCCTTAGATCATTCTTGCTGTCATCAAATAATATAGTGGCGGCATCATACATTTTCCACTTAAATTCACTATACCAGAACGCATAATCTATTTTCATAATTTTATCCTTCTCCAAAATGAGGCTCATACCAACTGTTACGAATATCCCCTTTATAGTTTTTTTGGATGTGAATAGCACCAATGGCATTTGCCAAAGGCGCCCACCCTAACTTTGTTCCAGTTCCGTAATGTCGAATCTCTTTGATTCCACCATGTTTTCTAATTTCTTTAAGAAGCCCAAACCCCGAAAAGATTTTCCAAGTTGGCAGTAACCATACACTGTTCTCACTTATGGACATACCGTACTTGATAAATTTAGAGAAGTGTGAATAAGGCGGGTTGGTAAGAATCCAATCCACTCTTTTCTCATACTGGTAAAAATCTTTACCCATCTCTATCTCACAAAAGTCTGAGCCCTCTGGTAAGAACTTGTGTATGTTGCCTGTGCCATAACAAGGTTCTAATACAGTGCCAGTAGGATTAAAATGATTTACTAAATCCTCAGCAACAAACTCAGGCGTCCAAACACGATCTCCTTTTTTTACGTAATTCAAACTTTCCACCCTTCTCCAAAGTCTGATTTATCAAATACTGGCTCTGCAAAATCTGATTGATTGGCGTCTACCAAATCTTCCTGTTCTTCCTGTTTTACGTCATACAGTTTCATTTTTGCACGATCCAGACCCAGCACAAATCGTTTGTTGACGTTTGGATCATTGAATCGATTCTTGAGTTGTTTCACGCATATCTGATTTAGGTCATCAAGTTCTTCATTAGTAAGGAGCGCAAACATGAAGTCAGCCGTAGCCGGTAGACCGAAACTCTCCGCTGTATCCTCAAGGCCCACATCAGAGGATACGAAGCCTGTTCTAGTTGTCTGTGTAGCCGACATAATCGGGACGTTTGTTTCAACTGCGAGTCCCCTAAGTTCCTCAGCAATTGATTTAACCATAGTGTAACTGTTGACATTTGATGCTCCTTTGAATCGTGTTGACGCACAAATGTTCAGATAGTCTATGAATATTATCTCAGGGCGAAAACTTTTCTTGATTGCCAGTTCCTTGATCAGTCCACGAAAATGAGCACAATGTGCCGATGCCGTAGGATATTCCTTAATGATCAGCTGACCTGACGTAGATTTCTTGATGTTGTCAATTTTTGTGTCAAACATGGCCTTGGGCAGTGTATGCAAATCATCTATCGTGACGTTCATCAGATTTGCATCGATGCGTTCAGCGATTCGTTCTTCTGCCATCTCCAGTGTGATATACAGGACGTTACGTCCCTGACTTAGACAGTTAGCTGCCATATGACACATGAACAGCGATTTACCCACACCAGTTCCAGCGAGGGCAATGTTTAGGGTTTTGGGGGGAAGTCCACCTTTGGTGATTCGATTGAAATAGTCGAGATCGAAGGGAATTCTGGTTTCTGTTCTATGGTAATAATCAAATCTTGACTCAGCATCATCGACATAATCATGGCCCACATGATTATCAAAACCCACAGCCAGGGCATCTGAGAGAATGCTCGGAATTGCAGATACATCTGCATCTTTAGATTTCCCGTCAATGATTTGTATGCCTTCGATAATTGCATTATATACCGCCTTGTCTTTACAAAATTGTTCGGTTGAATCCACCATCAAATCGTAGTCAACTTCCTCTGTGTATAGAGTTTTAATCACATCGATCACGCGCTTGAAATCCT
>Ga0114933_10006637_pt1 | contig 10224 bp, 6 predicted proteins | sample 4SBtaG_FD_89691 | JGI IMG/M metagenome (GOLD analysis project Ga0114933, IMG submission 89691) | Deep subsurface microbial communities from Kolumbo volcano to uncover new lineages of life (NeLLi) - 4SBTROV12_W25 metaG | ecosystem: Environmental > Aquatic > Marine > Volcanic | place: Kolumbo... | reverse complement strand
ATCATTCATATTCTGTCGACAATGGCTTGAGCCTTGCCGTCGGGTGATGTGGATAGGAAAGGGGGTGCCCGTCAAACGGACACCCCCTTCTCATCTGATTCAGCCCCTGTTGTCCCCTTTAAAATCAGCCTCGGTCGTCCATCGATACGAAATCTCTTTCGCTCGCTCCTTCGAACACCTGTCGTGGCCTAGCGATACGCTGCTCGGGATCGTTGAGAAGCTCTTCCCACTGAGCGAGCCATCCGACGGTCCGGGGAATCGCGAAGAGGACTGGAAACATCTCCACAGGAAAACCCATCGCCTGATACATAAGGCCTGAATAAAAGTCTACGTTCGGATACAGGTTACGCTCGACGAAGAAGTCTTCGTTGAGCGCGATCCTTTCGAGTTCCAACGCGATATCCAAGAGAGGGTTTCGCCCGGTAACCTCGAACACCTCGTCAGCCGTTCGCTTGATGATACTTGCCCTAGGGTCGTAAGCCTTATAAACGCGATGGCCAAAGCCCATGAGACGCTCTTCGCGTCGCTTCACACCCTCCATGAAGGCCGGGATGTTTTCCACACTCCCGATCCGAGTCAGCATCCGAAGTACTGCCTCGTTCGCTCCACCGTGCAATGGCCCATATAGAGCACCCATAGCTCCGGCTAAGGCTGAGTATGGATCTGCATTGGCTGAGCCTATCACACGCATCGTCGTGGCAGAGCAATTTTGCTCGTGATCAGCGTGCAGGATAAAGAGGATGTCGAGGGCTTTCTCCAAAACCGGGTTCGGACTGTACTCCCGACTTCCAACACTAAAGAGCATATTCAGGAAATTCGCTGTGTAACCCAGCTCGTTTTCCGGATAGACATACGGGAGCCCCCGATGATGACGGTACGCGTACGCGGCCAAAGTGGGCATCTTTGCGATTAGCCGAATGATCTGTTGCGAACGCGCATTCGGATCGTCGACGCTCTTCGCCTCCGGGTAGAAAGAGGACAACGCCGCCACACCGCTCATCACCATACCCATCGCGTGTGCATCGTACCTGAATCCGGAGAAGAGCTCTTTGATGTTCTCGTGCACGTACGTGTGAAACGTTACTTCGTGGACGAAATCATCGAATTCAGAACGTTTCGGAAGCTCTCCATTGAGCAGCAGGTAAGCGACTTCCAAATGCGAGCTGTGCTCAGCCAACTGATCGATAGGATATCCTCGGTAACGGAGGATCCCCTCATCGCCGTCGATATACGTGATCTTGCTGCGGGTCGACGCAGTATTGGTGTACCCAGGATCGTAAGTCATCATACCGAAGTCGTCTTCATTGACCTTAATTTGGCGAAGATCCATAGCCCTAATCACATCGCCATCAAGAATGTCGACTTCGTAGTCCCGACCGGTTCGGTTATCGCGGATGGAGAGGGTGTTCGCGCCCTCACTCGCGTTCTCTGTCATAACTACTCCATGTGATCCGATCGCTTGGCCGCAGGGGCAACCGACGGTCTTATTTCCAACTACAGCTTGTAAGTATACCTATGTGAGGTGGTGGCCCCAAGACTCAAACCCGTCGAAATGGGCTAGAACAGCCGATAATGGTGCATAGCAGGCTACACTGGGACTGGGGGCTTCATCTCTCTGAGCTCCGGAACTAATAGACCCTTTAATAAGGGCCAATTGATGAAACCTGCTCCATTGAGCCTTTAAATACCGGGGGCGGGACTCGAACCCGCACGTCCTTGCGAACAGCGGCTTTTGAGGCCGCCGCGTCTACCATTCCGCCACCCCGGCATCACTCTACTCCAACAACTTTGTCGAAACCGCCTAGGCCTCGACAAGTCCCTAGTGGAATAGTTCCTGCGGCTCTCAACCGTCGTCAGTGATTTACTGCGGTTCAAGGTCGTCTCGCACCTAGTGCGTGTCTAGACTCGAGAGCCGTGTGGACTGTCAAAAGCTCTCCAGACCTAGCTGATAGCCCCCCTTCAGGTTCAATCTAGACGCCCGACACCCTGACACGGCAACCGATTTTGGCCATCGTTAAGCGCTAGGGCGTCACATAACCCGCGTCGCCCCGCTCAATGCACGTTTCAACTGCGGAGCCATCGTGGCGAAACACATTCGCGATCCTTTCGGCGCTCTCACCAACATCGACCTTCCGGAAGGGGAAACCTCTTTTTACAAGCTTTCACGTCTTCAAGAAGATGGGATAATCGACACCCTCGATCGCCTTCCCTTCTCAATTCGGATTCTGCTTGAAAATGCGCTGCGCCATGCAGGCGGCTCATACGTAAGCCAAGACCAGGTGCTATCAGTCGCCAACTGGAGTCCGGCAAACTCGGGCTCAGCTCTCCCTTTCATGCCGACTCGGGTCGTGCTGCAGGATTTCACTGGGGTGCCAGCGGTGGTCGATCTAGCGGCAATGCGTGACGGCATCCGTGAGCTGGGGGGAGACCCCTCGCGAATCAACCCGGTCGTACCAGCAGACCTGGTAATCGACCATTCCGTCCAAGTCGATCACTTCGGCTTCCAAGAAGCTTTTCGGTTAAACGTCGAGAAAGAATTCGAACGAAACCGAGAACGTTATGCTCTCCTTCGATGGGCTCAGGAGGCATTTGACAACTTCTCCGTTGTACCGCCGGGAACCGGTATCGTGCACCAGGTGAACTTGGAGTACTTGGCGTCGGTGATTCACCGACGCGAGCACGACGGATCTTTCCTAGCCTATCCCGACACACTCGTTGGCACGGACTCACACACCACCATGGTCAACGGCCTGGGCGTAGTCGGGTGGGGAGTCGGAGGGATCGAGGCTGAAGCCGTTGTGTTGGGTCAGCCCTACTACATGCTGCTCCCCGAGGTAGTGGGGATGAAGCTGACCGGAACGCTTCCTGATGGTGCTACTGCAACCGACCTAGTGCTTTGTGTAACAGAGATGCTACGGGAGCACGGCGTAGTGGGTCGGTTCGTGGAATACTACGGTGCCGGTCTCAGTAACCTGACCCTACCGGACATGGCGACCCTTGCCAATATGGCTCCGGAATACGGCGCTACCATAGGCTTCTTCCCCGTCGACGACTCGACTATCCAGTACCTAAGGGGCACGGGACGGGATGAAGCGATGATAGCTCGGGTAGAGACCATAACCAAAGAATTAGGGATCTTCCGGACGGACGACACTCCCGACCCAGAGTTCACCTCTGCGCTCGAATTAGACCTCTCTACTGTCGAGCCTAGTCTGGCTGGTCCAAAGCGTCCTCAAGACCGGATATCTATGGTCGACATGGGCCGTCAATTCAAAAAAGATCTTCCAGCGCTAGTTCCCTCGGGACATGATCTCACTGGTGAGCGCAAGGTGAAGGTCGCAGGGGACGACAGCACGGTAGAGATTTCGGATGGGACAGTAGTAATTGCATCGATCACTAGCTGTACAAACACCTCAAACCCCTCCGTCATGGTCGGAGCTGGACTTCTAGCCAAGAAAGCCGTGGAGAAAGGTCTCACGGTTAAGCCTTGGGTTAAGACGGCAATGGCACCAGGGAGTCAGGTGGTCACTGATTACCTGACCGAGTCTGGCCTACTGCCTTATCTGGAAGAACTCCGCTTCCACATCGTTGGCTACGGTTGTATGACGTGCATAGGGAATTCAGGGCCATTACCTGAGCATATTCATGCAGCAGTCGAAGAGAACGGATTAGTCGTATCGTCTGTCCTCTCAGGAAATCGGAATTTCGAAGCACGTATACATCCCCTCGTGCGGGCCAACTATCTTGCCTCTCCAGGCTTAGTGGTAGCCTACGCACTCGCAGGCCGTATGGATCTGGATTTAGAGAGCGAACCTTTGGGGATGGGTAGCGACGGTCAGCCGGTATACCTGAGAGACATCTGGCCCTCTCCCAGTGAAGTCAGCGAAACGGTAGCCAGATCTCTAAAGGCTGAGATGTTTACCAGACGCTACTCCGTCGTCACCACAGGTGACGAGAACTGGCAAGCACTGCCTCTCCCAGAAGAAAGCAACCTGTATGAATGGGACACCGATTCCACATACGTGAGACGTCCCCCCTTCTTCGAGGGAATGTCAATGGATGTCCCCGCTTCAGAGGATATCGAAGGAGCCCGTGTCCTGGCCCTGATGGGTCAATCGGTCACCACCGATCATATCTCCCCGGCCGGTGCGATCCCAAAAGCAGAGCCAGCCGGTCTTTATCTCCGAGATCACGAAGTGACAGTCAAAGACTTCAACACCTTCGGATCTCGTCGCGGAAACCACGAGGTAATGATGCGCGGCACGTTTGGAAACGTGCGGATCAAAAATCTCCTGCTAGACGGAAAAGAAGGTGGGTACACGGAGCATCTTCCGTCCGGCGAAGTGATGCCGATCTACGATGCATCTATGCTTTACCAGGAAAAAGACACACCACTAATCGTACTTGCAGGAAAAGAATATGGTACGGGAAGTTCGAGGGATTGGGCCGCAAAAGGCACAATCCTTCTGGGCGTAAAGGCAGTCATCGCTGAGAGCTATGAGCGGATACATAGGAGCAATTTAGTAGGAATGGGCGTGCTCCCGCTGGAATTTCACAAGGGTGATACGCCATCGTCCTTGGGCCTCAACGGACGTGAGACATTCGACATCAGCGGCATCTCAGGAGGGTTGGAGCCCGGCTGCACCGTCCAAGTCACAGCTAGAGCAGACGACGGCAAAGTGACCGAGTTCAAGGTGGCTGCTCGACTCGATTCTGACGTCGACGTCGATTACTACATGAACGGAGGTATTCTGCAAACGGTCCTGCGGAAGATGGCTCGGGGCGAGATGTAATCCGCCGACTCGTCTTTAGGAGGAAGGGTCCTCTTGCATGGCCTTCGGTGGACCGAGCACTTCTTGTAGAACAATTGCCTGCCGCAAGGCAGAGGCACTATCGCTTCGGAGTTGCCTACGAACCGCCTTTGCTTCGGCGGAAAGTGCACGCGCGAGTGGATCCAATCCGCACTGCTCCGATGGTGCCCGTTCCGATGGATCTGTGCCGAATTCGGCGTGCGTTCGGTGTATGTGATGCGAGGCAGGCTTGCCTACTGACTCCCTTCTAGAAGCTCCGGAACGTTTCGACTTTTCCAAATCCAGACGCATACGACGGAGCTCTTTGTCTCGTTTTTCTAATTTCTGTCGTAGACGACGTTCTTCATTGGGATCCTCCATTGCTTCTGACGCTGCTTCGAGAATCTTCTCCAGCATGCTCGGGGGCGTGGGCACGAACGGCTCTGTTGAAGTCTCAGTCTCCTCCACCGTAGCCAGTTCATCATACGACGGATCTGAATCGTACGTCGGCAATTCGATTGAATGGGGCGGCCCCCACTCAAACTGAATGTCGCCGGTCTGCCGGTCACCGGTGGGGGCCTCCTTAACGGGGCCCCCACCGCTCCTAGCTTTCCTCCGCCGAAAAACCGATTCGATGATCGATGCGAAAGCGATCAACGCGAAGAAGATCAGCTCTTCCATAAGTCAGTCAGTTACTCGCCTAGCGGATCGTTCTGTTCTTCGTCCGGGCCGGCGATCGCACTCCGCATGCTCGTATCCGCCTCCATGTTGCGGTACTTCACGAAGTCCATCACGCCCAAGTTGCCCGAGCGAAAAGCATCAGCGAGTGCCAACGGAACCTCGGCTTCAGCCTTAACCACTTCAGCCCTCATCTGTCCCACCAGAGCTTTCATTTCCTGTTCTTGGGCGACAGCCATGGCTCGTCGCTCTTCAGCGCGAGCCTGTGCCACCCTCTTATCCGCCTCGGCCTGATCCGTCTGAAGCTCGGCGCCGATATTCTTCCCAACGTCTACATCGGCAATGTCGATCGAAAGGATCTCGAAGGCCGTTCCGGAATCGAGCCCCTTACCCAAAACCGTCTTTGAAATCCCATCAGGATTCTCTAAAACATCCTTATGAGAATTCGCGGATCCAATCGTTGAGACGATACCCTCACCGACTCGGGCCAAGATGGTGTCCTCTCCCGCACCACCAACTAGCCGATTGATATTGGCGCGAACAGTGACACGGGCGATGGCTATCAGCTGAATCCCATCCTTCGCCATTGCCGCGACCTTAGGGGTGTTGATCACCTTCGGGTTGACCGAAACCTGGACCGCTTCAAAAACATCTCGTCCCGCCAGGTCGATCGCAGCAGCCTGATTGAATGGCAGGTCAATGCTTGCCTTGTCTGCTGAGATCAGGGCTCCAACGACACGAGCGACGTTACCACCGGCCAGATAATGAGCTTCTAGCGCGTTGATATCGAGATCTAGTCCGGCTTTAGTAGCATTGATGAGTGGCCGCACCACAGCGGGAGGAGAGACCTTTCTCAAACGCATTCCCACCAGTGTGCCGATTCCTACGGTCACCCCTGCCGAGAGTGCTTCTACCCAGAGCCGCACCGGGATCGCCCACGCAATCATGCCGACTAGGAAGATGGACCCGAAAAGAAGGAATGAGTTGACTATTAAAACACTGTCCATTGTTTGGATCTCTCTAGCGAAATTGGTTTCTGTAAACGGTGACGCTGTCTTCCAATCGTTCTGCCGAACTCGGTCGCCCTAGACCATCAAAAGCTGAGGCCCGTTGCCTGACAAAGCGACTACCTTGCCTCATATGATAACTAGCTCTCCTGAGTGGACGAACCTTCTTCAGACTTTGACTGTCCCATGACTCTAACTACGTGACGATAGCCTTCGGCACTGACGACTTTTACCGCCGATCCTTCCGTAATCCACTCCGATTCTGAAACGACATCAATCCGCTCGTCTCCGAATTGGGCGGTCCCGGCCGGTCGCAAATCGGTGATAGCCTCTCCCATCATACCAATCAGATCGACGCGTGATTCAGCCGACTCATAGCCGGTCTCCCGATCAGTACTGTCCATCAGCAGGATACCGCTTCGAGCCAGCCTTGATGTTCCGGGCAGAGTTTTGATTACTACCCATGCCATTACGACAATGAGCACTACGGTCGTACTGAGCACCATGCCAGCCCTTGTAAAGTCGGGCGATGTCGGCAGTCCTCCAAGCATACTCATGTAGAGACCGGCGAGAACGCCAATCCCCCCTAGAAGGCCAAAAAGACCAAAACCAGGAATTAAGAATACCTCAACCCCAATCAGGGCTAGACCCAAGGCAAAGACAAGGATGTCTTCGAGACCAGCGAGTCCAATGATCAGGTGGGAACCGAAAAAGAGCGATAGAGCCAGTAACCCGGCTCCTCCGGCCAACCCAAACGACGGCGACTTGATCTCCGTGATTAGCCCCAAGAAGCCAAGCGATAGCAAGAACGGAGCCACTACCGGATTGGAGAAGAACCGGACGACTCGCTCGGCCCAGTTCGCTTCGGCAGTTGTGACGGTCGCACCTTCTATTTCTACGTCATCCAGAAGCGCAGAAAGATTGTCGACTTCAACAGCGTAATCGAGATCCGACGCCTCCTCAGTGGTGAGTGTCAGAAGCTTTCCTGCTTCGGTAACTCCCTCAATTTCGATGTCTTCATCAACCATCGCAGCTGCGACTTCCGGATCTAGATTCGCTTCTTCAGCTAAAGCCCGCATCTGGCTTCTCATCGCTGACACGATCTTTTCGGGAGCCTTTGTGCCACTTCCATCAACTGGAGTAGCAGCACCGATCACCGAACCCGGACGCATGTAGATCCGATCTGTGGCGAGTGCAATCAGCGCACCGGCCGAATAGGCACGACGGTTAACCAGCGTATACACTGGAACTGGAGAATCAGAGAGCGCATCAGCGATCCGCTCTGCAGCGTCCACCCTACCGCCAGGCGTGTCCATATCAAGAACTACAGCAGCGGCTCCAGACTCCGCGGCTTCTTCTAGGCTTCGTTCAATGAAAGGGGCTAAGCCAAGTTCAACCACTCCTGTAACAGGAACACGGATCACCACATCGTCTAATTGGCCAAACACCGGCGCAGGAAGCACGCTGCTGAAAGCAGCTAATAGAGCGATGAACGGAATTCGGCGGATCATGGTAACGGCCTCTCGGGGATTTTCCGGTAAAGACAAGGTATGAAGTCTAATACACCACAGAAAGCGAGTGGGTGCGCTCTACCCACTCAATCAACAACCTCCTCAAGTCGGCGAACTGAGCTTGGCATAACGAGATACTATCAACCCCATCTCGTATAACTGAACATCAGCACGTGGATACGCGGCTTTCCCCGGTTGACCGCTGAGTCTCGCCTTGGGACCTTTCAACTCCTCGCAGACTCTGATTGATCATCGAAATCATCCTAGTTTCCGAGTAAACAGGGCAGCGGTCAGCATCCACTTATACGGGAAAGTTTAGATGTCCGATTCGGTATTGGTTCATTATGAGGCTCGTGGGAAAGTAGCTCTTCTAACCCTCGACGATCCGCCAGCGAACACGTACACGCATGAGATGATGCGCCAGCTGGACGAGAGTATCATAAAGGCGCGCTTCGACCAGTCAGTCGAAGTAATCGTGATCACCGGAGCGGGTGAAAAATTCTTCTGTGCGGGTGCGAATATCGGCATGCTCTCAGAGGCAGATCCTGAATGGAAATATTGCTTCTGCCTACACGCCAACGAGACACTCAACCGACTTGAGCATACGCCCAAACTTGTGATCGCTGCGTTAAACGGTCACACAGTTGGCGGAGGTCTTGAGATCGCAATGGCTGCCGATATTCGGATAGCCCGTAAGGATGCTGGGAAAGTCGGCCTTCCTGAGGTAGCCCTAGGAGTTCTTCCTGGTACTGGGGGCACCCAACGTCTTGTTCGGCTCGTGGGCAAGCCGGTAGCGATCCAAATGATGGCAGAAGGCACAACCTTCGGTTTTGACGAAGCGCATCAGCACGGCCTCGTTAACGAAATCTACGATCATGAGGACCGCGACTCCTTTGTAACTGCAGTGCTAGAGTACGCGAATCAGTTCACGACGCCTAATAAGGCAACCAAGGCGGTGGGACTTATCAAGCGTTCGGTTCAGACAGGTGCAGAACTTCCTTTTGAACTAGCTCTGGCACTAGAGAGGGAGTTACAGGCTCAGCTCTTTGCAAGCAGTGATGCAAAAGAGGGTCTAAACGCTTATGTAGAGAAGCGAGCTGCCGAGTTCACCGGCGACTGACGCTGGCTGGGTGTAGAACTTATAGAAGCGGGGTCCGGGACGCGCTCCGGGCCCCGCTTCACATTCATGAGTAAGTCCCTAGGAGAGGAAATGTCTAAACAGACGATCCGGGATAAGATGTGGATTGGAAACGAGTGGGCGGATGCAAAAAATGGGGGCACATTCGCTTCCATAAACCCAGCAACTCACGATACCATCGCTGAGGTTGCGTCCGGTCAGGCTGAAGACATAGACCGCGCAGTTGAATCAGCCAGGGCAGCACTGAGCAATCCAGAATGGCGGGACATGAACCCGCACAAACGGTCTCGTCTCCTGTGGAAGCTTGCCGATGCGGTGCAAGTGAACGCGGACGAGCTCGGCGCACTTGAGACCGCCGACAACGGCAAACCCTATTTTGAGTCTCGTAAGGTCGACCTACCAAGCGTGATCGAGAATCTTCGGTACTTCGCTGGTCTCGCCAACAAGATTGAAGGTGCCACGATACCGGTTGCCGGTCCGTTCTTGAACTACACGCTGCGCGAGCCTGTCGGTGTAGTCGGTTGCATAACGCCATGGAATTTCCCCCTCTCCCTCGCGACCTGGAAGGTCGCCCCTGCTCTCGCGTGTGGAAATGCGGTAATTCTGAAACCAGCTGAGCAGACCCCTCTATCGTCCCTGCGCCTAGCAGAGCTTGCCGCCGACGTCGGGTTCCCGTCCGGTGTTTTCAACGTCGTACCGGGCTTCGGAGATACCGCTGGCGCAGCCCTGGTCGCGCACCCAGGCGTTGATGCGGTCGCCTTTACCGGCTCCACGGATGTGGGAAAAATGGTGATGCGGAGTTGTGCGGACACGCTCAAGAAGGTGTCTCTGGAACTCGGAGGTAAATCCCCGAATATCGTACTTGCCGATGCAGATATAAGAGCAGCAGTGCGGGGAGCAATTACGGGGATCTTCTACGGGAAAGGCGAAGTGTGTGCTGCCGGCTCTAGAGTCCTCGTCGAGCGAGAGGTCTACAGCGACTTTCTAGAAGAATTCACTGCACGTGCGGAAAAGATGACGATCGGTGATCCTATGGATCCTAGTACCCGACTCGGTGCGATTGTCAGCGAAGAACAGTTGGAACGGGTGATGGGCTATAT
>Ga0114933_10006636_pt1 | contig 10224 bp, 8 predicted proteins | sample 4SBtaG_FD_89691 | JGI IMG/M metagenome (GOLD analysis project Ga0114933, IMG submission 89691) | Deep subsurface microbial communities from Kolumbo volcano to uncover new lineages of life (NeLLi) - 4SBTROV12_W25 metaG | ecosystem: Environmental > Aquatic > Marine > Volcanic | place: Kolumbo... | reverse complement strand
GATCAAGTCACCGGTTCGATGCGTCGCGCAATGGACGAGATGGAGCGTCGCCGAGTTGTACAGATCGAATTTAACAAGGAGCACAACATCACTCCGATCGGCATTACTAAAGCGGTCCCTGACATCATGGAGGGCGCGTATTCAACGGGCCCCGGGAAAGCCCGCCAATTGCGTAAGGTTGCGGAGAAAACACGCGAATATGACCACCTTAGCGGCGAAAAATTGGCTAGCGAAGTTAAGCGAATGGAAAACAAGATGTACCAACATGCTCGGGATCTCGAGTTTGAGGAAGCCGCAGCAATTCGCGATCAAATCGAAGACATCAAAGCGCGTTTCCTCGACATCCCGGGTCATCGAACGAATTAATTAACCGCGCGGCAATTATCACGCATCGGTGAAAACCAACGGTTTCCTCACGTAGTTGATTGTTGTATCCTTCCCGACCCTGCGAGGGCAGGCGAATCTGCTGATTGTGATGCATCGTATTAGCGGTTAAGTAGATTCAATTTTAGCCTCAACAGGCGCGTAGCTCAGCTGGTTAGAGCACCACCTTGACATGGTGGGGGTCGTTGGTTCGAGTCCAATCGCGCCTACCAATTTTTTTAATTTGAGAGCGGATACACGGCGCTAAACTGACACAGAAGCGCGCCGAAACCTTCAACGCAACTAGTACTCAACAAACCTCAATAAATTCGATGGCCTCTCGTATTGGTCACGGAGAAACAACCATGCCGACGATTACTCTTCCAGATGGAAACCTGAAACAATTTGACGAGCCGGTTACGGTCGCGGCGGTTGCGGCGTCGATTGGCCCCGGTCTTGCGAAGGCGGCTCTCGCCGGGCGAGTCAACGACGAGCTCGTCGACATGTCGTACGAGATCGACGTCGATAGTGACATCGCTATTGTGACGGCAAAAGACGACGCCGGGTTAGAGGTGATTCGTCATAGCTCCGCTCATCTTTTAGCGCAGGCAGTCAAAGATCTGTTCCCGAGTGCTCAAGTCACGATCGGTCCGGTCATCGAAGAAGGTTTTTACTACGACTTCGCTTTCGAGCGTTCATTCACTCCTGAAGATCTTGAGGCAATAGAGAAGCGAATGGGTGAACTCGCGGCCGAGGACCATGTCGTTGAGCGTTCGGTTATGGGTCGCGACGCAGCGGTCGAGTTTTTTCGCGATTTAGGTGAACAGTACAAAGCCGAAATCATCTCCTCAATTCCCGAAGATCAGGATCTGTCGCTGTATCGGCAAGGCGAGTTTATTGATTTATGTCGCGGTCCCCATGTACCTAATACAGCGCATCTTAAAGCGTTCAAACTCACGAAGATCGCGGGAGCGTATTGGCGTGGCGATTCAAACAATGAAATGTTGCAACGGATTTATGGCACCGCTTGGGCAGACAAAAAAGCGCTCAAAGCCTATTTACGCCGAATCGAAGAAGCTGAGAAGCGCGATCATCGCAAGATAGGCAAGCAACTCGATTTGTATCACTTTCAAGAAGAAGCGCCCGGGATGGTTTTTTGGCACGAAAAAGGCTGGGCCTTGTATCAGCTTGTCGAATCATACATTCGAGACAAGTGCGATGCGGCGGGCTATCAGGAAGTGCATACCCCGCAGGTGCTTGCCCGGTCTCTGTGGGAGCGCTCTGGTCATTGGGATAAATTTCATGACATGATTTTCGCGACCCAGTCGGAGCATCGCGAATATGCGATTAAACCGATGAACTGCCCCGGCCACATCCAAATATTCAATCACGCACTGAGAAGCTACCGAGATCTGCCGTTTAAACTTGCTGAATTCGGTGTCGTACACCGCAACGAACCGTCCGGAACTTTACATGGTTTGCTTCGGGCACGACGATTTACTCAGGACGATGCGCATATCTTTTGCACCGAAGATCAATTGCAACAAGAAGTGGGTGAACTCATCGATCTGACTTTCGAGGTCTACCGCGACTTTGGCTTCGACGACATCGCAGTTGCTCTTTCCCTGCGCCCGGACAAGCGGGTCGGGTCAGATGCGATGTGGGATAAAGGGGAAGCGGCGCTAGAATTAGCTCTAAAAAGCAAGGGTTTAGATTTCGTTGTCCAACCGGGCGAGGGGGCATTTTACGGGCCGAAAATTGAGTTTACCTTGCACGATTGCATCGGGCGTGTATGGCAATGCGGTACTGTGCAGGTCGATTTTTCTATGCCGGAGCGGCTCGGCGCGAAATATGTTGCCGATGATAGCGAACGTCGAGTCCCTGTAATGATTCATCGCGCGATATTAGGATCACTGGAACGATTTATTGGGATTTTGATCGAGCACCACGCAGGTTTACTACCAACTTGGCTTAGTCCCAAACAAACTTCCGTGTTGAGCATCACCGATCAGTATGCCGAGTATGCGTCATCGGTCTGGGAATCCTTGAAAAATCAAGGGGTCCGAGCCGATTTAGACTTGAGAAACGAGAAGATCGGGCTTAAGATCCGCGAGCACACCTTACAACGCGTTCCGTACATGCTAATTATTGGTGAGCGGGAGGCGGAAAATAACACCGTAGCCGTGCGAACCAGGGGTGGAGAAGACCTTGGGTCGATGTCCGTTGGCGACTTTGTCACGCGGGTGCGGGACGTTACATAGATTGACGAATTCATACGAAGAGGATTACGAATATCGCTGCTGATAAAAAGAATCGCGTAAATGCCGACATCACATCGCCCGAAGTTAGGTTGATTGCGGCAGACGGAGAAAATGTCGGTGTCGTCACAGTAGAAGAGGCACGACAACAAGCTAAAGACAGTCAATTAGATCTGGTGGAGATCGTGCCGAATAGCGAACCACCCGTGTGCCGCGTGATGGATTTCGGCAAGTATCTATTTGATATCAATAAGAAGAAATCAGCAGCTAAGAAGAAGCAGAAACAAGTACAAGTTAAAGAGATCAAGTTCCGACCTGGTACCGACGATGGCGATTACGAAATAAAACTACGTAATTTGAAACGGTTTCTGGATGGCGGGGATAAAGTCAAAGTGACCCTACGGTTTCGTGGTCGCGAGATGGCGCATCAGGAACTCGGTGGAAAAATGCTTAAGCGAGTTGAAGCGGATTTATCGGAATTGGGATCTGTCGAGCAATTTCCAAAAATGGAAGGTCGACAAATGGTTATGGTTATCGCCCCAAAAAGGGCGTAGCAATTTTTACGCAAGGGACGAGGAACAGCACATGCCCAAAATTCGGACTAATCGGGGCGCAGCAAAGCGTTTCTCCAAAACGGGAAGTGGCCGCATAAAGCGCCGTCACTCGCATAAACGTCACATATTGACGAAGAAAAGCCCTAAGCGAAAACGTCATTTGCGGCACGATGCGTTAATCGATCACGCGGATGAAGCCGCCGTCCGACAAATGATACCCACGCTTTAGGGAACTAGGAGTTTAAACAATGCCACGAGTGAAACGCGGTGTGCAGGCACACGCCCGTCACAAAAAAGTCATCGACCAGGCCAAAGGTTATCAAGGGCGGCGCAAAAATGTGTATCGAGTCGCGAAGCAGGCGGTAACGAAAGCCGGTCAATATGCTTATCGTGATCGTCGTCAACGTAAACGCCAATTTCGAGCACTATGGATCATGCGGATCAACGCCGCCGCTAGAACATTCGGTTTGAGTTATTCCCGTTTTATTAACGGACTCAACCTTGCTGAAATTGAAATAGATCGAAAAATTTTGGCTGACCTTGCTGTCAATGACACCGAGGCATTCGGCCAGCTGGCAGAGCAAGCAAAGAACGCGCTCGCTGCTTAGCCGCTAGTCGAGGGCTAGCAAATCAACGACTAGAAGGGAAAGGTTCCGCCTTTCCCTTCTGTTTTTGCAGGTTCGAATTCTCCGCCATGTGAAGCTAATAAAATGTCCGATATCGAAAAGATTGTAGAGTCTGCCGAAAGCGCCGTTTCGCTTGCCGGGTCTCTCGATGATCTCGACTTGGTTCGGGTCAAGTTCCTCGGCAAGAAAGGCATCCTCACAGAGCAGCTAAAGAATCTCGGTAAGCTGCCCGCGGACGAAAGGCCACGCGCGGGTCAATCCATCAATATCGCCAAGAAAAAAGTTTCTGGAGCGATCGATGAACGCAAACAAAATCTTGAATCCGAGCAACTCGAGCGATCGCTCGCGGGCGAGAAGATCGATGTCACGTTGCCGGGACGCGGGCTTCCGAATGGGCGTGAGCACCCGATTAGTCAGACGCTTGCGCGGATTGAGAAATTGTTCGTCAACTGGGGGTTTGAAGTTTGCGACGGGCCGGAAATCGAAGATGATTACCACAATTTCGAGGCCCTAAACATTCCGGCTCACCACCCGGCTCGAGCGATGCACGACACGTTCTATTTTGGTGACGGTACGCTCCTGAGGACGCACACGTCTCCCGTACAGGTTCGAGTAATGGAGTCGCGCGAGCCACCGTTGCGAATCATAGCTCCAGGTCGCGTTTACCGATGTGACTATGATCAAACCCATTCGCCGATGTTTCACCAAGTTGAAGGATTTTTGATCGACGAGCAGGTCACGATGGGTGATTTAAAAGGTGTTCTTGAAGCTTTTTTGCGATTGTTTTTTGATGAGGAAAATCTACAAATGCGTTTTCGGCCGTCGTATTTTCCTTTTACGGAACCCTCTGCAGAAGTTGACATAAAACTCGAATCCGAGCACGGCGTTTCAGACTGGTTGGAAGTTCTTGGTTGCGGCATGGTTCACCCTAAAGTTCTCAAAAACGTCGGTATTGATCCCGAGCGATTTAACGGTTTCGCGTTTGGGCTTGGCGTCGAACGATTGGCAATGCTGCGGTTTGGAGTAAATGATTTGCGCATGTTCTTCGACAACGACCTACAATTTCTGCGTCAATTTTGAGTTCCGCCGAATACCGTTCTTACTAATCATGAAAGTTAGCGCACATTGGTTAAACGAGTGGGTGACACCCGAGTTGTCTGCCGACGACTTGGGACAGCGCTTGACCATGGCTGGTTTAGAAGTTGACAGTATCTCGCCCGCCGCACAGCCGATGCGTAATGTCATTGTCGCGAGAGTGCTAGACGTTAAACCGCACCCGGACGCTGACCGACTGGCTTGTTGTTCCGTTGATGTCGGTAGTGAGTCGCCGGTTGACGTCGTTTGTGGTGCGCCTAACGTGAGAGCAGGATTAACCGTCGCGTACGCGGCGCCGGGGGCGTCCTTGCCGGACGGCCGTGTAATAAGCGAGGCTGTCGTTCGTGGCGTCCAATCAAAGGGGATGCTGTGCTCGGCGGCCGAGCTTGCCTTAAGCGACGACGCCGCCGGACTCATGGAACTGTCTACTGAGGGGCCGGTTGGCGTTTCACTAGAGGTTTACTTAGAACTAGACGACGTGGTATTCGACATCGATTTGACTCCCAATCGAGGGGATTGCCTGTCGATTGTCGGCGTAGCTCGTGAAGTTGCGGCCTTAACGGAAACGACATTAGCCGAAATTGCGGTTAGCTCGATACCCGCGATGATTAACGAACGGCTCGAAATTGACATTGAGGAAAGTAAATCATGTCCTCGTTACGCCGGCAGGGTTATAAAAAATGTTGACGCTGGGGCTGCGACCCCGCAGAAAATAAAAGAACGGTTAAGGCGTGCCGGGGTACGCAGCATCAACGCTGTCGTAGACGTGACGAACTACGTCATGTTGGAATTGGGTCAACCGATGCACGGGTTTGACTTGGCGCGGCTCGACGGTGGGATTAGGGTCAGAAACGGCGTGGATGGAGAAGCGCTCGAGCTGCTGGACGGGCAGCGCATCGAATTAGATCGCAACACTTTAGTCATCGCCGATCATGAAAAAGCCGTTGCGCTAGCCGGGGTAATGGGCGGGGTTGCGACGGGGGTAGAGCTTTCAACGACGGATGTATTTCTCGAAAGTGCCTATTTCGATCCAATCACACTAGCTGGAGTCGCCAGACGCTATCGCCTGCACACGGACGCATCGCATCGATTTGAGCGCGGTGTGGACTTCTCGGGACAGGAACGGGCAATCGAACGGGCGACCGCAATGATTCTGGAAATCTGCGGGGGCCAACCGGGTCCAATCACGGTAGCGCAGGAGCGATCGGAGCTTCCGAAACGGAACACGATTACGTTCCGACCGAGCGAGGTGTCGCGACTGATAGGAATTGACGTAAGCGCCGAACGAGCTAGTCAGATTCTACAATCGTTAGGGTGCGAAGTGGCAAAATCCGACACCAAGTTGGACGTCACTGCGCCCAATTTTCGGTTCGATTTGGAAATTGAAGCTGATATTCTGGAAGAAATTACCCGTTTAGTCGGTTACAACAACATTCCCGCTACCTTGCCGCGCAGCGGGATTCGGTCTAGTAGAGGACAGAATTCACACGACCAATACGGACACATCCGCCAATGTTTAATAACGCAAGGTTATTTCGAAGCAATAACGTATAGCTTTATAGACTCAGAATCGGGCGCATTCATAGCCCCGATCCGGGCACCTCAAATTCTTTCGAACCCGATTTCTGCCGACATGTCGACTATGCGAACTTCAATGTGGCCCGGTTTGATACGCGCCGCGCACTACAACCTAAGCCGACAAGCCGAAAACGTGCGTTTATTTGAAATTGGAATGATTTTCGAACGTAACAACGAAAAATTGATCCAACGTCAAATGTTGTCCGGAATCGCTCTTGGGGCGCGGGTTCCAGAACAGTGGGGACATGATCAATCGAATATCGATTTTTTCGATATAAAACAGAATATTACTAAGCTATTTGAAAGTCTAAAATTACCAGAATTTAGAGCCTTAGCCGAAGCCGATTCTGCACTCCACCCCGGGCAGGCTGCGGCGCTGTTTCTACACGAAAATCGAATCGGAAAAATGGGGGTACTACATCCGCGTAGCCAACGCTTTTTTGACCTTGAAAGCCCGGCCGTTGTTTTTGAAATTGAGCTCCAAAGCCTGCCAGAGAACGGGTTGCCGGCTTTTGCTCCGGTATCTAAGTTTCCGTCCGTAAGACGCGATATTAGTTTACTCGTGTCGCGCGACATCGCAGCCGCGGAGGTCTTGAACAGCGTACGGACTGGCGCCGGAGTTCTGCTGCGTGACCTGCAGTTGTTTGATGAATATCGAGGACAAGGTATTGATTCAGACAAAAAAAGTCTGACTATAGGGTTGATTTTTCAAGCGCTTTCGAGCACTCTTACAGATGAGGAAATCGAAGAGACAATGAAGCGTGTGCTACTGCAGGTGCATAGCGACTTCGGGGGCACTTTGAGGAATTAAGTTATGGCATTGACAAAAGCCGACATGGCGGAACGCTTATTTGACGACTTAGGTCTCAATAAACGCGAAGCTAAAGAGCTCGTCGAGGCCTTTTTCGAAGAGGTGCGAGGGTCCCTAGAGGTGGGTCGCCAAGTGAAACTTTCGGGTTTCGGTAACTTCGATCTCCGTGACAAAAATCAACGCCCAGGACGGAATCCTAAAACTGGCGAAGAGATTCCCATCAGCGCGCGGCGCGTCGTGACGTTTAGACCTGGCCAAAAATTGAAAGCCCGAGTAGAAGCCTATGCTGGAAGCGTCAAATAATAACGAACTGCCCGCAATACCTGGTAAGCGCTACTTCACTATTGGAGAAGTCAGCGACCTGTGCGCGGTTAAACCGCACGTATTGAGGTACTGGGAACAGGAGTTTCCCCAGCTCAAACCGATCAAACGGCGAGGGAATCGCCGTTACTACCAGCGACAGGATGTCATCCTAATCCGTCAAATCAGAAGCCTACTTTATGAGCATGGTTTTACGATTGGGGGAGCTCGCCAACGTTTATCTGGCGAAGAAGTGAAAGCCGATAGCAGCATGAGTCAGCAAATCGTGCGGCAACTTCGAACAGAATTGGAAGAAGTACTCAATATCTTACGGCGTTAATTTTAGGTCCGTTCGAACTCTGTGAGCGCCACAAATCTGCGCGTTCGCACAATCCTTTTTACGGCCTGGCGGCGATTCGAGTCGCTAGGCAATGGTCATCTAGAATTACGTTTTCGGGGTATAGCTCAGTCTGGTAGAGCACTCGGCTGGGGGCCGAGCGGTCGGCGGTTCGAATCCGTCTACCCCGACCAAAAGCTACAGCATTTGTAATGCGGTCTGGGTGAACCTCGCAGCTGTTAAGGTGATCGGTTGGTGTTTTACCTTTCTGCCCCTCAAGAGGCCTGTCCTCGGGCCGATTACCCGTTAACACGTAACCACTCGTGCCCATTTACCCGACCCGTGACGGAGCAATGCTGGGCCTAAATGTGATTCGCGTCGGTGATACACAATTGATTGCGTTAACGTGATTCGTTTAGGCCGCGGCGTCGGTCATACTCGGCCGAACGTTAAATTCAATAAGGAAATACTTGCATGTGTGGAATTGTTGGCGCGGTAGCGCAACGATACGTAGCACCAATATTGCTCGAGGGACTCAAGCGCCTCGAGTATCGAGGATACGATTCGGCCGGCATCGCCACAATAGATGCTGGACAAAGTATTGGTCGATTCCGTGCCCTAGGGAAGGTCAAATTCCTCGAGGAGGAACTAAAATCCAAGCCACTGAACGCCGGGATTGGGATTGCGCATACGCGCTGGGCCACTCACGGGGAGCCGAGTACACGCAATGCCCATCCTCATGTATGCCGAGACACGGTTGCCCTAGTTCACAATGGCATTATTGAAAATCATGCTGAGCTCCGCGCAGTGCAATCCGAAGCTGGGCATGAATTCGGGTCTGAAACTGACACTGAAGTTGTCGTCAACTTGGTTTACGACAAAATTCAAGGTGGCCTAAATCTCCTCGATGCAGTTACCGCGACAACGAAGGAGCTCGACGGCGCCTACGCGTTAGGGGTCGTCAGTGTTGGTGAGCCGGATCGATTGATTGCGGCACGACGCGGTAGCCCACTTGTCATCGGACTCGGGATTGGCGAGAACTTTATTGCCTCAGATGTATTCGCACTATTGCCGGTTACGCAACGATTCATATTTTTAGAAGACGGTGATGTGGCGGACATCACGCGAGAAAACGTTACTATCTACGATGAGAATGGCAGCGTGGTTGACCGTCCAGAGTCAGTTTCGGAGCTGTCGAGTGAAGCGGCAGAAAAATCTGGTTATCGGCATTTCATGCTGAAAGAGATTTTCACCCAACCAAGAGCGATTTCGGAAACCCTTGAGGGTCGAATCGATAAGGGGGAAGTCCTAGACAGGATATTCGGGTTGAATGCCGAAGGCATTCTAGATGCCGTCGAATCTGTAACCATCGTCGCGTGTGGAACCAGCTATCACGCAGGAATGGTGGCGCGCTATTGGTTTGAGGAACTCGCCGGGATCCCATGTTCGGTGGAGGTCGCCAGTGAGTTTAGGTACCGGCGTCCAGTAATTCATAAAGGCTCTTTGTTCGTTACGATCTCTCAATCTGGGGAGACCGCTGATACCTTGGCCGCGCTAAGAGAAGCGAAAAATTCCGGCGTTTCCCATTCGTTGGCAATTTGCAACGTACCGGAAAGTACGCTGACTCGGGAATCGGAATTAGTTTTTATGACGCGAGCTGGCCCCGAAATCGGCGTCGCATCGACGAAAGCCTTTACGACGCAGCTCGTCTCGTTAATGCTTCTAGTGATTGCGCTTGGCCGTCGTCACAACATGCCGAACGAGGTGTGCAAAAATTTGATCGCGCAGCTAGAGAGTTTACCCGGGAAAATCAACGCGGCGTTGGAATTGAACGACGCTATCGCGAGACTTGCCGAACGCTTTGTGAACAAGAACCACACGCTTTACCTCGGTCGCGGATCGATGTATCCGGTTGCGATGGAAGGGGCGCTTAAATTGAAAGAGATATCCTATATCCATGCCGAAGCTTATCCCGCCGGTGAATTAAAACACGGCCCACTGGCTCTGGTCGATGAAGACATGCCAGTGATCTCGGTCGCTCCAAATAACGAGTTACTTGAAAAGCTTAAGTCCAATTTGGCGGAGGTTCGTGCCCGAGGCGGCGAGCTGTATATATTCGCCGATTCACAAGTCGATGTACCGCAAAGCGAAGGAATCCATGTACTTGACGTAGCGCCGGTAGAGGATTCGATTGCGCCAATCGTATACACGATCCCGCTGCAATTGTTTTCTTATCATGTTGCGGTATTCAAAGGCGCAGACGTCGACCAGCCGCGAAATCTTGCGAAGTCCGTCACCGTAG
>Ga0114933_10006632_pt1 | contig 10227 bp, 19 predicted proteins | sample 4SBtaG_FD_89691 | JGI IMG/M metagenome (GOLD analysis project Ga0114933, IMG submission 89691) | Deep subsurface microbial communities from Kolumbo volcano to uncover new lineages of life (NeLLi) - 4SBTROV12_W25 metaG | ecosystem: Environmental > Aquatic > Marine > Volcanic | place: Kolumbo... | reverse complement strand
TTCTAGTTTCTGGTGAAATTGGGTATTCGCCCGATTCTATTTCTGGTTTATATTTATTTAGAAAGTCTTTTCCCATTGGGGTTATTTCGCCGTCATGCTTTAATGCTGTGCAGCTTCCATATATATCTAAATATTTGCCTTTTGTATAACACGCCCAGAGGGTTTGATTGTTTTGACCTTTGTATTCCCATACTGAATCAATTTCTGGATCGTGAATCATCGCCACCGCAGATTTTAATAAGCTGACTGTCATAATATTTTAGTGCTGTTTATAGTTAATATTTGAAACGTCTTTATCCCAACAAGCGCGACATTCTCCGCATTTGTTTTCTTGTTTGGGTGCTGGACAAGTGAAACCATCTTTTACGACTCCGCTTGTAGTCAATCCAAGCTTTTTGGCTACAGACACGGGAGGCTTGCCGTCAATCATGAAAGCAGACAAGCGAACGCAAAGGTTTTTTGGAAATTCTCCGATCTCTTTTTTGTACCTTGTGACAATTGAATATTCACGAGTCGGAAGCCAGAAATTAATTTCTGGTAAAAGCTCGGCAACTTTTACGATATCGCACAAATGTTTTAAGCTTTGAACATCGCCGGAATCATGCCAGCGAAAAAAACCGGTTTTTTGTTTGCGCTTTATAAGCTCGGCAATCTTATAGGGCCAATCTTCAACCGTTTGCCATGCTTTTAATCTTTTAGCCAATGCAGTGGCTACGTTTTTGAAGACATAACGCCCCTTTCTGGCGTAGCAGATACTGCAAATTGAATTGACTACTTTTGCAAGCTTGCTCCCTGTAACGCAGTTTTTCGCTGGAGTACTCCAGCCATGCCCCGGCATCTTCGAAGGTTTGGACAGTGTCCCAATCTCTTCTTCTATGTCTTTTGTCCTGATTAACGCAGTGGTAAAAATCAGGTCTTGTTCCGGTGAATGAATAATCTCCAAGCTCATGAGAAAAGCTTAGGTCATAATCTGAAACCGCGCAATACTTTTTTTTAAAAACTTTATTGGCAGCTTGTGAATAACTTTTGCTTGCATAAAGTACTTTGCTTTTTTGCGGGCGGTCGCGTTATGTAAAAGTACTTTATAAATAGAAAAACGCTCCCGGCCAAGGAGGAAGAAGAAACCGAGAGCGTTTTTTTTAGTATGCAGCAGGAAGATATTTAAATCATTATTTTAATATATTTGAGTTATATTTAGAGTCAATGTTATTTATTTTAATTTATAAAAAATATGATTACCTATTACTTTAGTTGGTTGTAGTGGAATCTTATTTCCGTATTTATCTCTTAAGAACTTACCAGTTTTCTTATTTGTCTTGTATGTCCAAAAGGGTCTATTTATTTTATTATTATGATAATGATCAGCGTTTCCGATCCAGCTTCTGTTGAGTGTCTTTATATTTGCCGCTAATAACATCGCCATATCAGTAATGGCTTTATTTTCTTCGAACAAATATTTGAGGTCTTTTACCTCCTTATTAGTATTATCCCAACAGCTAAACTGTTTATCTTGTAAGCAGACCTGCTTTGGTGTGATGTTCCTATTTATCGAACGTTGTGCAATAGTCGAGGCCACTGCGTAAAGCCCGTTGTATCCTTCCCCACGAGCTTCTCCCAGCAAAGTGAGAGCAACAACGTGTACTTCACGATCTTCACCTTGGCTTGCGAATCCTATGACCGCAGCAATCGCAATAATAATATGTTTCATAAGTATAGTTCATTATTTTTGCTCTTCATCTTCTCCAGAGAAAATCTCAAGTTCTCCGACTGTGTTGCCGTTGATGTCTGCCGCAGTCACCATATGACCAACGTCTGACACCTGAATTCTTTCGACGTCTTCTGAAAGACGACTCAAAATTCTTGAGAGTTCGTGTGTGGGGTTTTGAACGAATGCGTCATCGTCCATTTTGATTGTTAATCTAGCTTCCATCCTTCTTCCTTCTTTTGTAATTATCCCCATAGACTGGGAGGTTTTACCCTCCCAGCTACTAGGATAACAGCATGAGTTACAATACTGTCAGCGGGGTTTCCCTTACCGCTTCGACTAGACTAACATAAGGAAAAGCCTAGTCAAACTTTTTCTCCTCTTTTCGGCAGGATGACAAGCAGTAACAACCTATCGTCTTTTGTAACCGAACTTGTCGGCTATAATCATCATCCCTTTACAGTGCTACCCAAGAGGAAAATTTGTTGGGCATTTATTAAGCGCGGTTTTACTCCTTGTACCTAACAACAAAGTACCCTCTGGAAACCCGTTCTGCGCTGTTGTTTTTGTTTCTTGATGCGTTATTGCATCAAGGTTTTGCTAAAAGGCGTCCACAGAAACAAGTTCGACCTTCTAGCAAATCATTAAATTAGTGGGAGAGAGGATTTCTTGTGTACCTCTATTACTTCGGGGCCATAGCTCCAAGATTTCAGCTAGAATCCCTACTTTAAGCCAACCCTTACCAGTCCCCAGAGATGGTGATCTCCTACCAGTAAGCATTGCACCTTAACTCCTATGACTAGAGTTTAGTTCAGTCACTCCCGATGAACCCTCCGTCGAGGATTCAAAATTGTTTTGGGCAGGTCACGGCGTAGAATGACGCTTAATATGTTCATGCTGTTGACGCTAATGTCTTTAATCCCGTTTACGGGAGCCAACAACCTAAAAGGAAGGAACCGTTATGGAGATTACTCATAAAAACCTTCCGCCATAGAACGACTTTCATCGCTACTACCCAAATTGTTATACTGGTGCTTCCTCGCCCCTAACAGGACGCGTATCCCGTTCGCTGCGTTAGGTTTGCCAAGGCTGTATGTCGCCTCCCAGTAAATTTCAAAGATCAGTTTTTGTGAGGCTTCACAATAAAGACATTTCTATCTTCAATGAAAACCTCTTTTGCGTAGTGCGCTTCCTTTTCGGTCTTCGCATCTACAAAAGTCTCATACTTATAAGGATTATATTTAACCCTGCCCACAGTCTTGGGCTTGCGTAACTTCCGCTCTTCAAGAGACGGAGTCTTGCTTAAATCTACCGCACCACGGACAAACGCATGGACATTCTTTTTCTTCTGTTCAAGAACCTTTTTGCGTCCAGCGGGTTGCACTACAAAGTTCACTCTTTTGTAAAAATTCTGACCACCCTTGACCCTTACAGTGTGGGTGTGCTTGACCACCTTGTTGGTCTTGATGTCTCTGATCGAGAGACACTTCTTGTGAACATTATAATATACCTCGGCGTTGATCATACCAATTCCTTCATCTTGATAGGTTCTTTGCCTTCGCTGACACGCACGATATCTATATGTAAAGCCTCAAGCCTGTCCATCGGCTTCTTACCCCTTACCCCCGCCACTTGATTTAAGTAGGCGAGCATCTGGAGAGTGTTCTTTTCTTTTTTAGTCATCGCTCTGTGTCGTTCAACTGAGATTAGACTACCAGTCGCCAAAACCTAGCGCAATAGTTTTTTTAATAAAAAGTGCAGTTGGTTATTAACATTGTTTTGTTAACAAGTATTCCTTGCTTATAAAGTACTTTTTTGATCTGCGGGCGGGCGAACTATTTAAAAGTACTTTTTATATAATTAAATAAAACAAAAAACCCCGCTCTCCCAAAACCAAAAAAAAGAGAGCGAGGTCTGCGACAGGACGTTGTTGGAGCAACGTCGTTAAAGATTATTTTTTAGTGTACGCCTCTACACCATACGCTGCCCATAGATGTTCCAGCACTTCGAAATGACCAGCATGGGTTCCTTGGTCTGCCATGTGCTGCATGTCCCGAAAGATTCCGCAACAGTGTTTATACGATGGCTGCTCCCTAGTGTTCTCCATCTCAATGGCTGACATCATTCTAGTTCTGGCTGCAATCGTTGGCTTGTACTTTATTTTTACTTTCATATTTATCCTCCTTGTCTATCAGTCTTTGCATTAGGTCTGACCAGCGGTCAAAGTCTAGTCCCACCTCTGAGTTTGTCAACTTCACAGAGTATTGATATTTCTCTAAAACATGGATCAAGTTTAGTCTATCTTCGTTTGTTATAATCATGATCTTATTAGTCCTCCAACTTCTTAAAGTTGTCTACTACGATTTGGCAAAGCATATCCTCAATAAGATGTTTCTCGTCCATGTTCCACATTCCTTCCATACAGGTGCGAATGTCCTCTTGAATTTGCTCTCTGCATTCTTCCTTGGTAATCATGTTATTAGTCCGTTAAGTAAAACGCTCCGAATAAAAGGAACGCGATTATTATTATTATCTCCATAGCTCTATATTGTTTGTAGACCTTGGATGTGTCTATCCATCGTTCTTTTGTGCTTGCCCCACTTTACAGCCTTTGATTCATGCTCGTACACGTTGCTGTCAACTATGCCCAAGTCGTAATACTCCGTGACCCAGTTCGAGCTAAACAAAGGGTTGCCGACACAAATGTTAACGGACTGAATCCTACTGTATGTGTCCATAGAATCAAACCATTTGTGAGCTTTAACGTGCATGATTAGGTAAATCTTTTCATAAACATAATCTTCATATGCATGCAGATCATCTATATACGATTCGACCACCTTGAGCCGCTTGTTGATAAACTTGTAAGTTTTCATTTTTGCATACGCATCAATTATCTTACGTTTAGTTAAAACCGAGGTGCTGCCCCTACCACCACCAACCCAAAAGTAGGCTCTGCCACCACCGTCTGTTTCTCTAGCCCAGTGCAACTCAGCGGTGGGGCCTATGGCTCCGTGGTGAAAGAATGAATTGAAAGTTTGCCTTATCTCCTCATCATCATGGCTATCCATTATGATTGCGATTTTACTTCCAAGTAATTGTTTCGAGTATCTCATAGCTCCTCCAACTGTAACTCTGTTGAGTATTCGTGGCTCGCACTACCAGTTAACCTAAAGGCTCCCGCTATTCTAATGATCTTATCAAAAGCGTCATCCGCCAGCTTGACGGCGTGTTTCTTACCCGCACCAGACTCGCCCCTGAACATTCTTCTGCGCTCGTCAAACGGCAAGTCCATAATCCTACCGACGAAAACGCTCGCCAAAGCTCGCTTCATAGCTTCCTCAGTAGTCCAAAAGTAGGCTCTATGGTCGTGAACCCAATAGAGTTTGCCAGAAGTGGCAGCGTGATTAGAAAAGAGGTTGTAATAATCCTCTACGTTTTGCCTGTCCTTGTGCTGCAAGAAGAACGCCATCTTGTAGCCACTGAACTGGTACGACATCTCCGGTTTTTTATCCATCCTTGTAGTCCTTCCTTCCTTTCAATTCACACTAACACATACAGAGAACCGCGCAAGACTTTTTATTAAATAATAAAAAGAAGTTATTCACAGGCTTGGGCCGCTACAAATAAAGTACTTTTAAATAATTCCGCCGGTCGCATTTTTTTAAAATACTTTTTTTATAATTAAATATTAGCCGATCATTAGTGAGCGATAAATATATTAGTCAATCATTATTATACTTTTTTGATCGACAAAAAAATCCCCCGATATTTCTACCGGAGGATTCGAAGGATGGAATAGAGTATTGGGTTATTTAATTCCCAATATTTATAGAAGGTATAATCATATATTTATTTGTCTATTATTTATTTACTTATTTTCTTTAGCACCAATCACATTTATCCCAATCCATCATTATTAATATTTCTTCTATATCCATCTTGGTCTTTATTTTATCCCCTTTTATATCGAAACCATAAGATGCAATATTTATTGGCTTAACATCGTAAAGGTCGTGTTCTGTTTCCGATATATTTATATATATATGCCACAATATTTTATATATTTTAAAGTAATATTTCCCGTCAGCAAACGTACCCCTTATTTGTGAATCGCTATAAGAAATGGCAAAGTCAGGGAAGAACTCCTCCCTGACCTGCCGTGATTTGTGACTCAAGTTAGGCGTTAGCATCTTTGAGGTACTGATGTCCCTCTTTAGTAAGATACCTCCCTCCTGTATTAATTCCAATCAAGTTCATCTTCTGAAGATATATCTCCAAGTCCAACTGCACCGATTGTCGAGTCATGCCGAGTTTAGAAGCAAGCTGAGTCAGCCGCATCTCGCTCACCTTGGACAGTTCATTTAGCACACGGCGTTCGTCGGGCAACAATCCCAACGGAGCGATACCGAGGGTATCCATGAACTTCTTCCAGTGATTCAATCCCAACTTCTTAATCTTATTAAAAGAGCAGAATTGATTAAGGTTAACAGACATTTTCTGAGCAGCACGGGCATTGCCGCGAAGCACTGAGGCTATTTGCAACCCAGTCTTTTTGTCTACTGTTATTCCCTTATTTAATCCCAAGCGAGTAATATCAGCAAGGTTCTCTAGGGAGTATTCCTCCAGCCCGATTCTCCAGAAGCGATCAGCAAACGGTTCAAACAAACTTTGTCCCTCTGTTGTGCATACAATCCATGTCAATCGCCTGAAGTCGTTCACAAAATCATAATCTTCATAAGAGAATGTAGTGCGATCTTCTGGGTTGGGGTTAAGTATGGTCAATAATGCCATAACAACGTCTCGCGGTAGCTCGCTGGCCTCGTCAAGAAGCACCGTAGCGTCACGCTCGATGAGATTAGGGATAATCACGCTGTTGAAGAACTGGCGAAGCGTTCTAATCGTCGCACAATTAACTTCTAACAAGGGTTTATGCTTGGTCATGCCCTCTGGTACTAGGTTACGACCAAAAGCCTTTGCCAGCGTGGTTTTGCCGCATCCCTTTGGAGCGGTAAACATCAAGGAATTAACTACTCCGTTTGTATTGTACCCCTTGATGAAGAACTCTAACTGCTTTCTAACGGACTCCTGACCAATGATGTCAGGAAATGGGTTGTCCTTTTTCATAATGGGTTTTATATAATTTATTATTAACTTTACAGGTCAGTCTGCAATGTGCATTGAACCGCATTAACATCATCTTCTCCCATGTTGTGGGTCTGAATCTGAACTGGGGTCTTGACTGAATTGTGGTTGTTGGTTGACGCAACAATGGGTTGGCCGACAAGACCGATATTCTCGGCCCACTTACGACTAACCAAAACTACCGCATTTGGCTGCACGAACTCGTTGAGTTGCCCTAGCGTCACGTTAATGAAGCTATAAGAACCCTTGGTACGTCCTGAACCGGACTTACGCTTTGCCTTTGCGGGAGCCTTCTTTGCTGCCCTCTTTTTAGTTGTGTCTGAATTGCTCATGACCCCTTCAGATTAAAAAAAATAAAAATTAATGGCAATACTTTTTTTTAAAAAAAAAATACCCCCCTATAAACATGAAGTTTAAAGAGGGGCTAAAAGACAATAATAATATCATCTCTTTACGGGGGAGGAAGAATCACCCCGAATCTCGTTCTCCTAATCTTATTACCGCTTTGGTAAGCTCCTTGGCGTCTCTGCCGTCTGGTTCGTTAATCACGTTCTCTTGCTTCCATCTAGGCAGTCTATAAAACAGTTCATGCCACGCTTTCTCATATTTCTGAGCTTGTGCTACTGCATCTTTGCTCAACTTGGGTTTCTTTTTGGCTCTCGGCATAATATTTGGCCTTTTGTTGTTAGTAAATAAGGTATCAACCTTCAAAATTTAAGTCAATATTTGTAAATCGGGCGTTCGTATTTAAAATAGTTTTAAAAAGTTTATTATTAAGACAAAGGGGGCTAAATATTTGGTATTCTTTTGTTAGTAAATATATAGTTATATTTTTCTTTTTCTCTTTCTAGTGATCTTTTTCATACATTCTTCACAACAATACTTATCTCCCACTATATAACTATCTCTTATCCCTATCTTCTTCTCGCATACAGAACAATAAGCAACACTCTTCTTTCTACCTCTCTTGGTATTTGGGTTCTTCTTGCTCATAAATACTAATACACTCTAATAACATATATATATTTTGACTCCTATACTCTACGGGGCTTTCGACCATATACCCCCACATATTATTAAATTTTAAAAAAGATTATATTTCTTAAATATAAATGTATGGGACTACCCACATCCAAACACATCACCCCACATCAACACACTTTATATTCTTATTCTTATTCTATTGTTTCCTATACTATTCCCTATTGTATTCCCTTATATACTTTGATACTAAAAAGCCCCCTTACAGGGGGCGTTCTTGCTGTTTTTCCTTTGTTTTTTAAAGTTTTTTATTAATCCGTAGACATATTGTTTTAGCCGCGAATGTGGTCATTTATTCCTCAAGCCAAGGGTCTTGAAACCCCCAGACAATCCCCATAAACAAGGCTCCAAGCATAAGTAGTATCTCCATTTTAGTTATCTCCTATAAACATTGTTATATATATTAATAAGCCTCGTTTTTTCTCTTTTCATATATGTAATAAATGGGTTTTTTATGAAAATTTATGGTGTTATCTCGTAAGATGGTAATACGGGATGAATTATCGGTGCAGTTAAAGGCGGTACGAAAGGTGTATTCCTCATTCCCAAGGCTAACCCTCCAATCCCAGCCACGATGTCTTTAAAGCTCTCTCCGTACCTTTCTTGGTCTGTGACGGTACAACCACTCCCAAGCATAATTAAAAGCACACAAAGCATTTTGGGGCCATTAATGACAGTTTCTATACTTATTCTCATAACTTATATTCTTTTAAAAATCATTCCTGTATGCTTAATGAATTCTCGCTTCATGGTGGAATGTTTAAGAAGCTCTTGGTACAGTTCTTCGCTATAATTAAAGCCCTCTTCTTCAATTCTGCTGATCCAATAATCTCTAGGCTTGCAGTTTACATGAGAGGCTAGGGAGTACATACTAGCAGTTAGTATGATATAACTTTCGCTATTCGATGTTAGGGTTTCTACAAAATTATCTTCATATTCTTCTGGAATGTGTTCTGCTGTTTCCACACTCCACACTAAATCAAATGGCTTATGGAAGATCACGGGATTTACGCATAAATCTATCAAAGCTATGTTTCTGTCTCCATGAACTGTGTCATCTACATCAATTCCAAATGCTCCCCATCCCATATCCAAAGCAGCTTGAACTTGACCGCCAGTTCCGCAACCTACATCAAGAAGGCTTTTGCACCCTTTAGAATCCATCCACTCTAATGCTCCATTGTCTATGTGGGTGATTCCCTGACAACCGCCACCGTAACGAGGTTTTTTGTAACCAACTTTACCGTAATTATCGTTGCGATTCATCTTCCTCGCTTTCTTCTTTCTCTACCTTTTTCTTCTCCCTCTTTTTCCAATGATTCTTGGTTTTATGCTGTTTGCATAATTGATCCCACCAATCTTCACCCTTGGCCTTGTGGTTCATGTTGAACCTGTCGTAATACCCGCTCATTTTTTCTTATCCTTTTTGGTATCTCTCGATTTCTGCTTCCATTCTGACTTCGGGCAATACTTCCAGCCCTTGTCCAGCAGTTCTTGGATGCCGTTGATTTCGTGGCCCTTCTTGTCGGGAACTCGCACGAACTTGTTTCCTTTCTTATTCTTCAGCGTTTTCATCAATTTTTAAAATTTAAAATTAAGTATCTTCCCCCTCTAAATCTTCTAAAAAAATCTTTAGGTGATAATCACTAGAGTTAATCTTCTCATGCAGAGTTTTGTATGTTTGATACTCTTTTTGGTTTTGGGGTATAGATGTTTTTACTTCTCCATCTTTTTCCATAGTAACCAAGCACTCTTGAGTGTTTTCGTTGGTGTAATATGTAATTCTCATTACTCTTACCCTAATCTAACTCTTTACTTGAGCTTTCGCTATACTCAGCGGCGATTTCAGGACGATTTTTTACAATTAAGTCTATGATATACTCGTCGCCAATGTAACCTTTTCGAGCTATCGCAATCTCGTAAATCTCTTTAATTAATTCGTAGTTTCTCATATATCCCAATCATCTAGCGCGATTTCAACCGCATTTTCAATTTTGTCATTCGGGTAAGTTTTCAAGTGCGTTGACAAGCTCCAGACAAACTCTGCTTCTAGCCCCCAAGGCTTCGCTTTCTCAAGTGCTTTGGCAATCAGTTGAACGTCTGCTGGCCTTCCGCTATTGGAAAAATTAGGGTCTAGTGTGGTCACAATGTTTACTCCAGCTAACTGTTTGTTGGTTTGAGCTTTTTTCGTCCTCTTTTTGCCACTCTTGCTCAATCAAGTCTTTCATGTCGTGAACCCTGTCGAACATTCTGTCCATGTTCATCTTGTCCCAGTTGTCAGTAGCAAAACAAAGTCTCCTGTAAACTTCTTCTAATATCTCTTTGTCAGTCATTTA
>Ga0114933_10006631_pt1 | contig 10228 bp, 19 predicted proteins | sample 4SBtaG_FD_89691 | JGI IMG/M metagenome (GOLD analysis project Ga0114933, IMG submission 89691) | Deep subsurface microbial communities from Kolumbo volcano to uncover new lineages of life (NeLLi) - 4SBTROV12_W25 metaG | ecosystem: Environmental > Aquatic > Marine > Volcanic | place: Kolumbo... | reverse complement strand
TCTCTTTTTAGTAGTTTTTTAACTTTTTTAGAGGATAAATGATAGTTATCATACTCAAAGTTAAAATATCTACTGTAGTTTACAGCACTAGGTGCTTTATCAACGATTGCTATGTTACTCATTTTCTTGCCCCAAACGAGTTAATAAATCTATCATGAACTAGACTTAGCATAGAGGGAAGCCCTTTCTTAGGAACTAGTTTTATTTTTTTACCTCCCCACAGGTAGGCTAGAGCATCCCCTCTGGATATATTAATGGAGGTGACGCTGCCCTTAGCAGGTAGTTCATATGTTGTAATAATATTCAAGGGAGATATCTTAGTAGCCGGAGGGCTAATGACGCCGTTGACTACGGATAGAGGGGACCTATTGTCGTGCATCTGAGGGTCTAGGTGTATAAAAGCATCCCCATCCGTGCCTAAATGTATAGGCAACTTAAACTTTATAACTCTTTTATTTTCCATTAGTTTTAAGTCCTCGTGCTGAAAAGGGTATCCAAACTGCTCGGAGGTATGCTCCTCCACTAACTTTATAAGAGATTCCGCGGGGGTGCTATATACCCAACTCCCCGATTCGTCTATAGTTATTAGTATATCGCAGGGGGATTTCACAATGATACACTCCTCTAGTATGTTTTTTAGGCCGGGGCAAGTCTTTGCGGTAGCAAAATTATCTCCTAGGGCGTTGCAGAACACAGGGTCTTTATCTACAAGGCACCCTTTATGTACGTAACTAATTAGTTTAGTCATAGAGGGTATATACTTACCTAGTGCCGAAGCACTAGTATTTGCAGGTAGAGCCCGGAACCACTTCGAACTCCTAAGGGATCCCTCCTCTAAGTATTTGGACAAATACTCCTTATCCTCCTGCAGTTGGAGGTCCTCCATCTTATAGTATAGTTTCATAGTACGTTTACTCATATAAGTTCTCCTTAATGTTTTTAATGTCCGAAGCGGACAGATCCCCAGGGTCTAAACCGTCTGGTAGTTGTAATTTAGTATCTTCACTAACGATGAAGACATCTTTTAGTAATCTTTGTACATTAGCTTCAGCTTTACGACCTGCTTCATCAGCATCAAACATAGTGTAGATTGTATGAACTCCTTGCAATTTCAGTCCTTCGAGCGCGTCTAACTGAATGTTATTCGCTCCAAGTACTGCAACTGCGTTGGTGAGTCCTTTATCTATTAAGTTTAATGCGTCAAAAACTCCTTCAACTAATATAATACTTCCATCTAATGGAGATACTACAGCAGGAAACAGGGGCAACTCTGCTCCTGCAGGTTTAATCATATATTTAGGATGTGCATTACTCTGTATATAGCGACCAATAAATGCTCTGATTTTACCTGTAATATCAGGTAGGGGGAATACTATCCTTCCTTCGAAGTCTTTATCGTGTGTAAACGCTCCAAACTTTGCCAAAGTCCTTTTATCAATGTCTCTAAAGTGCCTAGCATAAGGCACCGCTCCATTAGGAATATTTAGTCCTGTAGAAGCCGCTCTAATACCTGCTATCTTATTTTTTAGTTTTTTAACTCTAACATCTTGCCAATTTCTATCAACATTAAAGAACTTAAATACATTACCCTTAAATCCACAACTAAAGCAGTGGAAAGCCCCCTCTACTTGGTCAATGTGCATAGAAGGGTTGTTATCCTCGTGTTCAGGGTTGAGACAGCTTACTACAAAGTCTTGTCCTTTAACAGTAAACGGGATATTATGTTTGTCTAAAATCTCATTTACTACCACGGTAACTCTCCTTCCTCTCGTTTAGGCTCCTTCTGCTTCTTTTTTCCTATGTTCTTGACTTTAGGCCCTTCTCCGTCCTCATCTTCGTTTGAAGACCCGGAAGGTTTCTGTTTAGTAGCAGGCCCAAGCTTTAAAGTTTCCCAATTCATTGTGCTGGTAAACTCTAAGTCTGGCCCACTTCTAACTTTAGTAGAAGTAAAGGTCATTGCTCCATCATCTTTAGAATGTGCATCAATCAAGAAAGCAGAGTCCGGACTATCCAGCAGTCCTTTAGCGAATCTAGTGCCACCACCTTCATCAATTTGATAAGGGCTTATCATAGCTAAATCGTACTTTCTAGCAAACTCTTTCAGTTTCTTACTAGCGAAGATTTGACTTTGCCAATCATACAGGTCTTTGCCAATTCCTGTCTCTACTTGGTTTACATAATCTACAACTACTAAACTTAGCTTGTCCCCAAACTGCGCTTTCGCTTTCTGCAGTTGAAGGTCAATACTAGTTAAAGATAAAGACCTATCATCAACGATGATTATTTGGTTATCTTCTTTTAATTTATACTCTGAAGTTAGCTTTCTTTCAAACGCTAGAGCATCCCTATTGTCTAGGAATTGTTCATATGCTGACTGGCTCTCTTGGAACATATCTGCCCTTACTTTTGCTAAGGCATTCATCTCTTGTGTATCTAAATTATTCTTACGAATATTGGCATATGAAACCCCTGACAACATGCTTGTAACACGTTGGAAGGTTTCCATAGCTGTCATTTCAATAGTAAAGTAAATTGCAGTATTGCCCATCTCATATTGATTAGCAACCATATTAGCACTTACTAAAGACTTGCCTGAACCACGCTTACCGCCTAGCATAATAAGTTCTTCTCTAAATGCTCCACCTACTTTACTATCAAAGTCATTGTTAATTCCTAAAGGGATACAGGCGTGCTCATCTGCTCCTTCTTCTTGGAATAATAGAAGGTTACTCATATCAGATACTGATTCATCTGTATGAGTTTTCTCATCTAGTGTCATTACTATACTAGATAAGCCCTCCTTTACTTCAAGACTATCCATTACAGTAATGCTCCCTATATAGTTATCAAGTAACTTTAGGGATTCGTTTTGTGAGTATTGATCAATTAGCGCATCAATCGCTAAGTCTAGATCAATATCAGGAACGTCAAGGAGTTGGATAGCAGCTAAATCTTTTTGGGTTTTAATGTCCCTGGTTACCGTTTCTAGTTCTTCAAAAGAAGGTATAGAATTGTACTCTTGATAAAATTTATTTAGTGCTGTGTAAAGCGAGTTAAACGACTCTTCAAAGAAATCCTTTTTAACTCTAGCCCAACCATCGAGACTTCGTTCCTCCATCAACATGTGTAGAACTACTGCCCCAATATCCATTATTTCGCCTTATGTTCGTTATCCTTTATAACCTCGTCTAACTCTTGCTCTAGTCTGGCAAGAATATTAGACCTCAATTCTTTAATTTTAGTCGGGTACAATGCTCCCGAGTCAAACAAAAAGTTCAATTGTTCATCAGTGATTATTTGTTGGAGGGAAAAGTAGATACCGTCCCAATGATCATTTGTACTAGGGTAGGCTTTGATGTCGGTGAACTCACCTAATACATCTTTTGCTCTTCTAATTGCCTCAGTACTTGTAAAGCTGTCCACGTCGTGGAATTTAGCTATAATCTTCATACGTTATTTCTCCGACAAAAAAGGGGTAACAATTAATACTTGCTACCCCTTAGTAATGACTTAAGTCAATTAAGCAGCTGCGTTCTTAGCAGCTTTCTTAGCACCATCATGGTTTGAACATGTAAGGCCACGACGAGTCAACATAGTTTTAACACCACGTACAGTCTTGTCGATAGACTCAGCGATTTGCTCTACAGTCATTGCAGAGATATCACCTAACTCAGATAAAGCGTCTACATTAGCTTTAGCACGAGACTCTTTTTGCTTAGGAATTGAAGTAATGTCACCAGAGCGTAAGAAAGACAATGCTTTACCACGTACTGAATTGATTGACTTACCTAAAGCTTCAGCGATTTCTTCAACAAAAGCTTCTTTAGATACTAAGTCTAAGAATGTAGCTTCCTCTGCTGTAGTGTAAGTACGTGCAACTTCTACTTTCTCAGCTGGCTTAACGTGACCAGTTAATTCCATAGATAAGATTTTACCTTGTACTTGTTTAGCAGTAAATGCACCGTCTTCGAAGTTAGCAGCGATGTCAGCGTAAGTGTAAGTACCTGAATTGCCTGTAACAAAAGCAGATAAAGCGTCAGCTTGGTCGTCAGAGAAGGCCTTCTTATGTGCTGATGCAGCTAGCTCAACATCGTAATCCATCTTACGTAGCTTAGAGCTAATAGAACGAGTAGTAGTGTTTAGCTCAACTGCTGCTGCTGCTACTGTGTCTTGTGAAATTGTGTCCATGCCTTCTACCATTGCTGTTAGGATGCGTGTACGGTCTTCTGTCCATTTTGGAGTTGTACTCATAGTTTGTTTTCCTTTAATATGTCTTTGATTGTTAAAATTGGAATACCTAAGCTTTCAGCTTTAGTACTCTTACTTGATACTCTACCTTCCTCATCCACAAGATAATCAGTCTTTTTTGTTACGGAAGTTGTAACGGTAAAGCCAAATGATTCTAAATAGGTCTTTGCGAGGTTTCTATTCTTGAAGTCATTTAATTTGCCTGTAATACAGACGGTTTTACCGATGTTTTCTACTACTTCTTGCACCCCTGCCTCGAATGAGAAAGGTAAATACTCAAGGTTATCACAAAATTCATCGTGATACCATTTAAGTAGATTGGTACAAGACTTAGGCCCTAAACCGGCTGCTAAACATTTATCGTGGGTTATATCGCGTATGCTAGATATCTCTTTAGTTAGTTTTTTAGCAGCTGATGAGCCAATTAGTGATATTGAGAACGCGGGGAGCAACACTGTCAAATCAACCGATTTACTTAATTCAATCTGATCAAACAACTTGTCTCCTAGCTTCTCTCCTATTTCACTAATGATTTCTTCTTTTGACATCGAGTAGATGTCAGGTATAGAAGTAAGAGGTAACTTTTCGATTGTCTTAGGACCTAATCCCTTAATCTTCAAAGTCTTAGCAAAATGTTCCAGTTTCTTACTTGATTTAGCTTCGCAATCGGGGTTGCGACAAAACAATTGGTCATTTACTAATTCTAATTCCGAGTTACAACTCGGGCAATGTGAAGGGGGTTCTATTTTCATAATCTTATTCGTTTTCTCAATTCTCTATATGTAATATTATACTTAACTTTCAACTAAAAGTCAAGAATTAAATTTCTTGATGTCTAAGCGACTCTTCCAATTACGCAAGGGATGATCTTACCTGCACGAATTACCTCAACTTGACAACCTATTTCGAGGTCTAAACTTTCGATGTATGCCATGTTGTTGAGGGTTGCTCGTGAGATTTGAGCATCATCAATTATAATTGGTTCTAGTACTGCTACTGGAGTAACTTTTCCACTTTTTCCTGTTTGCCACACTACGTCAAGTAGTGTAGTTTCAACACCTGCCTCCCTAGTCTTTAAAGCGTATGCTCCTCTAGGGTGGTGTGCAGTAAATCCCATCTCTTCAAAGTCTTTATTAGAAGAAACTCGTAATACTTTACCGTCTTCCGGGAACATACTCCAATCACCATTAGTAACTACTTTAAAGCCTTGAGCCTCAAGTAAATACATATCATTAGCGTATGAATCACTAAAGCAAGGCTGTACGTTGTAGGCAATGAAAGTTAAATCCCTTCTAAGAAACTCCTGGGTATCTTTCAAGTTTAGCGCTCCAGCCGCATAGTTCCTAGCATTTGGGATTTCTTTAGGGGCAACAATTTCACCAGTTATTTGAAAAGTACCTTTATTATTAATAAAGTAAGGGATAATATTATTATAGATGAACTTATCTGTAACGTCAACTCCGGCTTCGCCATCGCCTCTAGTTACTACTTTAAATACTTTACCCTCTTTGTACTGAATAGCAATAGCTGCCCCATCTAGTTTAGGGGTTTCAATTACTTGACTTCCATACTCTGGGGCAGTGTCTTCCCCTACAAACACTTTTTGAAGTGAGTATAGTGGGAACATATGCTTTCGTTTAGCGTCAGGGTTATAGCCAACCGGCTCATACCCTTCTCGCTCTGCTAATCTGTCAAATTCTTCGTCGGACAAAAAAGGCACACCGTTATAGTATGCCTTAGCTGCCTTATCTAATAAGTCTTTATTGTTCATACAAGTCCTGTAAAAGTTCTTTAAAGTGTTCTTCAATAGAGTCCTTACTCTCGGCTAAACTTAGTATCTCTACTAGTGCTTCGAATAAGTTAGATAAGCTAGTTAGCTCAAAAGGGATACAAGCACCTTCTTTTGTAGGTTTGTACTCTCCTTCGAAATCTAAATAGTATTTTCTAAGGTGAAGGTATTCGATATCTCTAAATTTAGAAACTACGAATCTCCACTGTGTCTCTTTATTATCTTGTTCTAATATTATCTTTTCGTAAATGTCATCTTCGGGGTTTGTCATCTGTTTCTTCTCTTAGCGTCTCCGATTTCTTAGTATAGTACCAAGCGGTTGCACATTAGTTACTGCTGATATGTCTAGCTGTCTAAAGCTATCTGTATCCCAACAGAACATAAGCATATGCCCTTCTTTGACGTTTATATTCTTCTTTTGTTTCTTTTCTAGTATATACGCATTGTTGTCTAACTCCAATGTACATACATTATATTTTAACTTTTTAGACACGGGGCTTCTATAAGTTATTATAGCATCACCCGCTATATCCATTTTAGTTAGGAAAAGATCCTGTACCATTTAATTTTACTCCTAGTTCATGTAAATGTTCCAGTCTACCTAGTTCATACCACGGCTGATTAGCATACTTTCTATTCTTACCTAGTAGCCATATACGGTATACATTACCGTGTAACTCTTGGGTTTGAACAAGTTTGTCAATCTTAGCAGTAGTATTGTACCTAGTAGACCACACTAGTTCACCTGGTTCAAAGTTCTCAAAAAGAACTTCATCGGGGAGTAACTTTGGTGAAAAGTAATCAGTAGCGGCGGAACGCTCGGGGACGTTAAACCTCTTAATGATTCCTTTTATAAAGCCACTAGAACGATACATATATTTAGCAATTTCAGAAATAGAGTCGCCATTAAGGTATTCTTCAATAGCCCTAACGATCTCGCCGTCTGTGGCGGCTTTCCCTCTATTCTTAGCTTTTAGCCTTGCTTCTGTTGCTGCACGTTCTTTGTAGCCAGCAATAATATTACCAAGACGAGTAGTGTTATAAGATATTCTAAGAATACCACACGCCTCTTTCTTGGTAATAGGTTTATCACTTTCTAATAGTTCGATTACATACTTAACGTTATTATCATCAAGTTTCTCACTTTCTTTAACTTTAACTCTTTTAGCCATATAACCTCCCTATTAGAAAATAATAAAAGGGATCGAATTCGATCCCCCTTTTAACGCAAATTAACCGTTGTTAATAGCGTTGATTACGTCTGCAACGTACTTAGCGGCCTTACCAGACAACTTAGAGATAATCTCCTCATCTGCCTCTTGGCCTGCATCAGTAATTGCTGCAGTCATAGCAGCCTGACAGTCTGCTTTTGATACGCGCTTGCTAGCTGTGCCACCGTTTGCACTCTTACTAGCTGCGGCTTTTTTGATATAAACCCCTGCCTTTGTAAGGATCATGCGTACTCCGTTTGGAGACTCCTCTAACTCGTCCGCTACATCTTTTACAATCTCCATTGAGTTCTCTGGAGTTGGATCTGCACCTTCATAAAGTGATACTGCTAGTGCTTTCTTTTCGTCATCCCATGCCATCTTATTCGTTCCTATATTGTTGTTAAATTAATTTTTTCTTACTTAATCTCTCGATTTTGTAATGTATATTATACTTTGATTTTAACAGATTGTCAAGAGGTTTTTTAACCTCTGCTCTATTCAGTTTCTAAGGAAGTTTCCTCAGGAGACTGTTCTTTTTGAATCGCGTACTCTAAAGTGGCGATAATCTGTTTTAACCCAGTAATATTATTAGTGATGCTTTCTTGTTGCTCATATAAGTGTGACAGCTGAGCTCGCTGTTGAAGTAGGTCTTCAGTTAATGTTGCCATTCTATTTCCTTAATTTGTTGTAGTGAATAAAAAGCCCCATTTGAGGTGGGGCCAGTTCCTAACCTACTATAGACATTTTATCTTTATTAAAATTTCTAAAATAGGAACTAAATCCGTTATCACGTAACCACTTCGTTCTATGTGAGAAGGCTGTATCAATTTCCTTTTGTAACTCTTCCAAACCGGCTTCAAGTTTTTCACGCTCTTTGTCATCAATCTTAGTGATGTCTAGCGTAAAATAATTGTTACTTGGTTTTGATAGTATAATTGCCTCTCTTTGTGTAAGGTTTTCTGGTGTTTTGCGATACTGGAATTGTATATTTTTCATCTTATGCGTTTCTCCGTTAAATTCTCAATTTTTAATATATCTATTATACTTAATTTTTAATAAAATGTCAAGTATTATTTTTTAAATGCTTATACGTAATTTTCAGTTTGATTATGTTCTTGTTGGTCGGCGCGGGCTTGTTTTAACTGGTCTAACTCTTCTTCTGCCTCCACATATAATTGTAGTAAGGACTTACCGCTCTCTGTCATGGCTTTGTACACTTCCTCGTGTTGTTTACTTTTCATCATTAGGAAACTCCCTAAGTAATTCATCGCACATAACTGTAATACTCTCTGCTATATTGTACGCTGAGCCTCTGTTTCTAATACTCAGCTTCAGTTGCTCGCTCAGTATCTTTATACCCTTTAGTTTTTGAGCGCATTGCTCGTCTGTATGCATTTTCATTTATAGATGCTCCCATCATGCTAATAAGCCAAACTACCCATAGAGTTGCTCCGCCCATTAGGACTTTAAATACTATATCTAACTCCATGGCCCTGCTCTGTCTCTAGCGTAGGAACTAAGGAACGCGTCTCCCTCATTCCTAGTGTCATTAGCATTTCTTTTCAGTTTACTACACAGTTGGTCATACCTGTCTTTTAGCTCTGTGTAGGCTCGTTCTAATACTTCGTATTCTTTTTCTAACTGTACTTCTCTAGGTGTTTTCATTTATCTCCATGCCCTATCATGACCTTTTAATCCCTGTATTTGTACCCAATAAGGTGAGTTGTAATCTCTATGCCATACTATGTTACCATCACGTTTAATAGTAATAGTTTGGCAGTACTGTAAGGCTCCTCGTTCTTCTGCTTGTAGTATCTTTACATAACATTCTTTTAAAGACTTGCAAAGCCAAGTGCCCCCACCAGTATACCCATTTGCTTTTACTACGTCCATAGTAATAATACCTCCAAGGGGTTTATATGCAAATGTTTCCGCTTTAGCGGGGTTTCCTAAAGTTATTAAACCTACCCATAGTGCTGTGGCAACCGCCACTCCTTTTAGTTTTTCTTGCATTTTGTTCTCCCGTCTTTACAGTCAAGGCAGTTAGTATCTCGACCACACAAATAGGCCAACCATACACCAACTCCCATAACTAATATAAATAATAAATCTACTGGTTCCACTAGCTTTTCTCCTCTATAGAATGTCGTACTCAACAATAGTTTCTATTTCTTCTGTTGTCCAACGTTTTCCGCCCATATCTATTTAAATACAGCCTGTGGGCTGCGGCAAGCCGCCATACTTAGTGATAGGCTTCATCGGGCCTGTCAACCATTCTTTAAATAACACTTTCTTGTCGATACCAACTACTTTAGCAAACGTTCTAATAGGTGGAACACTTGAGTTCGTATCATAGTAATCTCTAGCGACTTCGATTTGATGAACCATAGAGTCGGTTAACTCCACTTCGTCTTCGATAGCCATTTTGTGCATTACGTCTAGTGACCAGGTTGTTGGGTCTACTAAGTACCCATTACTTGTTCTATCTAAGCTCATTTAACTCCTCCGCTGACTTCGTAGCTCTACGTGTTCCATCCCCTTTAGGGAACTTATCATAACAGCTATTCATTGGGTTTGCTTTCAATGTGTCTTCATACTTACTACCGAATGGAGGTCGGCCACCTTTTGTAATTCCATTACTCATTTCTTTCTCCTACAAATATTAATTCCATTTTCTACTTTGTATACAAAGTATTGTCCGTTTTTCATAATATGATGAACCATTGTCCAAACGGGGGTTTCTTCAGTTCCACTGTTTATCTTATACATAACTTATCCTTCTGTATTCCTTGTACAATTCTTTCTCTATTCTATACGCTTCTTCTTCACAAACAGTAGCACCTTGCTCATATTGGGCACAGTGTACAAACTCGTGACAAAGCGTTAGTAATCTGTCGTTTAGCGTCAACTCCTCATTTATTTCAATACTGCCATCTTCGTAGCAGTACCCATTAACATCTAAAGACTTCTCGGTTATAAT
>Ga0114933_10006629_pt1 | contig 10234 bp, 10 predicted proteins | sample 4SBtaG_FD_89691 | JGI IMG/M metagenome (GOLD analysis project Ga0114933, IMG submission 89691) | Deep subsurface microbial communities from Kolumbo volcano to uncover new lineages of life (NeLLi) - 4SBTROV12_W25 metaG | ecosystem: Environmental > Aquatic > Marine > Volcanic | place: Kolumbo... | reverse complement strand
GGCGGCATGCCCGGAATGGGCGGCATGGGCGGCATGGGGGGCGGAATGCCCGGCATGGGTGGCATGCCTGGCATGATGTAATGTCGGCTGACTCAACTCGTTAAATAAATCAACAATAATTCAATTACAAAAGCGTTATGAGGGTAATTCACTGATGGCCAAGATCAAGATTCGTCCACTAGATGATCGTATCGTGGTTAAACCACTCGATGCAGAACAAACAACTGCTGGTGGAATCGTGCTTCCGGATTCAGCAAAGGAAAAACCGCAGCGTGGAGTCATCCTTGCAGTGGGACCTGGTCGATTGACCGAAACCGGCGATCGAGCAAACCTTTCGGTAGTCGTAGGCGACGAAATTATTTTCGGAAAATTTGGTGGAACAGATATCGAGTGGGATGGTGACGAAGTAAAAATTCTTCGTGAAACCGATATTCTCGCAAAGGTGCTATAAGCAATAGACAGTTTCCTTCACGAATCGTTGAAGTTCGTACTTGGAATCTTAGGAGTTAAAAATCGTGGCAAAACAACTGCTATTTGAAGATAACGCACGTGCACATCTGCTTCGTGGCGTAAATAAACTCGCCGACGCCGTCGCGATAACGATGGGACCAACCGGTCGCAACGTCATCATCGACAAGTCGTTTGGTGGTCCAACGGTTACCAAGGACGGTGTAACAGTCGCTAAGGAAATCGAACTGGAAGATCGGTTCGAAAACATGGGTGCACGGCTTGTTGTCGAAGTGGCTCAGAAGACTTCGGATTTGGCTGGTGACGGTACAACGACCGCAACCGTGCTGGCTCGCGCTATTTACAAAGAAGGCCTTCGAAACATCGTCGCTGGTTCAAACCCAATGAGCGTGCGACGTGGGATCGAAAAGGCTGTGGGTGCGGCTGAAGAACGCCTCCACGCTATGGCAAAGCCTGTATCCAGCAAGGAAGAGGTGGCTCAGGTTGGTGCGATCAGTGCCAATAATGACTACTCTATCGGAAACCTGCTGGCAGATGCCCTCGAACGTGTTGGTAAAGACGGCGTCATTACCATCGAAGAAGGCAAGACAACCGAAACAGAAGTCTCGTTTGTAGACGGTATGCAATTCGATAAAGGTTATGTGTCTCCTTACTTCATCAACCGTCCAGCCGAAATGGACGCGTATATGGAAGATGCATACATCCTGATTCACGAAAAGAAAATCAGTAACCTGCGTGATCTCGTGCCGATCCTTGAACAAGTAAGCCAGACGGGAAAACCACTGTTGATCATCGCCGAAGACGTTGATGCTGAAGCACTGACGTTATTGGTTGTGAACAAACTTCGTGGTGTTCTGGACGTTTGTGCTGTTAAGGCTCCGGGCTTTGGTGATCGTCGAAAGGCGATGCTTGGCGATATCGCAACGCTCACTGGCGGAACCATGATTAGCGAAGATATTGGCTTGGAACTGGAGAACCTCTCCATCGATCAACTTGGCCAGGCTAAGAAGATTACGGTGGATAAAAGTGCCACAACCATCATTGAAGGTGGTGGTGATGCAAAAGAGTTGCAGGCTCGCATCACACAAATTAACAACCAGATGGGTCAGTCCGACAGCGAGTACGATAAAGAGAAGTATCAGGAACGTCTGGCAAAGCTCGCCGGGGGTGTTGCTGTTATTTCCGTTGGTGCTGAGACCGAAACTGATATGAAGCAAAAGAAAGCACGAATCGAGGATGCTCTGCATGCAACGCGTGCTGCGGTTGAAGAAGGCATCCTACCTGGTGGCGGTGTCGCACTACTTCGTTGTGGCGAAGCGGTCGACGAAGCTCGCAGTGGTGCTCGCGGTGACGAGAAGATTGGTGTGGACATCATTCGTAAGGCTCTGGAAGCACCGATTCGTCGAATCGCTAACAATGGCGGAATTGACGGGAGCGTCGTTGCAGACAACGTTCGTTCTAGGAAGTCCATTGCATATGGTTATAACGCGAACGCCGGCGATTACGGTGATATGTTCGCAGCAGGCGTTGTTGATCCGGTTAAGGTGGTTCGCACTGCCCTGGCAAACGCTGGAAGCATCGCCGGATTGATGTTGACCACCGAAGCATTGGTGACCAACTTTGATAAAGACGATAAAGAAAAGAATCGTGTTGAAGGTAGTGTGAACTAGTCACCGTTGATGTAACACAATGAGGCAAGAGTGGTACAAGCCACCTGCCGGCTTAAAACACGGAGCCACCCTGAACCTCGGGGTGGCTCTTTTTATGAACGACAAAGGAATAATGAAGGCCTCACCCGCCTCCAAACTGAATTCTCAAGATGGCTGAAAAACGGGATTATTATGAAGTGCTTGGCGTGGAGAAAAATGCTTCCACAGCCGATATTTCCAGCGCCTATCGTAAATTAGCCGTGAAGTATCACCCGGATAGCAATCCGGATGACGAAGAGGCAATGGAGCGATTCAAGGAAGCTGCTGAAGCATATGAAATGCTCAGCGATGACGAGAAGCGTGCTCAGTATGATCGATTTGGCCACTCCGCCGGTGGTGGTGGTAGACAGTTCCATGACGTCGAAGACATCTTTGACGCGTTTGGAGATCTATTCGGTGGCGGCATCTTCGGTGATTTGTTTGGTGGAAGGTCCAGACGGAGAACACGGCAGCGTCGTGGCGCAGATGTGCGTTGTGAAGTGGTGCTGGATTTGGAAGAAGCTGCTTTTGGTGTCACGAAATCAGTATCCGTTGCTCGCCGCGAAACGTGTGCAACGTGCACCGGTACGGGAAGCAAGCCTGGCTCGGAGAAGGAGACGTGTCGCCGCTGTGCAGGACACGGTCAGGTAGTGCAGTCTGCCGGTATCTTACGTGTGCAAACGACATGTCCGATGTGCCACGGGTCCGGTCAGGTAATTCAGGATGCATGCGAGGACTGCAGCGGCGAAGGGGCAGTGCCGCGTACGACAGATCTTGAAGTGAAGATTCCTGCCGGTGTGGATGATGGAATACGAATACGAATCAGCGGGCAAGGAGAGCCTGGTCCGGATGGCGGGCCAGCCGGAGATGCTTATTGTTTCGTAAACGTCCGGGAACACTCCCTGTTTCAGAGGCACGGGGATGACTTAGTGTTGCGAGTGCCGATCACGTACAGTCAGGCTGTGCTTGGTACGACCATTGAAGTGTCAACGCTTGACGGACCGGAAGACTTGAAGATCCCGGCAGGTACTCAGTCCGGTGATCAATTCCGAGTTCGCAAGAAAGGTGTGCCAAATGTACACGATGGTCACCGTGGTGATCTCGTGGCACTTGCATTTATCGAAGTGCCGGATAACGTTTCAAGTGAACAGGTGGAATTGTTGCGCCAATTGGCAGAATTAGAGGATGTTCAATTGACACCAGAACGAAAGAGTTTCTTTGAGAGGATAAAGGATTACTTCAGCTCCAAGGAAGTGAACACAGGGTAGCGACAAACTAGAGGATGGGTTTTGCCAGTTTGATCGCAAATCGGAAGGAATAGAGACAGGTTTAAGATGGAATCAGCCATGAACAACGATGAGTCATTAGATCCGCAGCAAGAGAATACAGCGGATGACATGCCAACTGCTGACGGTGACTCGGTGCAACAGCCGGTAAATGAAACGATTAACGATGCGGGTGTCGAAGAGGGTTCCAATGATGCAGCCGCCGAGGATGCGGAGGTAATCTCTGAACCATTGACTCCGGAAGAAGAGCTTGCTGAAGCCAATGCGAGAGTGCTGCGAATTACCGCAGAAATGGAAAACGTGCGAAAACGGATGCAAAAGGAAGTGTTCGATGCGCGACGTTATGCGTCTACCGGGCTGATCAGAGATTTACTTGGAGCGATAGACAATCTTGGCCGGGCTATTAGTGCGGCATCGGATGAAGAGCGTACCGGTGGTATTGCGAGTGGTGTGGAAATGGTTTTGCAACAGCTCGAGCAAATCCTTGAACAACAGGGTTGCACGAAGATTTGCCCAAAGGGTCAGGTCTTTGATCCCAATCAACACGAGGCAGCAAGTCAGTTGCCGAGCGATGAATTTGATGCGGGGTTAATTATGGAAGTGCTTCAGGATGGGTATGTTCTCCACGAACGCGTTGTCCGACCAGCCCAGGTAATCATTTCACTGGGTGCCATTGCCGAACCAGATACCCTGAATCCAGACGCTGACAATGCAGACTCCGAAGATTTAAGTGGGGAAGAACCGCCGCAAATTTAAGACGCGGCGAAAATAAAGTTGTTTGTCATGCAGGCAACACAAGAGATTTCAAGGAATTCAAGTTATGCCGACATATGATTACGAATGTGACGCTTGTGGACATGCGTTTGAATTGTTTCAGGGGATTAATGATTCTCTGAAAAAAAAGTGTCCAGAGTGTGGCAAGCTAAAACTACGTAGGCTGTTTGGTACGGGTGCGGCGATCTTGTTCAAGGGATCGGGATTCTATGAGACAGACTACCGTAGTGATTCTTACAAGAAGGATGCTGCCGCAGATAAAAAAGCTCAATCCAAGCCGAGCGAATCTAAATCCAGCGATTCCAAGTCGTCTTCGTCTGATTCCGGAACCAAGTCCTCGTCTGACTCGTCCGGTGGATCGGCGAAATCGTCTGGTGATAGCTAGACTGAGCATATTAAGCACTTTCCTATCGCAAATTTGTTCTCCTTTGTGCTATACCAATTAACGCAATGAAACGGGAATCGTAAATGCAAGATGCAACCTGCCCGATTTGTAGCCAGCAATTTGGCATAACCGCAACCGAAGCGTATCCGTTTTGCAGCGAACGCTGCCGGAAAATCGATCTCGGCCGCTGGCTGAATGAAGAATATTCTGTGCCGTACGAACGTTCAGATGACGGTACGGAAACTTTGCCAACTGAAGAGCTCAGTTGACTGGAGATGAGATGAGCGAACGTAAAGATGTAGTGACGAAAGTGGACTGGCAGAGAGTACTGCCGTGTAGCATGCTAAAGTCCACCTTTGGAGTAGCGATACGAATTCCGGTGTTGTTTCTCGGGATGGCGGCAATTCTCGTTGCCATCGGCGGATCCTTTGTCGGTCAATCACTGTTTATCCCCGAAGGTGATGGTGTTGAGGCGACGACGGATACACCGCCCATGGCCTTGGCAAGTGAAGTATCTTCTACCGTCTCTGAATGCGACTTCTTTACATGCCTGGGGAGAATCTGGGACGGTGACTTGATGGGCGTGATCGGTGACCTTCATCTGAAACTTTTGCCAACCGCACAGGTAAGTGGCTGGAATGTCGCGGCACTCTGTTTATGGCACAGCATTTTGGTATTGGCGGTGTGGTCATTTTTTGGCGGAGCTATTAGCCGAATTGCTGTTGTTGAACTTGGCCGGCATGAAAGAGTTACCTTTGGCGAGGCGATTGACTTTGGTAAGAAAAAGTTCATTTCCGGATTTATGGCACCGGTCTTTATTGTTATCTCCATGTGTGTGATGGCGCTGCCGGTACTTGCAATTGCAGCATTAGCACGATTTGAATTTGGTGTGGCAATTGCCGGGCTGTTATGGATTTTGGTGATTGTGTTTGGTATTTCCATAACAGTGCTGATGCTTGGATTGCTGTTCGGCTGGCCTCTAATGAACCCTGCGATCATGGCGGAAGAAGCTGGGGATATGTTCGAAGCTGTTAGTCGCAGCATGGCATATACCTATCAGGCACCATTGAAGTACCTGATCTATTCCGTGGCATGCTTCGGCATCGGAATCCTTGGATACGTAGTGGTGATCAACTTCACAAACGCGGCTGAGAGCGTGATTATTCATGTCAGTGGTATTACAGCTGGCGAAACGGGTGCAGCCACCCTTGAAGCTGCTGCGAAGAGTCATTATCAGAGTGACATAAGTGGTCCGGCAGCCTTTGGCTCACGGGTTATTTCATCGCTGCACATTGCCGGCCGCACGATGGCTGGTGGTTTTCTGTTTACATTCTTTGTTTCAGCGGCATCGGGCATTTATTTGTTGCTACGTCGCGCTGTGGATCAAACGCCGTTAGATGATGTCTATGTCGTTGATGAAGAAACGAAATATGCACTGCCGGAACTTATGGAAGCAGCTAAGGCACAAGCCGAGGCAGATCAGAATGCTGTCAGCCCGTCACCTGAGTTGTCTGTGACTGGTGGAGAGAGCGATGGTGCTGGCGAAGAATCGTCAGATGCTACAGAGTCGCAAGCACCGGCCGCAGACGATGTAACCGACGCAGCAGAACCGTCTGATGACAGTGGTGATGAGCAGTAAGGTCTTGTGTAAATGAAATTGGTCATTGCCATCATCCAGCCGACGAAAATTGATACAGTGCAGGCGGCACTTGCCAATGTTGGTGTTGAACGTATGACAGTCTGCGACGCAGCAGGTTTTGCACGTCAGCGAGGTCAGTTGCCGACATATCGCGGGATGGAGTACAACACCCAGCTGTTGCGAAAAGTCATGCTGGAAATCGTTGTGAACGACGATTTTCTCGATCGTACAATTGAGACCATTATGAGCACAGCAAAGACCGGGCCGGAAGGCACGATCGGTGATGGCAAAATCTTTGTGTTTCCAGTGGATGAGGTTTATCAAATCAGTGAAGACCTGGTGGGACCGGAAGCGGTTTAACCAGCGATAAAAGATAGAACGGATAGCGATTTGCCATGAAAACTTGCCTGTTCCTTTCAGACGACTTATTCTTTTCATCACGCATCCAAAATGCTGCAGAGCAGAGCGGCTGGCGATTGCAAATGCTGCCGACCGAACAATCCGTTGTCGCATTCATTGGGGGTAACGAGTACCAGTTGGTAATCATTGATTTGGCGTGTGGTGAGTTTACCGCTCAAAACGCGATACAGATATTTGAAGATGATGAACCTCGAATCATTGCTTACGCATCACATGTTCAGGAAGCAATGATCGAAGAAGCAAAGCAATCTGGTTGCGATTTGGTGTTAACACGTGGCCAACTCGACGCTCAGGTAAACAGTTTCTTCGACTGAGCAACGGCTCTGTGAAACGGAATGGACGTACTTCAGCAATTCGAAATTGCACCACGAGAAATCCAGAAGGTCACCCGCAGTGGCTTTAGTGGTGCCGGTGTCTGGAAGGTGACCGATCACTCCGATGCTACATTTTGTCTGAAGAAGTGGCCTGTGCATGGCCCAACACTCCCACACCTGACTTGGATTCACCAGGTTGTGCATTCGGTGGCGGCCAATACAGACTTACCGCTTGCAGTGCCTGTTGTTAGCAAACATGGCAGCACCGTTGTTTCCGCTGCTAATCACCTATGGGATTTGACGGATTGGTTGCCTGGCAGGCCTGCTTCGGAAACGGTGACGACTGGTCAGGTGCAAGCTGCACTGCGAGCGTTGGCATTGTTTCATCAGGCTGCACAGGAACATGATTCCGCAATGGGTTCATCGCGGTCTATCGCGTATCGAAGAGAGTTCTCCGATTGGCTAGTGAACGGCGGTGCAGATGAGATTGCAGCGCGTGCCGGAAGCTGTACGTCAAATGTCGTGATCATTCAGGCCTACCGTGAACATGCAGAGTTTATAACTCACGCAACACGTGAACTGTCTGGTAAGTCGTATTCGCTTTTTCCATGCCTCAGAGATATCTGGTCAGAGCACGTCCTCTTTCAGGAAGATAAGGTATCCGGAATCATCGACTACGGAGCCATGAGGCTAGATGTTGCGGTAGTGGATATCGCCAGATTACTTGGCTGCTATGGAGTAATGAGCAATGGAGTCTGGGATTTGGGCATTGAGTCGTATCGTGAGGTGCGCCAGATTTCAACCGAGGACGTGCAGCAGGCTGAACAACTAGCCAAGGTCAACGTAGTATTATCAGCAATGCAGTGGCTTGATTGGCTGTTTGTTAGAAAGCGAGATTTTACGGACCGAAAAATGGTTGACCAACGTGTCGAACTGCTCAGTAAGCAGTTAAGGCAGTTCTTTACAGCCTAAACGAGAAGATTGGATGCCTTTGGCAATGGCTGCATACTAAAATCAACTGTGGGGCTGGTTGTTTGTATGGTGATACAAACCGGCTTCTACTAGAATCGTAACTTACCGCAAATCATTCGCTAAATCCAAAGTGAATCAACGATCCCACCCCAACATTCGATTTGTTATTCGGAGTTCAGAGTGAATTCATTAATGTCCCAACTAACCCGCAGAATTCTCCTGCCGGTCGTATGTTTAGGCTTGGTTCTCGGTCAGTTTTATACCGCAACAGCACGAGCACAGGATGGTCCTGGACTATCACTGGAATTGCCGGGAGAGTTGGGGCTAGACGGCATAGGTGGCGGCTTCGGATCTGTCGGGCCATTGGTCACGGTTGAAGCATCGTACAAAGTACGGGAGAACAGTAACGACGGTTTGATGGAATTAAAGGTAACCGTTGCAGATGATTACCATATTTACTCAACGACGCAGGGCCGAAATAAACAGGGCGGCCCGCTGCCAACCAAGATCAAAATCCGTGGCAATGAGAGTGTGCAAGTGCTTGAAGGGGCCATCTCAACCGATAAAGACCCGGAGATTCACCATTATGAACAAGAATATGGTGAACTTGATATAGAAGAGTTTACGGGTGAAGTTACTTTTACTGCTCTTATTCAGTTTGAGGACGGCATCGACGCATCGAAACAGCAGTTCAGAGTACTACTCGAGGCACTCGCATGTACCAATGACCTAGGTCAATGTGTTCCTCAGGATGTGGAAGTTGAGGTGAGTTTTGCCGGGACGTTTTCAGGCGAAGCACCGGAGGTTGCAAGCCCGACGAAATCCGATGGCGGCGGACGCACCAGTGATCTGAAAAGTCCCGCACCGTTCTGGCAAGTTGCTCTGTTTTCGCTGCTTGGTGGTTTCATTTTGAATTTCATGCCATGTGTTTTACCGGTGATCGGTCTTAAGGTGATGTCCTTTGTGCAACAGGCTGGTGAAAATCGGGCACAGGTTTTCAAATTGAATTTGTGGTATTCACTTGGCTTACTTTCCGTCTTCTTGGTGTTTGCAGGGTTGGCAACGGGGATTGGCTTGGGATGGGGACAGCAAAATCAATTCGATACGTTTAATATCGTGATGATCTCCGTGATCTTTGTGATGGGGTTGAGCTTTATTGGAGTCTGGGAAATACCAATCCCTGGCTTTGTCGGCTCGAGCAAAATGGCTGCGGATACGGAGAAAGAAGGGCCGGCGGCAGCTTTTACAAAAGGAATCGTGACAACGTTGCTGGCAATTCCCTGTAGTGGTCCGGGAGTTGGTGTGGCAATTGGCTATTGCACCTATGCGATGACGGCACATCCGGGTGCTTCAGGTGTCGCACTGGTTTTCACGGTGTTCATTCTGATGGCGCTGGGAATGGCCTTGCCATATCTGATACTTGGTGCGAAGCCAAGCCTTGTGAAATTTCTCCCAAAACCTGGCGCGTGGATGGAGACTTTTAAAGAGATCATGGGGTATGTCTTACTCGGGACGATCATCTTCATTCTGACATACGTAGACATCGAACTGGTTGTTCCAACCGTCGCGTTTCTCTTTGGTTTGTGGCCGGCATGTTGGTGGTTTGGAAGAATACCATTTACAGCCTCCAAAGGTAAAAAAGTAAGGAACCGACTTGGCGCTGTTGGTTTTGCGACGCTGATCGGTTTGTTTTCTTTTACGTGGTTCGCGGATCTCATGGAAGCACGATTTGATAAACGCGTTGACCAAATCGTGGCAGCGTCGGGTGGTACCGCCCAGGGAAGTGGAGATCTATTTACGGCATCAAGGTTAAGTGAGCTTCTCGATGAAGGACGTTATGTCATGGTCGACTTTACAGCGGACTGGTGCCTGACCTGCAAATTGCTCGAGAATGCCGTCCTCAAGACGGATAAGGTCCAGCAGGCACTGGAAGATCGCATGGTGGTGCAGTTAATTGCTGACTGGTCGGATAAGGACTCGCCACTTGGTGAACAGATCAGCAATGAATTGGATCACTTAGGAAAAGGAAGGCAGTTACCGATCATTGCTTTCTACTTCCCGAATGATCGTGACAATCCACGTACGCTTGTGGCTGCATATACGACAGCCGGTGTGATGGAGATCCTCAAAGAGATTCCTGTACCAGAACCATCTGGTGAGTCTGAAGGGGACGCGATACCGACTACCGAGACGCTATCGGTAAACTAGATCTGGGGTTGGGGACGAATAAGTGCCTAGCTTTTTACCGATGGTTGGAGCGATTGCCCAAGTGCGTTAAGATTAACGCT
>Ga0114933_10006627_pt1 | contig 10236 bp, 7 predicted proteins | sample 4SBtaG_FD_89691 | JGI IMG/M metagenome (GOLD analysis project Ga0114933, IMG submission 89691) | Deep subsurface microbial communities from Kolumbo volcano to uncover new lineages of life (NeLLi) - 4SBTROV12_W25 metaG | ecosystem: Environmental > Aquatic > Marine > Volcanic | place: Kolumbo... | reverse complement strand
CTCATCACTGAAAAAAAGATTAAATGAAATCTATTCTAAACATACAGGCAAATCTGTAGATGAAGTTAAGGCTGCTTTAGAGAGAGATAATTTTATGACAGCTGATGTTGCAAAAGATTTTGGTCTTATAGACGAAGTTGTAGAAAAAAGATCTTAAAACACCATATATAGAATATCTGATATTCCAAACTTGATTAGTTGGAGTCTTATATAATATGGTAAGATAATTGATTCGAAATAAATTTTATGACAACAAATAATAAAAATATTCTTTACTGTTCTTTTTGTGGAAAGAGCCAACACGAAGTTAGAAAATTAATTGCTGGGCCTACAGTATTTATTTGTGATGAATGTGTTGAACTATGTATGGATATTATTAAAGAAGAAAACAAAGATACGTTTGTAAAGCATCAAGACGGACTTCCGTCACCAAAAGAAATATGTTCTGTTTTAGATGATTATGTAATAGGTCAACCGCATGCTAAGAAAGTTTTATCTGTAGCAGTTCACAATCACTATAAAAGATTAAACTATGAGAATAAAACTAGTAAAAATGTTGAACTTGCAAAATCTAATATTCTATTAGTAGGACCAACAGGATGTGGTAAAACTTTGTTAGCTCAGACATTAGCAAGAATTTTAGATGTTCCTTTCACAATGGCTGATGCTACCACTTTAACAGAGGCAGGTTATGTTGGTGAAGATGTTGAAAATATTATTTTAAAACTTTTACAAGCTTCTGATTACAATGTTGAAAAAGCACAAAGAGGAATTGTATATATTGATGAAGTAGACAAGATTAGTAGAAAATCTGAAAATCCTTCAATTACAAGAGATGTTTCTGGTGAAGGTGTTCAACAAGCTTTGTTAAAAATTATGGAAGGAACAGTAGCAAGCGTTCCACCTCAGGGAGGAAGAAAACATCCTCAACAAGAATTTTTACAAGTTGATACAACAAACATATTATTTATTTGCGGAGGAGCTTTTGCTGGACTTGATAAAATTATCTCTCAGAGAGACAAGGGTACATCAATAGGTTTTGGCGCAGATGTTAAAAATACTCAAGATAAAAAGACTGGTGAATGGATGAAAACTCTTGAGCCAGAAGATTTATTGAAATTTGGTCTAATACCTGAATTTATTGGAAGACTACCCATGATTGCAACACTTGAGGATTTGGATGAAAAATCATTAATAAAGATTCTTCAAGAACCAAAGAATTCACTAACAAAACAATATCAAGAACTTTTTAAATTGGATGGTGCAAAACTAACATTTAAAGAAAATGCACTAAAAGAAATTGCACAAAAAGCGATTAGTAAAAAAACAGGCGCAAGAGGTTTAAGATCTATCTTGGAAAATATATTATTAAAAACAATGTACGACTTGCCAAGTCAAGATAATGTTGAAGAAGTAATAGTTGACGCAGGAGCAGCTAGAGGACAATCTCAACCTATTTTAGTTCATGCTAAAGGTGACAATAAATCAAAGTCAAACAAACCATCAGCGGCTTAATATCCTTAATAAGTAATAAAAACATATTGCAATATAAAATATAATATCCATATTATCCCTATGGACGTCAAAATAACATTACCTTTATTGCCTCTCAGAGATATTGTTGTATTTCCAAGTATGGTCATTCCTTTATTTGTTGGTCGTGATAAATCTATCTCTGCTTTAAATGAAGTAATGAAAAAGGATAAAAAGATTATTCTTGTTACTCAAAAAAATTCCGAAATTGATGACCCTAAAAAAACTGATATTTTTATGTACGGTTGTGAAGGTAACATACTTCAACTATTAAAATTACCAGACGGAACAGTTAAAGTTTTAGTAGAAGGTATTAAAAGAATAAAAATCTTAGATTTTAAAGATAATGATAAGTTTATTACTTGTGATTATTCACATTACAATGACATAGTTTCAAAGGATGAGGATTTATATCCATTAGCTGTAACAGCTCTAAGAAGATTAGAAAAACTGACTTCTATTAACAAAAAAGTTTCAAGTGAAACTATTAACACAATCAAACAATTAAAAGATCCATCTCAAATTGCTGACAACATAGCATCACACATAAATGCTACAATTTCTGAAAAACAACAAATTTTTGAAACAGTTGATGTAAAGAAAAGATTGAATGCCATAATTAAAATAATGGAAAATGAAACTAGCATTATTGGTGTTGAAAAAAGAATAAGAGGTAGAGTTAAGACTCAGATGGAGAAAACTCAAAGAGAATATTATTTAAATGAACAATTAAAAGCTATTCAAAAAGAATTAGGTGAAATTGAAGATGGTAAGGATGAAACTTCAAGTCTCAATAAAGCTATTACAAAAGCTAAAATGCCAAAAGAAGTTGAAAAAAAATGTTTACAAGAATTAAAGAAATTAAAAAATATGAGTCCTATGTCTGCGGAGGCTACAGTTGTGAGAAATTATTTAGACTGGATGACAGAACTTCCTTGGCACAAAAAAAGTGAAGTAGATATCGATCTAACTAAAGCTTTGAATATTCTTGATACTGATCACTTTGGTTTAGAAAAAGTTAAAGAAAGAATTATTGAATTTTTAGCAGTTCAAAAAAGAATGGACAAAATTAAAGGCCCAATACTATGTTTGGTTGGTCCTCCAGGAGTAGGAAAAACTTCTTTAGGTAAATCTATTGCTAAAGCTACTAACAGAGAGTTTGTTAGAATGTCAGTAGGAGGAATGAGAGATGAAGCTGAGATAAGAGGTCATAGAAGAACTTACATTGGATCTTTACCTGGTAAAATAATTCAAATGATGAAAAAAGCGGGTACTAAAAATCCTTTAATTTTACTCGATGAAATTGACAAAATTGGTAATGATTATAGAGGTGATCCATCTTCCGCTTTATTAGAAGCATTAGACCCAGAACAAAATACAACTTTCAACGATCATTACCTAGAAGTAGATTATGATCTTTCAGATGTAATGTTTGTAACAACTGCAAACACTCTAAATATTCTTCCGCCACTTTTAGATAGAATGGAAGTTATAAGATTAGCTGGTTACACAGAGGATGAAAAAATAAGTATTGCCAATAAGTATCTTTTGCCGAAACAAATCAAAGATAACGGTGTTAAAGACAAAGAGATGAAATTAGATGACAATATTATCAAAGAAGTTATCAGAGGTTATACAAAAGAATCTGGTGTCAGAAATTTAGAGAGAGAAATTTCAAAATTAGCAAGAAAAGTCGTTAAAAAAGTTGTAGCTGGTGAAGAAAAGGAAGTTAATATAAATGATAAAAACCTATCTGATTTTCTTGGTGTAGCTAAATTTAAATTTGGAGAGCTTGAAGCTGAAAACAGAGTTGGCATTGTAACAGGTTTAGCGTGGACAGAATATGGTGGTGAGATTTTAAAAATTGAAACTGTCACTATGCCGGGTAAAGGTAGAATGCAAATTACTGGAAAACTTGGAGATGTTATGCAAGAATCAGTTAAAGCAGCTAAATCTTTTGTAAGATCTAAGTGTTTAGAGTATGGAATTATACCTCCGTTATTTGAAAAGAAAGACTTTCACATACATGTTCCTGAGGGTGCAACACCAAAAGATGGTCCATCAGCAGGTATTGGTATGGTTACATCAATTGTTTCTTCTATAACAAACATTCCAATAAGAAGAGATGTTGCTATGACTGGTGAAGTTACTTTAACAGGCCAAGTTTTACCAATTGGTGGATTAAAAGAAAAATTATTAGCGGCCCATAGAGCTGGAATTAAAGAAGTGCTTATTCCAAAAGAAAATGAGAAAGACTTGGTTGATATGCCAAAAAAAATAACTGATGATATTAAAATTTCTCCTGTTGAGCACGCTGATCAAGTTCTGAAAATTGCCTTAACAAAAGATCTTAAGCCTACAGAATGGGTTGAAGTTGATATAGCTAAAAAAGACGATAAGTCACAAGCAAGCATCCAATAAGAGCAATCTTTTTCAATTCTTAATCATTATTAAGCTAGGAATCTGTTCATAATTTATGTAAGTTTTTATATATTAAATAAACTTTATAGAGGGGATAATATGAATAAATTTAGCAAAATATTAGTTGTTTTGTTTTCATCTTTATTTTTAAGTTTCGCAGTTAACTCAACAGAGGTTAAATTTGGACACGTAGGAAAACCTGGTTCACTATTTTCAGCATCAGTTGATCATTTTGCTAAACTTGCTAATGAAAGATTAGGTAGCAAAGGTAAAGTATCAGTATTTGGTTCTTCGCAACTTGGAAAAGATAAACAAGGTATGCAAAAACTTAAATTAGGTACAGTAAATATGTGGTTACCATCATCAGTAATGGCATCAATTCATGATGAATTTGGTGTATTTGATATGCCTTTTATTATTAAAAATAGAAGTCATATGAATAAGGTTGAAAGTCAAGTTTTACCAGGGATGTTTAAAAATCTTGAGGATAAAACTGGATATAAAGTTATTGCTGTATGGGAAAATGGTTTTAGACACATCACCAATAACACTAGACCAATAAACACACCAAATGATTTGAAAGGAATTAAGTTAAGAACTCCTAAATCAAAATGGAGAGTTAAAATGTTCCAATCATATGGAGCTAACCCTACACCTATGTCTTTTTCAGAAGTTTTTACAGCATTGAAAACTGGAACTATGGATGGTCAGGAAAACCCATATGCGCAAATAGCTAGTGCTAAATTTCAAGAAGTTCAAAAATATTTATCAATCACAGGTCACGTTTACACTCCTGCTTATGTAACAGTACATAAAGATCATTGGAGTAAATTACCTGCAGATGTACAAAGTATTTTAGAACAAGCTGCAAAAGATACACAAAAATTTGTTTATGAAGAAGCGGCTAAACTTGAAAAATCTTTGTTAGGAGTAATTAAGTCAGCAGGTGTTCAAGTTAACGAAGCTGATAAGGATGCTTTTATAAAAGCAAGTAAAGGAATATACGATCAATTTGCATCAGAGGTACCAACTGGTGGTGCGTTAGTTGATAAAGTTTCTTCACTAGCAAATTAATATAATTCAAAAATAATTTTTATCAGGCCCTCATTCTGAGGGCCTGAATGAAATATGACATTACAAAAATTTATAAATAGTTACGAAAAATTTTTAAAACTAATATTGTTTGTCATGATGGTGGCACTTGCAGTAACAGTTTTATTGGGTGTATCTTTTCGTTTTGCAGGTAGTGCATTAGTTTGGTATGACGAAGTTGCTGCAGTTCAACTTGCATGGATAACATATTATGGTTCAGCATATGCATCTTTAAAAGGAGCTCATATAAGTGTTCCAAGTATTTTTAAAGCCTTTCCACTATCATTAAGAAAAATATTTTTTGTTTTATCTAAATTAGTGGTTTATGGTTTTTTAATTTTGTTGGCATATTACGGTTATTTAGTTTTGACATTAATAACAGGCGAAACATTAGTAACACTTGAGTGGGTGCCCCAAACATTTGTTCAATCAGTAATACCAATTGCATCTTGTTTATTTATTTTATCTGAAACTTTAAGAATACCAGAAGATTATAGAAATTTAGTTTTGCAAACATCAGGTGTTGAGCACACAGGAGATATTTAATGATAATATTAACAATGTTTGCAGTTCTACTTTTCCTTCTTTCAATAAATGTTCCTATTGCTATCGGTCTTGCAGTCACAACAATTGTTGCAATGGTTTTGAAAACAGGAACAAGTTTTTTAATAGATACAGCTATTGTTTTATTTGATGGATCAATGAAATTTCCATTAATCGCAATACCTTTGTTTATTCTTGCAGGCTCAATAATGAATAGTGCTGGAATTTCTAGGAGATTAATTGCATTTGCCTCAGCTTTAGTAGGATTTATTAAAGGTGGCTTAAGTATGATTAATATTGCTACATCAATGTTTTTTGCAGAGATTTCAGGTTCTGCTGTTGCCGATGTTGCTGCATTAGGCTCAATACTTATACCTGCAATGAAGAAAAAAGGATATCCGGGTGCATTTGCTGCAGCAGTAACATCATCATCAGCTTCTTTAGCAATAATTATTCCACCATCAATACCTATGATTGTTTATGCAGTAATGTCTCAAAGTTCTGTTGTACAATTGTTTGTAGCTGGAATTATTCCAGGTGTAATTGGAGGTTTCTTTTTAATGTTAGCAGCATATATTACTGCAAGACGTAAAAACTTTCCTGTTGAGGAAACATTTAATATTCCAAATGTTAAAAAAACTGCAAAGGATGCAGCATTAGCATTTTTACTACCTGTAATAATTTTGGGTGGAATTTTTGGTGGTGTTGTAACAGCTACTGAAGGTGCCGGTCTAGCAGTTGTTGCCTCACTAGTTATTGGATTTATTTATAGAGAAATTGATTTCAAAAGATTATACGAATCAGCTACAGAAGGAGCAATTCAAACAGCATCAGTGATGTTATTAGTTGCGGCTTCAGTTTTATTAGGTGAATTTTTAACAATTGAACAAATTCCACAAAAAGTTGCAGCATCAATTATTGATTTTACAAATAATAAATATGCAGTTTTAGCTATACTAAATGTATTTTTATTAATTATTGGTTTCTTTTTACACTCAGTGGCAGCAATAATACTTACTGTTCCAATAGTAATGCCTTTGGTAAATGCAGTTGGAATAGATCCAGTTCATTTTGGAATAATAGTTACTTTGAATTTAGCTATTGGACAACAAACACCTCCTGTAGCAAGTGTATTGGTCACCGCATGTTCAGTTGCTAAAGCTGATATTTGGGATGTAACAAGAGAAAATCTCTCATTTATTTGTGTATTATTGATATTGTTAATGTTGGTAACTTATGTTCCAGCCATACCAATGACATTAGTTGAATACTTTTATAGGAGTTAAATGAGTAAACAAATTAAATTAAATCAAAAAAATATTTATTTAGCTGAAGTTGTTTTAAATAGACCAGATAAATTAAACGCAATGACTAAGCCGATGTGGATTCAGCTTGGAAAAGTATTTAAAAAACTATCAAAAAATAAAAAATTAAGATGTATTATTATTAGAGGCGAGGGTGGAAAATCATTTTCTCCTGGAAATGACATTGGAGAGTTTAAGGAAGAAAGATCTTCATCAAAGCTTGCAAAAGACTATGGAAAATATTTACATGGAACTCTAGGTGAAATATTTAATTGCCCAATACCAACAGTGGCTTTAATTGAAGGAATTTGTGTAGGTGGTGGATTAGAAATAGCAGGTTGTTGCGATATTAGAATTTGCGGTAAAAGTTCAAGATTTGGTGTACCAATCAAAAGATTAGGACTAACAATGGCCGCAAAAGAATTAGAAGTACTTTTAAAGGTAACAAATTATTCAACAGCAATGGAAATTTTATTTGAAGGAAGAGTTTTTAATGCTGAGGAAGCTTTTGAAAAAAAGCTCGTTAATAGAGTTGTTAATGATAAAGATGTAGAAAAAGAAGCTTATAAATCTGCAGAATTAATATGTGAAGGTGCTCCAAAAGTAGCAAGATGGCATAAGCAATTTGCTAGAAATATTCTTAAAAATGGCAAAGTAACTGAGAAAATAAATAATCTTGGTTATAAATGTTATGATACTGAAGATTTTAAAATTGGATACAAATCATTTTTAAATAAAACAAAACCAAAATTCAAAAATAAATAATAAATGCCAGCTTCATTAAAAGGCATTCGTGTTTTAGAAATGTCTCAAATTATGGCAGGACCAACTTGTGGACTTTTGTTAGCAGACTTAGGTGCAGAGGTAATCAAAATAGAAAAAACTCCTGGAGGTGATGATACAAGAAGATTTCTACCTCCTGATATAAATGGTGAAGCTGCTGCATTTATGATGATGAATAGAAATAAGAAGGGAATAGCATTAAACTTAAAAGACAAAGATGGAATAGAAATTTTTAAGAAAATGGTTAAAAATTCTGATGTAGTTTTAGAAAATTTTAGAAAAGGTACATTAGAAAAATTAGGTATTGGTTATGATGTAATTTCTAAAATAAATCCTAAAATTATTCTCTGTGAAATTTCTGGATATGGTAGAACAGGTCCTTATGCAGATAAAGGTGGGTTTGATTTAGTAGCTCAAGGTATGAGTGGTTTAATGAGTATTACTGGAGAAAGCAAAGATAAACCACCAATGAAAGTTGGTGCTCCTATTACAGATATTACTGCTGGCTTATTGGCTACAAGCGGTATTCTTGCAGCATTGGTTCATAGAAATAAAACAGGCGAAGGTCAAAAAGTTGATACCTCTTTATTTGAGGCTGGAATTGTACACACTTATTGGCAATCAGCTATTGCTGGAGCAACAGGAGAATCTCCTGGTCCATTAGGTTCAGCACATCCATTAACTGCCCCTTATCAAGCATTTAAAACTAAGGATAAGTGGATCACTGTAGGTGCTTCTAATCAAAATACTTGGTTAATGTTATTAAAAGCGATTGATCGAATGGATTTACAAGAAAATGAAATGTTTTCATCAAACTTCAATAGAAAAGAAAATATTACACAACTTGTAGAGATACTTAATAGTGAATTGATAAAAAAAACATCAAAAGAATGGTTAAAAATTTTCGATGAAAACGGTCTACCTTGCGGTCCAATAAATTCGATTAACGAAATGTTCGTGGACCCTCAAACAATTGAAAGAGAAATGATAATTGATGTAGATAATAAAAAAGCAGGAAAAAGCAAAGCTATTGGAATGCCTATTAAATTTTCGAAAAGTAAAACTGAAAAATCTAAAGGTGCACCTAACTTAGGTGAACACACAAAAGAAATCATGAAAATTTTTGATTACAATGACAAACAAATAGATGATTTTTATAATAGAAAAATAATAATTTAATTTACTGTTTCGAAAATTTGAAATAGTAATTCAGATACGTGTTTCCCTTTTTTTTTAGATAAATCAGAAATCTGATGCCTACAACTTGTACCATTAGCTACAATAAAATCTTTTTCATCACTATTATTAATCGCTGGTATCAATGATAAATTTGCCATTTTTTTGGATACTTCATAATTTTTACTATCATAACCAAACGAACCAGCCATACCACAACAACTTGAATCTATCATTTCATTTTTGATATCTAACTCAGATAAAAGAATTTTAAGTCCCTTCATTCTATCTTGCGACTTTTGATGACAATGACCATGAATTAATACTTTCTGATCAAATTTATTCATTTTGATTTTATTATCATTCTTGATTTCTTCTAATACAAATTCTTCTAATAAATAAAATTTATTTTTTATTTTATCTTTATTTTTAACATTTTTTAATTTTTGATACTCATCACTAAATGTTAACAAACAAGAAGGTTCAATTCCAACTACTGGTAAATTAAAATAATTATTATCGATAATATAATTATTAAAACGATTTAGTTCCTCTGATGCTTTATCTAATTGACCGTATGATATGTAGGTTCTACCACAGCATAGTGCTCTATTTAATTTGTCTTTTCCAAAACTTGGTATAATCACTTGGTAACCAAACTTATTTAGTACTTTAATTGAATAAATTAAATTTTGATTTTCAAAATTAATATTAAACGTATCTGCAAATAAAATTACTTTTTTTTCTGAATATGATTGATCATTGTAAATTTCTCTTAAAATACTTTGATTTTGCACTTCTGGCATTTGTCTTTCTACTGCAAAACCAAATTTTTCAACTATATTTGAGATTAAAGGTAAATTTTTAATTTTATTAAATATTGGAGCAACAATTTTTAATAGCCAAATAAGTCTTGGCATATCGGATATAACTCTATCTTTAATCCGCATACGAAATTTTTTATAATAATGAGACAGAAACTCACTTTTCATTTTTGCCATATCAACTGACATTGGGCATTCTCTTTGACAAGCCTTACAACTTACACAAAGTTCCATAGTTTCATACATTTCCTTTGATGCAAATGAACCTTCTGGTAATTGGTTTGATAATGCTAGTCTTAAAGTATTGGCTCTACCTCTAACTAAATCTTTCTCTTCTTTTGTGACTCTATAAGAAGGACACATTACTCCTGAGTCTAATTTTCTACAGGCACCGTTATTATTACACATTTCAACAGCATCACTAAATTGACCCCAACTAGACCAATCATAATGAGTGTTTATATTTTGAGCTTGATATCCTGATTTATATCTCATTAAAGATCTATCATTTGATTTAAGTGGTCTTACAATTTTTCCTGGATTTAATAAGTTTTTACTAT
>Ga0114933_10006625_pt1 | contig 10237 bp, 10 predicted proteins | sample 4SBtaG_FD_89691 | JGI IMG/M metagenome (GOLD analysis project Ga0114933, IMG submission 89691) | Deep subsurface microbial communities from Kolumbo volcano to uncover new lineages of life (NeLLi) - 4SBTROV12_W25 metaG | ecosystem: Environmental > Aquatic > Marine > Volcanic | place: Kolumbo... | reverse complement strand
CTGCAGTGGCGCTGGATCGTGGAACCGCCGGTGCTGACCGGAAGACCGGCGAGCAGCCCGGCGAGACGACCGAGGTTGCCTGCGCCGTGGGCTCCGTTGCCGAGGTACACGTCCTCGACGGCTTCGGGCTCCACGCCGGATTTGTCGACCGCATGGCTGATCGCGTGGGCGGCCATCGACATGGCAGGGGTCTGGTTGAATCCGCCGCGCGCGGCCTTGGCCAGGCCTGTGCGGGCGTAGGAGACGAATACTGCTTCACGCATCGGTGTTGCTCCGAGTGTTCGGGGTCGGTGGCCAGCCACCCACGCTACTGGTTTCGGAGATCGGCGGCTCGCCGAGCGCGTACGGTGGCCCCCATGTCGACTGAGCCGTACTACGACCCGGAGGTTCGAGCCGCCATCGAGGCCGCCCCCACCCTCGGGACCGTGACCGGGGGGAACCTGTCCAAGATCCGCGCCAACCGGATGTTGCTCAACGAGCAGGTCCCGTTGTCGGACGAGGTGGAGCGAACCGATGTCGTCGTTCCGGGCCCGGATGGCGATCCCGAGATTCGGCTGCGAGTGCATCGGCGAAAGGGTCTCGAGGGCCCACGGCCGTGCCTGTTCTGGATCCACGGGGGCGGGTACGTTCTGGGCGCTCCCGAGCAGGACGACCTGCGTTTCGATCGGTGGTGCCAGCGGTTCGACCTGGTCGGGGTGGCGGTGCAGTACCGCCTCGCGCCCGAGAACCCCTACCCGGCTGGTGTGGAGGATTGCTACGCCGGGCTGTCGTGGGTGAAGTCACATGGGGGTGAGATCGGCGTCGACGCGGGTCGGGTGGGCATCGGCGGCCCGAGCGGCGGCGGGGGGTTGGCAGCGGCGCTCGGCCTGATGGTTCGTGATCGCGGGGAGTTCGAGATCGACTATCAGATGCTGATCTACCCGATGATCGACGACACCCGCACGAGCGTCACCGCCAATTGGGACGTTCCGGTGTGGGACACGGGCTCCAACGAATTCGGTTGGACGAGCTACCTGGGCGAGCTCGCGGGCGGGGAGATTCCCACGCACGCGGCGCCCTCACGGGAGAGAGACCTGTCGGGTCTGCCGTCGACGTACATCATGACGGGGAGCCTCGACGCCTTCTGCGACGAAGACATCGACTACGCCAAGCGGCTCAATCAGTGTGGGGTGCCGGTGGAGTTCCACCTCTACCCGGGGGCGCCCCACGGTTTCGACGGCTTCGCCCCCGGTACCGCCGTCGCCCGCCAAGCCCGCGCCGACATCAACGCCTGGCTGGCCCGCCAGCTCACCCACCCTGAGTGAGCCGGGGTCAGACACGGGTCTGACCCCTAGCGACCGCTGGCGGTGGCGGCTGCGACGCTCAGCGCGGCGGGCGTGCGGGAAATCCCTGGTCACGCAGTTTCCGAACCATTGGGTGGTCTGACACGTGTCTGACCCCTAGTGCGCGCTGTCGGTGAAGTGGAGGTGACGGCGGAAGAGGGCATGGACGCGTTCCCAGTGGAGTTCGGAGGCGTCGTGGTTGTAGCGGTCGCTTCCGGGGGGTGCGTAGCCGTGTACCGCGTCTGTCAGCCAGTCGAGTGTGTAGGTCACCTCGGCCGCCCGAAGCGCGTCCTCGAACACCGGCACCTGCTCGGGCGGTGCGGTCGAGTCGTTGTCGCACCAGCCGAGGTAGACCTCCGCACGCACGGTGTCGAGCCCCAGGTGCGGTGAGTCGTCGGAGTCGCGCACCATCCACGCACCGTGTATCGAGGCCACCGCAGCGACGCGCTCTGGCATGGCCCGAGCGAGCGACACGACCAGCCCGCCGCTCATGCAGAACCCGACCGCGCCGACGTCGCCGTCGCCCGCCGCCGGATCGGTCGCGGCTGTAGCGAGCAGGGCTTCGGCGTCGCTCAAGATGTTGGTTGGCGTCACGGTGTCCATCAGCTCGCGCCGGGCATGCATGTCCTCATCGCTCTGGCCGAACTCCCGGTATGGCCCGCCTCGATAGAACAAGTACGGGAGCATGACGTAGTAGCCCGCTGAAGCGAGCCGCCCGGCCATCTCGCGCAGTGCAGGTCGAATCGACGGCGCGTCCATGAGATACAGGACCACGGGGTGCGGTCCGTCGTGGCTCGGGTGGTACACCCAGTTGGGCATCACGCCCTCGGGCGTCGGCACGTCCAGCTGGCGTTCGATCATGGCGGTCCCTCCCGCCACGGATGCTACGACCTCGCTCGCGGGCCGGCAGTGGGTCAGCCGGCGACGGCTGCTGCCCGATCCATCATCCGCTCGACGCGATCCACGACACGGCCGATCTCGCCCACTCCGCACAGTGCGAGGCTGGCGTCGAGCTGGCCGTCCGGTGCAGCGGCGGGCTCACCGTGGTCGGGGTCGATGGCGTTGGCCACGATGTCGGCGATATACACCCCGTGCGCAAGCCGGGTGCCTCCATCGGGCGTGTGGTGGAGCTCAACGGCCTGGCCGATGTGGGGCGGAATGCCCCAGTGGTCGCACACCATTCGGCCCACAGTGCCGTGGTGAACCTCGAACAGGTCGCGTTCGAGGTCGATCAGATCGGTGTCGGTCGCCGCGGTCAGCAGGCCAGTCGTGGACAGCCAGCCGGGCCCGAGCGCGCTCAGGACGAGCTTGCCCATGTCGTGAAGAACCGCGACGGTCGCGAGTTCGCTGCGGTCTTCGTTGGAGAAGTTGCCGCCGAGCGCAAGGCACGCCTCGACGGTGATCCGCTGGTGGCGTCTGACAGATTCCGCGTCGACGCCGTACGCCGCAGCCGAGGTCGGCAGGCTCACCCGCGATGAGGTCGCAACGGCGATTGCAGTCACCCGGTTCATCCCGATCAACGCCACGGCGCTCTGCGCCGTCGTCACCGGCGAGCGCGGTGAGAACATCGCTGAGTTGGCTTCCTGCAACACGCTGCCGAGAAGCACACCGTCGCGCATGATCACCTCGCCGGCGTCGGTGGCCGACGCGGCCGGATCGCCTGCGAGCCTGAGCAGCTCGAGAACCGCCATGTTCATCGGCGGAAGCCGATCGACGATCTCCTGGATGCGCTGGCGCGCGCTGTTGGTCATCCCGTCCCCTCCTTGGGCTGGGGCCTGTGCCAGAAGAACCCCGACCGCCTATCGGCGTGGTTCGCCTCCAGCTGTAGCGGCGATCGCAACGAGGGCTGGATCCTTCAAGGTTGAATTGACCCCAGAGCTATGCTGGATACGGCAGCGCCGGCGGGAGGACCCACATGCGACGAGCTCTGACCGACCACGGCGAAGATGCCGACCGCGCCGATGAGTGGGAGGCGCTGCGGCAGCGCCACCTCCAGGCCGAACCGCCCCAGTCAACGGCGGGAGGGGTCCATCACCTCGCGCTGTTGTCGTCCGACGTCGAGCGGACCATCGCCTTCTATCAGGACGTGCTCGGCTTCCCGTTGACCGAGCTGTTCGAGAACCGGGACTACCGGGGATCGACGCACTTCTTCTTCGACATCGGCGCGGGCAACTCGCTGGCTTTCTTCGACTTTCCCGGCCTCGATCTCGGGCCGTACAGCGAAGTCCTCGGGAGCATGCACCACCTGGCCATCTCGGTGACCGAGGATCGCCAGGCGGAACTGCGCTCCCGACTCGACGACGCTGGCGTCCCGATCGACTTCGAGCACGGAAAGTCGATCTATTTCCGCGGTCCAGATGGCGAGCGGCTCGAGCTGCTCGCCGCACCGTTGAGCACGGGCGCCGCCGGGGCCTGATCAGCGGTACGGCGACCCCCCTCCGGGTGCCAGACTGCGGCAACGGACCAGAGGAGGAGCCCCATGACTCGTTTCGAGAATCGTGTTGTCGTCGTGACTGGTGCAGCCGGTGGGATCGGCCTTGCGGCGTGTGAACGCTTTGCCTCCGAAGGGGCGCGTGTCGTCGCCGTGGATCTGGATTCCACCGACCTACACGCAGCGGTCAGTGTGATCGACGCAGCAGGTGGCGAGGGTCTCGCCGTTGGAGCCGATGTCACGGACGAGGACGCTGTCGCCGGCTACATCGCCGCGGCCGAGGACCGGTTCGGGCGGGTGGATGTGCTGTTCAACAACGCGGGCATCGAAGGGCACGTCGCAAGCTCGATCGAAACGAGCGCAGCGGATTTCGACGCGGTGATGGCCGTGAACGTCAACGGTGTCTTCTACGGGCTGAAACACGCTGTGCCTGCGATGCTTCGCTCTGGCGGGGGATCGATCATCAACACGGCCTCGGTGGCCGGCCTCGCGGGCACGCCGGGGATCGTGGCCTACGGAGCCAGCAAGCACGCAGTGGTCGGTCTCACGAAGACCTTCGCCCGCGAGTACGCCGGCCAGTCCATCCGCACCAATGCGGTTTGCCCATCTCCGATCGACACCCGAATGATGGATTCGCTGGGCGAGATGTACGGCGGCGCCGACGCTGCGGACGAGTTCCGCAAAGACACCGAGGCACGGAACCCGATGGGGCGGTACGGCGAAGCGTCGGAGGTCGCCACTGTGGTGGCCTTCCTGGCCTCGGACGACGCCAGCTACATCAACGGCGTGATCATGCCCGTCGACGGTGGGGCGCGCGCTCAGTGAATCACTTCGAGCGGCGTCGTTCCTCCGTCGCAACGCGTTGGGCCGTGAACGAGGGCGTCGTGCTCGTTCGAGCAGGCAGCGTCGTCCCGGTCCCGGGGAGCGACACGCTCCACCCGTTCCATCCCCACCCCGACTTCGCCTACCTCACCGGTATCGGCCACCCCGACACGGTGCTCGCGTACGACGCAGGCGCGGACGACTGGGAGCTCTTCTCGCCACGGTCGACCCCCGACGAGCTGGTCTGGGAGCAGCCGGCGCCCGAGCACGGCCGTCCCCTCGACGAGCTCGAGGGATGGCTCACCACTCGGGGCGCGCCGATCCGTGAAGCGACCGAGCCATCGTTGGCCCGGGCCATCGCCGCCGTGCGACTGCTGAAAGACGACGCCGAGCTCGATCTCCTCCGAACCGCGGCGCGCTGCAGCGAGTCCGGGTTCGGTTGGGTCTACGACAACACCGTGGCGGGCATGACCGAACGACAGGTTCAGGTGGGGATGGAGGCCGAGTTCTTCCTGGCCGGCGCTCCTCGCGTCGCCTACGACAGCATCGTCGCCAGCGGCCACAACGGCTCGTTCCTCCACTACGCCTACGGACTCGACGACGTTCACCTTCCCGCCACTCGCACCATCGAGGCGGGAGACCTGCTCCTCATCGATGCCGGGGCCCAGTACGGCGGCTACGCGAGCGACGTCACCCGCACGATGGTCGTCGGGGGCGAACCAACGGACGTGCAGTCGTTTCTGTGGGACCTCGTCCTTCGCGCGCAAGAGCTCGCGATCGACAGGTGCCGGCCAGGGGTCGAGTGGCGCGAGGTGCACCTCGACGCGGCCCGCACGATCGGCGCCGGTCTCGTGGAGCTGGGCCTGTTGGAGGGCGAGATCGACGAGCTCGTGTCGTCGGGCGCCGTTGCCCTGTTCTTCCCCCATGGCCTGGGTCACCTCATCGGCCTGACCGTCCACGATGTCGCCGGCTATCACGACGACCGCGAACCGAGCTCCCATCCCCAGCTCCGCTACCTCCGGACCGATCGGCCGCTCGAGGCGGGCATGATCACGAGCGTGGAGCCGGGCGTGTATTTCATCGAGGCCTTGCTCGGCGATCCCGAGCAGCGGGCTCGCCACGCCGACAGCGTGCGGTGGGAAGCGGTCGATCGCCTTCGTGGATTCGGGGGCATCCGGATCGAAGACGACGTTCACGTGACCGCCGGTGAGCCCGAGGTCTTGTCCGAAGTGATCCCCAAACCGAAGCGGATCGGCTGAGCGTCCGGGTCACTTCCAGGCGAACACCGGTTGCTCGAACTCGTCGACGCGGATCGGATCGCCGTCGTAGGCGACCGCTCTGAACTGGTAGAGAACGGCACCGGTTGGGGCGTGGATGAGGTCGCCTCCGATGGGGAGCTGGATCACCGGCCGGTCGCTCTCGGGGATGTCGATGAAGCGCGGCGAATCGGCACGGGCGAGCTCGCGGATGGCGATGCGGTGGAGTGACGCGACCTCGTCGGGGTTCGCGATCGGCTCGGCGTCGCGCCCAGCCCAGAACACGAACGGCGAGATGACGTAACCCGATCTGGTCGGGTAGTCGTCGAGGCGGCCGAGGAGTTGGTGTTCGGCGAGCTCGAGGCCCACCTCTTCGCTCGTCTCCCGAACTGCAGCCTCAAGAGTTTTTTCGCCTGTGACGATGCGCCCACCGGGAAGCGCCCACTGGCCGGGGTGGTCGTTGAGCCTCGAACCTCGGCGGGTCAGCAGCACGGCAGCCCCGCCCGCCGTGCCGTCGACGGCGCCGGTGATCCGATCGTCCTCCTCGATACCGGGGACATAGCTCAGCATGTCGAGACGGTCCTGGGCGGTGAACTGCGCGCCGTGGGGGTCGACCCCATGGGTCGCGGCGTCGCTGTCCAGAACGATGATGGCCACCGCTGCCCGGCGGAGGTCGGCACCGCCGTGCTCGCGAACGTCGTGCCGCTCGAGGTGGGTGGCCAAGCGGGTCCGGAGGTCGTCGTCGTACGCGACATCGTGCTCGGATCCGGCTGCTTCGTCGCTCGACATGCCAGCGAGTCTCTACAAAGCACCGGCGTCGGGCAACCGCGAGCTGGTTCACTGGACGTCATGAGCCTGATGGACACCGTGCGCACCGACATGACCGCTGCGATGAAGGCCAAGGATCGGGTCGTGCTCACGACCCTGCGTTCGATCATCGCCGCCGTTCAAGAAGCCGAGGTTGCAGGGTCGGAGGCCACCACCCTCGGCGACGCCGAGGTGGAAAAGGTCATCGCGGCCCAAGCCAAGCGCCGCGTCGAAGCCGCCGAGGCCTTCGATGCGGGCGGTCGGCCCGAGCAGGCTGCCGCTGAGCGAGCCGAGCTCGCCATTCTCGAGAAGTATCTGCCCGAACAGCTGTCTCCCGCTGATCTCGAGGCGCTCGTCCAACGGGTGCTGACCGAGGGTGGGTTCGAAGGAATGCAGTCGATGGGTGCCGCGATGAAGGCTGTCAATGCCGAGGTCGCCGGCCGCGCCGACGGACGAACCGTCGCGGATCTCGTCAAGTCTCGGCTCGGGTGAGGCCTGAGCCGAGACGATCTGCGTAGATTTGGCGCATGCCGCAGATCGTTCTCGTCGGGTTCTTGCAGGCCCAGAACTGCACGACCATCCCGGCCGCCTGGCGGCACCCCGATGCGCGTCACGACGTGACGAGCGTCGACTACTACCGCCACATCGCCCGGGTTCTCGAGGCGGGCAAGTTCGACCTCGGTTTCTTCGACGATCGCCTTGCGATGCCCGACATGTATGGCGGCGACCATCGGCACACCGTCGAGAACGGGATCCGGTGCGTCAAGCTCGACCCGGTCACGACCCTCACCGTGATGGGCATGGAGACCACTCACCTCGGACTCGGTGCCACCTACTCGACGACCTACTACCAGCCGTTCCACGTGGCGAGGGTGTTCGCAACCCTCGACCACGTCACCGGCGGTCGCGCTGCGTGGAACGTGGTGACCTCGGTGAACGACAACGAGGCCCGGAACATGGGTCTCGATCAGGCGCCTGCCCACGACGTCCGATACGACCGGGCAGACGAGTTCATGGAGGTCGTGCACGGCCACTGGGACGCGTGGGAAGCCGACGCCATCGTCGCCGATCGATCCTCGGGCCTCTACGCCCACGGCGCCAAGGTGCACCGCCTCGATCATGCCGGTGACCACTACAGCTCGCGTGGGCCCTTCACGGTGCCGCGGACCCCACAGGGCCATCCGGTTGTGATCCAAGCGGGCCAGAGCGGTCGCGGGGTGCGCTTTGCGGCGCAGTGGGGCGAGCTGTTGTTCGTCGCCCAGACCCGCCTCGACGCGGCGGTCGAGTCCGCGGCCCAGACACGGGCGGCCATCGAGGCCGCAGGCCGCGACCCGTCCCAGGTCAAGCTCGCCAACCTGACCTTCCCCGTCGTGGGGCGGACACTGGCCGAGGCCGAGGACAAGCGCGCGGCATACGACGAGCTCCCCAACCTGATGGACGACCTCTCGCTGCTGTCAGAGGGCCTCAACTACGACTTCAGCACGCGCGACATCGACGAACCCTTCAGCGATGACGATCTCGAAGAGATGACCGGCATTCAGGGAATCCGGGATCAGGTCGTCGCGGCGACCGGTGGCAACCCCTCTACTCGCGACTTCGTCGAACGGTCGGGACGAGGGCGGCTTGCTCATCCGACGGTCGGCGGCCCCAAAGAGTTGGCCGACCATTTCGAGGAGTGGGTCGAGGCGGGCGCCTGCGATGGTTTCGTGATCGCCGGGACCCACATGCCCGGCGCGTTCGAGGACTTCGTGGAGCTGGTGGTACCCGAGCTGCAGCGGCGCGGCCTGTTCCGAACCGAGTACGAGTCATCGACGCTGCGCGGGCACCTCGGCCTCGAAACCCCCGAGCGCGGCTCCTGGCAGCGCTGACTCAGGCGGCGCTGCGTCCGGCGCGCTCGGCGTCGACCAGGGCGCTGCCAGTGCCGACGAACAGAGGGCCGAGATCCTTCACGGCCGCCAGTGCTCGATCGAGCGTGGGGATCCGGAACGGCTGACCCGCGAGCCACGGCCGTAGGCCGAACATGAGGAGCCGTCCGGAGTGGGAGCCGTCGGCGTACAGCTGGTCGGCGGCGTGTCGGATCATCGAGCCCCAGCTCGCCAGCGAGGCTCGGCGACGCCAGAGAGCGAATTCGTCGTCGACCTCCAGAAAGAGAGGGAGCGAGCTGAGGCGGCCCTCGGCAACCGTCATCTCGTACGGCTGCTCGTCGTTGGGCCAATCGCAGAGATAGTCGACCCCGGCTGCGGCGAGCATCTGCGGCGTACGGAACGACTCGACTCCCTCGGAGGAGAACCAGCCCCGCGGGCGTCGGCCGATGGCTGACTCGATGGCGTCGAGCGACCGGGCGATCACCTCGGCCTCCGCGCCCTCGTCGATCTTCGACGTGACGAGTTGCGATCCGGCGATGCCGTGGCCGATCACCTCACAGTCGCGGGCGGCGAGATGGCTCATGAGCCAGGGGTAGTGCTCGGCTGTGACCGCATCCACCGCGACGGTCGCCGGAATGGCATGGCGGTCGAGCAGGTCGAGGATGCGGAAGATTCCGACCCGATGGCCGTACTCCCGATGGGTGAGCTGCACGTAGTCGGGCTCCGGGAGCTTCATGAGCCCCCCGCTCGGCTGCCGGAGCGAATAGGCGTCGGGGGGAGGCTCCCACTCGTAGTGCTCGAGAATCACCAACGCACCCACCGCCAGAGGTGCGCCGTTCGGCCAGCGAAGCGGCTCTCTGTCGGGGAGCGGCGACCAGTCGTAGTGGGGATGATCCATCCCGAGCCGGCGCTCCGCGGGGCCGTAGCTCACACCACGATGCTCAGCCATTGCCCACCTCCAACTCGAGCCGCTCAGCGTGCGCGACGAAGTCGTCGTAGTGGTGATCGATGAAGTGATCGGCGATCTCCGCGGCGGTGGTTTGCCACACATCGTCGTGGCTCAGCACGTGGTCGAGCATCCGTCGCAGCGAATCGACCCGATGCGGCATGCCCATGAGATACGGGTGGATCGCGAGGCACATGACCCGCCCGCCTGTCTCGGCCTCGCGATGCAGGACATCGAACTGGTCGCACACCATCTGGACGAACTCGTCGCTGTCGTAGTGCTGAAGGAACACCGGAACGTCGTTGAGCTCGATCGAGTACGGAACACTGACCAGCCGGCCATCGTCGACCCGCAACGGAACCGGCTGGTCGTCGTGAAACCAGTCGGCGTGGTAGGTCAGCCCAGCCTCGGCCATGAGATCGGGTGACGCGATGGAGTTGGAGACCGCCGGCCCCAGCATTCCCCTCAGTTGCTGTCCCGTGTGTGCCTGCAAGGTCTCGATGCACTCGCGGTAGAACGCCCGCTCCTCGGCCGGCGTGAGCGAGGAGATGTACCTGGTGTTGTAGATCCCGTGGCTCATGATCTCCCAGCCACGCTCGACCATCGCCGCAGCAACCTCGGGGTAGTGGTCGAACACGGCGAGGTTGGTCGACGCGGTGCACCGCACGTCGTACTCGTCGAGTGCCTCGAGCATCCGCCAGACCCCGCCCCGGTTGCCGTAGTCGCGCTGGCTGTATCCCTGAACGTCGGGGTGAGGTGAACGAGGCCAGGGGTTCCGTCGCGGATCG
>Ga0114933_10006618_pt1 | contig 10243 bp, 5 predicted proteins | sample 4SBtaG_FD_89691 | JGI IMG/M metagenome (GOLD analysis project Ga0114933, IMG submission 89691) | Deep subsurface microbial communities from Kolumbo volcano to uncover new lineages of life (NeLLi) - 4SBTROV12_W25 metaG | ecosystem: Environmental > Aquatic > Marine > Volcanic | place: Kolumbo... | reverse complement strand
TCGAGAGGTCAACGCCGGTCACCTCTGGCGACACGTGCAGCCGACGGAAGAGGGGGACGCAGCGCGCGGGCCAAAGCGCGTCGAGGTCGGGCGGCGCGTCCGACTCGGAGGCTGCGACCACGGCTTCGACCGCCATCGCCGCGAGCCGGTCCGACTTCTCCGTGACGCTGAGGCTTCGCCCGACGGGCGTGCCGATCACGCAGCGCCGGGTGATGTCCCACTGCTCCCCCACCCACCGGCGCGAGAGCTCGACGGTCTGGTCCTCCTGTCGCATCGAGGCGAAGAGCCAAAGGGTGATGACGCCGAGGATCGTGACCCCCGTGGCGAGCAGGTGCCGACTCTTCATGCAGCGTCGCGGAAGGCCCTGGCGAGGGCTCGGGCGGAATGGAAGCGCCGCTCGCGTTGCCGGCTCATCGCGGCCATCACCACCGAGGACACGTCATGAGAGACGCCCTCGGCCGCTTCGTGCAGCGCCGTCGCGTTGCCCATCACGATGTCCATCATCAGTTTGCCGGGCACGGCCCCCGTGAAGGGCAGCGCCCCCGCGAGGCACTGATAGATCAGGACCCCGAAGGCGTACGTGTCGATCCGCTCGTCGAGCTCGCCCTTACCGGTCAGCAGCTCGGGGGCCATGTACGCGGGGGTGCCGATCAGTTCGCCGGTGCGGGTGAGTCGCTCCAGCCCGAGGACCTTCGAAAGCCCGAAATCGAGGAGCTTCACGGAGCGCGTGTCTCCGACGAGCATCACGTTGGCCGGTTTGAGATCACCGTGGATCACGCCGTGCTCGTGGGCCGCCTCGAGGCCGGCCGCGATTCCCTCGATGACCGGAAGCAGGGCCTGCGTGTCCAGCGGTCCCTCGCGCGTCAGGAGGGCTTGAAGGGTCTCGCCGCCGAGCAGCTCCATCACCGAGAAGAGCAGCTCGTCCTCGCCGGTGCCGACGCCGAGCACGTTGACCACGCACTCGTGGTTCAGTGCCATCAGGACAGAGGACTCGCGGCGAAACCTCCGGCGCACGTCTCGATCGGCGGTCAGCTCGGGGTGCAGGACCTTCACCGCCACGGCGTGCCCAAGCTCGGTGTCGATCGCCCGGTACACCGCGCCCATGCCCCCGGACGCCATCATCGGGCCGAGCTGGTACCGGCCCCCCATCACCGTTCCTGGCGGCGGGAGGCTCGCCCTGGGTTTTGAGGGTGGCGACATTCGCGCCGCATCGTTTCTCGCCGGCGGATGTAGGTCAAGGCACGGCTCGACCGAGCGCTGGGCGCGAGCGCCGCGAGGAGCCTAGGCCGACGGGACCAGGCTCATCGCGCGCTCGGCCAGCGCGGTGATGGTGAGGCTCGGGTTCACACCAGGGTTTGCGCTCACGGCGCTGCCGTCGACCACGTAGAGGCCCGGATACCCGAAGAGCCCGTGATCGGTGCCGATGACGCCGTCTCGTGTGCTGCGCCCCATGTGACAGCCGCCGAGGATGTGAGCGGTGGTGCTCGTGCCGAGGAGCGTCTCGGTCAGGCCGTTGAACGGCGTGCCGCCCGCGACTTCGGCGAAGATCCGTGCGGCCTCGTTGGCCTGCGGCAGATAGCTCGGGGGTGCGCTCCCTGCCTCGACCCGCGAGACGAGGCCGCGCCCGACCGGCGGGAGGAGCCGAGTGCCCCATCGCATGCTCAGGTGGCTGTCCTCGTCTTGCATGACGGTCAGCGGGCTGACCGCCCGGTGCCAATCGGTCCGGCGCGCCGAGTCGGTGCTGGCGATCGGATGTCGAGCCATCTCCGCAAGCGTGCGGAGCGCCCGTCCCGTGCGGTTCGCGCCATCGACGAGCGGTCCGACCTGCAGCTTCAGGAACTCATACGCCGGCGAGAACCGGTTCTGTGTGATGTGGGTTCGCTCGTCGGCCCAGAAGTGCGAGGAGATGGCGGGTCCCCGTGTGAGGTCCTCCTCCGGCGCGTCGCTCACCACCCCGACGATGGCTTCACTGTTGGTCCGAACCACGCGACCGAGCTGATCGGAGACGCGGGGCAGCGTCCGGTGCTCGTCTCGACACCGATAGAGCAGCTCGAGCGTGCCGAGCACCCCGGCGGCCAGAACGACGCGCTGCGCCCGCAGCGTCACCCGCTCGTCCGCGTGCTGCGGATGCTCGGTCGTGACTTCGTAGCCGCCTTCGTCGAGCGGCCGGATAGAGGTCGCCTTTCGGTCGGTGAGGACCTGAACGCCGAGCGCCTCGGCCTCTTTCAAGTAGTTCAGGTCGAGGGTGTTCTTGGCTCCGTAGCGACATCCGCTCAGGCATTCGCCGCAGAGCGTGCAGTCCTCGAAGCGGATGCCCAGAGGCGTCGGCCCGAACGTCTCGAGTCGCCCCATGCGCTCGGCCGTCGCGCGCAAGTGAGCGTCCATCGGCCCGAAGTGTGGGCAGGTCTCCACGCCGAGCTTCTGCGCCGCGGTTTCATAGTGCGGGGCGAGCTCGCTCTGCCAGTCCACGTCGAGCTCGGACCACGCGGGGTCCACATAGAAAGGAGCGCCGGGGCGGAGCAAGACGGCCCCGTAGACGATGCTGCCGCCTCCCACGCCGACGCCGCGCACGATCGTCACGTGCCGGAAGAGCTCTTGCGAGAAGTAGCCCGAGAGCCCGAGCCAGGGTGCCCAGACGAAGGCGCGAGGGTCTCGCGTCGCGCGCTCCATGTCCGATGGGCCGATTCGCCGGCCCATCTCCAGCACCGCCACCCGGTGCCCCTTCTCGGCGAGGCGCAGCGCCGAAACGCTCCCGCCGAACCCCGATCCGATGACGAGCGCGTCCCAGGTCGTTCCCATGACCAGGGGAGCGTACACCCGAGGGGCTCGTGGAGAGACCGAGGAGGGAAACGCGGTTGACGTGCGGGCCGCGCGCCGTGCCTGATCGTCGACCATGACCCTCATCGAAGGCATCGCGGGGTGGGTTCATCGCCTGACCCTCAAAGAGATCCCGCCGTCGACGCAGGAGCGGATCCGTCTTCAGATCGCCACGGCGATCTCGGCGGCCGCGTGGACCCCATGGCACGAGCCCTCTCAGCGCGTGCACGACGCGTTCGAGGGCTCGGTCGGCTCCGCCATGGTCTTCGCCACGGGCGCTCGCATGGCGCCTGCGGACGCCGCCTTCGTCAACGCGGCGTTCGCCATGGCTTTCGACTGTGACGACTACATGCTCACCGGTCACACCGGGCACAGCGCCGTCCAAGTGCCGCTCGCGTTTGGTGAGCGGCTCGACGACGTCGTCGTAGCCGCGGCGGCGGCGAACGAGGTGGTCGGCCGCGTCTCGACCGCGTGCCTGCTCGGGCCGCTGAATGGTCAGATGAGCTCCTACATCCACAACCTCGGGGCGGCCATCGCGCTCTCCAAGCTCGAGGGGCTGAGCGCCGAGGGCATCGCTGACGCGATCGGTCTGGCGCTCTATCAGCCGAACCACTGCCTCGTGCCGGGCTTCTGGCACGAGCCGTCCAAGACCCTCACCGCGTCACAGCCGCTGGCGCAGGGGATCACGGCCGTGCGGCTCGCCCGGGCTGGATTGGAGGGCCCGCGCGACCTCTTCGACCACCCCCTGGGCTTCTTCCACGTCTTCTCCTTCGTCGACGCCACGGGCCTCTTCGACGGGCTCGGACAGACCTGGTTCTCCGACACGCTCTCGTACAAGCGCTACCCGGGCACGTCGTACATCTCGGCGGGGGTCGAAGGCGCGCTCGCCGCCGTCGAAGGCACGGGCTGGGCCGCGAGCGAGATCTCCTCGGTGCGTATCGACACTACCGTGCTCTCGGCCACGCTCGATGATCTGGGCGCGGCCGGGCTCACCCGTGGCCCGCTCGACGCCAACGCGATCAACTTCTCCCTCCGCCTCTCCGTCGCCGCCGCGCTCGTGCTCGGTGACCTGACGCCAGATCACCTCCGGCCAGAGACCGTGGCCGAGGCCGAGCCCGCGATCCGGGCGCTCGCAGAGCGGATCGACGTGGTGCACGACCTCTCGCAGACGGCGCGTACCCTGAGCGCGTCGCCGGTGGGGGCGCGCCTGCTCGCGAACCTGGGCGTCGACCCGGTGCGAAAGATCACCCGTCACCTGCGGGAGCTCAGGCAGGGCTCCGCGCGGCGCTCGGCGGTCGAGATCGGGGACCGGGGCAGCGCGTGGGCGGGGCTCCGAGAGATCCTGCGCTCCCGAGGAGAACGGGTCAGCGATCTCGACTTCGACGCCTCGAGCTTCCGGATGTTGCAGTCCGCCACGGTCAGGGTGACCGCTCATGGTGAAGAGCGCCGGCGGGAGGTGGAGGTACCGATCGGAGCGTGCGGTCGAGACCACGGCGAGGCGCGCGAGCTCGTGCGCTGGCGGTGTCAGCGAGCGTTCGGCGGGCCGGGTGACGCCGTATTCGACTACCTCACGTCGCCATCCGGAACCGTCGAGGGGCTCTACGAATGCACCGACCCCAGCCGGTGAGCCGAGACCGTTCCAAGGTCGACGGCAACCCGCGGGTCCGTTCGCGGTGGTACGTTGGACGAGCTTGGAGTCGACGGGTGGGGGCACTCTGTCGAGGAGTGGCCCGATGAGGGGGGTGACCATGACGCCGATGACGCGATTCACCGCAGCCGTGCTGCTCGCTTTCTCCTTCACTTGCGGCTGCGGCTCGGACGCTCAGCTCGATCGTACGTTGGCGACCGCGGAGCAGGTCCGTGGGGGCGCGACCCTCGACGATGAGCCGATCGGCCTCATCGCGCGTGCGGCGCCCGGGCAGCGCCTGACCATCGACGAGCACTCCCTCGCGAGGCTCCGGCTGGATTCGGGTGCACATCTGCTGATGGACGGGGGCGCCAGCGTGGTCCTCTCGGACGAGTCGACCCTCACCCTCGAAGGCGGCCGCGTCTATGCGGAAGCGAGCGAGAGCGACGAGCTCTACTTGGTCGCCGGCGAGCGATCGATCCGCGCGAGCGACGCGGCGGTGTCCGCGAGCCTCGACGGTGCGTTGACCGTCTATGTCGTGCGCGGCGAAGTCAGCTGGATCCGAGGCGAGGACCGAGGTGTCGCTCAGGCCGGCGAGGAGTTGACGCTCGGGGCCCAGGGCGAGCCGGCGACCGAGCCCGTCACGCTCTGGCGCGACTGGACCGGGGGGCTCGCGCAGCCCGGTCCCGCCGACGCGCGCGGAGCCGAGGGGGTGGGCGTGCTGGAGGCCCGCGTTCCGGACGAGATCGGGCAGGCGCGCTGGCCGCTGGTGATCCGTCGCCTCGACGTGCAGGTCCGCATCGTCGGTGACCTCGCGGTGACCGAGGTCGAGCAAGTGTTCTTCAACCCGGCCTCAGAGATGGTCGAGGGCTTCTATCGCATCCGCGTGCCCGAGGCGTCGGTGCTCCAGCGCTTCGCGGTCGATCGCAACGGTCACCTGGTCGATGGGTACATCCGAGAGAAGGCGCAAGCTCGGCAGGCCTACCAGCAGCAGGTCTACCGCGGCTCGCAGCTCGACCCCGCGCTTCTGGAGTGGATCGCGCCCGGTCGTTATCGCGCCCGCATCTATCCGATCCGACCCGGAGAGACGCGCCGGATCGTCGTTCGATACGCCGAATGGCTCGCTCCGATTCGTGAAGGTGGGCCCCGCCTCTATCGCTACCCGATGGGGGGCGGCCGCGCCGCGCCGCGCGTGCAGGAGCTCTCCCTCGCGGTCGACGTAGAGGAGGCGGGCGTGGAGCGCATGCGCGCCGGCATGGGCGCCGCGGTGGAGGAGGGGAGGGTGCGCCTGCGTCGCAGCGACTTCGCGCCCCGGTCCGACTTCTGGCTCGAGCTGAACGGGCCGGCCCAACCTCAGCGAGCTTGGCGCGCGCCTCACGAGCCGCCCCCCCGAGCGCCCGACGCGCGCGTCGTGGTGGGCGAAGCGGACGAGCGCGACTATTGGTACATGCCGCTGCGTCTGCCGGAGCGGCTCTTCGAGAACGCGCGCGCCGACGGCGTCGACCTCGTCATCGTCGCGGACGTCTCCGCGGGCACAGACCGCTCGCACCTCGAGCTCGGGCGCAGCATGACGGAGGCGCTCACCGCTCACCTCGGCGCCAACGACCGCGTCGCGATCGTGCGATCGGACCTCACCATTCGTTCGCTCTCCAGCGATGAGGTGTCGCTCGGGGAGGCGAGTCCCGAGCGCGTGGAGCGTCTGCTCGACGGGCTCGCGAGGGCCTCGGCGGGGGGCGCAACGGACCTTGGCGCCGCGATCGGCGCGGCCGCGGCGTTGCTCGATCCCAGCCGCTCGGGCGCGGTCGTGTACGTGGGGGACGGGGCGCCGACGGTGGGTGAGCTCGAGGCCGACGGACTGCTCGAGCGAATGGCCCGGCTGCCCGAGCCCCTCCGGCTCTACGCGATCGGCGTGGGCAGCGACGCCAACCTCGAGCTGCTCGAGGTGCTCACCCGCGGCGGCGGCTTGGCGATGCGGGTGGAGGAGCGCTCCGCGGCCGCCGACGCGGCCTTGCGCGTGCTCGGCCACGCCACCCGCCCCGTCGCTCAGCGCGTTACGGTGGAGCTCGGCGCGGGCATCGAGAACGTGTATCCACGCCGGCCGGTCGACGTCGTCGAGGGCGAGGTGCTCTCGGTCAGCGGCCGCATTCGTGAGACGCCGCCGACCACGGTGCGGGTGCGCGGCTCGATCGCAGGGCAGGACTTCGACGAGGAGCTCCCGGTTCAGACGGGCGTCACCGAGCAGTCCACCGACCTGCGTCTGCGGTGGGCTGGAGAGCGCCTGCGTCAGCTCTTGCTCGACGGCGCCGGTCGTGAAGAGGTCGCAGAGCTCGGGGTTCGCTACGGATTGATCACCCCCTTCTCCAGCTTCTATGTGCCCAGTGCGGCGGAGCTCAATCAGCTCGGCCCCACGGGGCTTCGCTGGATCGACCAGCCGGACCTCTTTGATCAAATCGATCGGGAGCGCCGGGAGGAGGGGTCGGTCGCACAGTCGATCTTCGCCATCGCGCTCGCTCCGCTCGCCATCGCCGGCTGCGCGGGGGACGAGTCCGACGACGCGGTTTCGGCCGCCATGGAGGAGTCCTCGATGGCGGACTGGGAGTCCGAGGAAGAGATGCCAGCGGTCGCGGAGGTCGCCCCGGCGCCAACCGCCCAGGCGGTGGCGCCGGAGCCAGAGCCTTCGATGGATGCGCCGTCGCCTGAGGAGCCGATGGACCTCGCCGCCGCGCCGATGGGCGCGACGAGCGCCGATGGTTTTGGCACCGCGGAGCGCGCCGCCGCTCAAGCGCCGCCGCCAACCACCACCGCGGCTCCCGTGATCATGGACGCGCTCGGCTCCGGGCGCGGCGGCGGGGGGAGCGGAGCGACCACAGGATCACCGGCGTTCGGTCCGAGGGCCGCGTCTCAGGCCCGGCCGGCGCCCCGCCGCAGACGCTCCAGAGCGAGTGGTGGATCGCGCAATGGCCGGCAGACCGCTTCGGTCAGCGGCTCGACGACCCGCGCCGAGGCCGACCGAACCCGAGACAACCGGGCGGACCTGCTCTCGATTCTCGGCGCCGACGAGGACACCGAGCAGCGCGCGCCGGACATCGGGCGACTCTTGGGAGAGAGCTCGGGGGCCGACGCGAATGTCTTTACCGTTCGCACCACGATCCGCGGCAACCGTGATCGGGTCCGAGAGCACGCGGCTCGCCACGCGCGGCGGCGCTGTTCGGATGCCGCGAGTCGATCTCTGAGCGACCGACAAGAGCTCTGGCGTGAGCGGCTGGGCGCTCGCTCCAACCCTGGAGGTTGGCTTGCGGTCTACCGAGAGGCCATCGCGGCGTGCGAGGCGCCGAGCTGGCGAGCTCGCCGAACGCTGCTCTCCCTGATTCTCGCTTCGGCCGGCAACGTGCAACGCATGATCTCGGTCTACCGCGTTTTCACGAGCGGCTCGGCTCGGGGCTACCTGCGCGCGGCGATTCTGCGTCGCGTGCGCTCGCCTCGAGACCTTCGAGCGGTGCGTGGCGCCTTCGGCCTGGGCCGGGAGCCCGACTGGGCGCTCGTGGAGCAAGTGCTGGAGCGCGCTCGCAACGACGCGGCCCGGCTGACCGCGATGCGCAGGCTCTCGATGCAGTACTCGGAGAGCTTCGACCTCAAGCTGCGTCTGCTCGAGATGCTCGAGACCCAGGGGCACGAGCCGGAAGCGCGGCGCCTCGCCGATCAGCTCCGGACGGACGCGCGAAGCGACGCGGGCGTACGCACAGCGGTCGGTGAGATGTACCTGCGCATGGGGCACGAGGAGGAGGCGCGGCGCGTGTTCAGCGAGATCGTCGAGTTCGCTCCGTTGGACGAGCTGGCGCGACGTCGACTCGGTGACCTCTACCGAGCGCATGGCTGGTTCGAGGACGCGTACCGTCAGTACCAGACGCTGGCCACCATTCGCCCGGACGACCCCACCGCGCTCTTGCTTCTGGCGCAGGCCGCCGCTGGGACCGGCCGGATCGACGAGGCGCTTCGGCTCGAGCAGCGGCTCATGGAGACCGCGCAGCCCGGCTCGGAGCGAGGCATCGCGCGGGTGGCCCAGCTTTGGACCTCGGTTCGACTGGCGAAGCTGCGCCACACCGCCCGCGAAGCCGGCGATGAGGAGCGGCTCGCTGCGCTCGGGCGTCGCGTTCGGCGCAGCGGGGTGCTGAGCTCGTCCGGGGATCTGCGCGCGACCCTGGTCTGGTCGCACCCAGACGCGCAGATCGGCCTCTACGCTGCACACCCCGATCAGCCCCTCGCTCGCCCGGCGGAGATCGCGCCGGAGTACGGGATCGAGGCCTTCTCGGTGCCCGAGCAGGAGTCGGGCACGTACCGGTTCGAGGTCCGGCGCGCAGACCCAGAGGCGCCGACGCAGATCGAGGCGGAGCTGGTCCTCGTCTGGCACGAGGGGCGGGCGGACGAGGTCGTGCGCATCGTGCCTCTCGTGTTCAGCGAGGGGCGCGAAGACTACGCGTGGACGCTGCGAGCCGACGCGTTCACCGAAGTGAACGACTGAAGCCTCGACTCGCCGAAGCGATCGATGCTCTAGTCCGCTGCTCGTGAAGGCGATCCGATTTCACCGCTACGGCGCGGCCGAAGTGCTGCGCTGGGAAGAGACGAGGGCTCCGCGCCCGGGACCGGGCCAGGTCCGCGTGGCGGTGCATGCCGCAGCGCTGAACCCGAAGGACATCTTGACGCGCAAGGGTAAGATGCGATTCGTGTCTCCAGGCCTCCCGCACCTCAGCGGCCAGGACTTGGCCGGGGTCGTCGAGGCGGTCGGGCCGGGCGTGCGGGCGAAGCGGGTGGGAGAGCGCGTGTTCGGGATGATCGGTGGGCTTGGCGCTGGCGCGTGCGCGGAGCTCGCGGTGCTGAAAGCGAGTGAGTGCGCGCTCATGCCCCGCCGCGCGAGCATGACCGAAGCGGCCTCGGTGCCGCTCGCCGGCCTGACGGCGCTGCAGGCGCTGCGCGACCTCCTGCGCGTGGCCCCGGGAGAGCGGATCGTGCTCAACGGCGCCTCGGGCGGTGTCGGCGTGCACGCGATTCAAATCGCCAAGATCCTCGGCGCGCATGTGGTGGCGGTCTCGAGTGAGCGCAACCTAGCCTTCGTCCAGGAGCTCGGCGCGGACGAGGTTCTCCCCTATGACGAAGCGCCGCTCGTCGAGCGCTCCGGCTCCTTCGATGGTGTCTTCGACATCTTCGGGACTGCGCCCTACGAGCGCGCGAGCCACCTGCTCGCGCCGCGCGGGCGCTACGTCTCGACGCTGCCCAGGCCGCGGATCGTGCTGCGATCGATGGCGTCCAAGGTGGTCCCGCAGCTCGAGGCGCGGCTCGTTTTGGTCCGCAGCCGAGCGCGTGACTTGGCGCGCCTGGCCCAGTGGATCGATGAAGGCCGCCTTCGCCCGCTCGTCGACAGGGTATGGCCCGTCGAGGAAGCCGCCGACGCGCATCGGTACCTCGAGACGAAGCGGGCGCGGGGCAAGGTCGTGCTCGAGGTCTCCCGTGCCTGAGCTGCCGGAGGCGGAGCACACCCGCGGCATCCTGACTCGTGTGGCGGCCGGCCGGCTGATCACACACGCCGACGTCGCGCTCGACGAGATCGTCTTCGAGCAGAAGAAGCCCCGCTGGGTCGCGGACCGGCTCGAGGGGCGTCGCGTGGTGGCCGCCCGACGGCGGGGCAAATACCTCTGGCTCGAGCTCGACGTGGGGCCGCACCCGATTCTGCACCTCGGCATGACCGGGACGGTTCGTTTTCTGGGGGACGAGCCCCTCGTGCTCTCGTCCAGCCCGAAGGCGGTG
>Ga0114933_10006615_pt1 | contig 10245 bp, 10 predicted proteins | sample 4SBtaG_FD_89691 | JGI IMG/M metagenome (GOLD analysis project Ga0114933, IMG submission 89691) | Deep subsurface microbial communities from Kolumbo volcano to uncover new lineages of life (NeLLi) - 4SBTROV12_W25 metaG | ecosystem: Environmental > Aquatic > Marine > Volcanic | place: Kolumbo... | reverse complement strand
GGTGACGTAGAGCCTTTAGCTGTTGCAAAAATGCTAAAAGAGTTAGCTGAAAAAGAGGGACCGTCGTTAATTATAGTCGGCAAGCAGGCCATAGACGATGATTCCAATCAGACAGGACAAATGTTAGCGGCGTTACTTGGTTGGGGGCAGGCAACCTTTGTGTCAGATATCCAGATCGAAGGAGAGCAACTCAAAGCCACGCGAGAGGTGGACGGCGGACTTGAAACGATTTCTGTCAAATTACCCTCGGTGATTACCACAGACCTGCGACTTAATGAACCGAGGTATGCTTCGTTACCAAATATAATGAAAGCAAAGAAAAAACCAATCGACCAAATCTCGCCAACTGATCTTGGCGTAGACCCTTCAATTCGCTTGGAAATTCTTAAGGTCGCTGAGCCACCTCAACGAGAGTCTGGAGTTAAAGTCGAGGATGTAGCCGATTTGGTTGATAAACTGCGAAATACAGCAAAGGTAATTTAAAATGACTAGTTTAATACTTGCGGAACACGATAACAGTGAACTAAAGCCAGCCACACTAAATGCAGTAACGGCAGCGCAAGCGCTTGGGGGCGCAATTGATATTTTAATCGCTGGATCCGATTGTAAAGGCGCGGCTGAGGGAGCTAGTAAAATAGAAGGTGTCAATAAAGTTCTAGTCGCAGACTCTGATGAGTACGCTAACGCCCTGGCGGAAAATGTCGCAAATCTAGTTAGTAAAATTGCAGATAATTACAGCCATGTACTGGCCACGGCGACGACCTCGGCAAAAAATATAATGCCACGTGTCGCTGCTTTAAAGGATGTGCAGCAGATCTCAGAAATTTCGGAAGTTATTGATACAGAAACATTTGTCAGGCCGATTTATGCTGGTAACGCGATGGCCACAGTAAAGTCATCTGACAGCCTAAAGGTAATTACCGTAAGAGGAACTTCTTTTGAAGCAGCAAAGGATAACGGCGGCAGTGCGACAATAGAACAATTAGAAGCTTCTGGTGATTCGGGCCTCAGTAGTTATATAGGATCTGAACTTAGTGCGTCAGAGCGTCCCGAGTTGACGTCCGCTCGTATAGTGATTTCTGGTGGACGCGGTATGCAATCTGGAGAAAATTTTCCAATTATAGAGGCTGTAGCTGATAAGCTCGGCGCCGCAGTGGGCGCTTCTAGAGCGGCTGTTGATGCAGGTTACGTTCCAAATGACTATCAGGTGGGGCAAACCGGTAAAGTAGTTGCGCCGGACCTATACATAGCAGTTGGTATATCCGGGGCTATACAACACCTTGCTGGAATGAAAGACAGCAAAGTGATTGTGGCAATAAATAAAGACGAAGAAGCTCCTATTTTTCAGGTTGCTGATTTCGGTTTAGTTGCGGACCTATTTAAAGCTGTGCCGGAGCTAGATGACGAACTTCAAAAAAATGGTTTTACTGGCTAGTTAGACAACTTTGGGTATTTGAGGGTTACGATGATAGAAAACGTTGGCATTATCGGTGCCGGGCAAATGGGGGGCGGGATTGCACATGTAGTCTCGCTTTCTGGGCGAAAAGTTTATTTGCTAGATATAGATCAGGGTTTTTTAACCGGCAGTATTCAAACAATCGAAAAGAATATGGCGCGCCAAGTGAGTAGAGGGAAGGTATCGGAAGATGATATGAAGGCAGCGCTATCGCGTATCGAGACTGGAACAGATTACTCAGGTTTTAGCAACTGCGATATTGTGATTGAAGCGGCAACTGAAAATGAAGATGTGAAGCGGAAAATATTTGAAGAGATTTTGGGCTTCATAAGTGACCATGCGCTTTTAGCCACAAATACATCGTCGATTTCCATTACTCGTCTGGCTTCCACGACTGACAGGCCTGAAAAATTTATAGGGATGCATTTTTTTAATCCAGTGCCAGTTATGCAGTTGGTCGAGTTGATCAAGGGAATTGCAACAAGTCAGGAAACGTTCAAGACGGTTAAAGCACTTTCAGAGTCTCTAGGAAAAACCGTTGCAGAAGCAGAGGATTTTCCTGCCTTCATAGTAAACAGGATACTAGTTCCCATGATTAACGAGGCGGTTTATGCCGTTTACGAGGGCGTGGGCACTGTTAGTTCGGTCGACATTGGGCTGCGTCTTGGAGCAAATCATCCTATGGGTCCACTGCAGCTTGCTGATTTCATAGGTCTGGATACCTGCTTGTCTGTAATGCAAGTGATGTATGCTGGTTTGGCAGATCCGAAATACCGACCATGTCCACTTTTGGTTAAGTATGTTGAAGCAGGTTGGTTAGGTAAAAAAGCGGGAAAAGGCTTCTATGACTACAGTGGAGATGAGCCTGTTCCAACCAGGTAGTTTATCGTTCAGCGTCAGAAGAAATAATTAAACTTAATTGCAATTTACTGTTGCATTTATTTAAAATTTAATATAAATTAAATAATTATTTTAAAAAATCCTTTAGAAGGAAGGATATATTATGACCAAAAAGGTTACAGATAAAGCATTTGAGTTATTAGCAAAAGCGGTTTCAGACTTAGAGGGTAACGAGAAGAAAGTTGCAGATGCGCTAATTGCGGAATTAAGAGTAAATTCGTTGGTGCTTGGAACTGGTTCCGTGCCAAGTCTCACCGGAAAAACTCCCAGTGCAAATACACACTCGTTATCGTTAGACGTTCTGGATCGTGGCAGTAGCTCCCTGCACTGAATTTTTCAGATAATCAAGGGGCCTATTTTTGTAGGTAGAAGTTTACGAGATCAATCGCTGACCTCGTGTCCCACTTCGCAGTACCTACAAGCTTCCCTACTACTTCTCCGGTGGGGCTAACAAGTAGTGTGGCTGGAATTCCGGTTAAGCCGAGCTGTTGCATTAGCAATGTTTTTGGGTCGCTGCCTGATTTAAGCGAAGTCAGACCAATTTTCTTGAGAAAAGGTCGGAACACCTTTTCTCCACTCCGGTCTATAGAGATCAATAACAATTTGAATTTTGTGTTATCTAATTTCTCTTGTAACTTTGAAAGAGATGGCAACTCGCTGATACAAGGAGCGCACCAAGTGGCCCAAAAGTTTATAAGGGTCCAAGTTTTTTGAAAATCGCGAAGAGTGACTTTTTGGCCAGATGGGCCGATGAAAGGAGTTGAAGGACTTTCAATGGGTGGGTTATTTTCTATGAACTTGATCATATCTCCAGATTTTGGTGGCATCGCATAGGCAACCTCCATTATTACTAAAAGATTGAATAAAAACAGTATTGGTCCAAGTAACACCGGCAAAAATATATTTTGAAACCGCATCAGAAAGTTCCTTAAAATGGAAAAGAAGACTAAAGAGATAGATAAGAAAAATAAAGCGAAAGATAAGTCTCAAGTAAGCTCCGTCTGGGGTGGCCGGTTTACTGATGGCCCCTCTGATATTATGGACAAAATAAATCCATCAATTGATTTTGATCAGCGTTTCTTTTCACAAGACATACAAGGCTCAAGGGTCCATGCGGGGATGCTGGCTAAACAAGGAATTATTTCGAAAAGAGAGAGCAGGGATATAATTGAAGGCCTAAATAAGGTCGAAAAAGAAATACGTGACGGCGAATTTCGCTTCCGAAGAGAGCTAGAAGATATTCATATGAATGTTGAGGCCCGATTAATCGAATTAATAGGAGAATCTGGTGGCCGATTGCATACAGCGCGCTCAAGGAACGACCAGGTTGCAACGGACTTTAAAATGTGGGTAAGAGAAAAAATAGACGATTTGGTTCAAGCTTTAGGACTGCTTCAGAAAGCTCTGATAGACAAAGCTGAGGAGAATACAGCCGTTGTGATGCCCGGGTTTACGCATCTCCAAGTAGCCCAACCCGTAACTTTTGGACATCACCTTCTCGCCTATGTTGAGATGTTTGGGAGGGATAAGGGCCGACTAGAAGACTGCAGGACTAGGTTAAACGAATGTCCTCTTGGGTCCGCGGCTTTGGCAGGAACATCATTTCCAATTGATCGTGATTTTACAGCCCATAATCTAGGTTTCGACAGGCCAACAGCAAATTCTCTAGATGCAGTCTCAGATAGAGATTTTGCAATGGAATTCCTATCTGCAGCTTCGATTTGCGCGGTTCATTTGTCTCGTTTTGCCGAAGAAATTATTAACTGGAACAGTATTCAATTTGGCTTCGTCAGTTTGTCGGACGCCTTTACCACGGGCAGTTCTATAATGCCGCAAAAGCGTAATCCCGATGCAGCAGAACTAGTACGGGGTAAAACGGGCAGGGTTTTAGGCTCACTAAACTCGTTACTAATTATGATGAAGGGACTTCCGCTTGCCTTCTTCAAGGATATGCAGGAAGACAAAGAACCACTCTTCGATGCATCAGATACATTAGAAATTTGTATATATGCATGCATTGGAATGGTTGATGATATGAAGCCAAACGTAGAAAACATGCGCGCTGCTTCTGATCAAGGTTTTTCTACGGCTACAGACCTTGCGGACTGGTTGGTTCGTGAATTAGATCTTCCATTCCGTAGAGCTCATCATGTAACTGGTGAAATCGTAAAGCTTGCTGAGCAAAAAAGTTGTAGGTTGATCGATTTAAAAATAGAGGAGCTGAAAAGTATTGAGACGTCCATAAATGAAAAGATTTTTGACGTTTTAGACCCCGTGAAATCAGTCTTTAGTCGAGTTAGTTTTGGAGGTACGGCTCCAGACAATGTAAAGAAAGCAGCTGTGAAAGCAAGGAAACGGTTTCTTTAGGCATTAGGATTATTTAATGAAAAAAAAATATGCCAGTAATTACCTGATCTGGTTAACGATACTTTCTGTAATTTTCTTTTCGCTGAGTAGCTGCGGGAAGAGGGGAGCACCCAAACCTATTGGCGCCGCTGAAAGTTATAGTCAGAAAAAATATCCAACGCACTAAGTTTAATAAAAGTAGGATACGATTAGTGATAAAGTACAAAAATGGAAAACTAAATATTGAAAATGTCGGCATAAATGAAATTGCCAGTGAAATCGGCACGCCTTTCTATTGTTACTCCTATGATAAAATATTGGACCAATATCGAAAACTCGCTGATGCTTTGTCGAAATCAAATGTGTCGATATACTTTGCGGTAAAAGCTAATTCTAACCTCAGTATAATCAAGACACTTGCAAATGAAGGAGCTGGTGCTGACGTAGTTTCTTTAGGTGAATTAAAAAGGTGTTTACTGGCAGACCTTGACTCTAAAAAAATCGTTTTTTCCGGTGTGGGGAAGACATCAGAAGAAATAGCGGAAGCTCTAAAACAAGATATATTTCAAATTAATGTAGAGTCAGAGGCAGAGCTAATAACTATCAATGAGGTAGCAGGGTCTCTTGGAAAAGTGGCTAATATAGGTCTCAGGGTAAACCCTGATGTCGATGCAAAAACCCATGAGAAAATAACAACTGGGATGAAGGAAAATAAGTTTGGAGTTGATTTGAAAGATGCACCGATATTTTTTTCTAAAGCGTCCGCTCTTTCCAATATATCGCTAAAGAGTTTGGCGGTGCACATAGGATCCCAACTTACCGAACTTTCGCCATATAGGAAGGCATATGGAAAAGTTGCAGAGATGACACTGCATTTAAGAAATTCAGGGTACGATATCCATCATTTAGATTTAGGCGGAGGCTTAGGTATCCCCTATTCAGATGAAAGCTCGGCTGATTTAAATTCTTTCAACGAAATTATTACGGATACCGTTGGGGGTCTCGATTGCAAGCTGAGTGTTGAACCAGGCAGGTACTTAGTGGGTGAAGCAGGGATTCTTGTTACGCGTGTGATATATATTAAGCAAGGGGAACAGAAAAAATTTGTAATCGTGGACGCAGCAATGAACGATCTTATTCGGCCTACACTTTATGATGGGTTTCACGATATTGTTCCCATTTCCGAAGAAACTATTGCTTCTACAAAAAGTTTAACGGATCTCGTTGGGCCAATTTGTGAAAGTGGTGATTATTTCGCACAGGATAGAATGTTACCGGATGTCAGCCAAAATGACCTCCTTGCTATAAAGTGTGCTGGAGCTTACGGAGCTGCCATGGCTTCTAACTACAACAGTCGGCCACTAATACCAGAAGTTTTGGTCCGTGATAATGCGTTTTCTGTCGTGAGAGAGCGTCAAAGTTTCGAAGAAATGATACAAAAAGAAAAGCTAGCAGACTGGCTTTTATAATTTTAAGTTTCTTAATCAAATAGAAAATCTTTAGCTTGGAATATTGGTGACTAGTAGCCGGAGTCACCCCCACGCTCTTGATCTGAGAAAGTCACTAGTAGCTTTACCGTTTTTTCGTCTGGAAAAGGCTTTTGAAATTCGAATTTTATAACCTCACTTGGTAAAAGTGCTATAGCTTCTGGGGTGAAATACTCCGTTTGCAGTTCTCGGCCAGTTGCATCTATTTCCGTCCCTTGTATTATTGGAATTTGTTGTATTGTTTCTGTTGGGTTAAAAATCTCTCCCTGGACAAGCAGAATCTCCATGAATTGTTCATTATTTCTCCAAGCCCCTATGTTTTGTAAAACTAAATCTTCCCCTTTGACTGGAACATGAAGTCCTAAAGCGTCATATACGATTGCAGTGGGGGGAAACCGTTTTACCGCTTCAGCCCGCCAGTAAAGGCCAGAGGTAATGGCAAAAACCATAATTACAACAGATGATACCGGTACCCATGGTATATTAATTTTTCTCCTCTTGGAGGGTTCGGTAAGTTCTTCAGCTAATGGAATAGGAATATCACTGTCGTCGCCAATCCCGGTTTCGTGGAGATCATCTAAGTCTTCCATTTGTTTACCCAAAATGTTCTCTTCTTCGTCAATTACAGGAAATTGATGCCATTTGTGTTTACATTGACTACACCTAAGGTTTCTTCCCTCTTCTGTGATGGCACCCTCAGGTACATCAAATTGGGCAGAACAATTAGGGCAAGTGATACGCATTAATTTAAACTACCTTTGATAAAAGAGTAATTAGGACCAATTTTACTTCTCTCTGAATTATAGTGGTTCGAAGATGTTCCAAAAGAAAAACAGTAGGTAATGATTTTAAAATCGCTTATCTTTGCCTCTCATGGCTCTTAGTATCTATACTGTTAGTTTATGTGAAAAGATAAGAAAAGAATAGTTGGGAAATTTTTCAGGATGGTTCGGTTTGAGAACGTCGAGATTAGGTATCGTGGTAAAGCCCCACTTCTTGGTGACGTGAATTTTGACTTAGGCGAGGGTAAATTCCATTTTTTGACAGGTAAAAGTGGTTCAGGAAAATCTTCGCTGCTAAAAGCTATTTACATGGGACTTTCTCCCTCTAAAGGTAAAATAAGTCTATTTGGCCGTGATACTTCATCAATTACAAAAAAAGAAATTCCAGATATAAGACGCAGAATGGGGATAGTTTTCCAGGATTTCAGATTGATTAATGAATTGAGTGTTCGCGAAAATGTAGAATTGCCTTTGCGGATTTTTGGAACCAAAAGCTCCATTATCCGACGCCACGTCCCTGAATTGTTGGAATGGGTTGGTCTGGGCGATCACTTAGATGATTTTCCTGCTTCTTTATCTGGCGGGCAACAACAGAGAGTAGCAATCGCGAGAGCAGTAATAGCTAGACCAGTGCTCCTACTTGCTGACGAGCCAACGGGTAATGTTGATGATATTATCGCGGAACGACTATTATATTTATTCAATGAACTGAACCGAACTGGGACGAATATTCTGATAGCAACCCATAATGAGAACTTAATCGGTAAATTTGATTACCCAGTTTTACGCATTGAAGACAACCGGCTTTTATCAAGTAATCCAGTAATGCCTTTAGAGAGGAAAGTAAATTGATTTTGCAATATATCCCATTGCGGTGGGCATTGGGGAGTTCATATAGAGAAGATGCTTAGGTTGAAAGATTCGCGGTTCTTTCTGGGCTGGATTATGACGACGATGGTCTATTTGGCACTTATGGCAGTTGTTTCTAGTTTTTTTTCAACTTTATCTTTTGATAAATGGAAAAGTGCAACACGGGACCTCGTAACAATACATGTTCCGGATCCAAATCAAAGAATTGAAAGTAATAATAACGACACTCGTCTAGATGCTGTATTAAAAATTTTACGCACATTGCCCAATATTGAGAATATTACAATTTTGGAAAAAAATGATATCGAGAAATTAATTAGCCCATTGGCAGAAACCGACATTCTTAAAAATATTCTATTACCGGCGCTAGTCGAAATAAGGATAAATAACAGAGAGGTTTTGCCTAATCTGCAAAGTTCCCTCAAAAACTTAGCGCCAGATATATTTGTAGAAAATCATGCCGAGCTATTCTTGTTTGACTCCAAGGTTTTTTTTGGGGCCGAAAAGTTATTTGTTGCAATAGTTGGCTTAATAACAATGGTTGCAATTATTTCAATCATTTTTGCCGTGTTTACAGGCCTGTCAGTTAATGAGGAGGTAATACAAGTAATGCATCTAATGGGGGCTAAAAATGGTTTTATAGCAAGGGCTTTTCAAAAACATGTATTTATAGTTTTAAGCTTTTCAAGTATTTTTGGTGCATGCTTAGCTGCGGGGACTTTTTTTATTTTAGACAATTTGTTTAAAGTTGCGTTCTTTGGAGATATTGAGATTGATCTTTTAACGCAATTTGACCTTTGGAACTGGATTACCCTGATAATGGTTCCCGTTTCATATCCTTTGCTTGGGGTTCTTGTGACAGGGATTTCAGTACTTATTCTTCTTAAAAACCAAAATTGATAATATTATGGAATGAATGGCATACGTTTTTCTAAAATCCGACGTTATCCAACGCTCTTTTGTAATGTTTTTGTTACTTGGAGTGTTTCTATGGATTGTCGGCTTTGTTAATTTTTTGGTGGCAATCCCGGCTGATGTTCCCAAGGATGGTGTGAAAAGTGACGCTATCGTTGTCTTAACTGGTGGTTCTAAAAGATTAGAAGCTGGAATAGCTCTTCTAGAACAAGGCAAAGCTGAATTATTATTTGTTTCAGGCGTAAATGAAAAGGTGACTCGTTCAGATATTTTACAATTAGTTGATAGGGGTAAAATACTTAAGAATGATCGGCTTTTTAGTTGTTGCATAAAACTTGGTTACGCGGCTGAAGATACGACAGGAAACGCAAAAGAAAGCCTTGAATGGCTTAGGGTTAACAGCCTTAGTTCTATTATCCTTGTGACTAGTAACTACCATATGCAAAGGGCATATTTAGAGTTTAAATTGCAGAATTCCAATGTGCGGATTAGCAAACACCCTGTAATCAGTAGCGATTTTACACTGTCAAACTGGATAATAAACCCTAGAAGATTTGCATTATTATTTTCGGAATATCATAAGTTGATTTTGACGGGGCTGCGTGCATATTGTTGACATGTCTAAATAATTACTAAATGTTTCCCGCAACATATTATCTTTTTGACGAAGTAATCGACGCGAAAAATAATAAAAGTTAAAAAATTCAACTTGGCTTATCTCTATGGAATTCGACTCAAAAATCTCCGATTGGATATGGAATAGTAAATACAGGTTTTTTGATTCGGATGGAAATGCTCTTGATTCAAGCATAGATGATACTTGGATGCGGATAGCGAAAACCTTAGCATCAGTTGAAAAAGACACTGAATATTGGACACAACAGTTTTATGGGGCGCTTAGAGAATTTAAATTCCTGCCAGCTGGGCGAATAATAGCAGGAGCAGGAACTGAACGCTCGGTCACGCTATTCAATTGCTTTGTGATGGGCGATATTCCTGACGATATGTCTGGCATATTTACTGCAGTTAAGGAAGCTGCACTCACACTCCAACAGGGAGGCGGGATTGGGTACAACTTTTCTACGCTGAGGCCCAAGGGAGCACCGGTAGTTGGAGTAGGAGCTGACGCATCTGGCCCCCTATCCTTCATGGATGTCTGGGACTCTATGTGCAGAACTATTATGAGTGCAGGATCTCGAAGGGGTGCGATGATGGCAACATTGCGATGTGATCATCCAGATATTGAAGCTTTTGTTGAAGCAAAAAGTGATCCATCACGCCTTAGAATGTTCAACTTATCTGTTTTAGTTACCGAAAAATTTATGGAAGCTGTTTCAGGAGAAAAAAATTGGGACCTAAAATTTGAAGGCAAAGTCTATAAGACAGTATCTGCGGCAAACTTGTGGAATAAAATTATGAAATCTACATACGATTTCGCGGAGCCTGGTGTAATTTTTATAGATCGCATTAATCAGCAGAATAATTTGGC
>Ga0114933_10006614_pt1 | contig 10246 bp, 6 predicted proteins | sample 4SBtaG_FD_89691 | JGI IMG/M metagenome (GOLD analysis project Ga0114933, IMG submission 89691) | Deep subsurface microbial communities from Kolumbo volcano to uncover new lineages of life (NeLLi) - 4SBTROV12_W25 metaG | ecosystem: Environmental > Aquatic > Marine > Volcanic | place: Kolumbo... | reverse complement strand
CAGCTCGTCGCTCCGTATCGCTCACGCTCCGCGGCCGCGCGCCGATCCGGGTCTGGCCCCGCCTGCTCTCGAAGGCTCACGTACGCGTCTGCATCGACGGCGAGACAGGCGAGTGCGCCGATCTCACAGAGCAAGCCACAGAGCAACGCCGTCCTCGGGCGGTCGTGGCCGAGGACCGTGGCTGAGAGGTGAGCGAGGTTTGCCGCGAATACGGCCCGCTCGTGAATCTGCCCCGAGAGCTCGTGCTCGGAACGAAACGCCACCAGCATCGCCATCGCGCTCGCCATGTCGTGCAGCTCTCGCAAACCCAAGCGCATGGTTGCGCTTCGCAGGTCGACCGGCGCACACCGCGTCGCGTAGGCGGGCGAGCTGGCAATGCGCATCACCTCGGCGCTCAGCGCCGGATCAGCCGAGACAGCACGAACGATCGCGTCCATTCGGGCGTCGATCTGCGACGTCAGCGCCAACACCCGACTCGCGCTGGCCGGAAGCGGACAGACCTCGCTCACGCGAGTGACCAGGAGTTGATGGTCCACGACAGACGGATCATCGACGCCTCGGCTCAGTTCTTGAGCCCCGCTGCGTCTATTCGGCGGGTGGCGCCACCTTCATCAGAAGGGCGTAGAGCGCCAGGCTGATGAAGAAGCCGACGAACCATGCGTACGTGTAGAGGCCGGCCCAAAAGCTGCCCACGCTCTCGAGGGCGCCCGCCTGCGCGAGGAAGCCGGGCACGTTCGGCAGCACACCGAGCGCGAGCGCCACGAGCGCGCGCCAGTTCCAGCCTGCGCTGAAGTGGTACTTGCCGTTGGCCCGAAAGAGGTCGGGCACATCGATCTCCGTGCGACGCACAAGGAAGTAGTCGCTCACCAAGATGCCCGCGATCGGGCCGAGCAGCGCGGAGTAGCCGACGAGCCAGGTGAAGATGTAGCCCTGGCTACTCTCGATCAGCTTCCAGGGGAACATCACCAGACCGAGACCGGCGGTGATGTAGCCGCCCATCTTGAAGGAGATCCGCTTCGGCGCGAGGTTGGAGAAGCCATTGGAGGGCGCGACCACGTTTGCGGCGAGGTTCGTCGTCAGCGTCGCAACGATGAGGGCGAGCAGGGCGATGATCACCGCGAATCCGCCCATGCGCCCGAGGAGCTCGACGGGATCTCGGATGGCCTCGCCGTAGATGACCACCGTCGCGCTCGTGACCGCCACGCTGATGAAGGCGAAGAGCGCCATGGTCGGCGGCAACCCGAGGACCTGGCCGAGCACCTGGTCCCGCTGCGTTCTGCAGAAGCGCGTGAAGTCGGGGATGTTCAACGAGAGCGTCGCCCAGAACCCGACCATCGCGGTGAGGTTGGGCACAAACACGCTCCAGAACTCACCCTCGTGGGGCTGGCCCGCGCCGAATTGCGACGGCGTCGAGAGCATCGCGCCGAAGCCGCCGGCCTGCACATAGGCCCAGATCAGGAGCGCGATGCCCATCAGGATCAAGAACGGCGCGGCGAGCGTCTCGAGCCACCGGATCGACTCGGTGCCGAACGCGATGAAGAATACGTGCAACGCCCAGAAGAAGACGAAACAGACGGTCTGACTGAGGTTGATGCCCAGCACCGGCAGCGCGTCGCCCACGATGGCGTCGCCCGTGAGCGCGTTGATCATGGTGTAGATCGCGGAGCCGCCAACCCAGGTCTGGATGCCGAACCAGCCGCAGGCGACCAACCCGCGAAGGGTCGCCGGCACATTGGCGCCATGGGTACCGAAGCTCGACCGAAGCAGCACCGGGAACGCGATCCCGTGTTTTGTACCCGCGTGACCCACGAGCATCATCGGAATCAGCACGATCGCGTTGCCGAGCAGCACTGTGAGCGTGGCCTGCCACCAGCTCATGCCCTGCTCCACCATGCCGGCGCTCAGCATGTAGGTCGGCACGCAGACCACCATGCCCACCCAGAGCGCGGCGATGCTGGTCCAGTTCCAGGTCTTCGCGGCCTCGGGCGTCGGCGCGAGGTCGGAGTTGTAGAGCTGTGGGTCTGCGCCCTCGATCGGCACGGCTTCAACGTTGGATGTGGTCATCGGCGATCCGCGGTTCTAACCGGGTGCGACAAAGCACCGCAAGTCGGTTCAGCTTGGGTAGACTCCACCTGTGGACGTGGGTGAAGAAAGAGAGCACGAGCTCGAGAGCGCGGGAGTACATGCGGCGAGAGCGGCGCGAGGACTCCTAGCGGCTTCGATGAGCCGGGTATTGGACGACCAGCAAGTGCGCGTCACGACAGTGATCAACCACCTATACGCGGTCGAGGTGGGCGGGCTCCAAAAGGTCACCGAGATGCTGAGCCGAGCGTGCGGGGAGCTGCAGGAGCTGACCTACCTCGAGGGCGCAGTGGCCTCGTTCGCTCACGCGCTCACGATTCTCTATCCCATCAGCCGTGAACTGAACCGCCAGAGCGGCCCCCCGGTGAAGATCTCGGCCGCCGACCCGATCCTCCTTCAGCCCAGCCGCCGCAAGCCCAAGATCGCTCCGGTCGACGCGCGAAGCAGCAACGGCCACCACCGCCGCGCCGTGCCGAGGACCGAACTCGAGGTCGACATCGGGGTGAACAGCGACGCGAACTTCTACGCGGGGTTCTCGGGAGACGTGTCTCTGGGGGGGCTCTTCGTCGCGACCTACAAGCCCCTCCCGGTCGGGTCGGACGCGATGGTGTCTTTTGTCCTACCGGGCGGCTACCACGTCGTCTGCAAAGGCCAGGTCACCTGGCTCAGGGATGCGCTGAACGAATGGGACGCGCCTCCGGGCATGGGGATCTCCTTCGTGGATCTGAGCGACGAGGACGCGCGCATGATCCGTGCGTTCGCCGAAGAGCGAGCCCCGATGTTCCACGAATCCGACGAGTGACGGACGGCGCGTCTCAGCGGAGTTTGTCGATGCCCTGGAGCTTGCCCTTGTCGTCGTAGCGAATGCGGAACGCGCCGTGGATCCCGGCTTGGGTCACGAAGGGCCGGAGGATGTTGGCCGGGAAACGGATCGAACGGCCGTCCGTCGAGCGCGCCTGCACCTCCCGCACGGACCCTCGGTAGTACCTCAGGTACTCATGGGCAGGGATTCGCAGGTGTACGACCATGGAAGGCATCGTTGCGCCGACCCATCGAGCCTAACAGCAACGGCCGCTGCGACACGAGCTCACCCGGTGCGCCCTGCGTAGGCTGATCCGTCTACGAATGGTGTCGTCTCTACGACGAGCCACCGCTTGATATCCTGTGCAGGCGACACTCTTCTGAAGGATCGGCGTGGACGACGAAGACAAGACAAAGCAAGAGCTCATCGCCGAGCTCAGAGAGCTGCGACTGGAGGTGGAGGCCGGGCGACGTGCAGAGAAAACGTTGCGAGCGAAACAGGAGCAGTGGCTGCTCTTCTCGCTGGCCACAAACGACATGCTGTGGAACTGGGACTTCTCCGACAACAGCACCGAGCGCAGCATTCGCTTCGAGACGGCGTTCGGCTACGCGTCCGACGAGGTCACGCCCGAAATCGACTGGTGGATCGAACGCCTTCATCCCGACTGCAAGGATCGCGTGATGAGTACCTTCAGCGAGGCGTGCGACTCGGGTGCCTCGCGGTGCTCCTACGACTACCAGTTTCGACGTCGAGATGGCTCATACGCGGACATCAGCGACAACGTCTTCCTCATTCGAGATGCCGAGACGAACGAGGTCGTCCGTGCCCTCGGCGCGATGAGTGAGGTCAGCGAGCGGAGGCGTCTCGAAGCCGCACTCAGGGCCAGCCAGCAGCGATTCCAGCTGTGGAGCGTGAAGAGCGGAGGCGAGGCCGGGAAAGCGAGTCGCCCCGGCCAGCAGCACGAGAGCCGGCAGATCCTCAACGAAGCGGATCACGCCCTGCGCCTTTCGACCGCGATCGTCGAGAACATGGCGGACGGCGTGGTCCTGACCCGAAAGCGAGACGGAATCATCGCGCTCACGAACCCACGCTTCGACGAGATGTTTGGGTATGGTTCCGGGGAATTGGCCGGGCAGCCGATCAGCATCATCAATACGTCCGACTCCCCCGATGCCCGAGCGAACGTGGTCCAAATGCTCACCGCGCTCGAGGAAGTCGGGAGCTGGCGCGGAGAAGTCGAAAACGTGACCCGCGAGGGAGAATCCCTCTGGTGTCATGCGACCGTCTCCACACTCGAGAACTCCATCTTCGGGACCGTCTTCGTCGCCGTCTACAGCGACATCTCCGAGCAAAAGAAAGTCGCGCGGCGCCGTGAGCTACTGACGCGTGAGCTCGACCATCGGGTGAAGAACAACCTCGCCACGATCATCGGACTGGCTTCTCAGACGGCGAACCGTTCCGACTCCCTGGAGGGATTCGTCAAGACCTTTGTCGACCGACTACACGCGCTGGCTTGCATGCACGAGGCGCTCGCCGAAGGTGGATGGACCGGCCTCGGGCTCGATGAGATCGTTGAACGAACCATGTCTCCCTTCGCCTCCGCCGCACGGCCGATACACGCCGAAGGCCCTCCCTTTCGGATGGCCAGCTCCCAAGCCCCAGCGTTCGGGCAGGCGCTTCACGAGCTGGCGACCAACGCCGCCAAGTACGGTGCGCTCTCTACGGCAGAAGGTCGTGTCGATATCTCATGGAGCACGGACGAGAGCGGCGCAGTGGTTCTTCAGTGGAAGGAACGTGGCGGCCCGCCCGTCTCCGCGAGCCCGAGTTCCGGCCTCGGCCTCCGCCTGGTGAAGGGCCTGATCGAATCTGAAATCGGAGGCCGAGCGACCTTCTCGTTCCCCGCCGACGGAGTTCAGCATGAGATCCAAATCCCAGGGCGCGCACAATGAGGGTGCTCCTGGTCGAAGACAACTTCATTGCCGCGCTCGACATTGTGGCTCGACTCGAGGCCCTCGGCTGCACCGTGATCGGCCCCGTGGGCGCAGTGTCGGAGGCGCTGGAATGGGTCGAACGCGAGACCTTCCAAGGCGCCTTGCTCGACGCCACCCTTCGTGACGGAAACTCGGTCCCGGTCGCTCTCGCGCTGCAGTCCAAAGGCTGCAAACTCTGTTTCATCACCGGCTACTCGAACCTGTCGTATCTCCCGGACTCCCTCAAAGAAGTGCGCTGCCTGACCAAGCCCATCGACATGAACACACTCCAAGAGGTGGTCGCCGGGTTTGGCGCTTCCTAGCGACCCGATCAGCCCGCCAACGTGCGGTAGATCGCGATGGCGACGCCGACGACGGACTCACCCGCGATGAGGCCGGAGCCGATGATGATCACGAAGCGCTTGGCCCACTTGGGGTTCACCTTGTGAGCGACGGCCGAGATGGCCGAGCCGATGAACATGCTGATCGCGTAGTACGCGGGCACCACGATGGCGATGCCGACGGCCGCCGGGCTCGGCACCCAGGTGCGCGCCTTCTTGGGCAGGACCTTCTCGAGGATGGCCAAGACGATGCCGAGTCCGCCCCCGATGAGCATGGCCTCGAGGGCCATGGTCGGCAGGCCGTCGATCCCATCGCGGAAGAGCTCGGCCACCCCCTTCCAAGCCGCCACCGCCGGCGCGGGCCACTCCTCTGTCAGCAGCATGTTGGCGGGGTCGGGGATCAAGAGCAGGTAGCCAGCGCAGCCGGCCGTCGCTCCAGCGAGCACGCCGAAGAGCTGCGAGAGAGCCTGGTGCTTCGGCGAGGCACCGATCAGCAGCCCGGTCTTGAGATCGTGCAGCATGTCGCCGCACTGGCTGCCCGCTCCGCCGGTGACGTTCGCCGCCATGAGGTTGCCGGCCACGTTTGTCGGCGAGAGCACGCCGAAGAGCAACTGAGTCACCTTGCCCATCGGGCCCACCGGGGTGATGCCCGTCTCACCCGACACGCGGCCAGCGACGATGGCGAGAAAAAACGTCAGCAGAACCGCGAGAATGGCGATCCACCAGGTCACATCGAAGAAGACGATCTGCCCCACGACGGCGGCGACACCAGAGACGACGAGCCCCGCCATGAAGAGCTTTCGTGGCACATCGTGCTCGCTCTCCTCTGCGCCTTCAGGGCCCGAGCGAGCGCCCCGAACGGCGGCCAAGACGCTGCGCCAGCTGAACGCGAAGGAGGTCAACGCGGCGGTGACCATCATCGAGACGCCGGGCCAGAGCATCCACTTGTTGATCGGGCCGAACCAGAGCCGGTCACCCTGCTGCATGGCCTCGGGGATCACTGCCCAGCCCTCGTTCACCGCCATCGGCGCAAACACGCCCCACGCGATCACCACGCCCAGGAGCATGGAGACGCCCGCGCGAAGTCCGATGATCATGCCCGCGCCGATCATCAGCGACGACGGATCGAGCGAGAACCCGAGGTTGGCGAATGTGAAACGGCGCAGCCCGGTCGCCGCCGCCGCCTTGAGAGAGAACGGCAAGCCCACCGCGTGCCAGCCAGCCAGATAGCTCGTGAGCTTCAGGCTGGCCCCTGCGGCCGCGCCACCCGCCAGCGCCAAGACCCGAGCCATGGCCTCGCTGCCCTTGGCGTACATCTGCTGGATCGTCTCGGCAGAGGCGATGCCAAAGGGGAAGGGGAGCCGGTCTTGGATCAACATCTGCCGCCGGAGCCCGATCGCGACCATGACGCCGACCAGACTGACGGAGAAGGTCCACGCCACCAGCAGCGGGTAGCTGAGCTCCTGCCCAGTGAGAATCGTGAGCGCCGGGATCGGAGCGACGAGGCCGGCGCTCGAGATGCTGGCCGCCGCCGACGCGCTCGTCTGGTTGATGTTGTTCTCGAGCATGCCCCAGCGGCGAGCGCCGAGTCGCTCCGCGCCGCGGTAGAGCCCGAAGCTCACCAACATGGCGGTGACCGACATGTTGAACCCCCAGCCGATCTTCAGCCCGGCGTAGATGTTGGTCAGGGAGAGAATTCCGCCGAGCAGCATGCCGGTCAGCACGGCTCGAACCGTGATCTGCGGCGCGCTCGTGTTCACGGGCGGGAACTGGGCTTCCTTCATGCGAAGCTCTCCTGCCCGACTCAGGCCAACATGTAAAGGGGCTCGCTCTCAGCTCTCGCCTTCGTCTCGCGCGACGCTCTCACCCAAGAGCTCAGCGAGCGCCGCGCTGAAGCCGGACAGGACGTAGGGCTTCTTGAGAATGCGAAGGTCGGAGATCCCATTCAGCTCTCTCATCGACGCCTCACCCGCGTACCCAGAGCTCACCAGCACCTTCACCGTGGGCTCGATAGCGCGGATGGCGTGCAGGCAGTCGATGCCACCGACGTTGGGCATCACCAGATCCAGGACGACGGCGTCGATCACTTCGCGGTTCGCCTCGAAGACCTCGATCCCGACGGCCCCGTCTTCCGCCAGGAGCACTTCGTAGCCGAGGTTCCTGAGCAGGCGCTCCGTGACCTTCCGAATCAGAGCCTCGTCGTCGACCACCAGGACGGTGCCACGGCCCCGCACCATCGGAGCGGTCGGCGGAGCTGCGCGTTCCGGCGAGCCCCTCCACACCGGCAAGTAGACGTCAAAGGTCGTCCCGCGCCCGAGCTCGCTTCGAACGCCCACGTTTCCTTCATGCTCCTTCACGGTGCCGTAAACCGCCGCGAGGCCCAGACCCGTTCCCTCACCGACTTCCTTGGTCGTGAAGAAGGGCTCGAAGATGTGCGCCAGCCGATCGGAGGCGATTCCCGTCCCGGTGTCTTGCAACTCGATGTGCACGTACCGGCCCCATGGAAGCGACCCCAGCGGCTCGCTCGGAGCCGTCTCCACGTGTTCGATGTTTTCGGTGCTCACCCGAAAGCTGCCCCCTGCGGGCATCGCGTCACGCGCGTTGACGCCGAAGTTGAGGATCGCGTTCTGGAGCTGAGCGTGGTCCCCGAAGACCGATGTATCACGCGCCCCGAAGCTTCGATGGATCTCGATCCGCCGGTCCACCGTCCGCTCGAGAAGGCCGAGCGCGCCATCGATGGCCTCGTGGATATCGACCGGGCCCGATCGCACGCGGCCTTGACGGGAGAAAGAGAGCAGTTTCGAGATCAACTGCGCCGCCCGCTCGGACGCTATCCGGATTTCCGCGGCCGATTCGAGCACATCGGCGTTGGCGCCGGCGGTCTCCCGAATCAGCTCCGAATAGCCCAGGATGCCGGCGAGCATGTTGTTGAAGTCGTGCGCGATGCCGCCGGCCAAACGCCCCAGGGACTCGAGCCGTTCACTCTGCTCGAGTTGCTCGGCGAGGCGACGGCTCTGGGTGACATCTTGGTCTGCTCCCCAGGTCCGAACGAGCTCTCCGTCGAGTACCACGCCGCTCGCGTTCCTCCGCAGGTAGCGAGCTCCCTCTCCTCGCGTGTCCAAGACCTCCTCGTCGACGCTCACGTAGCCCGACTCGACGAACCTCAAGAGCCCGAGCTCCGACGCCTCGCCGCTCTGCACGAGCTCCCCGTAGCGAGCGCCGATGATCTCTGCCGCGCTCACCGCGCCGTGCCCCGCCGCGAAGTGGTCGTTGCATTCGACCAGAACGGCGCGCTCGATCATGAGCTTGAACTGCTCCTCCGGCGGGAGGGCCGTCGAGACGGGGGGCTCGTACTCGAAGCACCAGATGCGATCCGAGCTGTGCTCCAGAAGGGACCGATAGCGCGCCTCGCTGCGCAGGAGTCGCTCCTGGTCCTCAGTCGTCCGCTGGTAGAGCTGCGCGTTCTCCAGCGAGATCGCAGCCTGCGTCAGCAGGAGACCGATGATGGTCATCCGCTCTTCGGAGAAGACGCCCGCGGTCAGGTTGTTCTCGAGGTACATGACGCCGAGCGTCTCTCTACCGTGCCGAACGGGCGTGCAGAGCACCGACTTGGGACGAATCCTCTCCAGGTAGTCGTCCTCGGTGAAGTCGCCGCGAGCCGCAGGATCATCGAGCACCAGGGACTGTCCCGTTCGGGCGACGTAGCGGACGACGTTCAACGGCACCCGCCCGACGCCCGTCACCGCCTCGGCGTTGATCACAAAACCGTGCCGCTCGTCAGGAGCCACCTCGACGCGGGCCTCGACCATCGGCTCGCCAGCGCCGACGTTCACGAAGACGCCGACCTGCGCGCCCGCCGCCTCCGTGACGATGCGTGTCATCGTCGACATCAGCTTGGCGAGATCGAGCTCCGTGGAGATCGCCCGAGCCCCCTTCAGGATGGAGACCAGATCGGCCACGCTCGCGCCTTCGGAGCGGATCTCGGAGAGCTCTTCGTTGGGCGTTCGCGCGGCGATCGCTGCGATCTCGGCGGAGAGCGACGCTACCTTTGACGGGCAGCCCCACCGCTCATAACAGCGACGCGCATCGCGCAGGTACGGGAGCGCGAAGCGAGGCCGCTCGCGACGAAGCCAGGACCGCCCGGCCAGCTCGTTGGCCAACGCCTGGATGTTCACGAACCCGTGGGCGCGCGCAGACTCGATCGCCCGATCGTAGAGGGGCACCGCCTCCGCCAAGAGGTCCTGTCGGTCGGCGAGCTCCGCCTGAAGCAGCAAGACTTGATGCTCGTAGTTCGCGGGGCAGGCGTCGAGGCGGGCGCTCAGGACGTCGAGGTAGTCGACGATGCTCGGAGCGTCGTGACTCTCCATGCGCCCGCCGGGATCGACGAGCAGCATCGAGAGCGCGTGGAAGAAGTCGAACGCGCTCGTGTAGTAGGAGGTCGGAATGCCCCGAGAGATCGGCTGTCGTGCGTCGGCGAGCCGGAGCGCCTCTTCGGCCCGACCATCCATCAACAGGGTCATCAGCTTGATCGGAACCAGCCAGATGTTGAGCACCATCAGCTCGTCGTCGATGCGCTTCCAGTGAGCGGCCTCGTCGAAGCCGCCGGCGTCCCACTCCGAGATCCGCGTGGACTCGCCGGCCATCGCAGCGACGGCTTGCTCGAAGAGCTCGAAGTAGATCGCGTCGTCTACGTAGTGCACGCGCTGGCCGAGCGATCGCTGCTCCTGGGTCAGTCGCTGAAGCTCGGGGACCGCGAGCCCCGCGAGGGCCGCCGTAGCTGTGGCGTTGGCGACCGAGAAGCCCGCGTACATGAAGTCGCCGGCCTCGATCCCTCGTCGGTACGTCTCGCGGTAGAGATCGATGGAGTGCCGGACGGGGTGGCCAAAGTGGCTGAGCCAGACCGCAAACATGAAGGTCGTGCGCGCGTACTTGGACGGGTCCGGGTCTCGCTTCACCAAGCTCAGCCCTGCCTCACCCCAGAGGAAGGCCCGCCTGAAGTCCCTCGTCTGATGCCCGATGTAGGAGCCGAGACAAGCAAACGCGAACCCGGT
>Ga0114933_10006613_pt1 | contig 10246 bp, 19 predicted proteins | sample 4SBtaG_FD_89691 | JGI IMG/M metagenome (GOLD analysis project Ga0114933, IMG submission 89691) | Deep subsurface microbial communities from Kolumbo volcano to uncover new lineages of life (NeLLi) - 4SBTROV12_W25 metaG | ecosystem: Environmental > Aquatic > Marine > Volcanic | place: Kolumbo... | reverse complement strand
TCTAAAATAGGTAAAGGTATTTGTTTACAATAAGTCATATTGATTACGTCTCATTTTTAGTTCTGGTAAAAAAGGTACTGCACTTGTTTCAAAACATTGAGGTTCTTTACCGTCAACTGTAATAAGAATAACAATATTCTTAATTCCTGTCCCATATAACTCATTATGTGCAACAGCGTAAGCACAACATTGTATAAAATAATCTTTAATTTGTTTTATATATTTAGTTTTTTTAGATGTTTTAAAATCTATAATAGAAGGAACATCATTCCACAAACCAACCATATCACACCTACCCGCATAACTATATTTATTACTCCATAATACTTGTTCTTGTCCCCAAATTTCTGTTACACCTGTTTCTGTAATTTTAAGTAAGTCTCTAGTCATTTGAATAACATCAGAAGATTCTTGTACCAAATCTTGCATTATGCTTTTATCATTAAAATAACGTTCAGCATATTCATGAACTAAAGTTCCACGATCAGTAGCTTCTTTTGATATGCGAGCAGCCTCTTCTTCTCCTACTTTATCTTTCCAAGCTTGTAACCAAGTATTATTAGCTGTTTTTCCTAAGATAGTAGTGATACTAGGATAATCTCCATCAGGAGTGTAATAAGTCCTACCAGAAGGTAAAGTATCAACACGCATATCATATGTGTAATCATATTTTTTATTATGTGTCCACATTAAAAAATTTGAACCTCATTTCTATAATCTTCTATAGAATTAACAATAGGTTTACCTTTTACATTTAAACTTGTATTAATTAGAATTGGATGATTGTGTGAAGTAGTAATTTCAAGTATTTTTCCTAAAAAACCATTTTTAGAAGAATTTACAAGCTGCAGTCTTGCAGTATCATCATGAGTTCTAAATAAATCGGTTTCAGAAAAAGCAATAAACATCATCTCATAAGATGGATAATAAATATCAAAATAATCTTCTGCTACAGAATCTAAACAAATAGGAGAATAAGGTCTCCAAGTATCATTAATTCTTTTTTTAATATTATTAAGTTTAGAAATATTTAATTCAGTAGGTAAGCACAAAATACTTCTATTACCTAAAGCACGTGGTCCAAACTCAGCTTTTCCATTTAAAACAGGAACTACTTCTCCTTGTATAATTTTATGGGCTATTTCTTCTGGATTCTGATTTAAAGAATCATTGTAACCAATATATGGTCCTTCCCATAATGGTCTTTCAATTAAAGCTGCTGCACCTAAAGCACATCCAGCATCACCGGCAGCAGGTTGAATTGCAATTTCTTTAAAACCAGTATATCTTATTAAATCGGTATTAGCAACACAATTTAAAGCTACTCCTCCTGCATAGGCTAACTTAGAGGAACCTGTTTCTGTATGTAACCAGTTTGCTAAATTTGTAAGACATTCTTGCAAAATATCCTGAGCACTTTTAGCTATATCCCAATCTAAGGTACCAATACCAATACCTCTTCTTAAATCTTGAAGTAAAGTATAATCTCCTAAATCAGTATGAATTAGTTTTTCTTTTGCATAATCAATCCACTTAGGCTCTCCATAAGCAGCGGCTGACATAACTTTTTCTTCATCACATAAAGGAGTAAATCCAAGAAAACGAGTTACAGTAGAATAAAATAGCCCTAAACTATTAGGGTATTCAAATCTTTTTAACCACGTAATTTTCTCATCTTCAAATATTCCTAAACTAGTAGAGTATTTACCTCCTACAGTATCAACTACCATAACAGCACATCTATCCCAATCAGTAGTACATATAGAACTCATTGCATGACAATCATGATGGTCAAAAAATTCTATATCAAACTTGCCAGGTAATGCTTTTTTGATTTCTCTTTTAATATTTTGTCGTTCAATAAAATCTCTTTTCTCATAAAAAGCGACAACATCTATTTTTTCTTTTTGATTTCTTAACCAACGGAAAGTATTAATAGGGAAATTGTTATCATATTTTTTTCTAGTAAATCTTTCTTCGTGAGATCCACCATGAATGAAACCATTGTCTAAATAAACAGCAGCAGAGTCATGATGATAAGCGCTAAATCCTATTATATTCATTAAAATACCTTTTATAAATGAGTTCTAAAGTTTTTTTATTCATTTTTTTATAGTTAGGACTATCAATAAAACTTACTATAGTCCATCGCCTATTATTAACCATTGGCTTAATTCTGTGAACCATAAAGCAAGGAAAAATAACAATACGACCAGGAATCGGATGTATGTGAGCCAGTAAGTTATTAGGAATTGGCGCACTAAATTCAGTTTGTTCAATTCTTTCTCCTAAAGGATTCCAGTCTCCTATTTCAAAAGGTTGTCCGTCAGTTAAATAAGTAAGCTGACTCCAATATCTACTAGGCCGGGGACAGCTAAGAACCCCATCAACATAATCCATATTATCAAAATGCCATTCATAACCTTCTCCTGGTTTTAGTAATATTGCCTTATAACCAGCAAAATCTGCATACCATTGATTACCAAAAAATTTTATATTCTTTTCACACTCTTTTACAATTTTAGAAGCGTTTTTAGCGATAGATTCATTAAAACCTATCTCTATTGCATCTGTCCATCTACTGTCAATGTAATCTTCCACCTGTTTTTGATTTCCTCTCGAAGTTTCATTGCAAAAATAGTATGTCCTACTTGATTAATATGTCCTCTACCATCAGAATAATTTTTTGCTAAATCTCTCATATACTCCCACCAAATACAAGAATTATCTTGTAAAATTTCATGTTCTAAAATATTTGGTCTGTAAATTGGAATTAGTATAAGATTATCAGAAGTAAAACCTTCTAAAGCTGCTTTAATAAATAAAGCATTAGTTCTCCAATACCACGGCATTCTAGTAAATTTTTTAAACCAAATATCACGAGTCATTTTACCCCAAATGTTACCTTCTCCCCAATCATATGGTATAAGATAATCACCATTTCCTTTTGGATCAGCACGATGATGGTGTCCAATCAACCAAATTACCTTAAAAGCCTTGACAAGTTTATTTTTTATGATATACTCTGATTGTACATCAAGAGTAATACCTGGATGTTCCCAACGATTATTTAGATTTAACAAGGTAAATGCAGGATTCGAAGCTTCAGCACTTGGTATCGACCAAGAATTTCCTACAACAAAAATATCATCAATGCTCATAATAGCTTGTGGAGATTCTTTTACACAAGGAGAAGGTCTTGATTATCAAGACCAAGTATATGCTCACTTACTAGCAAAAAAATTTAACGCAAAGATTATGAATCTTGCGCAAAGTGGTGCATCAGAATATCTTATTTTAAATCAAGTTGAAGAAGCTGTCAAGTTAAAACCTGATTTAATTGTGATAGGTCATACTAGTGAATATCGTTGGAAAGTTTGGGACTTTAGACGAAATCAATGGCAAGGATTTATTATAGCAAATCATATTGTAGAAAATGAAAAATATTACCGTAATTGGATACTTTCTGAACAAATTTTAGGAAATAAAAGAAAGCATGAAAAACAACATCAAGCTGCTTGGCACGCTGCTGGAATGTTGTATTTCTCTGATCAAAAAGTAGTTACGGAACTTTGGGAAGGAGCAGTAGCTAAACAAATATTACTTTGTAAAAGATTTGAAATAGAACATATACATTTATGTTGTTTTCCTCATCTTTATAATAATTTAAAAGCTTTAACTGATCATCATATTCCAATTCATTTTGATTTAGAAAAACATAAAGACCCTGCAAAAGATGGTTCTCATGCAGGGCCTAAATCACATCTAAAAGCAGCAGAATTAATTTGCAAACGTTTTAGTTTGTAACATTTCTCCAGCCATTTCTTGTTCCGTGTTAATAAAATCATAAAAGTGATTGACAGCAACCTCTTTGTGTTTAGCTTCTACTTCAAAGTCAGCATATTCAAGCATAGGAATTGCATTTGACATTAGTTCTTCGTCATGATACATTTCAGAGTGTGCATTAGGTTTCATCCAGTATTTTTCATTTTCAATTGGAAAAGATTGAGATTTATGAAATAGTGGTCGCACATCTTTCCAAGTTTTTACTGCTTCTTTAAAAAAATCATCGTTTACAGTAATATGTCTAACTTCGTCCCTAATTTTTCTGTTAACAACTTTACCACTTGAATTTTGGGTTTTTTCGTTGTGTCGCATCCGGTGGCATGCGTAATGGTGTATGTCAAGGCATGTTCTTGTAGGGATTCTTGCTGCAAGTTCAAGTGTGTGTTCGATGTCATAACCGTTGGGCTTATCTTCGTTTTCAACTGAGAGAGTTCTTTGCGCGTAGTCTGAGAGATATTGGAAATTGCTTGCAAATCTCTTAATTCCATCAATATGTTTACCTCCGTATAATCCTTGTAAATGAATGTTCATGGTAAAGTCTTCAGCAGGTAATCCCATGAGTTTACCATATAATGCATGATACTCTAAATCTTTGATAGAATTCTCTACAACATTAGCTTTTGGACTACCTAAAACAGTGTACTGACCTGGATGCACTGAGAGACGTATTTCATGATATTTAGCTATTTCACCACATTTGTGGAGAGTTTCACATATCTCATCCCAAATCTCTTTGTACCAGTCTTGAGTGAAGTCCAAAGTATAACAAGGAAACATCTCAGAAGAAATACGAAAAGAACGAAGATTTCGAGGCTGTTTAGAAAAATAGTGCTCAAGTATAAGATAAAGTCTATGAACATTGTGTAAAGCTTTATCTTGAACACGTTTTTTACCTCCTTCTTTTAATGCATATGTTTTAGTAGTTGTTCCAAAATTAAATTGTTTTGCTAGTTTTTTATCATGAAACTGACAACATTGAGATAGTCGCCAGTCGCTCGATGTACTATTGAAATAAGACATTTTATTCACCAATAAACTTATTAATATAAAGAAATAAGAAAAAGAGCTTCACTAACATAAGGTATAAGTATGATAGATACCATAATGAGAATTAAAGCTAATAAGTATAGAATTATTTTTTCAATCATGTCACAGAATCAAGTAATTCATTAAATTCATTCCATTTTTCTTCTTCCTCAGCACGAGAATTTTTGCGCATTACATTTGCAACACGTCGAGCTACAGGAATCTCTATATTATATTCACCTTTAATATCTTTTAGCAAAGAAGAAATAGAATCTCTTGCTGTTTCTATTTGAATTAACAGATCAACAACTTTTTCAAATTCACGTTTTAGTTCATCGTTCGTTTGCGACATTATTTCCCTCAATAATTTTAAATGTTTCACGAATAACTTCTGGACGTCTACGAATAAGATTAGTTTTTTGTAATTCATCCATGACGTTTGTCCATAATTCAAAGCATTCATCAGTACAATCACTAAAACCATCTTCTTTTGAAAGTTCAGCAATTAACATTTTCTGATGAAGCAAATTAAAAGCACTTACTATATTAGCAGCACCTATTTCACGTGACCCCTCGAAGTCTCCCTCCGGTCGAGGAGTATATAGTTCAAAATGTGAGCTTTCCCATATACTACCGTCATCATCATCAAAAACATCAATTGGCATTGATGATAACACTTTATAAATTAATTTTTTAGCTTTTTCATGAGAAATATGCACGTTACCCTCCTATGTCACTACGTGACCCAGTCATCTCTATATGGAGTTACATAGAACCACATTAGAGATTTAGACACAGCTTTGACTAAGCTTTTATAAGATGAACAAAGCAAAGCATCTTCAAACTCACGTTTGAGTCGTAAATATGGATTTTTTAAATTAGTTACTGGAACAATTGATTTAACATCTAATTCACGATAATTCCAATGTTCGCAACGTGTAGAAAACGCTAGCGAAGAGTTTAAGTAAAGTTCTGTCTCAGAAAGTTTTGTTTCTAGCTCCTTCCAAAGATCAATATATAGTTTACCTTTTTCTGCATCAGAAATCTTAGAAATTGTAATTCTACGAAGATTTCTTACAAAATCACGAAATGGGTTTTTTGACGCCATCTTAAAACGCATGTTTTAACACCTCTAAAGTAGCACAGAAATTACAATTCTGCAAGTTGAAAATTAATTGATTTACTCTTCTTCATTTCCAATGATGTCATAGTCATCATCTGACATACATTTTGGAATCATTTTAGGAGGAACTCCGCCCCAAAATTCTTTTTCATCATAAAAACGATATTTTGTACGACGTCGCCACAAAGCATTAATTTCATCGGCAATTTCATCGTGTTTATCTAAAATCTCATAATCTTGAATAGACGCACCTTGAATAGCTTCAGCCATCCATTCATGGGCAAGCCAAGGAGACCAACGAGCAATATTTTTAGCTTCATCAAGAGTACGAGAACGTGTCCAAGGATTATAACCTTGAATTAACTTAGATTTTTCTGTCTTTTTAGGCATCGTAGTATTGTTCCTGTAAAGTTTTTTGCATTTCAATGTAAACTTCAATAATAAAACGACCAGCTAAAAACTCTCCCTGGTTTTCTTTTATATCATAGTATTCTATCATTAAGTTTTCAGCTTCTTCATTACTTTGATTTGCTATGTCTTGAAAGTATTCTTTAACAAAGGGTAATCTTGGTCGATTCATTATATTATATTCCTTTTTTTGTTAAAACGCAACATCATTTTTGCATTACATTGAGTTTTTTGTTGACAATACTTTTAATTTCTTTTATGATGTAAAGATGTACGCAACTGAAAAATACGTTAGATTTGAACTGAAAGAAATTCATCAACAAGTTCGTGAATTGGCTAATGATTTAGGTGGAGATATTCGATATCTCCAACAGGAAATTCATGATTTGAGTGAACGTATTCAGTTGATGGAAACAAATTTAGAAGAAATTGCCAACGAATTGAGAGAACGAAATGGCGCATAAAATAATTGGTATGGCATATTCCGACTCAGATAATTTATCATACATCAAAAATCAGCTCATTGCAATAAAAAACTTCTTTCCCGCAATGGAAACCGAGTTAAGTAATGAAAATAATTCACTTATCCAACGACACATTAATCCACGGTATCGTGATCGTTTACCCTTGTACATGATACTTAAAGATAATGCTTACATGACCCATAGACACGGAAAATTTTCCAACGAAGAAGTTATACAATGGTTACAATCTATACCAGCGCTTAATGCTTAAAGCTATACCCTGTATACCTCATAAACATAGGTTAGAAGCTCATAGAATAGAATATCTTAAATCTATAAATAAAGCTATGGATTACCCTTTTCAATCAGAAGATAGTAGAGATTCTTCTCCTATACATCAAAAATTAAAAGAACAATGTGTAAAATATACCGGTATAACCAATTGGTTATTTACTAATTGCTGTACTGATTCATTACAAATTGCATTTCAAGCTTTGTGTGATATAGGAGATACGGTAATAGTTCCTGCGTATGGTTGGAGAGCTATTGTAAATGCTCCAAGATTTATAGGTTGTAATGTACTATATTGTGATATAGATGAAACAGGTAATATAGATTTATCTTTACTTTCTACTATGATAAAAGAAAATAAACCAAAGGCTGTTCTTATTGTTCATAATTTTGGAACTGTTGTAAATATAGCAGAAATTAAAGATATATGCAAAGAAAATAAAACATATATTATTGAGGATGCTGCACCTTCTTTTACTATGAATGAGCCTTATAAATATAAATTAGGTTCTATTTCAGATATAGTATGTTTTTCATTTGATTTTACTAAATCTCCAGGTACTCTTGGCGCAGGCGGAGCAATAGCTACAAATAATCTTAATATATATGATAAGTTAAAAATTATTTGTTCTCATAACTGTATTGAATCAAGTATAGGAACTAAATCATATCTAGATACTATTGCAGCAGCAGTAGTAAGTAAAGATATGGAGTTAATAGAGCAACACTCCTATCGTAAGAAAAAACTTGAAATTGCTACTTTCTATCTTAACAATCTTCCCTATAAAACATTGCTTGGAGAAAATTACATATTTCATCGTTTTATACTTTTACCAGAAAAAGATGAAAAACAAAGTCTACTTAAAAAACTTAATTCACAGAAGATATTAGCTAAAAGTGTATATATTTCTAATTGTATTGATTCGCCTGTAGCTTTAAATTTATATGAAAAAGGAATTGAACTTCCTTGTCATCCATTTATAGATATAGACGATTTAAAAGCAAGAATTGAAAAAATTATATGAAAATTCTAATTACTGGAGGATTAGGATTTATTGGTGCACATTTAGTAAATGCATTTAAAAATCACGAAATTACTGTATTAGATAATTTTGGATATAGTTATCCAGGTTATAAAAAAATATATAGAGGACCAAAAATTGGTATTGGCAATGTTTCTAAATTAGAGCAATATCATAGAGATTTAAATATTAAATATAGGATAGATTTAGTTAAAAAAGCTAAAGCAAAAATTATTCGAGCTTGGTCCTATAAATATATTAATTCTAACTGTTATGATTTAATTTTAAATTGTGGGAGTTTATCTGAGGCTATTTTATCAAGTTTTTATGAAGATTTTTGTTATAATTCTATTGTAGAAGGAATTAAAAATTTAAAAACTATACATGAATGTCCCGTATTACACATAAGCTCTTCAATGGTTTATGGGACATGGGAAGACACAATTAAAGAAACTAGTTTAACTGATCCTGTTGATTACTATGGTAAGTGTAAGAAAAAAAGTGAATTATACTGTACTGAAAATGATATTATATTAAGACCAATTCATGTTTATGGTGTTGGGGACGCTAAATTTCCAATTTGGATGAATATTGAGAGACAGATTGAAAAAAATAAACCGGTGAATATAGAAGCGGCTGATTGTATTTATATAGACGATTTTATTGAAATAGTTAAAAATATCATTGCTAATTGGATACCGGGTACTTATAATATAAGTTCAAATTTAATCAGAGACGGACAAGTTTTACAAAAAGTATTTCCTAAAGCTTTTAAGGTAAATAATAAACTTGGCCCTACAGGAAAACTAAGAGGTGCCTTAGATAGTTCAAAACTATTTGATACTTTTAGTGTGAGATTAAAATATAATTCATATGAAGAAACAATTAGAGATTACTACGGAAAATATGAGAATTTACGTTCGAAATAATGATATCGGTAAAGCTTATCGAATATTAAACAAAAAACTACATGAGGAGGGATTCTTCAAGAAGCTACGTGATAGCCAGTTTCATAAAACAAAAGGTGAAAAACGTAGAGAAGCTTCTCGTGCTGGGCGTGCGCGTTGGTTAAAAAAACAAAAACAACTTGAAATAAGATTTCAAAGAGAAGAAAGAAATCAATTTAGAAAAAAACCAAGAAGAAATAATTTTCAAAATAAAAGACGACCATCTAAATAAAATATTTCTAAATTTTTTATAATTATTATAACGACCTTAAAGCACTAACTGTTTGCTTAATACTTAAATTATCTCTATAATAAATTATTAATTATGGAGATGAAAATGAAAGCGTACAAAGGCAAATTTAAGAAAAAAGACGGTTCTGAGCGTACAATGGTTTTTACTCGTATTGATGATCTTCCCTCAAAATTTGTAGCGTCAAAAATTGCTGGCGCAGGTAGTGAACAAACTTATCCAGAGGGCATGGAATTAGTTTGGGATCTTGAAGCTGATAACTTTAGGATTTTTAATTGGAAAACATCTATCGGAATCACAGATAAATTTGATATTGAAGAGGATTTATTTATTGATTGAAAAATTTTTAAAATGGTTAGAAACATATATTAATCGAAAAGCTGATAAACGTTCGGGGGCATATTTGAATAATATAAGACGACAAAAAAATATTAATCATGACGATTTACTTAAATGATAGCTAAAGAACGTTATTGCTATACCTGCGGACATCGCTGTCATTGTTATGGCTCATATTGTACAGAATCTATTGGCATAGGTATGACAGATAAAGATCAAGAATGTAGATGTAAAGAATGTAAGTGTGAAAGAAGTATTTCGTTAGAGGAGTAATTATGGGGGGTCATGATAATAAAACTTCTAGAGATTTAGCATACAAGTTGTCTACACATAGACAACGTGAACTTTGGAATAAACCCAAAAAAAGTAAGTCTAGAAAAGCGAAAAAAGAGGCACAAAGAAAAAGAAAAAAAGCGCAAAGTAGTGCAAAAAAAATAGTCTATACTCAAGCTTTTAAAACACGACAAAACTTTGGTGCAGCAAGTAAAGGCAGATCTCTTTCAAAAGAAGAAATTAAAGAATATATTGCT
>Ga0114933_10006612_pt1 | contig 10249 bp, 9 predicted proteins | sample 4SBtaG_FD_89691 | JGI IMG/M metagenome (GOLD analysis project Ga0114933, IMG submission 89691) | Deep subsurface microbial communities from Kolumbo volcano to uncover new lineages of life (NeLLi) - 4SBTROV12_W25 metaG | ecosystem: Environmental > Aquatic > Marine > Volcanic | place: Kolumbo... | reverse complement strand
TGAATGCCGATGGATTCGGCCATTTTATTCAGCGACTCGGTGACTTCCATTCCGTAGGCGGCTTCGTCCGCAATGATACCAAATTCAGAGCCCAGCGGGTCTGCAACTTCCTGCGCCACGATGTTGATTGCACTTGAAAACGGATGGCCGACCCGCAGCGAACGCACCATAAGCTCCACTGCGTCTGGCAGTTGCTCTTCGATCAGAGAAATGCGGGCTTTTGCCTTTTTATTCAACCACATAAAGACCGCGCCAAATCCCATGACAACCGAAACCGCAGCGCGGATTGGTAAGGATGCCGATGTGAAAAAGGTCAAGCCGCCGAATGCCGTGACACCCAGTAGAATCATCACCATGAACAGCGATTTTGGGCTAAAAGCGATATTCGCTTTGGCAGCCTTTTTTTGCAGCATCGAATAGAGCGGAATCTGAAATGACTTGCGGTGTTGTTCGCGTTCCTTGCGCAGGGTCTCCAGAACTTTTTCGCGTGTATTGCCTTTTTCAAGCAGATCGATGCGTCGGTTTACACGGCTATTGAATTTGATCGATTTACCGAAAATGACCAGATAAATCCCTTCGATAAGCATAAAGACTGCAACAAAGATGACGGCATAGATAATCGGTTCGGGGCTCATGATAATCTCCTAGTTGGCGGGGGTGTGTTCGTAGATGCTGGCGGGCAAATCCAAGCCCCATTGTTTGAAGCGGTCAGAATAATGCGAACGCAAACCCGTGGGCATGAATTCACCGATAATGGTGCCATCTTGCTTCAAACCGTGACGTTGATATTTGAAAATCTCCTGCATGGTGATGATGTCACCCTCCATGCCTGTTATTTCGGTGATCGACACCATGCGACGCGACCCATCCTGCAGACGGCTGGCCTGCACGATCAGATTGACAGCCGATGAAATCTGGTTGCGCACCGCTTTAAGCGGCATGTCAATTCCGGCCATGGCAATCATATTTTCCAGGCGCGAAACACCGTCGCGTGCCGAGTTTGCGTGAATGGTAGTCATCGATCCGTCGTGGCCCGTGTTCATGGCCTGCAACATGTCGATCACTTCTTCGCCGCGGGTTTCCCCGACGATTATGCGGTCCGGGCGCATCCGCAGCGCATTTTTCAGGCAATCCCTTTGCGACACTTCGCCTTTGCCCTCGACGTTGGCCGGTCGGCTTTCCATACGTCCGACGTGGGTTTGTTGAAGCTGCAATTCGGCGGTGTCTTCGATTGTAAGAATACGTTCCGCATTGTCGATCAAAGAAGAAAGTGCATTCAGGGTTGTTGTTTTACCTGAACCGGTACCGCCAGAGACGATGATGTTCAGCCGCGTCGATACCGCAGCATGAATATAGGCCGCCATTTGTTCCGAGAACGCGCCGAAAGCCAACAGCTCATCGATACCCAGTTTGTCTTTTTTGAATTTACGAATAGACACCAGTGAGCCGTCAACGGCGATCGGCGGCACCATGGCGTTAAAGCGCGAACCGTCCTGCAGACGCGCGTCGACATACGGGTTGCTTTCATCCACCCGGCGACCCACAGCCGAAACGATTTTGTCGATCACCCGCATCAGGTGCTTTTCGTTCTTGAACTGCACCGACGTTTCTTCAAGCTTACCGTCGCGTTCAACGAATACTTGCTGAGGTCCGTTGATCAGAATGTCGTTTACGGTTTCGTCGCGAAGCAACGGCTCAATTGGACCAAGGCCCGTGACCTCGTCGAACAATTCCTGATGCAATGTGGCGCGCTCGTCCTTGTTCAGGACGACGCCCATTTCCTGAAGCCCGTCCGCGCAAATCGCAGCGATTTCCGTGCGCAGATCTGCGTCCGACGCGGTATCCAGCGCCGCCAGATTGAGCGTGTCGAGCAAACGCTTGTGAAGCTCGACACGAATATCCGACAGACGGTCGCGGCGCTTGACCTCTTTGTCGGACAGAGCGGCGATTCCCGTTCGTGCTTTTGGTGCGGGCGTTGCAACGACTGTTGGTTTTTCGACAGGCTGCTGTTCGATGGCGCGTGCTGCGGGTTCGGCGTTTGCTTCTGATGAGACTTTGGTTTCTTTTTTCTTGTATCGGCTGAACATGGCGGTTCCTTTTGTTTATTTTGAGTTGGCTTTGGCGTTCAGTTCATAAAGCGAACTGGCAATTTTCATGATTTCCTTGCGGAAAGGGTTCTTGGCGGCGGTTTCTGAAATCGGCAGACCGTGGTCGCAGGTGTTGAGTATCTGTTTGCCGCCGTCAGAAAACTGAACCTCGATGTTGATATCCAGATTTTCGGCCATGCGTTTGATGCGGGCCTTTGCACTGATGTCGGTAAATTTTGGTGCGCGGTTCAAAAAATAACGCACCTTTTCAAACGGCAGATCCTCGGCCTTGAGCGCACGGTTGAATCGCAAAGTGTTTTGCGCCGAACGCATATCCATTTCGATCACGGCGAAATAGACGTTGGACTGCTGTAGTACCGTTTCCGACCAGCTGATCAACGTCTGCGGCATGTCGATGATGACGAAATCGAATTGCTCGGTCGCTTTTGCAAGAATGCGCCCGATATCGTCTGGACCGATGATTTCCAGTGGCAGGGCTTCAGCAGGTGCGGTGAACACCTGCATCAGGTCGTTAAAGTTGGTCAACGACTGCGAGAAAGATTCGGCGTCCATCGCTTCGGTGTCTGACAAAAGTTCGAAAATTCCTTCGCGGCGCGGCAGGTCGAGGTATGAGGCGACCGAACCGAACTGAAAATCGAGATCGAGAATGCAAACGCGTGCGTCGGTATCTTTGGCCAGGAGCGCCAACTCCCATGCCAGATTGACAGCGATGGTGGTGGCTCCGGCACCGCCCGCCAGCCCGTGCACGGGGATAATGGCGCCGTGGCGGTTTTCGCCACCCTGCGTCACGGGTTGGATAAGTGTTGGCTGGGCCGGTGGTTGGTTCAGGCGTGATATGACTTCGCGCAGTGCACCGTCAGGCAAAGGGTAGGGGGCAAAATCGTCGGCACCAAGACGCAACAGCTGGTGCAGCGCGGCCGGCGAAAGATCGTGGGCAATCAGAATGACTTTGACGTTGTTTGCTTTGGCGTGCACAATCAAATTGGACACGTCGGTAAGATCGGCTTCGTCTTGCTTGTCGACGGCTACGGCAATGAACGAAAGCGCAGTTGCCTCGGCTGTCGAGAGGTATTCCAGCCCGTCTTTGAAATCCAGACCACCCCAACGGTTGCCGAGCTGGGTTTCCATGTCCTCGATCAAAAGGTCAAAAGACTGTATGTCCCGCGCGATAGCGCAGGCTTCAATCATTTCCTCCTTCGACCTCAACAGTCCCATACCAAATGTTCCACCACGTTACGCTCTTTCCCAATCAAACAATTGTTCGCGTGAACCTGTTCAATCGGGAAGGAGCCCAATGTTGTGATTTAGGCCTGCTGGTTTTTCTCTGATTTGGAGACGTCGTAGCAAGCGTCAATCAACGCTGGAATAGCTGGGGAGTTTGTCTTTTTTGCGACCAAAATCATCAATTTAGGGGCAATTTTAGTCTATTATTGTTGGGTGGTTGTACCCGAATACGAAGACCCGCCTTCGATATAATTTTGGTATACCAAAGCCGCGTATTTGCCGTCGAGACCAGAGCCGACGAAATTGCGGGTGAAACCCATAACTTCGGTCACGGTGCGCCGGTTGCGGCGTTCGCGGTTTTCGGTCACAATCAATGGCTGCGTTTCGCCGAACGAGGCGACCGCCTCGAGTCTGTCTGCGCTAATACCTTGAGAAATAAGAAATTTTACCGTTGCATTGGCGCGTCTAAGCCCCAATCGTTTATTGGATGGCTTTGACCCAACAAGATCCGTGTGTCCGTACACACGGAAGGTTAAATCGGGAAATTGCTTGATCCAGTCGGCCTGGCGCATCAAAATTGCGCGGGCGTCGGCGTCAAGACGCGATTTATTGAAGTCAAAATTGATCAGCGTTGGCACGTCTTTGGCAAACTTGCGCGACAAATCAAGGATCAGTCCGTCCTGATCAGCGTAGGCAACCTGAACCAGCGTGTTATTCAGAGTCGGATTGCCAAAATTACCTTCGTCAACTTCTTTGCCCGCTTCCCAGTCCAACGTGACGATGCCTTTGTTCAGCGTATTGTTGATTGGCCCGCAGGCGGTCAATACGCCCAGAGCAGCCCCTGCAGACATCAAGATAAAACGTTGTAAAATCATAGCTTTACTCCATCACATAGCCATAGGAACCGTTGTAATCTTGCGAGGTCACGTCGCTGACGACACCGGATTCACCGGTTTTTCCAGCCACTTTTCCCAGAAGAAACAGTTCGGATTCCGTCGGTATTCTGATCCTGTCGGTCGGGAGCGTCAGGCTTTCGCCGGTTGTGGGTGTAACCAAATGCGGCGTGACAATGATGACCAGTTCGCTTTGTCGGCGCGCGAATTCGGTGCTGCGGAACAACGTACCGATCACCGGTATGTCACTTATCCATGGCACCTGACTGGCAACGTCGGTGAAATCGTCCTGCAACAGACCCGCGATGGCAAAACTTTGGCCGTCGCGCATTTCCACGGTGGTTGACGTGTCGCGGGTTTTAAACGCGTTGACAGAAACACCACCGGCCTGCGTGACCGTTACCGATGTGTCAATCGAACTCACCGACGCCTGAATGTTGAGGTTGATAAGATCTTCGTCCACGACAATAGGCGTGAACGACAAGGACACCCCAAAGGGTTTATACGTCACCGACACGCTGCCATCCTGAAAAACCGGAATGGGATATTCGCCACCGGCCAAGAAACTGGCTTCCTGCCCGGAAATGGCCACCAAATTCGGCTCGGCAAGTGTGCGCACCAGCCCTTTGGCTTCGAGCGCCTCCAAAAGCAGGGCCATTTGGACGCCGCCCGCACTAAATCCGATACCGTACGCGCCGATCCTCTGGGTCGCTGAAACCCCGGATGTTGTCGTCAGCCCGTCCACAAACGGCGTGAAGTTTGTGCCGTTGGTGAATACATTGTTACCGCCGTCGGCAGTGATTGCGCCGCCCGTTGCGCTGAGCCCAAGGCTTGAAGTCAGGTTTTTGGTGACCGACCGCTGCATTTCCGCAAAGCGTACTTTCAGCATAACCTGCTGTGTGCCGCCAACCGTCATAAGATTGGTGACGCGGCCCGGAGCATAGCGCTGTCCCAGTTCCAGTGCCCGGGCCAGTTTCTGTTTGCCCGATACGCGGCCACTTAGGACAATGCCGTCATTAGCGGTGCGCACTTCGATCTCTTCTCCCGGAAGAATTTCACGCAGACGTTCCTTGAATTCCGCGACATCGGGCGTGACGTTGACGTCGACATTGGTGATCAGGCGTCCATTGGGGCCAAGTAACGTCAGCGTTGTGCGCCCCGGAGCCTTGCCCAGAATATATATAGTACTGTCAGAAAGGGTCGCAATATCGGCAATCGACGGGTTGGCCACCGAAAGTTCCGCAAAAGGTGTTTCGCTTTCCATAACGATGGCACGATTAATGGCCACGTTGATGTTGCTGGAAGTTTGTCCGGTCATCACGCGCAACACATTTTGTGCCTGCTGCGCTTGCACCGGAAGGAATGTCACTGTGCTCAACGCAAGCCCTGTCAGGCCCGCTTTTACCAAGCTGCTCGATTTCATGTGATCCTGCCTCTCTGATCACGAATATGATACTTCACGGGTCTTTTGTGCCCATTGTTTCCAGAATGCGCGAAATTGGTTTTATTTGCAAGATTCAATTGCTTGGTGGTCGGTCCTGATGTGGATAACCCGCAACACAACAGTTTCCAGAGTGCGATGTCCGGTCGATAATACACAGGATATTGTGGTCGGGAGGGGCGTCCATACCGCATCACCCTGCGCACTTTCACATTTATTTTACGCGTCTGACCAGGTTTCGACGCCCCTGATGCCAATTGGGTTTTACCTGACATCGTCAGCCGTGCCTGAAATATCCGAGCGCCCATGAACCCGTGCGCCGTTTGCGCGCGCAGTACGCCCCGGATTGAACGTAAAACGCTATAGTGTGGTGCGGATCGGAGTTTCCGAGGTGCGATTACCGGAAAGCCGCGCGTTCAACGGTCTTCGGGGCAGGTCACCGGAATTTCAACCACAGTCGCGCCCTTGCGGGTTTTTATCGTGCAAACCCGCTTTTGCACCAGTTCTTCGACGACTTCTTCCTTGACGCCCAACAGCTGGTCTTGATCGATCTCAAAATTGCCCGTGGTGGTCTCGTCCTCGGCGCCACGCAACGAAAGCAGCAGTCGACCGGTCGACTGCGCCTGAGCCAGTGCGCCGACCACTTCGGGTGACACTTCGGCGGTGACGGTTCGGGCAACTACGGGACTGTTTCGATCTTCATCGGCGATTTGATCAATCGCGATCAATTTGATGCCTTCCAATATAAGCTTGGTCACGTCGCGCCGACCTGACCGGCCCGACCAATAGACATCAACCTTGTCGCCCGGTCGCAAAAATCCTGACACGCCCGAAGCGACATCGACGCTGATCGTGAAAGCGCGCATCCCCGAGCTAAGACGCGAGGATACACCAGCGTCCTGACCGGGTTCGGTCACCTTGACGGCAAGAATCGCCTCGTCTTTTTCCATCGCCCGCAGCACAGTGCGCAATTTTTTGTCGTCTTGGTCAAATAGTACAGCCGGATCAGTGAACGCGCCTTCGGGGATTGCGTTTTCCGGCCAGGCCGCGATGCGAACGTCTTCTTTGGACAATTTCTGCCCGTAACGCAAAGGGCCAGTCGACACGAAAACCCGCACAAGTTTGACATTGTTGGCAAGCGCTTTTTCCTGACTGTCCAGCACCGATTGGTATTCGTTGAAACGCCCCTGCGCCATGTAAACAGCGAATCCGGCCAACCCCATACCAATGATAAGAATGAGTGCGAATACTATACGCATTGCGAAAACCCCTGCTGCTCTGCCTGATTGTTCAGGTTTGATTTTGACGGTACTTTATACAACATTTTTTTTCGACCCAACTAAAAAGACGTGGAGATTGACACGCGATCGTTCATTTCGACAGCAGTCGTCAGAACGCCGGGTCCAATAAGCGCAGAAACAGACAAAACCAAACCAACGCCAAACGCCGTCAGCAGAATCCAATCGACGGTTACGGCACCGTCGTCGTCCTGTGTATAATACTGCAAAACGTTGCTCATTGTCATCCACCGGTCGTTCAGATCCTTTTTCGATACATCCTCGCGCTGTCAGAACACATCAAGACTGTGGCAAAAGAATGGATAAACTATGAAAAACCGAATTCCCTTATTCACGTCCCGACACGCGAAAAGACCACGCCCGAAGGCGTGGTCCTTATCGTTATCCCAATAGCGTTAAGCTATTAGAAAGTGGTCGATACGCCTTGGCCAGACATCTGTGTGTCGATGTCGCCGGACAGGTTCTCAACGCCGTTAGAAACGGCTGCCAGAACGGCAATGCCCAGACCAACGATGGCTGCGGTCAAAACGACCCAGTCAACGGTTACTGCGCCGGATTCGTCATTCTTAAAGTTTGTGAACAGTTTCATTTTTTAGTCCCTCCATAGGATTTCAGTTGTTGTCAAAAGAGCCGATTGTTCGTGAGGTCGCATTCTCGTTGTTTGCTAACTCGTCAACTCTTCATGGCCCTCATAAGGGAGTGCGAATGGGGCATGAGTTTGACACGCATTGCGTGTGAGCAAAAAAAGTGCGCGAATTACCAACAAATTTTTAATAATGAATAAAAACAACAGTTTAATCTGCCAATCAAGGCAGATTTATTGACCTGATCGGGGCAATTGTGTCGATTGCGACATATTATTTTGTCAATAATGTCTGGTTTTACCGCCGATTGTTTGGCAAACAGGCTGGAATAATAGGGGTAAATCGAGCACTTGGCACCCATTGGTTATCATCAGGTTCTTTGTTGGACGTTGATTTTGGCGTTGGCAAATGCGCAACCAATTCGTGCGGCCGAACCTTTTGTGGATTTTACGTTCAAGCGTATAAAACCAACTGCCAATACTGGCGGTAAACGCATCACCATCCAGATACTTCCCGACACTACGCCCGCACCTGACCAAGACGCGCCCACAGCGCAACCACCCCCAAACATGCAGAACTGGTTCTGGGCGAAAATAGCCCCCGGAATGACAGAATCCGGTCCCGGGAGATTTACAAAAGCTGTCGAAGTCATTCGTACCGCGTCGCAGGTCAGCAATGATTTTACCCCATCGCTTCAGGTTTTACATGGCCTTGCAGCGCGGTACGGCAAAGATATTCTTCTGGCCACATTGGGGAGCGACCTTTCGCCGGCGTTTGTTCTGGCTTTGATCAGTGTGGAACCCGAAGGTGAGGCGCCCAATCGCTCTGGCGACGGTGCAGACAAGGCGGTGCACCTGTCGGCCAATCAATTTCAATCCTTGCCCAGCCCCGGCGCTGAGTCCAACTCTGCCATTTTGACAGCAACGGTGAATTATATGCAGACTCTCATGGATAAATATGACCGCGATCCGATCTTGGCGCTGGCGGCCTATCACAGTGGTGCAGAACAAATCGCCGCATATCAGGGCGTGCCGCCCACTGCGGGCGTACGCACATATGTTCCGCGTGTCATTGCCACGTGGCAGGTGGCGCGTACGCTGTGCAAGACGCCACCGGAATTATTCAGCGATGGATGTGTATTTGACGTGAAAGAAACCCCATAAATGGTGATGTTACAGGAAAAAGCGGCCAATAAACCGCTTGTGCTTGACGTCGACGGTACGCTGTTGCGCACGGATCTGTTGTTTGAAACCTTTTGGCTGGCGTTGGGGCAAAATCCCTGGACGTGCTTCAAAACCTGTCTTTTCAACCTCGCGCGTCCGGCAAAATTAAAGCAGGAACTGGCCAACCTGGTGGACCTGCGAACTGATTTGTTGCCGGTGAACCCACAGGTCAAAGATCTGCTGGAAAGCGCCAAACGGCAGGGGCGCGATGTTGTTTTGGCCTCGGGTTCCGATTACACGCTGGTTTCGCGTCTTGCAAAAGACCACGGCATCGACATGCCGGTTATAGCGTCCGACGGCAGCGTCAATTTGACGGGCCAAAAAAAGGCGGATGCCCTGCGGGGAATCTATGGCGAATCCGGTTTTGACTATGCGGGTGACAGTGTGGTGGATTTGCCGGTCTGGATCGCTGCGGACAGCGCGATCATTGTTGGGCGTCGCCCGGGCGTCGCGCGACAGCTGGCGGCGCAATCCCGGAACGTGACCGAAATCAATGGCGGTTGGCACTGGCGTCATTTGATCAAAGGCCTTCGACCGCATCAATGGGTCAAGAACGTCCTGCTGGTTCTGCCGCTGATTGCTGCGCACCGTTTTGATATGGCCGGTTTGACATTGGTGGCGATGGGCATGCTGGCCTATAGTTTAGCCGCCTCTTCGATCTATATCGTCAACGATTTGCTGGATCTTGAAGCCGATCGTCTGCACAAAACCAAATGCAATCGTCCATTCGCGTCGGGCAAGGTTCCGATTAGTGTCGGGATGATCACGTCTTTGGTGGTGGGTGGCCTGTCTCTTGGAATTGCCGCGTTCATCAGTCTGGCTATGCTGTGGGTTGTTGCGCTTTATATGGCTTTGTCTCTGGCCTATTCGCTGCGGTTCAAACGTATGCGTTGGGTGGATATTGCAGCGCTTGCCTCACTTTATACCCTGCGCGTTGTCGCGGGCGCGATTGCTGCCGACGTGGTGGCGTCAGGCTTTTTGATCGCGTTCATCTTTCCCATGTTCATCACTTTGGGCTGCGTAAAACGCCTGACGGAACTGACGCTGGCCACCTCGGATGAGCGTCTGCCCGGGCGCGGCTACGGGCGCCCGGACAGGGGTGATTTGCTTAACGTGGCGGGATTGGGTGCAGCGGGCGCGTTGCTGATCTTTTTTCTCTATAGCAACAGCGCGGCGGCGGCTGTGCTTTATCCCACGACGTGGGAGCTAAAACTGGCGCTGATACCGATTGCCGGCTGGCTATTGCGGATGGTCCTTTTGGGGTGGAACGGTAAGCAGGACTACGACCCCATCGTTTTTGCAATGCGCGACAGGTATGGGCTGTCGATGATCATGGTGACACTGACGATCATGTTTCACGCCGCGACGTTGATTTAGATCAACAGATCAGATCGACATTTTCTTGAACAGAAATTCGGGGATGTGGCGGATAATCAGCATGATGTAACGCCAGAAAAACGGCGTGTAGACGGTGTTGC
>Ga0114933_10006608_pt1 | contig 10253 bp, 8 predicted proteins | sample 4SBtaG_FD_89691 | JGI IMG/M metagenome (GOLD analysis project Ga0114933, IMG submission 89691) | Deep subsurface microbial communities from Kolumbo volcano to uncover new lineages of life (NeLLi) - 4SBTROV12_W25 metaG | ecosystem: Environmental > Aquatic > Marine > Volcanic | place: Kolumbo... | reverse complement strand
GCGGTATTTTCCAGAAACCGTCCGCGGTCCGTTGATGGCTGGATCAGAGGAAGGTAATGGCCTTCATAATATCGCGGCATCTATGCAGGCCACCTCTCCGGAGTTTGCTGACTTTCCGGTGACGGAAATGTTGGTTCCAGTTTTCGATGAGATGACCGAAGAGCAAAAGCTGGCATTCATAAAACTGCTTGGTATCGATATATAACCTTTTCTCTTTTTACTATTTTGAAGAACTCGGTGTACCACTTGAATGTGATATAACTCTTGAAAAGAGTGAGATTATTTGTTCGGGAGAAATATCATGACCCAAGATGAGCATCCTTTGGTTACTAAATATCGTGAATTCAGTCCTGCCTCAGAGGCATTACACGAGAAGGCTCGAAAAGTATTTCCTGGCGGCGATACCAGATCCAGCGCACATTATGCGCCATACCCGCTGACTATCACCGAGGCATCGGGCTGTGTGATGAAAGATGCTGATGGACATGAAGTGTTAGATTTTATGAATAATTTCACGTCTCTGGTGCACGGACATGCTCGCTCGGAAATAGTTGAGTCTGTGCAGAAACAGATTGCTCTTGGGTCGGCCTATGCCGCGACAAGTCAAAACCAGATTGATCTTGCCGAAATAATTACTGAGAGGATTCCGTCCGTGGATCAAATGCGTTTCACTAGCTCAGGAAGCGAGGGAACGACGATGGCCATTCGGTGTGCACGAGCGGCTACTGGACGTCAGAAAATTATGAAGATGGAGGGCGGTTACCACGGGAGCTTCGAGCTTGCTGAGGTGTCATTGGTGCCCATGCCGGATTCGCGAGGAGATCTAAGTGAGCCTAATTCAACGCCACTCGACGGGAGTTTTCCAGACAGCGTGTTACAGGACACGGTGATCTGCCCATATAACGAACCAGAAATGGCTAAAAACCTTATCGAGAAACATCATTCTGAGCTAGCAGCAATAATTGTTGAGCCGGTTCTGGGTTCAATGGGCATGGTACCCGCCACACGGGAGTTTCTGCAGACATTGCGAGACGCCGCTACTGCGAACGGAATCATTTTGATCTTTGATGAGGTTATTTCTTTGAGGATAAATTACGGTGGGGCTCAAAAATTTTTTGGCGTCACGCCCGATCTCACTTGCTTGGGCAAAATAATTGGAGGTGGATTACCTGTTGGAGGAGTTGGTGGACGCGCAGATCTAATGCAATTATTTAGTCCCGATAATGCTAGACCGGTTATGCATGCGAGTACTTTTTCAGGGAATGCATTGACGATGTCGGCAGGCCTGCCCGCTATGCAAGCGTTTAACGAGGATGAATGTAACCGGATTAATGTGTTGGCCGATAAATTACGAGATGGTTTTAATCAGGCGTTTGCTCAGGCAGGAATCTTAGGGAACGCAAGTGGTATCGGTTCGCTGACTAATATTAATTTCAGTGAGAAACCATTGACTGACTCTCGTGACTACTTGGATGGACTACTTGTTAGCAAGCACATCGGACCACTGTTGCACCTTGGAATGTTGAGACATGGAGTAGCTTCGGCGTCACGTCTGATGTTTTGTACAAGTACAGCGATGAGTGATCGTGAGATTGAAAAAACAGTAGCAGCTTTGCACGCAACTCTCGATGAGCTGAAGCCATTTGTCGAGACTGAGTGCCCCGAATTAATTTTATAGTGTGTTTGAGATGCCTAGATTCGTCCTATGATGCTAGCTTTGCTCTGAGGCCGGTATTTGCAGATGAAAGTCAGTGACCTTCTGAAAATTGTGAGCGATCTGTAAAGTCAGCCTGTCGGTGTTCTGTGCTGTCGAAATCATCAGACCCGTTGGGAGACCATCACCGTCAAACCCGTTTGGTACTGAAATCGATGGTTGTCTAGTTTGATTAAAGACACTTGTATTTCTAACTTTTTTCCCCAGATTCTCTGGCTCGTCGGTAATCGGTTCGGCCACTTGCGGGCAAGTGGGGACAATGTATCCGTCAATCTGATGCTCACGTAGCGCGTTCTCAAAGCTGACTTCAACGTCTTGTCGATAATCCAGGGCTCGAACATAGTCATGAAGTGACGCATCAAGGCCAGCCAGCATCTGGCCACGTACTCGTTCTCCAACTAACTCTTTACTCTCACGGAGTATGTTTTCGATGTAGGTCGAACCTTCTGCTGCGGCTATGGGTGAGAGCCGTGCTCGCATATCTTTATAATCAGGCATGGGTTCAAATTCGGTGATCTCAACGCCAAGACCACGAAAAATATCTAGTGAGTTTTCGAACGAATCGAGAACCCCTGATTGACAACCCTCGAGCAAACTGGGAATGATTGCTAATTTCAGACCAGCGATTGAATCTTCAAGTTGGTTGACAAAAGAGACGCGCTTTCTCGGCTCGATCATCCACTCAAGCATCATTGCACATTCCTTTGCGGATCTTGTCATAGGACCTGCGTGGTCTAAAGTTTTTGAGAGAGGGATTATTCCCTTTGTGCTTACGAGTCCAAAAGTAGGTTTGTGTCCTGTTATCCCACAAAAGGCAGCAGGATTTCTGACAGAACCACCAGTATCAGTGCCGAGGGCCGCTGCTACTTGCCCTGCGGCCACTGCAGCTCCTGAGCCGCCCGAAGAACCACCAGGGACTCTAGTTAAATCCCAGGGATTTCGAGTAGGACCATAATGTGGGTTATTGGTGGTCATACCCATAGCCAGTTCGTGAGTGTTTGTCTTACCAACTACCACCATTCCGGCCTGTTGCAGAAGACTGATAACTACAGAATCCTCATCAGGTATCCGGTCTTTAAAGGCAGCTGTACCTCCGGTAGTCGCTATGCCCGCAGTGTCATATAAGTCTTTTACGGCAAGTGGAATTCCATCCAACACGCTTAATGGACCAGTTGACGAAAGGCGTTCATCAGCTTTAGCAGCCTGACTCAAGGCAAGCTCTTCTGTCATTAGTACAAATGAATTCAGCTCAGTATTAGTTTCGTTCATTTTTCGAAACGTATCGTCTACGAGTTCACGCACTGACACCTCTTTGTTGTCGAGGAGTCCCCGCAACTCCATGATGGAGTAATAATCGTTATCGAGTGCTGTCATGTGTGAAGACTAACGAGACCCAAAACTAGCCGTTTCGGGGACTAGTCTCGATTTATCTCAGCGAGACCGGTTTCCATACCTTGCAGTGCCCACGGAGCCCAAGGCATCGTGAAAAACTTAAATCCTTTTTCCACATAGAAATTAGGATCCATTCCAGGTGGGATGAAGTACATTCCAGGCACCACACCGTGTTTTTTACAGGCTGCTGCAATCGTATCGAGGCCCTCTTGGTAGATGTCGCTCGGATAATCAAGCGGGACATTGAGTTCAATGGAAAGATCGGATGGTCCAATCAAAAGGACGTCGATACCCGGTACGCTTAGGATTTCATCAATATTATCAATAGCCTGCTGTGTTTCAATCATCGGGATTATAAGAAGTTCTTCATTAACAGTATCTAGGTAATCACGGTAGTTTTCAAATTCACCCCACTCACCACGAATCCCCGCATTGCTGCGATCACCGAGAGGTGAGTATTGGCAGGCTCTCACCATTTCAATAGCCTGTTCTTTGGTATTTACCATTGGTACGATGATGCCTCGAGCCCCGAGATCCAACGCAAAGCAAATCAGGTCCGCGCGATTCGCGCTGACTCGCACAATCGGAGCCGCGTCTTTGCCCTGCATAGCGGCCATTGCATCTTTGTATTCCTTGAGCTCTATTGGTGAGTGTTGGGTATCAAAAAGGATAAAATCAAGTCCTGAATTGGCCAGCATACTCATATTCTCTTCTGATAAGGAACCAGCAGTACCTACGACAGTTTTTCCGGCCCTTAGTCGATCTCGTATAGCATTCATTCGATACAACCTCTATTTCTTTGACATAAAACTCTTATTTTTAGTTCGTTGGTTATTTGTGTGTGCACGTTTATAAACCAACGCCATGCTACACGAAAAAACCATGCGGTGGTGAATCGTACTGCAACTGAGTGTAACTAAGTGGATACCAAGCTCTGATGATCGGATTTTATACTTGTTTCTTAAACCAATGTTTTAAATGTGATGCTGAGGTGTGTGAAAACCGATGGACTACCGGTGGGTTCTGAGTTACTGAAAATACTCTTATATTTATGGTTACAAACCGATCGACTAGTGGGGGATTCCGGTGATGACAGAAGCAACAAAGATTAGTGACGAGGTGTTAGATGTGTTAAAAAGCATCCCCACACAAACGCTGATTGATGGGTTATGGGTAAAGGGCTGGCCTTCAGGCTATATCGAAGGGGCATTGCCCCTTAAGCCTGGCCAATCTATGGCAGGAAGAGCCGTGACCCTCCGATTCGTTCCGCATCGACCTGACCTAGCTGAAGATAAACCTAAACGAGAGCAGTCAGCAGAATACGTGGCCATTGAGCTTTGTGGTCCTGGTGAAGTATTAGTTATAGATGCTATGGGTTGGAAGTACAGCTCTATCGGGGGCGACATCAAATTCATGCGATTGATGCAGCGGAAAGTTGGTGGGTTGGTCACTGATGGGGGTGTGCGGGATAGTGTGATGTTGAAGGACTATGGGTTCCCAGTGTATTCAGCCAGTACTACCGCCAAACAGGGACCAGCTGATTTCTGGCCGTGGCAAGTGAATGATGCGATTCAGTGTGGGGGTGTTTTGGTAAGACCCGGAGATGCGATTGTTGGAGATGATGATGGAGTGGTAGTAGTTCCTAGCTCTGAAGTTGATGAAGTCATACGAATCGCTCACGAGCGTGAGGAAGTTGAAGAAGTAATAAAGGCACAGTTGGAAATAGAAAACTGTTCTCCAGGCAAATATTATCCGTTTAATGAGGCCACTTGGAAACTATACGAGGAAAAAACTGGCAAGAAGAGAGTTCAGTAAGGCCGGACACCAGGCCAATAATTATTAGTAGTGACTGCCATTGAATTTCGGTTAAAGTGATTTTTTCCATAAAAATCGCCGGGTGGCGGCTAAAGTGACAGCGGACAGAGTTACGATTAATCCGATTGCGGTCATGGATTCACCGGCCGACCAGAAGCCTCGAAGAACGAAGATAACGCCGGCCGATAGAGGTAGTAGTCCAGCGCTTGCAAAAACATTTACGCTCATCACTCTCGCCATGACGTCGCTAGGCGTGCTTTCCTGGAGAAGAGTTCGCTGCGTAGTCATGAGTATTCCGCCACAAAGACCCCAAAGTGGTAGGAAAATAAATGTCAGCCATAAAGAGGTTGATAGACCAATAAACATAAGACCGGGCCCAAAACAATTCAGTGCAAATAATAAGTAGCGGCCTTTTGCCGTCAGATTTTTGCGTGACGCAATGAATAGAGTTGAAATAATCATTCCACCGGACATGAGTCCAAACATTAGGGAGGTCATACCCGCGTCTAGTCCAAGTTGGAATCGGCCGATTTCCGGGACTAGGGTTTGGTAGGCGCCGCCTCCAAAACCCATAACGCAGCCAGCCAGAGTCAGACTCCGCAGTGGCTCATTAGAGAACACGAACCGAATACCAGCCAAGATGTCTGGAATAAGTGAACTAAGAGATTTGTTAGATTGTGTTCGATCATTTGTGTCATAACTCATTACAAAAAATAACAAAGTGCTAAGTATCATAAGCGCGGCCCAGAAAAGGAACGATAAATCCATTCCTAAGAATTGGATTAGACCACCGCCAAGTACGGCGCCAATTACCATGCTTGCCATCATGCCTAGGTTTTGCAGCGCAACCCCGGAGGCAAGTAGTTGACTTCCAACCAGCCTTGGAACCATAGCCTGATATACAGGCATTCCGGCAGCTCCAGTGGCTCCTAGTAAGAACGCCATTAAAACTGCAAGATATAGATTCAATAAATCTGTGAGTAGTAGAGCTCCTGTTAGAAGAAGGAGTATTGCAGTTGCCGCACTGAGTACGATGCAATAAATACGATGATTCATTCGATCCGCAATAGCGCCAGCTGGCAGTGACACTATGAACGCGGGCAGTGCCGTAGAGATGGCCATTAATGGCACTGTCCAAACGACGTCACCGAGAGTGGGCGCATGCCAAATAAAAGCAAACCTCAAAGCGCCTGCTATAAGTTGAGCGATAAACTGAGCTACCCAAAAAGATCTGTAATCTTTTAATTTCAGAACCGTAATTAGTGGATTGCCGTCGTTAGTGATTGATTGAGTTTGAGCGGACAAGTGATTTTCCTCTCGCCGGTAGGTACGCCGTACGAACAAATTGTGGTTCGAAGCCTGAGTACGCAGGCGTTTATGACGTCTCCGAATAATACTCGGTTGTAACAGTAAAAAATATCATCAGTCGTCCGCAAGATTGATTTCACTACCTGAACGAGAACTCAGAGCAATAGCTTGCTTTCGTATGGATTTCATTTTGTAGCAGTCGAAATCTAGGGACCTTCATCTGAGTAATTTCTAATGTTTCGCATAGGGAACTGCTGGTAGGGAAATTCTGCGAGGGCACGTTCATCGAGTTCGGTACCAAGCCCTGGATTTTCTGGTAATTGGATATATCCGTCTACTACTGGGAACTGAGTGGTCGCAATATCTTGACCAAGTTCTTCGAAATTTATGAAATATTCGGTGATTAGAAAATTGGGTATAGCAGCCGACACCTGAAGTGTTGCGGCCAGACCAATTGTGGTGCTGTTGTAGTTATGTGGCGAAACAGCAACGAAATACGGCTCGGCCATTGCAGCGATTTCCTTTAGCTCTAGGATTCCACCCACATTACAGACATCCGGATTAATAATATCCGCCGCGTCTTTCTCGAACATTTCTCTGAACTCAAATTTCGTGTAGAGTTCCTCCCCGGTAACGACAGGGATGTTTATTTCTCGTTTAGCTGCGGCGAGGGCGTTGATATTTTCAGCGAGTACCGGCTCCTCATACCAGAATGGCTTAAATTGTTCCATTTCTTTTGCTATCCGAATTGCATGCATTGGAGCTAATCGCCGGTGCATTTCGATCAGAATATCGATATCTGGACCTACGGCTTCTCGCACGGCCTGCACATTTTTTACAGTTTGGTGTTCTACGGTTTTGTCTATGAAGGTTCTCCACGGTCCCGGCACTGGATCAAATTTAAGCGCAGTAAATCCTAACGCCACGATTTTTTTAGCTTGTTCAGCCACTTCGCTTTCGTCCCAACTACCGCCACCCCAACCATTTGCGTAGACTCTAATTTTGTCTCGGCAAGGGCCACCCAGAAGCATGTATACGGGCAAGTCACATGATTTCCCGAGAATATCCCACATTGCTTGCTCAAGACCACTTACGGCACTGTAGAGATCCATTGCTCCCCGTCGAGCTCCAAAGTCATCAAAGGACATCTGCAGGAAATGTTTAATATGTCTCGGATCGCGGCCTATTAAATATCTTTTAAGTTGATCTATATGAGCGGTGACCTGAGTATCACGGTCTGCCTGCGTGTAACATTCACCCCAACCTTGTATGCCTTCATCAGTTTCTATTTTTACAAAGCATAAATTTTTCCCTTTTGCATAGTTGTGATAGCTGGTTTCAGCTGCTTTGGTGGGATGAATGATGTAATGCTGAATGTCTGCTATTTTCATATTTTCTCCAATTTAATTCCATTTACTTCATTGGTTTTCGTCACCTAAACCGTGTCAGAGACCTTCAGGTTGCTTCAAAATTTCAGAGTCAAAAAATCTATTCGTCACTTATTGTCTTCGATTGGGCCTTCTTTTAGTCTTTGTGAAATTTTATCTATGTACTCGTTTGCTTCATCTTCGTTCATCAGCCGCGCACCAAATTGAGCTAGTTGATCGTCTCTGGCCTCAACATTTTTTTCAATCAAATTATTTGTGGATTTGTCAATTTGTTCAATAACTTGTCTAAAATAATTATCAGCTAATTGATCAATTCCTTGCGTTGCGTCAATATTTTTCTCTAGTCTTTCCGCGACTCGATTGATGTATTCGTTAGCCTCGTCTTCAGACATCACACGTGCTCCAAAGGCTGCCAGTCTATCGACAGATTTTTTCTTATCGCTTTCGGAAGGTCCACTTACCGACATCTCAAATCCCTAACTTAGCGCTTTGTGATAATCATTCGTACACTAATCTTACTTTTTATTTGTGTCGACCTAAGAGCAAGACTTCTTGTGCAGTATCTCGCGGAGACATGCCATGGATAAACGAACACAAGAGCTTCTTACTGACCCGATACTGCCGCTGTTATTAAGAAAGTCTACTCCAAATACGGTGTCGTTTCTGATACAGTCGATTGTCACACTCGCTGAGGTTTGGTTTATTGCCAAATTAGGGACTAATCCGCTGGCCGCAGTAGCACTAGCCTTTCCACTATTGATGCTTACTCAGACGATGTCGGGTGGCGCTCTTGGTGGTGCAATCAATTCAGCAATAGCAAGAAGTCTCGGAAGTGGAGACGTTGCAAGAGCTCAAAGACTTCTCTGGCACGCGATTATCATCTCGGCAAGTGGTGCGGTTCTTTTTCTGATCATATTTTTTTTAACTGGAAGACCTTTTCTGGCGTGGCTTGGTGGCGAAGGCGCAGTATTGGAGGATTCGCTTTCATATGCGAGAGTAGTCTTCATAGGGGGTATTGCTTTCTGGCTTGCGGGATCCCTTCAGTCGGTATTCCGCGGCATGGGTAATATGCGTTTCCCGGCAGCACTCACTATAGCCAGTTCATGTATTCAGGTCATTCTTTCGGGAGGATTGATTCTGGGGTGGTTTGGCCTGCCGAAAATGGGATTGGTTGGGGCAGCATTATCGCCAGTACTCGCGGCATCTTTTATGAGCTTGGTTATGTTAACAAAATTAGCTGGTTCAACAGTTTCTGTGCAATTGAGATTTGACCGGTTCAAGTTAGAGAAATGGCTGTTTCAAGATATTCTTGCAGTTTTTTTGCCTGCATCAGTATCTCCAGTAACGACCGTGGCTACCGTTCTCGTGCTAACGGGTCTTGTCGCTCAATTTGGGACAACGGCGTTGGCCGGTTACGGCATAGGATCGAGAGTGGAGTTTTTGATGATCCCACTGGTTTTCGGAATTGGAACATCGATGACGGCTTTGGTAGGTGCTAATAAAGGGGCAAAAAATATTGTTCGGGCTGAAAAAATCGGTTGGACTGGGGGGATGTCGGCACTATGCCTCTCTGGGATTGTAGGAATTCTGCTGGCTCTTTTTCCTGACGTTTGGATTAAATATCTGACCGATGATCAGGCAATCTTTGGAGAGGCAAGGCAGTATATTCAGATTGTTGGATTTTTCTACGGGTTTCAGGGGTTGGGTCTGTCTCTTTATTTTGCGTCGCAGGGCGCGAGTGCAATGAAATGGCCGGTTGTGGCTACGATGACGCGATTTTTAATAGTATGTGTCGGAGGCTTATTTGTGACTTATTCAACTTTTGACACTATTCAAGCCGTATATATTTTTGCGGCCCTGGCGATGGCGAGTTTTGGCACTATCAATGCTGTGGCTTTAAAAATGGGTGCTTGGCGACATTAGTACTCTGTTGACTAAGCTACGGCCGACAACATCAGATTGACTTTGATACCACCTCTAGCAAACAATTGATTTTAGATTAGCCTTTGATCCCGAGCCGCTCTTTCAATTACTTCCCAACCTTGCGGGTTACCTCTAACAATGCTTGAGCATGCTTCTTCCCGTAATATCACTCTACCTATCGGATCAGCCGCACTTATTTCCTCAAATCCCTTTTGTAGGCTCTCAAGTAACGCGAGATCAATATTTGGTTGAGCTGTAAAACAGCAATGGCTGTAGCCCTCGCTTGTCCAGATGATACGTATATCCTCACTTTGGATTGTTTCATCAGAAATCAGCTTATTTAATGTGGGGCCACTTATTGCGCCGGCGTCATAACTCCCCGACAAGACTTGTTCTAGGACTTCAAGTTCGCCAGAGAGAACTGTTGGAGATCGCTCTTCCAAAAATGTTAGTGAGTGCAGGTCCTTATCAGGATCTAGTTCAGATTGTTTTAGGAAGTAATAGGCAAGTAGTCCAGTTTCTACAGAGCCTCGACTGCCGAATGCAAATGTTCTCTCTGCAAGATCCTTGACGGTATATATGCTTGAGCCAGCAGCGACGAAAAAATGGGTAACTACGTTGAAATCTACATCGCGCATTGCTACTACCTGACAAGGTGTTTCGATTGAATTCTTAATTCGAACATAATTTAGTGGTCCGTTCCATGCGAGATC
>Ga0114933_10006607_pt1 | contig 10253 bp, 7 predicted proteins | sample 4SBtaG_FD_89691 | JGI IMG/M metagenome (GOLD analysis project Ga0114933, IMG submission 89691) | Deep subsurface microbial communities from Kolumbo volcano to uncover new lineages of life (NeLLi) - 4SBTROV12_W25 metaG | ecosystem: Environmental > Aquatic > Marine > Volcanic | place: Kolumbo... | reverse complement strand
GGACACCCGGTCCACTCCGCCCATCGACGGAAACGACGGGATCGACAACGTCTTCGGCTCATCCCTCGTCGAGCTCCTCGACCTGCGCGTGAACGGCTGGGGGGCACCCACCCGGGCGGCGCAGGAGTCGGGGCGTGTGCCGGTCATCCGTGTGCGTGGCTGGAACGAGCTCGACGACGACCCGACCGTGATCTCGCCCGCGAGGCCGACGTGCTCGTGGACCCCGATGAAGCCGGCCGCATGTTGCCCTGCGACGCGGTGAGCGTCGGTCTCAGGATGACGGGCCGGGCGATGCAAATCGGTGGGGTCGTGCCTGGGCGGCTGAGCGTTCCCCTCTGTATGTGAGGCGAGCGCGGCGGACCGATCCCGGCGAGAGGCGCCCCCGTGACGCGAGGGGCTGGCTCGACTGGTACGCTCCCGAGGTGGACCCGAAGCGAGCGGTGATGTGTGGTGCGCTCTGCGCCGCCGCCGCGTGGCTCGCTGGGTGTAGCGCGTTGGACGACTCGCTCAGGACCGCCGAGTGCGCCTCACAGCGGGACTGCAACGTGCTCAACCGGCTTGATCCGACCAGCTGCACCCCGTGGGTCTGCGTCTCTTCGAGCCGGCGCTGTGAGCGGGTCGGGATCGTGGACGAAGACGGCGACATGCAGGCGCCGAGCCGCTGTGGAGGCATGGACTGCGACGACCGAGACGCGAACATACGCGTCGGCGGCCTCGAACTCTGCGACGGCATCGACACGGACTGCAACGGCCTCTTCGATGGCCCAGGCGAAGATGATGACGGGGACGGATACTTCAGCGCCTGCGCAGGGAGCGCTTCGGTCGACTGTGATGATGAGTCCGCGAGCACGCATCCCATGGCCCTCGAGCTCTGCGATGGCGTGGACAACGACTGTGTCGATACTCAGGGGCGTTCACGGGTGAGCGGGGGGCAGGCACCCGCCCCTCAGGAGGACGCCGACGGAGATGGGCACGCGCCCACCGACGCGAGCTGCGAGGGCGGGTTCGAGAGGGATGACTGTGACGACCTGGAGTCCACCGTATTCGCCGGCGCGCCCGAGCTCTGCGACGGGCTGGACAACGACTGTGACGGCAGCATCGACGAGCGGGCCGGCCAGGTCGGGCAAGTCTGTGTACCGGAGCTGCTCGCCGCCGGCGGCTACCACGCTTGCGCGCTCCGCGGTGGTCGCGCCTCCTGCTGGGGCCGTGCTGGCCAAGCCTTGGGCGAGGACCGGCGCAGCCCGGTCGACGGTCGCACGCTCCTGACAGGCATCGCAATGCGGGTCGACGAGCCGCACGACCTGGCAGAGCTGCAGGTGGGCGACCGCTACACCTGTGCCGTAGACGGTGAGCGCAACGTCTGGTGTTGGGGCGTCAGCACGCTCTTGCGTCCGGGGAGCCTCCTCGGGCCAGCCACGCGCTTTGGCATGGTGCCACTCATCGCAGACGCCCGCGGTCTATCGGCCGGGAGTCTCGTTGCGTGTGTGCTCCAAGAGAATGCGGTCTGGTGCTGGGGTTCAGCGGCCCAGGGCCTCTTGGATGGCTCGCCCGAAGGGGTCGCCTTCACCGCGCGCTCCGCCGCCGCGGTGCCGACGACGGAGGGCGCGCTCGACGTGGGCGTCGGCACCCTCATGGCCTGCGCCGTGATGAGCGACCAGCATGTGCGCTGCTGGGGGCGAGACGCGGTCGGGCTTGGTGACGGTTCCGCCGACTTGGCCGACGTGCGGTTTGCGGACGTGAGCGGCGTCGATGACGCCGTCGACGTGGAGGTCGGGAACCGGCATGCGTGCGTGCTCAGGGCCGACGGAAGCGTGTGGTGTTGGGGCAACGACGACGAGGGCCAGACGGGCTGCGGCGTGGACTGCGCCGCCGAGCGGCAGCTCTCGCCCGTGCCGGTCGTGGGGCTCTCCAACGCGGTGAGTCTGCACGTCGGGGCCGATCACGCCTGCGCGATCGACGCTACGGGTGACCTCTACTGCTGGGGACAGAACTCGACCGGTCAGCTGGGCGTCGGGAGCCCGGAGCCGTTCCTGCCCTACGCCAGCCGGGTCGATCTGGAGGGTGTCGTCACCGTCGCGGCGGGGGGCGGGTTCACGTGCGCTGCAACGCAGACCGAGTCCTACTGCTGGGGGTTCGGCGCCGAGTACCAGCTCGGGGACGGCCGGTCCCAGCACGATGGGGTCGCCACCGACCGGCCCCGCCTCCTGAGCGCGCTCGCGTGGCCGCTCCGCTTCGCCCTCGGGGCGGGGACCTGTGTGTTGCCGCAAGACGGCTTTCTTCGCTGCACCGGTGGCTATGCGTTCTCGAGCGGCGCCACGCCGGCTCCCTGGCCCGCCGCCGGCACCGGAATTCGTGATGTCTCGAGCTTCGGCGACGCCATCTGCGCGATCGACGGCGAGGCTGTGATGCGGTGCGATGGACCGCGGGTCGCCGTCCCGCCATCTCCGGGTCCGGTGGACGAGTGGAGGGTGGAAGAGGTGAGCCTCCAGCTCAACGGGGGGTGTGTGCTCAGGGACCGTGCCGAAGGCACGCCGCGGATCGCTTGCTGGCGTTTTCCCTCCGGTCTTCACGGAGAGTGGTCGAGGCTGACCGGGCGGAACGCCTCCTCACTGGTCACCGGTCACGCCCACGCGTGCGTGCTGGACGACGCCGAGGTGCTCTGTTGGGGCAAGAACACCTGGGGACAGATCGGGACGGGCACCCGCACACAATCAAACGTTCCCCTGCCCGTAGACACACTGCCCGAGGACGACCGGCCCGTCAGGCTCGCGGCCGGCGGGAATACGACGTGCACCGTGACAGAGGGCGGCGCGCTCTACTGCTGGGGTCGGGGCATCGGCGATACCGTCGGCGGGGCCCCTGCTCCTGTGCGGGGACTCGGGACGGTCCTGGATGTCGCCATCGGCCAGTCCGGCGAATGGGCTTGTGCGCGCATCGTCACCGGGGACGTGGTTTGCTGGGGCGCCAACGACGAGGGGCAGCTCGGAGACGGAACCACGACCGATCGCGGCACGCCAGACATCGTCGCCGGGCTGAGCGACGCGGCCTACATCGAGTGCGGGCAACGCTGCTGTGCGGTCCGGACCTCCGGGCAGGCGGTGTGCTGGGGACCGGGCACCAACGGAGCCCTCGCAGACGCATGTGAGGGAGCCAGCTGCCCAACCTTCCACGCGCTGCCCACGCCGGTGGCCGATCTGCTCGGCCCCTAGCCCGCCGCCCCGCAGCAAGAACTAGCGAGAAACGGGCGGTGCGTCGACGGCCGACGCCAAGCGCTCTCTGAGCCACGCGTGTCCGGGCTCGGCGTCGAAGCGAGGGTGCCAGTAGATGCAGATCGGGAAGGCGGGGAGACGCATCGGGGGCGCGAGCACGCGCAGCGGGAGCGTCTCGGCCAACCGCCGGGCCAGCCGCTCTGGGACGGTCGCCACCATGTCGGTCGAGGCGATGACGTGCCCGACGCCGGCATAGTCGGGGAGTCGCACGGCGACGCGCCGCGAGCGCCCGACCTCGGCGAGCATCCGGTCCATGTAGCCGGGGTCCTCGTCGGGAGTGACGAGCACGTGCGAGAGCTTCGCATAGGTGGCGATCCCGAGTCGGGTTCGGATCGCGGGGTGGTCTCGCCGAACGAGGCAGACGAAGCGCTCTCGGTAGAGCTCGTGGGAGGAGATGCCGCCCCCGGGGGACTGCTCAGCGCTCCCGGCCACCAGGTCCACGGCCCCGCTGGCGAGCGCCTCCGTCGTGCCCTTCTCCGGCGGGCGCACGACGAGGTCCACACCGGGCGCTCGCAGGGCGAGGTCGGCCAGGAAGCGGTGCAGCGAGACAACCGCGAAGGTGTCGCTCGCCGCCACCCGAAACGTGCGTGTGGACGTCTCAGGGGCAAAGTCGTCGCGCGCGTCGAGCACACGCTGGAGATCGCCGAGGCCCGCTCTCAGCTCGCTCCGCAGCGACTCCGCGAGCGGTGTGAGCCAACCGCCGCGGACGAGGAGCGGATCGTCGAAGAGCCCGCGGAGCAGTCGGAGGCTGTGGCTCATCGCCGGTTGGCTCACGCCGTTCCGGGTAGCGGCGCGGGTGACGCTCTTCTCGACCAGCAAAGCCTCGAGAGCCACGAAGAGGTTGAGGTTGACGCTTCGAACAACATCCATTCGGCGAATGATCTCATGAGAAACATCGATGTGCTGAATGTCGGACGTCGACTATGACAAATTCATGCCCAAGCCGCGATCCCTGCGCCGGCGCGCCGAAGCGCGTCTCTTCGACACGACGCTCGCCATGGTCTCGAACCTCTCTCGGGGAGCGCTCCGGGGCGCGGTAGCTCCCTTCCTGCGCGCGACGGCTGGGCTCGTCCGGGTCTATCGAAGGGCGGGATCCGAGCCGCTCCGCGGTGAAGCGCTAGGCCACGAGTGGCAGCGGCTGATGCCCAACCCGAAGCTCATGCCCATCACGTCGGTCGAGGGCGACACCGCGTATGGGGAGATCCGAGTGGCGTGTCCCCTGCGCGGGACCGGCGACGTTCGAGCCTGTCACCGGCTCATGTCCTATGACCGCGCGCTGCTCGAACCAGCCGGCGCCCGGTTCGTGGTGCTCGAGAGCCAAGCGGAGCCGGGCGTCGAGCGGTGTCGCGTCGCCATGCGTCCGGCCGACCAACCCGCCGACGATCTGGTGCACGCCCACGTGCGCGTGGAATCGCTGCTCTCGCGCCAGTGAATCGATCGCTCGGGACCCTCTTGCCGTTGGCGCTTTCGGCGCTCCGTGGAGCCCGATAGAGTCCCCACCATGAAGCTACGCGGCGTGCCTTCGTGGAGGGGAATCGGGTTCATCGGTACGGGGGCGTATTCGAGCCCCGAAGTCGGGTCGGCGGGCTCATGAACGAGGCATCTCAGCCCGCGCTCGCCGGTAAGATCGCCGTCGTGACCGGCGCCAGTCGCGGGGTCGGCAAGGGGGTCGCGCTCGCGCTCGGCGACCACGGCATGACGGTCTACGTGACGGGGCGAACGCTCGAGCCGGGCAAGGGCGCGCATCCCGGTTCGCTCCGAGAGACGGCCGACGAGATCACGAAACGCGGAGGCCGGGGCGTTCCGGTACGCTGTGATCACGCCGACGACGCCGACGTGGCCAAGCTCTTCTCCGAGGTCGAGGAGGCCCACGGGCGTCTCGATGTGCTGGTCAATAACGTTTTCGCCATCCCGGATGGGCCGCTCTTCGGCACGCCGTTCTGGAAACAACCGATCGGGTTCTGGGACACGATGCACACGGTCGGTTTGCGCAGTCACTACGTCGCCTCCGTGAACGCCGCGCCCCTCCTCCTCGCAACCCCGGACAGCCTGGTGGCCAACGTCTCCAGCTTCGGCGGGCGGAGCTATCAGGTCAACGTGGCGTACGGGGTTGGCAAGGCCGGGGTCGACCGTCTGGCCCGCGACATGGCCAAGGATCTGCGCCCCCACAGCGTCTGCTCCGTGTCTCTCTACCCGGGCATCGTGAGGACCGAGCGGGTACTGGCCGGTGAGCTCCCGTTCGACACGAAAGTGAGCGAATCGCCGGAGTTGACCGGTCGAGCGGTCGCGGCTCTCGCCGGCGATCCGGATCGAATGCGGCACACCGGCAAAGTGCTGATCGTGGCTGAGCTCGCGGCCCTCTACGGCTTCACGGACGTTGACGGTGGGGTGCCTGTGTCGTTGGCGCGAGCCGGCGGGAAGAGCGGTAGCGAGAGCGGGGCGTCCACATGAGCGATTTCGTTGCCGCAGCGACGGCGCTACTGCCGCGCCTCCTCGAGGGTGCGGCCGACGTGGAACGGGATCGACGGGTGCCGAAGGAGCTCGCCCAGGACCTTGCGGAAGCGGGCTTCTACCGCATGCTCGTACCCCGTTCCCTCGGGGGCGGCGAGGTTCGTCCGGTCGAGCTCATCGATGCGCTGGAGGTGCTGGGTCGAGGCTGTGGCGCGACCGCGTGGACCGTGATGACGGGAGCGACGACGGGCCTGCTTTCGGCATACCTGCCGGAGGTGGGCGCCGAGCCGCTCTTCGGTGACCCCCAGGGCATCTACGCGGGCGTGTTCGCGCCCCTCGGCCGGGCGAAGCCCGTGGAGGGTGGCTATCGCCTCACGGGTCAGTGGCCGTTCATGAGCGGCGTCGACAACGCCACGGTTCGGCTGGGCGGCGGGCTGGTGATCGGCGAGGACGGCAAGCCGCGCCGCCTCGCCTCGGGTGAACCCGAGCTGCGTTCCTTCTTCTTCGGCGCGGCCGATTCGCAGATCATCGACACGTGGCATACCGCCGGTTTGTGCGGGACCGGCAGCCATGACGTGGCGGTCTCTGACGTCTTTGTGCCGGCCGAACACACCGCCTGTGTCTTCGTCGATCGCCCCGCCCACGACGGGGTTCTCTACGCTTTTCCGCTCTTCGGCGTGCTGGCGCTCGGCGTGGCCTCGGTCGGGCTGGGCATCGCGCGCGCGGCGGTCGACGAGGCGACGCGGCTTGCGCGCAACAAACGCTCGGGTCGCCGAACGCTGGCCGAATCCGAGCTCGTGCAGGTTCGGCTCGCCGGCGCCGAGGGCGAGCTTCGCGCGGCTCTCGCGCTCCTGCGCGCGACCGCCGATCAAGCGTGGACGGACACCGCCACGACCAAGCAGATCACCGACGCAACCCGCGCCTCCGTCCGACTCGCCTCGACCCACGCCGCGCGTGCCGCGAAGCGGGTCGTCGACACCGCCTACCACCTGGGCGGCGGCACCGCGCTCTACTCGAAGTCGCCTTTGCAGCGCTGTCTCCGCGACGTGAACACGATGACCCAGCACATCATGGTCGCCGAGCCCACGCTCCGCCCCGTGGGCCGGATCCTGCTCGGACTCGAGACGAACACGAGTCAGCTCTGAGCGGCCGGCGAAGAGCCGTCCCTCAAAGCCAGAAGAACTCGAACTCGGCGTCCGCGCCGACGCCGCCGCTGATCGTCTTCGCCCGCACGTGGGTTGCGCCGCACGCGTCCAGCACCGCTTCGCAGCTACCGATCATGTCCAGCCAGAGGTTGTTGTCGAAGCCCTCGAAAGTCGCGGGCCACTGCCTCCTTCGCGAGGGAGCGAGCCATCTCCGAGCCAGCCCCGAGTCTGCGCTGGGCTGCGAGGTGGAGCTCGCGATAGAGCGCCACGGGGTACCACGTGGCGGCCATGTTCACGCGGTGCGAGCGCGCGTGGCACGAATCGCCCCCATGACCGGCGCGCTCTTCAAGCTGAGGATGGAGGTCTCGGTCAAGCCGGCCTCGCTGCACCATCGTCGAACACACGGGGGGGCGTGCACCCCGCCAACGGAGGTCCGCATGCCCAGGTGCAAGCTGTACGCAGTCCGAGCGAGCTCCTCTCCGAGCTCACCTCGGCTCACGCAGTCGACGACCACGAGCTCGCCGCCCGGCGCCACCGATTCAGCGAATCGTCTCACGAGCATCGCCGCCCGCTCCGGCGACTCGAGATGAAGCACATTGGCCAAGACGACGCGGTCGAAACGTCGCTCGCCGAGGCTCACAGCGAAGTAGTCTCCCTCGACGACGTCGCAACGGTCGGCGAGCCCCAGGGAAGCGGCGCGGCGGCTGAACCGAGGCAGGACGGCCGGCAGATCGAGGGCCAGCACCCTGGTCTCCTGGCACCGCGAAGCCATGGCGAGGCTCCAGACCCCTGAGCCGGCCCCAACGTCGAGCACGGAGCCGGCTGAGTCGAGCGCGGCGGCGAGCTCGAGGGCGGGCTCTCTGAAGCGTTCGGCGAGCACGTCGACGACCTCCGCGTAGGTGGGCCCCCGCTCTGCGGTCTCGTCAATGCAGGTGAGCACCTCGCCTGAGCGCACGTAGGTTTCGAGGCGTGGCCACGGATCGAGCTTCGTCTGAGTCCGCTCGAACCTTCCGCGTTCCGAGTGTACGAAGCCCAAGACGCTCAGCAGGTCCAGGAGCTCTCCCGTGGCGCGCTCGTGCAACCCGAGCCGCCTTGCGAGCTCCGGTCCCGTGCCGGCGACGCCACCTTCCAGAGCGGCCAAGAGCCCGACGCGGTCGGCGACTCGAATCGCCTCCACCACGCCTGAGCCGAGGGCAGGGTGGAGGATGGAGGGACTCACGCGAGCACCGTGACGCGGCCGCTGTTGCCGTCCACGCGGATCCGGGCCCCCTCGCCGATCCGTTGCGTCGCGACGCGGGTGCCCACCACTCCTGGGATCCCAAACTCCCGTGTCACGATGGCGGCGTGACAGAGCGCGCCGCCACGGTCGGTGACGATGCCGCCGAGCAGCGGCAGGACGAGGTTGATGGCCGGCGTGGTGGTGCTCGCGACCAGGATGTCGCCCGGCTCGATCCGCGCGAGGTCCACGGTGTCTTCACAGACCCGGGCGGTGCCCTCGACGGTCCCGCTCGAGACGGCGAGCCCATCGATGGCCGTCGCGGTCGGCTTCTCGCTGAAGGCGTGCTCGGAGTGGGCGAAGAACACGCCCAGCGCTTCCGTCATCCTGCGGGCCCCGCCAGCCGGCATCCAGTCCGACGGCGGCGGCGGCGCAGGCTCACCACCCAGCACCAGCGGGATGTCTCTCGCGTGCAGCTGCTCGCGAGCCTCGGCTCGCCTCTCCAACTCGAGCTCATCGATCGTTGGGGCTTCGGCCAGCATGGCTTTGAGCTCTTCACACCTGGCGTGAAGGGCGAGCTCCGGTCGCGGGAGGTCACCGCGCCCGACCAGGCGACGACCCACCTCGAGGACCGCTCGGCGCGCGATGCCACAGGTCGGCAGCGCTCCGTAGAGGTGTCGTTCGTCGCGGAGTCGGTAGACGAGCTTCGCGTCCGCGTAGAGCTCGTCGAACATCGAGAGGTGCTCTTGAGCCACCTGCCCGCGGACGCTCGCCAGGAGCGACTTGACCCCGTTGGTCTCCCGGTCGACCGCCTCGACCGAACGCCGCAGGGCAGCGACCAATGAGCTGGGCTCTTCGGCCGCCGTGGCGATGGTGATGTCGAGGCCGTGTGATGGGCCGTTGCCGAAGATCACGAGGAACTCCTCGGTCGCGCTGCCCACAGAACCAGGACACCCGGCGAGCCGTCGCAGCACCTCCGCCGGGTCTTCGACATCTCGGACGATGGCAAGCGCCGTTGCGTCCTCACGAATCGCTCGCACCAGCCGCTTGCGCTCGTCCGAGTCTCCGCCCGAGATGTCGCTGCTGCCTCGGAAGAGCTTGAGGAGGTCGACGACGCTGGTCTCGGTCCAGCGTTGGGCGTGCACGATGAAGTCGCCGAGCGGGATCATGTAGGTGAGGTTGTACGAGTGGTCCTGTGTGCCCATGCGGATCGCGTGATCGAGCACCTTCGTGATGTGGGCGCCCAGCTGCTCATCACTCATCGAGCTCGGATCCTGCGCCCAGAGCGCTCGGTGCGCGGCGACGGTCTCCGACCTCACCCGCGTGTCCCAGTCGGCGAGCTCCTCGAGCCATGGTCGCCGCTCGAAGACCGTGGAGGCGGTCCTCAGTCGTCGGCGCAGGGCGGGGTGTAGCCAGGTTGCGAGCTTGAAGACCCACCGCGGCGGCGGCTTGGCCCCCTCGGGTGCGCCGAGTCCCCTGGGCTGAACGTAGGGGAAGCCGTGCACGTATCGCACGTCGAGCGTGTCGAGCAGGAGCCCGTACCGCTCACAGGCGTCACGCATCCCGCCCGAGAGGGCTGGCGCGAACATGTCCAGGAGCAGGCCGGAGAGGGGGCGCGGGCAGTGGACCGCGTCCATCTCCCAGGTGCCTTTGCCCGGTGCATCGAAGTTGAACGCTCGCTCCATGATCTACCCTCCCCGTTATCGAGTAGGTACTTGATAATGAGCCGCCAACTCATTGTCAATTATCACTTTAGAAAGTGGGTGCTTGATAGTTGCCGGGAGGAACCTATGATGTGCCCATGGCCTTGAGGGACGGCGAGATATCCATCGGCAAACTCGCGAAGGAGCTGGGCGTCTCGACGGCCACGATCAACTTCTACGTGAGCCGCGGCATCCTGCCCGCGCCTCGCAAACTGAATCGGACCCGTGCGGCGTATGGCGACCGCCATCGCCGCATGTTGAAGCTCATCAAGACCATGCAGGGGCAGGGCTACGCGCTCACTCAGATCAAGGCGCTCTTCGACTACCACGGGGTGGACGAGGAGGGGCTGGAGACGATCGAAGGCATCGGCTCGCTTCAGCCTCTGGACCCCGTGCGGAACGATCCAGAGCGGCGCCCGGTCGAGCGCTTCGAGCCGATCGATAGAGACGCGTTTGTCGCCCGGGCTGG
>Ga0114933_10006605_pt1 | contig 10253 bp, 6 predicted proteins | sample 4SBtaG_FD_89691 | JGI IMG/M metagenome (GOLD analysis project Ga0114933, IMG submission 89691) | Deep subsurface microbial communities from Kolumbo volcano to uncover new lineages of life (NeLLi) - 4SBTROV12_W25 metaG | ecosystem: Environmental > Aquatic > Marine > Volcanic | place: Kolumbo... | reverse complement strand
TAACCGGCACGGAATGTCAAATTTGCGTTTAGCTTCCAAGTAGCCAATAGCTTTGCATCCAACATGAATGCTGCACGACCATCTTCATCATCTGTGACTAAGCCAGGAGCTGGAATCGAGGTCGCGGTGTATACATTGTTTGCCTCTGTGGCGTTGTAGAGCACGCCAAACTTACCATCGATCCCAACACTTAAACCTGGAGCAACCGAAACCCACAAATCGCCTCCAATCTGAAGCCCGGGCATGCTATTGACTGTTGATGCAGCGAAGTCCATTGATCCATTGTTAGACGATGTATGATAAGCAAAGTCCTCCAATAGATAGAAATACCTCGCCCCCATCAGGAATGAACCTTGATAGCGGCAATTAGGACCCGTCCATCGGCGCCGCAGACTAAGCTCAACACTGTCGAACGAAGTGGAATACTCCATTCGATGAAGATTTGCGGCATCAGTTTCGCCAAAACCACCAAATGGTGCCGTGCCAAAATTACTCAAGACACTATAGATATTGTTCGGTATTCCTGACGGAATATTGTCATTAGTACTACCGGAAGCCCTTATCTCTTTAGAAGTTGCCCAGTTACCCAATCCGTGATAACCAAACTCGAGTACATTTCCACCTTGCAGCTGAAGTGCTGCATCAAATACCAGTGCACCTTCTTCGTCGAAAGCCAGATCTTCTGTCCCAAGAATAACTGGACCTGAAATGCCGTCACTTGCGAAGCGGGCAACACGGCCAACACCATCGCGGCTCATGAATGATGTACCGATATTGATGTCGTACCAACGTGGTGCACAATAGCCACCTTCACCATAAGGTGCCATTCGATTGGCAAGATAATTCGTAGCATTACTCAACCTGCCACCAACTCGAGAATGATTCGGGACTCCTTGCCCCATGAATGCGGCTTGCTGCATCGGTTGACCTGGCATCATTTGACCTGGCATCATTTGCCCTGGCATAGGCTGACCTGGCATCATTTGACCTGGCATAGGCTGACCTGGCATATGCTGCGCATGCATTGGCATAGGCTGACCTGGCATAGGCTGACCCTGCATAGGCATCGGTGCAGCCTGCCTAAATGCTCCTGGCCCCAGCTGTTGCACCGGGGCTGCTCCGTAAGCCGGCGGCTGCCCGTACTGAGCCATTGACTGCTGCTGCATCCATCCGGGCCGATAACCAGCCCCAGGATAGCCCTGAGCCTGTAATTCAGCGCCTACAGTTGCTGCTATTGCTAAAACGCACAGGATTCTCATCCACACTTGTCTCATTGCCTGCTCTCCAAGGCGGCTTCAAGGGCCGTTAACCCTTAAAAACTCTTTACATCCAGTGGAAAAACCAGTTTTCAACCACCGGCAGTGACAACTCCATGTATTCGTTAAACTTCATCGTCGCGCAATAATGCGCAAAACCAACACTTCCGGAATTGTCGGATTACTCAACTTAATCGGCATAGATTCACACAATCTCCCATCTTGTTTGCAACTTTTTGCACCATTTCATATCCAGCACTTTCACACAAAGTGATCGCACCAACTTGCTTGCAGTTCGCGTCCAGCAACATAACAATGGGTTTTCACGCATAAGCACTGAAAAACACCTTTGTTTTGAGCCAGAAAGCATCCCTACACATGTCATTTAAAACGGCCTATTTCACTGCAAAAACAACGATTGTTGGCATCCTTGCCCTAACATTGGTAACAATTCCCCTACTGGGGGTTGGAGAAGAATACGGACAAACAGGTATGCACACCACATCAACTTGCTCCGAAACGGGCGCCGATTCAGATAATTCTGAGGCCGCCATCAGTACAGAAAAATGGACAAAATCGCGACTATCCGGCAGCCCTGAACCGGCAGCTCCTTATGAAGTCATCCGTGTCTATGAAAATCTAAATTTTATAAACCCCGTAATTATTACTGGGGGGCCAAATAACAGGCTCTATGTTGCTACCCAAAAAGGAAAAATCTACAGTTTCAAAGAGTCCTGCTCAGCTTGCGATGCCCCGGACTTAATCTTTGACGTAAAAGAACTTATCGACGCTGAAAATGCGATCTACGGGCTCGCTTTCGACCCTTCATTTGAAGACAACCGCATGGTTTATATCTGTTACGTCGCCAAGGGAAATGCTGATAACGGCACGCATGTCTCACGATTCAGGCTTTCCGAAGGTGATGTGCCGCGAATCGACCCACAAACCGAAGAAATTCTCATTCAATGGCGCTCAGGCGGCCACAATGGTGGCTGCATGAAATTTGGCAATGACGGTTACCTATACATAACCACCGGCGATGCCTCACCCCCATCACCACCAGACCAACACAACACAGGGCAGGGCGTTGATGACCTACTTTCCTGTGTACTGCGTATCGATGTATCGCAAAAACCGACAGCCGACCAGCTAGCATACGCTATCCCCGAAGACAATCCATTCGTCGACACACCAGACGCCCGCGGCGAAATCTGGGCGTTTGGATTCCGTAATCCGTGGAAGATCAGCTTTGATCGAGACACCGGTAAACTCTGGCTTGGTGATGTCGGATGGGAACTCTGGGAGATGATTTACGACGTCCAGCGAGGTGGTAATTACGGCTGGAGCGTAACAGAAGGGCCACAAGCCGTTCAATCCTCTGCAACCCCTGGCCCCACACCAATCCTGCCTCCTGCCGTTTCTCACCATCACAGCGAATCCAGATCCATAACAGGTGGCTATGTCTACCGAGGCAGCCAATTGGACGGCTTGGTGGGCCAGTATATCTACGGTGACTACGTCACCGGAAAACTTTGGGCACTGCCTACCGCATCCAAGACACAGGACGTAAGAGCAACGGAAATAGCACAAAGCTCTCTAAAGGTAATTTGCTTCGGAGAGACCACAGACAAGGAACTGCTGGTTATGGATTATGCCGGCGGCATCTACCAACTTCAACCCAATGAAGACGCCGGTACTACCACCGACTTCCCAACCAAACTCTCTCAAACCGGTCTTTTCAATCCGGACGACCTGACACAACCGGCACCTGGAGTGCGAAGCTACCAAGTCGCTCAACCGCAGTGGATGGATGGACTATCAAGCAGTCGCTTTGTCGGCATCCCTGACGGAGGATCATGGACCGTTAATCCAAAGAACGGATCACTCACTCCGGCTGACGGCACAGTCCTTGCCAAAACTGTATACAACGTCAAACCAAATCAGCCTATTGAAACACAAGTACTCTTGTATCAAGGCAATGAATGGCACGCTTATAGCTATCTTTGGAACGAAAAAGGGACGGATGCTCAGCTCGTGGGCAGTGATGGCAACTTGGTTGCCGTTGAGAATGGCTCAGCCACCCTGAAGTGGCGAATCAACAGCCGCAGCGAGTGCCTTGCTTGCCATAACACTCGCACAAATCAGGTCATCGGGTTCCGCTCCGAACAACTCAATACCGGTGAAGACAATCAACTTCACTCACTGATTCGCAGTGGTCACATCCGTATCGCGGGCGATAACCTCAATGAGGCCGAGGCATTTAATCCGGAGAATCTGCAACCAAGCCTTCCGGCAATGGCTGCCAGCACTGCGACAATCGAGACACCAGAACAACTCGAGCTACAAATCCGCAGCTACCTTGCATCGAACTGCAGCAATTGTCATCAAGTCGGTGGTGGCGGTACGGCAACCATCGATTTGCGTTTTCAGCTCGAACCAAACGCGATGAAGATGATCCAGACTCGACCAACCCAGGGAAGCTTCTCTATTCCTGATGCTCGTATTATTTCCCCTGGTGATCCACTTGGAAGCGTTATGCTCTATCGACTGCTCACCGTTGGAAGAGGACACATGCCTCATCTTGGCGCCAAAACGCCTGACACATCTTTCGTGCATTCGTTGAGCAAATGGATTAAGTCGCTTGAATCGCTAGATGATTCCGAGGCTACACCACAAGTCCAGGCGTCGGTGTTAGAACAACGTGAAGACCTTCAAATGAGACTCAAGGCTGAATCATTAAATGGAGATCATGGCAGCGCGATTGTTGAACAATCGCTCGGAAGCACGCCTGCATCTATTGGCATTGCTCTGGCAGCATCATCAGATGCAAACACCAAACTGCACAAGTACATTGCAGAGAAAGTAACTGACCAGGCCGCTGCGCACATCACAGGACTCTTTGAATTGCATTTGCCGCCTGGAGCGATCCCAGAACGATTAGGCGATCGAATCAACCCACAGACAATTCTGGCAATTAAGGGGGATGTCGCGCGCGGTCGTGACCTCTTCGCCGTTGCCGAAGGTGTTCAGTGTCGAAATTGTCACAAGATCGGCGACGCAGGTAAAGCACTTGGACCGGACCTAGCGGCACTAAAGTCGAAACAGTCCAAAGCTGAAATCCTTGACAGCATCCTTTATCCATCACGTCGGATTGATGCCAAGTACGCATACTATGTCATTGAGACTATGGAAGGTCGTGTTCTTAGTGGGATGGTCAAGGATCAAACTAATGAGCATGTGACAATTGTTGACCCTAAGGGTGAAGTGCAGAAACTTGCCAAGGAGAGCGTCGATCGCATGGAAAGACAAAACCAGTCGTTGATGCCGGAATTGCTGGTTAAGAATTTAACAGCACAACAACTTGCTGATCTCCTTGAATTCCTCACCAACTAAATGCAGTGCTGTTACGTATTGAAGTCAGTGACTATGGTGAAATCATTGGAAGCATGTCCAAGACCGATAGCCACGTCAGACCCAAATCAAATCAGTTACCACGAGAAACGAACGAGACAGAATCATGACAATTAACCGAATCGCCACATTCTTTTGTGTATTAACTCTTGTGTTCACCGGTTGTGGTGAGTCCAGCAGCGACAACACCGCCACTGATGACGGCGGCGGTCATGGCCATTCTCACGGACACGATCACAGCCATGGACATGGACACAGTCATGCCAGCGAAGGGCCGCATGGCGGTCACATTCTCGAGATTGGTGAAGAACAGTATCACCTGGAATGGTCGCACTCGGACTCGGGAAAACTCAGTTTCTACCTGCTTGATTCTGAAATGAAGAACGATGTAACAACAAATGCTGATGCAATTTCAATCAACGTCGCAGTTTCCGGCAAAGCGTCTGAAACGCACGAGATACCTGGAGTGAAATTGGAAGATGGCACGTATAGCCAATTTGAAAAGACCGATCCTGTGCTCGCTACTCATTTGCAAAATGTCGGACCAGCTGTGATCGCTACAGCAAACGTCAGTATTAATGGCGAGGATTTCGAGGTCATCTTTGAAGAACACGACCATTCCGGTCACAGTCACTAAGCGCTGACTGAGACAACCTAGTCCCATTCGATCGTCAGGTAAGCAACAAAACCATGCGTGTTTTGGCAATCGAGCCCTACTTTGGTGGCAGTCATCGCGCGTTTCTAAAAGGATGGGAGACGCATAGTGTCCACGACTTCACTATCGTCGACTTACCTGCATTTCACTGGAAATGGAGGATGCGTCACAGCGCGATCACATTAGCTGACGAGGTCAACCGTTTGGCATCGCAAGGCGAAAGATGGGATGTCATTTTCTGCAGCGATATGCTCAATCTTGCAGAATGGAAAGGCTTGGTGGATTCACAGGTCGCTAGTCTTCCAAAAGTACTTTATTTTCACGAAAACCAGCTCACATACCCCAGCCAGCAACCAAGAGAATGGGACTACCATTTTGCCTTTAGCAATTTCACATCTGCAATCGCTGCGGACGAGATTTGGTACAACAGCCGCTTCAATGAAACTGAGTTCCTTAGAGAGCTTGACGCATTCTTACACCGCATGCCGGACTTTCAGCCATCGCACCACATACCGCTACTGCGAGAGAAATCTTCAATTCAGCCACCGGGAGTGGATTCGGTATTTGCGAATCAGCTTGAGGAAGAAGCGACAGATCTAAACACATCAGGTAGTCCGCTTGTTGTGACTTGGGCAGCTCGCTGGGAACACGACAAAGATCCAGAGACATTTTTCAAGGCCATCCGCCTTGCGATCGCCAACGGTGTAAACCTGCGGCTTAGAGTGCTGGGGGAATCATTTAAGAACCAGCCACCCGTCTTTGGACTGGCCAAACAAGAGTTTGCGACTTGTATCGATGAATTCGGCTACGCCGAATCGCAATCGCAATTCGTTGAATTAATGCAATCAACTGACGTATTCGTATCAACAGCCATCCATGAGTTCTTTGGCATTTCAGCTGTCGAGGCTGCACTCGCTGGAGCGTATCCCCTTTTACCACAACGTCTCGCATATCCCGAAGTATTTGATCTGGAAGAAAATCCTGACCGGCAGGAATTCTTTTACGGTGGTACTGCCGAATCTTTGGCTTTGGCACTCGGGCGATGCCACGACTTAAAAAAGGCTGGAACGTTATCGACCGGCAATCTAAAAGTACAGCTTCAGAGGTACACTTGGCCAAATCGTGCTCCTATCATGGATGAAGCCATTTCTAAACTGGCACACAAGTAGATTCCAATCTAATAACTTCAGGTGATCAAATGACAGTGTTTTTCCGTGTCGCGGTATTGTTCATATTGACTGCATTTGCAAGCACGGCAAAAGCGGACAGTAATCCAAACGTGATTATCATTTTCACCGACGATCAAGGCTACTCCGACGTCGGTTGTTTTGGTGCTGAAGGCTTCACTACACCACACCTTGATCGCATGGCACGACAGGGAATGCGATTCACTGACTTCTATGTCTCACAAGCTGTATGTGGAGCATCCCGTGCATCCTTGTTGACTGGCTGCTATGCCAATCGCATTGGCATGTTTGGCGCACCGAGCCATGCATCAAAGCACGGCATTCATGACGACGAATTACTGATCCCCGAGTTGTTAAAGAAGAAGGGTTACGCGACAGCAATGTACGGTAAGTGGCATCTTGGTTACCAGGAGAAGTTTCTGCCGATGCAACATGGCTTTGATGATTACTACGGATTGCCTTATTCGAATGACATGTGGCCGTTTCATCCGACCGCCGGCGACCGTTTTCCGCCGCTGCCGCTAATCGAGCAGAATAAAATCATCGGCCATAACCCGGATCAGACAAAGCTAACTACGGATTACACTAACCGGGCCGTTGACTTCATCAACAAACATAGTGACCAACCCTTTTTCTTATACGTCGCTCACAGCATGCCACATGTGCCCCTTTTTGTTTCTAAGAAGCACGACGGAATATCAGAGCAAGGACTTTACGGTGACGTCATTCGTGAAATTGACTGGGGTGTCGGTCAAATCATGCGTGCACTTCGCAAAAACAAGATCGATGACAATACACTTGTGATCTTCACAACGGACAATGGTCCGTGGCTTTCCTACGGAAACCATGCCGGATCAGCACGACCACTGAGAGAAGGAAAGGGTACTGCATGGGAAGGTGGTCAGCGAGTGCCGTGCATCATGTGGTGGCCTGGTCAGATTCCGGCCGGCACCGCTTGCAATGAAGTGGCAGCTACGATTGATATTCTACCGACGTTATCAGAGATCACCGGAGCACCTCTGTCAGACAACAAGATTGATGGCCTGAGTATCCTACCGCTCATGCGTGGTGAATCCGGGGTTAAGTCGCCACACGACGTTTACTGCTATTACTGGGGTAAGGCGTTACACGCTGTGCGTAGCGGACCGTGGAAACTTCATTTCCCGCACGGCTACCGGTCGCTCAAAGGAGACCCTGGGAACGATGGAATACCCGGGCCATACATTCAAAAGAAAACAGGTTTGGAGTTATACAACCTGACAGAAGATATTGGCGAATCAACTAATGTCGCCGAAAAGTACCCCGACGAAGTTAAACGACTCATTGAGCTTGCCGACCGGTATCGTGAGTCGATCGGCGACACGTTGACACAAAAAACCGGAAGTGAGTTGCGCGAGCCAGGTCGTGTTGAATAACTCACACGTCAGGTAACATTATTGATAGCACTGCAACCATTCTGGGAATGTCCATCACGCTTAATCGCACGAGTCAATCGAATAACACCACAATTCCAAACAGGCCGCAACTTAAACATTTTTGTAACCGATGAATGATGCGGGTCTGGCAAAAGGCTAAATACATATGAACAAGTCTTTCCATCTCTCGTGGACAGTTTTCCTGATCCTTGTCCTGATCACGCCATTTTCCGCCCGGGCAGGCAATTCACCGCCAAATATCGTACTCATCTTTTGCGATGATCTGGGATACAGTGACATTGGTTGTTTTGGTAGCGAAAAACATCGCACGCCACATATCGATAGCCTCGCCAAGAACGGTGTCAAACTGACAAGCTTCTATTCGACCTGTGGCGTATGCACGCCAAGCAGAAGCAGTCTGATGACGGGCTGCTATCCACGCCGAGTGAACATGCACGAAGATGCTCGCGGGGGATGGGTGCTATTTCCCGTTGCGTTCAAAGGCCTCAATCCAACTGAAATCACCATGGCAGAAGTGCTTGGTGCAGCTGGTTATAAAACAGCATGCATCGGGAAGTGGCACCTGGGCGATCAGGCACCGTTCCTACCAACCGAGCAGGGATTTGATTACTACTTCGGCATTCCCTACTCAAATGACATGGGTAACCACTTCAAGAATCGCAATTATCCGCCTTTGCCACTGCTTAGGAATTCTACGGTCATCGAAGAAGAACCGGACCAATCATATATCACGAAACGATATACCGAAGAAGCAGTCAATTTCATTAAGGAAAACAAGAATCAACCCTTTTTCATCTACGTCCCACATACAATGCCGCACAATCCGGTTTTCGCGTCACCCGACTTTGCTGGCAAAAGTGCGAATGGTGGGTTTGGCGATAGCGTGGAAGAAATCGACTGGTCAACTGGTCAAATCCTAAAGGCTCTCAAAGCAAACGGGGTGGACGACAGAACGCTGGTGATCTTCACATCCGACAACGGTGCGTCGCGTGCCTGGGGAGGCTCTAACACGCCTCTCAGTGGCTACAAGGGCAGCACCATGGAAGGTGGAATGCGTGTCCCGTTTGTGGCAAGCTGGCCCGGCAAAATAACTGCAGGCTCCGTCTCTGATGAAGTCACAAGCACCATTGACCTTTTGCCAACCTTTGCCAAATTGACCGACGCTACTGGTGAATTAACCAATGAAATAGACGGCCACGACATCAGTCATATCCTCAACGGAAAACGCCGAGCTAAATCTCCACACGATGCCTTCTATTATTACTTCAGGGCCAACCTTCAGGCCGTACGGAGTGGTCCATGGAAACTTCACTTTGCTCGCCAGCAGCGGACACGCGGGCAACAAGAGCCAACGCAATTGCCCAACCGGCTTTACAATCTAGACAACGACATCGGTGAGTCAAAGAACGTGGCAGAACAACATCCTGAAGTCGTTGCGAAGCTAAAAGAACTCGCCGAAACTGCGCGTACAGAACTCGGCGATGGAAACTCCAAGGGTACTGGCCAACGAGAAGCCGGGAGGGTTAAAAACCCCGTGGCGCTTCGAAAGCAGCAATAGTCAACTTGATGGTGTCACAAAAAAAGCCGCCGGCTGCAAATTGCTACAACCGGCGGCCTTGAAACATTCGCTAAAGGCTTTCTAGCCTTACTGTTGTGGATTAATCCGTTTCTGGATATTCGTTTCCAAAACACCAAATACCGCTTCATGTCGTTGTATGGACATTTGCAGTGCTGCGAGTAATCGTTTCGCAGTATAGAAATTCATGACAATCCGCTCGTCAATCTTTATGGGATTATTTGGCACACCCATAGGTTGAGGATTAAGAGCGAAATCCACAATCAACTCTTCCGGTGATCCCGTTACCCGGCAGAAGTTTGCATAGGAGCATGTTACTCCTACATCGTCCACTTGAACCTGAATAGGTTGCTGAGGTGGAGCAGCCGGTGCCGGTTCCGCAGCTGCGGGTGCCTCTGCCTGAGCTTCGTCAGCAGCAGCATCTTCAGCTTGTTCTGTGGTTTCTTCTTCTGGTGCTTCTACAGCTTCGTCTTTGTCCTTGGCCATGTATCTCTCTCCGTATGGCTAACTCGATATTGCCGTTTAGTTATTGCGATCGTTTACCGCAGGTCACGCGCAACCAGCAGGGCAGATCACGCGAATTTGCGATGCAGGATGATACCACATAAGGCAATTTTTCATCAACCATTTGGCAAGGTTAACTGAGGTAAATGTGATAGAACGCTGACATTACATCGAGAAATGGAACGTACGCGTCACAAATCGCCAGATTCGCCACCCCAGTGACCGGCT
>Ga0114933_10006603_pt1 | contig 10254 bp, 6 predicted proteins | sample 4SBtaG_FD_89691 | JGI IMG/M metagenome (GOLD analysis project Ga0114933, IMG submission 89691) | Deep subsurface microbial communities from Kolumbo volcano to uncover new lineages of life (NeLLi) - 4SBTROV12_W25 metaG | ecosystem: Environmental > Aquatic > Marine > Volcanic | place: Kolumbo... | reverse complement strand
TGCATAAGAAGATTTTTTTACATAAATATAAAGAGGTCTAGTCAAAGGCTTGTAAGAGGCATTATCAATAGTTTCTGCACTAGGCACTACGCAACCTTCTCCTGAGTCTATTCCAATAACTTTTAATTTATCTTTGTTAGCTGCATAATATGCATACCCAAAATATCCTAATGAATATTGATCCCCGGCAATACCTTGAACAATCACGTTGTCATCTTCAGACATTGTGTAATCATCTCTGCTTGCACCGCCTTCGCCATTGATTTCATCAGTGAAAAAATCAAAAGTACCCGAATCAGTTCCAGGACCATATAATCTCATTTTCTGACTAGGAAACGATGATCTAACTTGATTCCAATTATTTACTGAGCTTCCTGGTTCCCAAATTTTCTTTAACTCTGTTGTAGTCAGGCAGTCTACAAATGTATTACTAGGATTAACCATTACAGACAATCCGTCCATTCCAATTCTAAGTTCAGCAAAATCAATTCCGTTTGCTTTAGCTTTTTCAGCTTCTGAAGATTTAATTCCTCTGGAAGCATTAGAAATATCTGTTTCGCCGATTACGAATCTTTTAAATCCACCACCACTGCCAGATACACCAACTAAAACATTAGCTTTAGGATGAAGTTTTTTAAATTCTTCAGCTACTGCCTCTGACACAGGGGCTACAGTTGATGATCCGTCAACTTCTACAATACCAGTTAGTACAGAAACAGTATTAGTGGTACTTTCAGTGTTGGCCATACTAGAAGTAGGAGATGAGGATTGGACAGGAATTGATGTTTCTTGGGCAACAGATTCATCATCAGAAGAACAAGCAACAAATGCAAATGCAATAGTCATTCCTATAAAACTCAAGAACGCCTTTTTATAAAATGTTTTCAATTTAAACTCCTTTAGTTTGTTAATAATTTCACTTATTATTGTTAGAGATTATGTTCTATATTTCACAATACTCGTGAAGAATTTAACATAATATAATTTGCTTTGTCAAGTAATATTATTTCAAACTGAAATATTAAGTTGATAATTTGGGGTATTAGATTTGTTATTATGTGATGTTTTGCAAAAAAATTAAATTTTATTTTATAAATTATCTTGTGATAAGTTGCTGATTTTAAAAGCTATCGTTTTGTCTAAAATCATTTAAAAAAGCACTATTTATAAATGGTTTTATTTATGAAAAAAAACTAAGATAATACTATAGAGATAATTTATGATATGTAGCAAATGTAACAAATCAATATCAGACGACTCAAAGTTCTGTACATTTTGTGGAATTTCATTAAGGCCAATTTCTGAAGAAAGCAAAGATTCAGAAATGTCTGATTTGAAAAATGAATTAGATGCGCTAAAAAAAGACATAAAATCAATTTCAAATGCTCAGTCCGGTAAAAAGGATAAAATATCTGATGAGTCAGTAAAAAAACGTTCAATAAAGCCCCCTAATATTAATATTCCTAGTATCTCCACATCATTTATTCCAGATTTTAAACCTACTAAAAATGAAATTGAATTAATCTTTGGTCAAAATTGGTTAGCAAGAATAGGTTCTCTGGCAATACTTTTTGGTTTAAGTTTTTTTGTACAAGCTGCAATAAGTTCTAATTGGTTATCAAATACTGTTATTACTATAATTGGTTTGTTATCAGGCCTTATATTTGCATCAGGGGGCTATTTTTTCAAAGACAAACTAGATTTTTATGCTAAAACTCTATCTGGTACTGGCATGGGAATTTTGTTTATCACAATTTTTAGTGCTTACTCTGCATTTGAATTAATTAATATATATATTGGAATATTTTCAATATTTTTAGTATCTATACTGGGCCATGTATTAAGTTTAAAACTAAAAAGCATTACTATAGGCATAATAACTTTAACAGGCGCTTATTCGGTGCCTATTATTTCTAGTTTTTATGTAGACACTTTTTCATTAAATAGCTTGTCAGCTACAGGCTACTATCTTCCTTTAGTTGTTATTAGCCATGCTTTTTTTATAACAAATTTTAAGAATATATATAATTTAATATCATTAAACTTGGCAGGTTGGATAAGCTTTTTAATTTGGATTGGAGGTTTGCAAGATAATTCCATAAATATAGAAATTCAATTTGCTCTTTCAACTTCTATATTTATTGTAATGTTAATTACATGGATTTGGACGGGTAGTTCTAACAGGCAAAATTCTAAATTAAATACCGTATCACTATTACTCTCTACTATAGGTTACTTATTACTAACTTATGTAATTTTTTGGAATAGTAATTATCAACAATACTTAGGATTTGGAAGCTTTCTTATATCTATCATGTTAATAAGCCCCTTTATATATTCCTGGATAAAATCTAAGCCACTTGAGCAGTACGTATCTTATCCAGTGACTTCTTTTCTTGTTTTATTTATAGCAATCCCAGTTCAGTTTTCTAGTACTTGGACAACAATATTGTGGTCTATTCAATTAATAATAATGAACTTAATATCATCCAAATTTAATATTAAATCTGTAAGACTATTTAGCTATTTGTTGTTTGCTTTAATTTTAATTAAAGGAATCATATGGGATATGTATAATACTGCTGAAATGGAACCTGTATTAAACTCTAGATTTTGGTCACTAGGCTTTATATTTATATCAGGATACACAACTTACTTTTATTTTAAAAATGTTCAAATGGACAACGTAGAGAAAGGAATTATTAGCCTTACATATTACACTTCATTAATAATAATTCTGTTAAATATCAATGCAGAAATCTTTTTTGGAGTTAATTATTATGAAAATGTGTTTTCTAGTTCCTATAAAACACCTTCAATATTTATATTATGGATTCTTACATCAGCAATAATGTGTAACGCAATTATTTTCGTTAACAAAGAAAAACCTGAGCATAATATTAAAAGATATTTTGGATACTCGGTATTTATTATATTTTCAGTATTAATTTCTATTTCATCATTATTTTTGAATACCGAAAAATTTATACCATTCTTTAATATAAGAACAGTTTTATTAATTTCTATAATCACCTTAGCTTTAATAACAAAAATTAACACTGCTAAAATAAAACTTATTTCAATGCCTGAAAGCCATAATATTAAATTAATTTTAGAAACATTAATTTACATTATGCCCTTTGTTATTCTGTCAACAGAAACCTATCTTTTTATAAGATACGAAAACATAAATATTAATCCTAACTATTTTAATGCATTAACCAGTGCTTCTTGGGGGATTGTGTGGGCAATTACAGGAACTGTGTACATATATACTGCAATTAAAAACAATATAAAATCTTTAAGATACATTGGTTTGTTAGCTATAAGTATTTCAATAATAAAATTATTTATATTTGATTTATTCCTGTTACCTACCACCATAAGGATTATTGCTTTTATAATTTGTGGGTTAATACTATTAGTAGCTGGATTAAATTACCAGAAAAACGTTGATTTAATGAAAAAAATATTAAACTAAAAGAGGCTCGCCATATTAACAGAAATAAATTCAGAAGTTATTGATCAAATAGCCATAGGTGCGGGAATACTGGGAACAGGAGGTGGAGGAAATCCGTATATTGGAAAGCTAAGAGCTCAAGAAGTTGTAAATCAACATGGGAATATAAAAGTAATTCAAGCTCACGAACTCAACAAGGATGATTTGGTTATATGCCTTGGCGGAATTGGGGCTCCTACTGTTGGAGTCGAAAAAGTTAGAGGTGCCGAATCAGCGAGAGCATTAACCGAATTAGAAAATTATTTAGGGAAAAAAGCAACTGCAGTTATATCCGGGGAAATTGGAGGCAGTAACTCACTAGAGCCAATTATTGCTGCTGGAGAAAACAATATTCCGGTAATCGACGGAGATGGTATGGGTAGGGCATTTCCTGAAATACATATGAAAACTTTTTTTATTTACGGAGTATCTTGGACTCCTGCTGTAGTTTGTGATGAAAAAGGTAATTCAGCGCTATTCCCTAATGCTATAAGTGCTCATTGGTTAGAAAAAATGGCAAGAGCAGTTACAATTCAAATGGGTTGCGCGGCTGTTTTTGCTACAGCACCAATGAATGGCCTGCAGGTTCAAGACACTGCAATTCATGGGACTTTAACTCTTGCAAAAAACGTAGGAAAAGCAGTACAAGATTCACAAAAAAACAAAACCAACCCAGTTGACAGTATATTAAAAGCCTATCCTGGAAAATTGTTGTTTGACGGTAAAATCACTGATTTAACACGCTCTACAACAGACGGTTTTGCGAGAGGCCATGTACTAATTGAAGGGTCAGAGCAATTTAAAAACAACACGCTAAAAATCGAGTTTCAAAATGAAAATTTAATTGCTTATATCAATGACAAAATAGTTTGTATGGTTCCTGATTTGATTTGTATTATAGACTCTGAAACTGGTGATCCAATTACAACAGAATTATTACGATACGGATTCAGAGTTTCAGTGTTAGGGTTTCCTGCACCTGATAATCTGTGTACAGATAAAGCATTAAAAGTTGTCGGGCCAAAAGGTTTTGGGTATAACTTTGATTATGAATATTTATTAAACATGCCGAGAAAATGATGAGAATAGGAATAGATGTTGGAGGCACAAATACTGACGGAGTCCTAATAGACAATTCCAATAATGTAATTAGCTCTTTTAAAACCAATACTTCAGACGACGTTAATACTGCTGTTAAATTATGTATTGAAAAGCTAATTAACAATATAGATAAAAAAAACATTGATTTAATAATAGTAGGAACAACACATCTTATTAATGATTTAATACAACGAAAAAATCTCTCTAAAACAGGAGTTGTAAGATTGTGTGGCCCCTCGACCAGATTACTAAAACCACTAAGTGATTGGCCAAAAGAACTCATAAATAAAAATTTGTTTGTATCACATTTTGCAGGTGGAGGCCTTGAATTTGATGGAAGAGAAATTAGTCCAGTCATTGAATCGGAAATTAAAAAGATTTGTGAAACATTTAAATCTAACAACGTTGAATCTATAGCAATAAACGGGGTTTTTGCATCAGTAGACCCTTATCAAGAAATTCATGCAAGTAAAATTATTGCTGAAGAAATGGGAGATATCCCCATTTCTTTATCACATCAAATTGGCAGGATAGGACTATTAGAAAGAGAGAATGCAACCATACTAAACTCCATGTTAATCAAGTCAGCAAAAAGAACATTTGCAAATCTAAGTAAAATAATTAAAGAATTAAAACTTGACTCCAAAATATATATAACTCAAAATGACGGCACAATGTCTTCAGTTTCAGACGCAATTAAGTATCCAATTTTCTCCCTGTCTTCTGGTCCAACAAACAGCATGCGCGGAGCGTCGTTTTTATCAGGAATTGATAATGGGCTGGTTGTAGATATAGGAGGGACTTCCACAGACATTGGGATGCTAATAAATAGCTTTCCAAAAGAATCTTCCATAGCCGTTGATTTTTCTGGGATCCGAACAAACTTTAGAATGGCAGACGTTTTATCTATTCCTTTAGGTGGAGGAACGATGATCAATAATCTTGCTCCTTTTGTTAGTGAACTAAGCGTAGGAAATGAAATCACCTCTAAATCTTTATCATTTGGAGGAAGCGTCCCAACTGTAACGGATGTCTATGCATCAGAATCAAAAATAAATTTTTCCATACCTAATAAAAAAATAAGTATTGATAAAAATATCATCAGTAACGCAAAACAAGAAATTAAAGAAAAAATATCTGTTGCTATAGATAGAATGAAAACTAGCTCTAACACTATAAACACAGTAATTGTTGGTGGCGGAGCGTTTGTAATGCCAGATGATATAAAAGGAATAAATTTAATAGAGATACCAAAACATTCAGAGGTAGCCAATGCGATAGGATCAGCATTTGCTCAAGTCAGCGGGTATTCAGAAAAAGTTTTCGCCACAGGAAACATGACCAGGGAAGAAATATTACTTTCCTCAAAAAATGAAGCTATAAAAAATGCAATATCCAAAGGTGCAGACAAAAATACAATTGAAATTATTGACGTAGAAGAAATTCCTCTGGCCTATCTTCCAAGTAATGCGATAACTGTTAAAACCAGAGTTGTTGGTAACATTCAAAATAATTAGTTAGTATGTTTTATTGACTGAGAAATATTAATATGCTAGTCTAATCCTACTTTGGGTTTCGTTATGTAGCGAATAATTAAGGAAGTTCGGTTTGATCCCGACGCTGTCCCGCAACGGTAAATTTTTTTAGCCCGGTCCAAACCCCAAAATTTATTATGATCTTCGAGGAAAGATGCAAGATGTCTGGTACATTTACACTTCTCCTAGTAGATAAATTTGGAGATGTAAATGAAAAAAGTAATTAAACTTAATTTGCTGTTTCTATTAACTCTTTTAGTTCTGTCTTGTACTAGCAACACCCAAGAAGTTACAAAATCACCAGTTCCGCCAGTTCCTTATTCACATACAGACAAGGCTCCTGTAAACCCTTCTCTTCCTTTGGCTTCTCAAACACAGGTGAATCAAACTCAAAAACTTCCTAAACAGCCCTTGGCTCCCGTGCGTTCAGTTACAAAAGTAAAACCTAAAAATGTAGTTTCTGTACAAATTAAAGAAACTAAATATCCATTAACTATTTTGCGAACTGACAATAAAGAAGTGCAAATTAATGAAGCTCCTTCTAAGATTATCGCTTTTGATTCGGCGGCAGTTGAAATGTTATATTCAATAGGAGCTGGAGACAAAATAATTGGAACTCATTCTTTTGTTAATTACCCAAATGACACCGAAAATATCACTAAGGTAGGCGACGCTTTTAACATCAATATGGAAACAATTTTAACACTAGATTCTGATTTGTTTTATATTTTCTTTGAGCGGTATGTCAGTGAACTAGAATCAAACAATTTAAAAGTTATTTATGAAAAATCATTAAACGATAATATTGAAAACATTCCTGAAAGAATTTTAATGTGGGGTAAAATTGTAAATAAAAATAACGAAGCATACGAAATTGCATCAACATTTGAAAAAAAATACTCAAATATCAAATCTTTTTTCACTAATTACAACGAAGGCCCTTCAATATTTTATGATACCGGATCATTATGGACTCCTGGCCATGACACCCTGGTAGGAAATACTTTAGATCTTTTAAAACTCCAAAATGTCGCGAAAGATGTTTCGGGGTATGAACAATTTTCAAAAGAGGTTTTAATAAAAAAAGATCCTCAAATAATCATTACTGCTAACCCTGATTTTTTCTATAAAAATAAAGAATTTCAAAACATGACAGCAGTAAAAAACAAAAGAATCCTGACTACGAAAAGTGATTCTCTGTCTATTGCTGGACCTAGGTTTATTGATGGAATAGAAGAATTAATCCAAATAATTTATTCACCTAGATTCATTAAATACATACATGACAACAAAGGCGCTAAAGAAAACTGATTTAGAATTTATAATATATAACAAAACTACCAAAAACAAACTTAGTATTGTTTGGCTTTCAGTTGCTCTGTGCTTTTTATTTTTACTTTCATTATTTATAGGGTCTTCACAAATTTCATTTAATGAAATTATTAATTCAATTACAGCGTTTATAGTTCCATGGGATACTAATTTAACATACTCAGATTCATCCTATACCATACTTTTTTATTTAAGAATTCCTAGGTCTTTATTAGTAATTTTAACGGGAATAATACTGTCGGCGTCGGGAACAGGGTTTCAGGCTATATTTAAAAATCCTTTGGCAGATCCATATTTACTTGGGGTCGGAACAGGAGCTGGATTAGGTGCTATTTTGGGACTAACAATTTTTAATATAAATTTTATTTTTGCCAACTTAAATGCTGCTGTATTTGCTTTTGTAGGCGGTGTTTTTGCAGTGTTTTCAACTTTTGTTCTGTCAAATTATTCAAAGACAAATAATCAGCTATCGCTAATTTTGGCAGGCGTCGCAGTCACATCTCTTTTTGGTGCTTTGACAACCCTGCTATTGATTACGCAAGACCCGGATATCAAGCCTATGCTTAGTTGGTTACTTGGAGGATTTTCATTGTCTTCTTGGGAAAACTTTAATATCGTTTTTATATTTGGGTTTCCATCTTTAATAATAATTTTCTTAATGTCAGAAAAAATAAACTTGTTAAATTTAGACAGCGAATTAATAAGCAACCTTGGAATAAACGAGGGGCATTCAATAAAAATATTAATAATGCTATCAACACTTGCTACTTCTGTAGCCGTTTCTCAAACAGGAATCATAGGGTTTATAGGCCTTGTCGCGCCTCATATTTCAAGAATGAAATGGGGTAGTAATGCGAAATATCTTTTACCTCAGTCTAGTTTAATTGGCGCTATAATTCTATTGTCTTCCGACATGATAGCAAAAACTATCATGTCTCCTATCGAAATTCCCGTAGGCCTAATCACAGCCTTTTTAGGATTTCCTTTTTTTGTTAGCTTACTTAGAAAAGAAAGTGGTAAAAATTGGAAAATATAATACTAAAACTAAATAAAACACGAGCAAAGTTTAAAGACTCTGGCTTTCACCTGGAAATAAACACCAATATAAATGAAGGAGAAACAATTTTATTAATAGGTCCTAACGGTAGTGGTAAATCTACATTTTTAAAAACAATATCAGGGTACATTTCACTCACTCAGGGTGAAATAATTTTAAAAAACAAAAACATTGAATCTCTTTCCGTTGCTGATTTGTCAAAGCTGATTTCGTATATGCCACAAGCTCCTTATATCCCTGATTATTTTGATGTTTTTGAATTTGTTCTGTCAGGGTGTTACTCTCCAGGAAAAAAATCAGCCGATACAATTGATGAAAATTTTGAAATAACACACAAAATGTTAAATTCCTTAAAAATGAAACATAAATGGAGCTCTAAAATTGGAACACTTTCAGGAGGAGAAAAACAACTCGTATTATTAGCCCACAGTTTGGTACAAAATTCATCAATACAATTATTTGACGAGCCATCATCAAGCCTGGATCCTTATAATCAATCTGAAATAATAAAATTTATACTAAATAAAAATAATAAAAAACAAACAAAAATAATTTCTAGTCATGATTTGAATTTATCATGGAAATTTAATAGAGTTATAATGCTTAAAAACGGCTCTATATTTAAAGACGGGAATCCAGAGTTTATAATGACAACAAAACATTTGTCAGACTTGTTTGAAAAAAACATTGAAGTGGTAAAATTAAAAAATAATAAAAATATTGTTTTATATAATTAACTAGCAATGAATATAAATTACACAAATGTTGTAAAAAAGATTATTTTACAAAAGCCAGCTGATCGCGATCTTTTTTTTAACAAAAGAAAAAATAGACTCCAATATATATTTGAATCGTGTGAATTTACAAGTCGTAAAATTCCAACAATACATGTGGTTGGAACAAAAGGAAAAGGAAGCACCTCGACTTTTTTAGCAAATATTTTAAAAGAAGCAAATTATACTACAGGACTTTTCACATCTCCTCATTTACACAAAATTCCTGAAAGAATAAAAGTAAACTTAGAAGACATTTCTGAAAACTTATTTACAAACGCCTTTAATACTTTTGTTACAAAAATCAATGAGGAAAAACTTGCAACCCTTGGTGGAAATTCTTTTTTTGAAACTTTAATGATTTTAGCACTAATTCATTTTAAAAATAATAATGTTACATTTCAAATTTTTGAAGCAGGAATCGGAGGAACTCATGATTCTACAAATTTTATACCAAATAAAATTGCCACTTTAATTACAAACATTAGTTTAGATCATCAAAATATTTTGGGAAACACCTTAGAAGAAATAGCTAATGACAAAGCTGGAGCTATTTCTGAAAACTCAGTTACAATTTCTGCCCCTCAAGAAAAAAACGTGAATAAAATAATATCTGAAATTAACACCAGCAAACAATCTGTTTTAAAAAAATTTAATTCGGATATAAAAATTATAAAAAGAAAAACTTCCAGAACGTCACAATCGTTTGTTCTTGAAACAAATAACGAAGCATATAATTTAACATCATACATGCTTGGGCCTCATCAAGTTGAAAATGCGGGGTTAGCAATTTTGGCAGCTGAAGAGATAATAAAAAAAGGATATAAAATATCGAAAGAAAACATAGAAAACGGAATAAAAAACACAAGTTGGCCAGGAAGATTGCAGGTTATCAAAAAAAACCAAACTAAATACTACGTAGACGGCGCACATAATAGTTATTCGATAAAGCAGTTG
>Ga0114933_10006600_pt1 | contig 10256 bp, 8 predicted proteins | sample 4SBtaG_FD_89691 | JGI IMG/M metagenome (GOLD analysis project Ga0114933, IMG submission 89691) | Deep subsurface microbial communities from Kolumbo volcano to uncover new lineages of life (NeLLi) - 4SBTROV12_W25 metaG | ecosystem: Environmental > Aquatic > Marine > Volcanic | place: Kolumbo... | reverse complement strand
TTCTTTTTCTGTTTTATTCCCGGATTTTATATCTATATCTAACTGAAGTAAATTTTTTAATATATCTTTCATTCTTTTATTAGAAAACTGTTTTGATTGATTAAGAATTTTATTAAATGCAAATGAAGAATTAACCTGAATTTTCTTTTGAATCTCTTTCGGTTCATTGGTTTGGATAAGATTTTGAGTCATTATTATCAATCTAACCTGCCTAGAAAGCATCTGTTGAATTGAGAAAAAATTTTGTCCACTTGAAATCATTTGATCTAATAACTTAGATGCGTTAATTATATTTTTTTCTAGAATTGAATCTATTAACTCAAAAATAGAGCTCTCTCTTATGCCTGAAACCATTATTTCTACATCTTTATCATCAATAATTTGATCTAGCTTATAATTACTAAGTTTTATTAGTTCATTATCTAAATATCTAAAGTTACTACCTATAAGATCTATAAGTTTATTTACCCCAGCCTGTGAAATATTAATATTATGAAATTTTTGTCTTTCGGCTATCCATTGCTTAATCTTTTCCCAAGATCCTCTACCGGTAGGAATATTAAACAAAAATATTTCACTCATTTCAGATATATTTGAAACTTTATTTGACCTTAAGTTAATTTCTTTACTTTCAACAAATATAACCTCATTTACATTAGGTTTATTTAGAGTAACTTCAATAAAGTCTTTCCAATCATCTGATTTTGAAGCAATTATTTTTGAAACCAAATCATGAAAGACTAAAATTCTTCTACCACCAAATAAAGAAATTGTATGAATATATTCTTTGTAGTTATTAAATGAAACATTTGAAGAATAAACAATATTAAGATCTAATTCAGGATCCTTTTTATCGCCTATTAGGTTTTCGAGTTTTTCTTTAGTTGAAAACTCATCATTGCCGTGCAGTAATTTTATCAATACTTAAAAATAAATTGTTGGTATCATTTAAATAAGAAATTTAATAAATATATTATTACAAATTCATGATAAATTTCATTCTATTGATACCAAGATTAATTTATTTTGGCAGCCAAATTTTAAGAGGACTGTTCGATCCTAAGATACCATTAAAAATAAAACTAGTGATCATTTTAGGTTTATTTTATGTTATTGCGCCAAATGATATATTGAAAGATTTTATTCCTATCATTGGGCAAATTGACGACATTATAGTTATCGCTTTGACAATGTTAATTTATAAGTATCAAACCCTTAAGAATTCATTTAACAATGATAAAGATTCCAAAAATCAGGAAGATAAAATTGTTGATGGAGAATTTAGAAATATAGACGATAAAGAAGAAGAAAAAAGTAAGGATAAAACCTAATGGGATTTAAGTGTGGAATAGTAGGTTTGCCTAATGTTGGAAAATCAACATTATTTAATGCCCTAACTGAAACTAGTAATGCTCAAGCAGAGAATTACCCTTTCTGTACTATAGATCCTAATGTAGGGGAAGTTGCTATACCTGATGATCGCCTTAAAGCATTAGCAACAATAAGTGATTCGAAATCAATAATACCCACCAAAATGTCATTCGTAGATATAGCAGGTTTGGTAAAAGGGGCTTCGAAAGGTGAAGGTTTAGGCAATAAATTTCTCGGAAATATTAGAGAAATGGATGCTATAGCATATGTTATAAGGTGTTTCGAAGACTCAGATATAGTTCATGTGAACGGAACTATTAACCCTGTGGAAGATAGCGAGATTGTAGAAACTGAATTAATGCTTTCTGATTTAGAAAGTATTGAATCAAGAATTCCATCAATCGAAAAAAAAACTAGATCTGGAGATGCCGAAGCCAAAGAGTTATTACCTATAATAAAAAGTGTTCATGAATTATTAAGTTCAGGCAAACCAGCTAGATTATTAAAAGTATCAGAATCTGAAAAACCTATATTAAAAAATCTGCAATTATTGACAAGCAAACCAGTACTTTATATATGCAATGTTTCAGAAGAAGATGCAACTACAGGAAATAAGTACTCTAAATTAGTTGAAGATATAGCAAATAAAGAAGATGCTCTTTCAATCATAATTTCAGCAAAAATAGAATCTGAGATATCTCAACTAAATACCGAAGAAAAAAATGAATACTTAATAGCACTAGGATTAGAACAATCTGGCTTAGAGCAAGTAATTCAATCTGGTTACAAACTTCTTGATTTAATAACTTATTTCACATCAGGACCTGAAGAATCTAGAGCTTGGACTGTACCAAAAGGATCAAATGCACCTAGAGCTGCAAGAGAGATACATACTGATTTTGAAAAAGGATTTATTAGAGCAGAAGTAATCAGTTACATGGATTATGTAAATTTAGAGGGGGAAAAAAAATCTAAAGAGGCTGGAAAAATGAGAGTAGAAGGGAAAAATTATATAGTTGAAGATGGGGATGTTATATATTTCAGATTTAATGTTTAATTATTCCTAAAAATAATTTTATAAAACTAATAGTTATGACACGTTCAATCATTAAAAAAACTCTTTATTAGTTATCAAGAAATTAACTATTAAGAATTTATCTAAGTTAACTCTTTGAGTGAATCAAAAAAATCAGGTAAATTAAGATAAGTAAGTAAATAATTTATCATTAATAACATAAATTTTACTAACTTTTTATTTTCAAAATAAATGGAGAAAACATTGAACGAAGAAATTGGAAAAATCCAAAAACCTAAAGCAGATAAAGTAATTGGGAAGAAAAAAGCATTTATTTGTGTTTTATTACAAGCTCCTCAAGAAGCGTCTAAAGAATTACATGACCTGATTTTCAAATACTGGGAAGCTGTAGATAAAAATATTTCTACACTGGAGGAGAAAACGGGTGTAGTAAAAAAAATATTTGTTGAAGGAATTCCTGGTAAAGGTGAAGATGTTGCAATGAACCTTAAAGAAGCTAGTTTAGGTGCTTGGAATGTTATTGAAGAAAGAAGAAAGACTGGTGCTGAGATTTCAGAACTAGAAAATTTAGAAAATTTACAGAAAGTAATAGATTGGTCCAAGTGTCTTAATGTTGGATTAACAAATAGATCTGTAGCAGAAAAAATTTCTGAAGAACTAAAAAAGGCATCTGAAGAGAGATTTGAATTCATAGAAAAATCCTTAAACGATAATTTATTAGAGGGAGAATCTGCAATAATTTTTACGGGAAATCAAGATATTAATATTCCAGATAATATTGAGAAATTTATTATCTCCCCTCCTGAACTAGATCAAGTAGCACAATGGGTAAAAAATGCTCAAGCCGCTATGGAAGCTGAATTAAAAAAGGCATATGAAGCTCAATCACCACCGGTGGGAAATAGTGCACCTGAAGGAGAAGAAAATAATTCTTCAGATAATTCAGATAGTGGATTATGGACTCCAAATTAGGAAAAAATAAAGAATTAGGTCTATATATTCATATACCTTTCTGTCACACTAAATGTACTTACTGTGATTTCAATACTTACTCAGGTTTAGAAAATCTTATCGATGATTTTAGTGAGTCCATATATAAAGAAATAAATTTTTGGGGCATAAGAGAATTTTATAAAGTAGATACGATATTCATTGGAGGAGGAACACCATCATATGTAGATACTGAAATTATAAAAAATATTCTTAATAAAATTAGTGATAATTTTTTATTGTCAAAAAAACCTGAAATAACTTTAGAAATCAACCCTGAAGATGTAAGTGAAAAAAAAGCATTAGAGTGGAAAGAAATTGGTATAAATAGGTGTTCATTAGGAGTTCAATCATTAGTAAATAGCGAGCTGAAAATTCTAAATCGTAGACATGATTCTGAAAAAGCTATAGAAGCAATAAATATATTATCCAAAATATTTAATAATATTTCAGTAGATCTAATATATGGATTACCCTTACAAACAAAAGATTCTTACATTGAAACATTAAAAAAAATAATCTCGCAAAACATTAATCATATTTCATGTTACTCACTACAAGTAGAAAAAGGTACTGTTTTAGATCAACAGGTAAATACTAATAAAATAAATGTTGCTAATGATGATTTGTCAGCAGAAATGTATAAGGTGACTCAAAAAATATTATTAGAAAATGATTTTGAAAATTATGAAATATCTAATTGGTCAAAAGAGAATAAATTATCTCAACATAATCTTAAATATTGGACAATGAAACCTTATATTGGAATTGGTCCTGGCTCTCATTCTTATATTGATAATAAAAGATTTAGTATTATTAAGTCCCCAAAAAAATATGTGGATTTTTTCAAGAAACCAATTACCAATATAAGTTCAATAAGGGAAAAAATATTATATTTACGAGAAAATAATTTCTTAGATGTTTATGAGAAACAATTAAGAGAAAATGAAATACTTGAATTTCTAATGCTTAACTTGAGATTAAGAGATGGTATCAATATAAATAATTTCAAAAAAAGATTTGATTTAGATTTTGAAGATTTATACTTAAGTAAATTAGATTATTTCATTAAAGAAAATATAATTTTCAAGAAAGAGGATAGTTATATTCTTAGCGAAAAAGGTAAATTATTTGCAAATGAAGTTGCTAATAATTTTGTTAAATAATGTTTGCAATATGTACAGCAGGTCACATAAATCACGGTAAAACAACTTTAGTAAAACAACTAACTGGGACAGATACAGACAGGCTAAAGGAAGAAAAAGAACGAGGAATATCAATTGAACTTGGATTTGCTAAATATATAATTGATAAACAAAATTATGCTTCCTTTATAGACAGTCCCGGGCACGAGAACTTTATCAAAAACATGATTGCAGGTGCATTTGCTGTAGATCTAGTGATTCTAGTAATTGCTGCAAATGAAGGCATAAAAGAGCAAACAGTTGAGCATTTAGAAATTATTAAATCATTAGATGTTAAGAACCTAATTGTAGTTCATAACAAAATAGATCTTATTAAAGATGATGAAATTTCATCAAAAAAAAGTTATATATCTGAATTTTTAAAAAAATTTGGCTTTAACCAAATAGAAATAATAGATGTTTCAATTGAAAAGAATATTGGTATAGAAACATTAAAAAAACTTATAAATTCTAAAATCTTAAGTAATAAAAATGAAAATATTAAGCCAGCAAGACTTTATGTAGATAGAATATTTAGCCTAAAAGGAAAAGGAACAATTGTTACGGGGACCGTATTAGGTAACAAAATTTCTAAAAATTTAAACTTAAAAATTTATCCAAATAACAAGGAAATCAAAATAAAAAGTTTAGAATCATTTAACCAAAATGTGGAAGAAATATCCCCCGGAAGTAGATGTGCAGTAAATATTCAAAATCTTGATAAAGAGGATATTAAAAAAGGTACAATCATTGCTGAAGAAGGATATGTTTCATTCACAGATTTCGTATATGGAAAGATTAACTACTCCAAAGATTTCAAGAATAATTCTGAAGTTATATTTCATACAGGCACCTCTAGAGTAATAGGAAAAATATATAAAATGCCTCAGTCCAATTTAGTAAAAATTACACTTAAAAAGAAAATTCATTTAATAACTGGCGACAGGTTCATTTTGAGGAATAATATTGGAACAGTTGGAGGTGGAAAAATAATTTTTCCAAATAAGTTAAAAAATGAAGAAATAATAAAAGAACTAGATAAAAATTTATCACATAAAATATCAAGTTTAGTAAAAATTGAAAAAAAGATATCAATAGAAAAACTTATGATTTATACTGGAGAATTATCATTAGAATTAGTAAATAATTATAAAAAATCAGATTTTATAATTTATGACAAAAAAAATAGCTTATTAATAGATAAAGAGTATCTAAAATTGCAATCAAATGCTTTTTATAAAAAACTGATCTTATTTCATAAAGAAAATTCATTATCCCAGGGTATTTCAGTTTCATTTATTAATGAAAATATTGAGAATCAATCAATAATAAATTTATTAGAAAAAAATAATTATATTGAAGTAAAACAAGGCTATATAAGAAAATTTGGGTTTGAAGCAAAGCCAAATAAAATACAACTAAATATTATAAACAACTTCTTAAAATCTATAAATCAAAATCCTTACAATCCCCCTACTGACATGCACCCAGATGAAAATATAATAAAGTATTTATTGTCAAAAAATATAGTAGTCCAATCTAGTAATAATGTTATTTATTCTAAAAAATCCTATGATGAATTAACAAATAAAATTCTAACTATAAAGAAACAATATGGAGAAATTAATATTAATATTATTAGGGATGAATTAAGATTAAGTCGCAAATATTGCCTATCTATTTTAGATAAAATGGAAGAAGAAAAGCTAATTACTAGAAATTTTAATTAGACTTTTTTCTTAGACCATATCTCCAGACCAGCATTATATTAGAAGCTACAAATATAGAACTATACGTTCCTATAACAACACCTAATAGCAAAACTATTAGAAAATCTCTAAGAGATTGTCCTCCAAATAGAAGCATTGCTAATATGACCATAGAAGTTGTTATTGATGTTCCTAAAGACCTAGTTACAGATTCCATAACAGATTTGTTTACTACAGATAAATATTCCATAGATTTATTCAATGTAATATTTTCTCTTAACCTATCAAATATTACTATCGTGTCATTCACTGAGTATCCTATTACAGTTAAAATCCCAACTATAAAAATTGAATTTACAGTTGAACCTAAAAATAAACTTAATATTATAAATAAGCCCATAACCACAAAAACATCATGAATCAAAGTTATAATTGCTGCAATTGCATACAAGTAAGCCTGATCAATATTTCTAAAAGCATAAATTATATAGAGCATTACAAATAAAGAAGAAATAAAAACTGCAATAACAGAGTTTCTAATAGTATTTTGAGCAACTGATGATCCAACAGTATTTGTATCTAATGTGACAGGAGTTTTTCCAGTTATTTTCTTCAATTCTAGATCAACAGTTTCTTTTCCATTAATTCCAAGGTCAGATGTTCTAACATAAAATTCATTATTTCCCATAGATTGAACTATAGTTCCCTTAAAACCTGCATCAGAAAAAGAATTTGAGATTTGCTCCTGAGAAGGAGGATCATTATCCCATCTATAAGTTATAGTTGAACCTGATGTGAAATCAATTCCAAGAGGTAATCCAGGTATGAATAATAAAATCACCGACAAAATCATCAGTATGAAAGAAAAGTACAAAAAGTAAATTTTATTGCTCATGACATTCATTATTTACTCTCCTTCTTAGAACTTTGATCAACAGGTATAAAAAGCCAAGTCTTTGAAATAGATTGATTTCTTGTAATGATTCTTGTAATTATTCTATTAACTTGAAAACTTGTAATCATACTTAATAGAACTCCTACACCAAGGGTTAAAGCAAATCCTTGCATAATAGATGTGGAGAAATTTGAACCAAACCAATAAAGCACTACTGCAATAATTAATGTTGAAAAATTACCATCTCTAATGGATGACCATGCTCTATCAAATCCTATAGTAATAGAATTTAATAAATTTCTTCCAGACTTTAATTCTTCTTTTATTCTTTCCGATATCAAAATATTTGCATCTACAGCAAAACCAATTGAAAGTATTAATGCTGCAGCTCCTGACAATGTTAGAGTTACCGGAAGAATTTTAAATATAGCTACTAAAAATGTTAGATATATTACTAAAGTAATTGAAGCAATCAATCCTGGAATTTTGTAATAAGAAATCATAAAAATTAGTACCAAAATAAATCCTACAATACCTGCCGTTAGACTCTTAGTTAGAGATTCGGAACCAAGAACGGCATCAACATTTCTTTCTTGAATTAGGTCTAATTTTGCAGGAAGAGCTCCAGATCTCAATTGAACAGCAATTTCTCTAGCTCTTTCACCATCTATGTCTTTACCATAGATATATGCTCTCCCACCAGAAATAGCTTTGTCAGCACCTGGAGTTACCAATTCTTCATTATCTAAATATATAGCTAGTAAGTCGCCTGTTCTAGAAATTCTATCTGTTATCTCATAAAAGTTTTCTGATCCATCGTCATCAAACACAATATTTACTACCGGTTGAGACAATTCAGGTACTGTACCAGGGGATGCATCGGTTAGATTTTTTGATTCTATACCAGTAGCTACTTCATTATAGTATTGTGGATCATAACACTTAACCATCTCCCAAATTTGTAAGTCTAATTCTTCAGGCTTATTTTTTCCACATTCTCTGACTCTAAAATCTAGCTGAGCAGTGGAGCCAATTAATCTTTTTGCAGACTGTATACCTCCACTTACAACAAAGGTCGATAAATTCCCTTCACTTTGAAAATTAACTAAATTATATTCTAATTCTGACAAAGCTAACATTATATTTTCTCGTTGACTTTCATCACCATATCCATATTTATTTAAATACATATGGAATTCTCCAAATTCTTTATTTTGTAAATCAGAATAGTTAACATTAGATTTTTCTAATACAGATTTTAGATCATTGATATTTGGAAATTCTAAATCTTCACCTTCTTTTTTACCTTCTATACGATTTGGAGAAAAATTAATCTTTATTAGAACTTCAATCTCGTCCGATAAAAATGTTTTTAAACTATCAATATTACCTTGAGTCAATGAAACATCAGAAGTGAGAATAAACTCATCTTCTACTACATTTATTTCATAAGATTCAATTCCGATATCATTTAATTTTTTCTCTATAGATTCGGTATCAGGATTGGTTTCAGAGAATGAAAATACTATTTTATCTCCCTCTTGAGAGGGAATTTGTATTAATATTTTATTTGGTGGAGTACCTAAAAGTTGAACATTAGCTTCACTGACACCAAACTCATTTACTCTTCTATCAATTATTTTCCTAACACCTTCAGCATCTTCAATTGTTGGTTCTTCTCCTGAAGAAGAGATTATAGAATATACAAGATGAGTACCACCCCTAAGATCTAAACCTAAAACCATTCCAAGAAAATTATCATTATTCCCTCTTTCCCAATCGCTTATTTTTATGGGATTTATAGAAATTGCCAATATTGATAAAATCAAACATACAACTACTATAATTATTCCTCTAAATCTTAACAATTTTCTTTCCTTTATTTGTCTCTATATATCCACTGAAGCTTCATCAATAGAACTGTCTGATTTAATTTTAGATAATTCTATTTTTTTATCTATTACTTCATCAATAATTTTATCTTTTGATGATGCATTGGCTTTATTTATAAAAATTTTATATCCTACATCATGCCAATGTATATCATTGGGAGTAATTCCAGACTTATGTAAATCTTCATGACTTTTAAGATGGTCAAGATATACTATACCATTAAGGTGATCAATCTCATGCTCAATCGCCTGCGATAAAAGTTCTGAAGCTGTTAGTTTAATTTTTGCTTTATTCTGATCTAAATATGATGCATCAATTGTGACAGATCTTTCTATAATTCCAGTAAATCCCGGGACACTCAAACATCCTTCTTCTACATTTCGTCTTCCAAAAGATTTTTCCACCTTGGGATTAAACATTATCATTGGTTCATTCTCAGGGATTTGAATCGTTATCAATCTTAATAATTTCCCAACTTGAGGGGCAGCTAAACCTATTCCTCTTGCAGCTTGCATAGTTTCCAACATACTAAATCCAAAGTCAACTAATTCTTTATTGATTTCTTTTATTTCATCAGTTTTCTGTCTAAGAATAGGATCTGGAAATATCCTGATAGGTAAGATTGTCATAAATAATCCTTTACCTGGCTTCTTTAATTCTTGCCTTTTTGCCAGTTAAGTCTCTTAAGTAATATAGTTTAGATTTTCTTACTTTACCTCTTCTTATAACTTTTACTGATTCTATAGATGGGGAACTTATAGGAACAGTTCTCTCAACACCAACTCCTGAAGATATTCTTCTTACAGTAAAAGTTTTACCTGGTAAAACTTTCTTCCCAGTGATATGACTTCCTCTAATTACATTTCCTTGAAAAGATTGAACTCTTTCTCTATCACCTTCTTTAATCAGTAAGTTCAAAACTACAGTGTCTCCACTAGAAAAAGTTTCAATATTATTATTTGAATTGATTTTAGCTAAATAATCTACAATTTCTTCTTCAGCAGGAGCTTCTTCAGCTTTTACTTCTTCTTCAGCAGGAGCTTCTTCAGCTTTTGCTTCTTCTTCAGCAGGAGCTTCTTCAGCTTTTACTTCTTCTTCAGCAGGAGCTTCTTCAGCTTTTACTTCTTCTTCAGCAGGAGCTTCTTCAGCTTTTACTTCTTCTTGATTTTTTTCTTCTT
>Ga0114933_10006594_pt1 | contig 10260 bp, 5 predicted proteins | sample 4SBtaG_FD_89691 | JGI IMG/M metagenome (GOLD analysis project Ga0114933, IMG submission 89691) | Deep subsurface microbial communities from Kolumbo volcano to uncover new lineages of life (NeLLi) - 4SBTROV12_W25 metaG | ecosystem: Environmental > Aquatic > Marine > Volcanic | place: Kolumbo... | reverse complement strand
GTGTTAGATATAGCAGTTCAAAATTCTGCTGCCATGCAGGAACTCATGTTCAGAAAACACAACTTAGTTAAAGAACTCAACGAGAAACTTCCGGGACTTAATATCCGGGACATACGATTTAGAGTGGTTGATCTACAATCGTAGATTAACAGCTTATCGGAAAGACGAGAATGGCCAAGGAAAAGCAACAATCCGAATACAATGCTGATGATCTACAGCACCTGTCTGATAGAGACCATGTGCGAAAGCGCCCCGGTATGTATATAGGTGACACATTTAGTCGTGGTTTGCATCACCTGGTTTACGAGGTTGTGGATAATTCCATTGATGAAGCAATGGCTGATTTTGCATCGTATGTCACGGTGGTTATCAACAACGATGGTAGCGTGACGGTTGAAGATAACGGTCGTGGTATCCCCGTTGAAGAGCACAAAGAGCTTACAGCCGAAATGGGCCGCACGGTTTCGACGCTTGAAGGTGTTATGACCGTCCTGAAGTTTGGCGGTAAGTTTGAAAAAGGTGCTTACCAAACATCCGGTGGACTGCACGGTGTTGGTGTAACAGTCGTTAATTTCCTGTCGCAGTGGTGTGAAGTCGAGGTATCACGCGATGGGTTTGTCTATCGCCAGGAGTATGAGCGTGGTGAAGCAACTGGCGATGTGACAAAAGGGGAAGCAACAGATCAGACCGGTACAAAAACAACTTTCAAGCCGGACAGTGAAATATTTGAATCGACAAAATACGTTTCGGATATTCTAGTAAAGCGACTTCAAGAATTAGCTTTCCTGAACAAGGGTGTCACAATTATTTTCCGAGATGACCGCAGTGGCTTGGAAGAAGAATTCTGTTACGAAGACGGCATTATCGAATTCGTTAAACACCTGAACCGTGCTAGCGAAGATCTACAGCCGGACGTGTTCTACGTTACAGGCGAATACATGGATGAAGATAACGCCGATGAGCCGGCAATAGGATATGAGCTGGCATTTCAATACACCAACGAGTTTACGGAAAACCTTCAATCTTACGTAAATAACATTCACACGATTGAAGGCGGAACTCATGAAACAGGGTTTAAGCGAGCACTGACACGGATACTAAACCAGTATGCTTTGAGTAATAACCTGTTGAAAAACAATGATAGTACTCCAGACGGATCAGATTTCCGCGAAGGCATAACAGCTGTAATTTCTGTGAAGGTAGCTCACCCACAATTCGAGGGGCAGACAAAAACAAAGCTTGGCAATCGTGAGGTCGATACCGCAGTTAACTCCATTTGCGGTGATTCACTTACAAAATACCTCGACCAAAACCCGAAAATCGCACGCATCATTGTGAATAAGGGAATTATCGCAATGGAAGCCAGATTAGCTGCGAGAAAAGCTCGTGACTTGCTGCGGAAGCGTAAGAGCGCACTGGGTGGAAATGCATTACCAGGTAAGCTAAGAGACTGCATCAGCAATGAAATGGAAAGATGCGAATTGTATTTGGTGGAAGGTGACTCTGCTGGTGGTTCGGCCGAAGGTGGCCGCATGCGTGAATTTCAGGCCATCTTGCCGCTGCGTGGAAAGATTATTAACGCCTACAAGTCACGAGAAGATAAGGTGCTCGCGAATGAAGAAGTGCAGAGCATGATCAATGCCATTGGATGTGGAATTGGCGAGGACCAGGATACATCCAAGAGACGCTACGGCAAGACAATCATCATGACGGATGCTGATGTTGATGGATCACATATTCGCACGCTGCTGCTTTGTTTCTTCTACCGTCAAATGAATCAACTGGTTGAACAAGGACATGTTTATCTTGCGCAGCCACCGTTGTTTCGCGTGAGGCAAGGCCGTAAAGTCCATTACGTGCAAACCGAAGAGGAAATGAAGGGTCAACTACTGGAAAAAGGTCTTTCCGATGCAATCTTCAACCCTGGTGATGGGCAGCAAATAACCGACGAAGCATTAGAACAGTTATGCCGACTACTGGCATCGATGGAAGAATCCATTGTGGCCTTAGAACGCCGAGGGGTAAATCTCAAAGCACACGCTGAAAGAATGGATCTGGAAACTTCCAAGCTGCCAGTGTTTCGCGTAACACACGAAAGCCTTAACCAGTGGTTCGTTAAGCGTGAAGATGTGGATGCCTTCGTGGCGGAACATAGTCCCGCTCCATCCGAAGAGCCGGTAAGTGAGAAAAATGAAGAGGGTGAAGAAGGAGAAGATCAAACCCCCGCGACCCCAACATTACCTGTTGTTCAGGTAACTGAACTTCATGAGGTAAGGACGATCAACGGCGGCTTGACCGATCTAGCAGAATTTGGATTTGATATTCAGTCTCTTATCACCCAAGAACGCACAGGGGAGCAAGAGCCTCGCTACACACTTGCAAAAGGCGACAACGTCACGAATATAGAAGATCTTCGCGGTCTTCTCGGAGCCGTCAGGGCAGCTGGTGAAAAAGGCCTGCAGATCACTCGATTTAAGGGTCTCGGCGAAATGAATGCTGAGGAACTGCGAGAGACAACGCTGGATCCTGAAAACAGAACCCTGATCAAGGTCACAATGGATGATCTGGGTGCGGCAAGTCAGATGTTTAGCATTTTGATGGGCGACAAGGTAGAACCGCGGCGAGAGTTTATAGAAAAGCACGCACTCGATATTCAAAACCTCGACGTATAAACTCTGCAGCTACAGAGATAGTCGTTACTGTCGAGCAGCCATGCGCCGCTGTAGATACAACGCAAAAGTCTCACCCAGATTATTATCGGTGTCACACAGAATGCGTTCGCAACCATTGTGATCACAAATCTGTTCGAGCAATTCGTTAAATCGGTTCATAGCTTCCAGATAGCCATCACGAATATCACGTGGTCGCGTTAGATACTGGTCGGCGTCTTCCAGGCCGATAAATCGCACCATGCCATCAATATCGAAATGCAATTCGTCGTGGTGCATAACCTGAAAGAGGACAACTTCATGGTTGTTATATCGTAGCCGTCGTATAGAGTCCTCAAGATCTTCAAGATCAACAAAGAAGTCACTAAAAATAACAACAACACTTCGTCGTCCAATCTGACTTGCAACCTCTCTCAGGATGGGTGCGATTTCTGTCTTGTTCACCGCGCGAGCATCATCGATAGACTCTGTCATTCGAATGATCTGACCCATATTATTTGATGGCGTCAGAGATGCCCGGATTTCATTGTCAAACAGCGTAAGTGAAACTTTGTCCGATTGTTCGACTACGAGATAACCGAGCGTAGTGGCCATCCTCGACGCGTAGAGCAACTTCTGTGCATCATCTTCGCCGTAACGCATCGAAGCCGAGATGTCTAACACGAGGTGGCATACGAAGTTCGTTTCCATTTCGTATTGTTTAATCATGTGCCGCTCTTGCCGGAAGTAAACCTTCCAGTCGAGGTGACGCAGATCATCCCCGGGGACGTACTCTCTGTGACTGGCAAATTCTACCGCGTAGCCATGGAACGGCGACTTATGAGCACCAGCCAGGGAGCCCTCAACAAGCTCGCGGGGCAAGACCTTAAATTGGTTTAGACGTGTTAACACATCCGGCTTAATGTATTTACTTAAGACTGGCTGAGCCATCGCAAACCTCTAATTCTTTTTACCAAGGTTCACGCTAGACAGTCACAGCTTGTGGTGGCTCAAAAGCCTGATCCGATGCAATCTCTTCGAGCAACATTTCAATAATGCGATGAGAAGTGATGCCAGAGGCCATGCCGGAGTAGTTAGGAGCAATCCGATGAGCGAGTGCCGGTGCCATAATAGCCTGTACATCTTCCACGCTGGCGTGATAGCGGCCATTAAGCAGCGCCCGAGACTTGGCACAACTGATCAATGATAGAACACCCCGAGGGCCGGCACCCCAGCTAACCCACTGGTTTACAAATTCCGGTGCTTCCGGTTCTCCCGGGCGAGTTGCTCTAACAAGTGCATGTGCGTATCCCAAAACCTGATCGCAGATAGGCATGCTTTGAACAAGTTTTTGTGCAGATATGATATCTTCAGCGGAAACGACGGGTGATATGTCGCCCAGTTCGCCACTGGTCACTTTGCGTGCGATATCCCATTCTTCACTCGCGGTTGGATAACCAACCTTGATGAACAGCAGGAATCGGTCTAGTTGTGCCTCAGGCAGCGGATAAGTACCTTCTTGCTCAAGAGGGTTCTGAGTAGCGAGTACAAAGAACGGCTTTGGAAGCTCATAGGTGTTGCCACCGGCGGACACCATCCGTTCCTGCATGGACTCAAGCATGGATGCCTGTGTTTTGGGCGGAGTCCGGTTGATTTCATCACCGAGAACCATGTTGGCAAAGATTGGGCCCTTCACAAAGTTGTAAGACCGCTCCTTAGTTACGGGATCTTCCTGCAGCACATCGGTACCGGTGATATCCGATGGCATAAGGTCAGGCGTAAACTGAATGCGATGAAAGGATAACGAAAGCGCATTTGCAATGGAATGCACCATGAGCGTCTTTGCCAGACCTGGAACGCCTTCTAGCAAAGCGTGACCCCGAGCAACCATTGCAATAAGGATTTGCTCAATGACGTCATCCTGACCGACGATGACTTTTTTTAGCTCGTCGCGGAGGTTATTAAACTTGTCAGCCCATTGCTGAACAGCAGCAGCTTCATCTGAAGATTCTGGGGTGCTTGGAGTGTCGTTCATGTTTTTTACTTAATGTTCTTAAAGTACTTTCTCAGGAGTTCCTCATACCCTCGTGGCAGTGCCTTATTCTGACGAGAGTTGATCGCTTCCCGAGCGGATTTAGGTAGAGATGTAAAGAATGCACTCTTCTCTTGTGGCAATCCTTTCAGGCTGGCGTCACCGTTTCTTCCACCAGGGACGGTTGAGTCAGCATCGGTTTGAGCTTGAACGACTTCAGGCGTTCCTTCCTGAGGCCCTTCGTTTTCGCTCGTACCAATTTTACCCTTACTTGTGCCGCCTCCCTTTGCTTGGGAACTGGCAAACGTGGACATATCATTTGGTTCTTGTTCTGATGCCTGTTGGGACTGCCCCTGACCGGGTTGACCACCTTCCATTGGCTGCTGACCAGGCATTGGAGGCCCGTTTGCCTGCTCCGGCCCCTCTGGAGCCTCACCGTTGGACTCACCATTCATTGGCAAGCCGTTTTCAGCCAGCTCTGCTGGATCAGTAGGCAATGGCAGTTCTTTGCCTGCCATCATTTGAGCTGTTTCCAGTGGCGATGTTGGCACGAAGTTTCCAGCATCTGGAGTAGGCAGTGGCGCAGGAGGTGTGTTGGCCATCGGCTGATCATCAGGTTCCGGACCTTCACCTTCTGCCGGCTCAGCATCACCAACATCCATTGGCGTGTCCATCGGTGCGAGTGTTGCTGCCAGTTGAGCAGCATCCTTAATTGGCTGATTGGCAATCTCTTCCTGTTCGGTGAGAGCTTCCACTAATTCACCGATGCCAGCCAGAGCCTCAGCCTGATCAATAACGGCATCAAGCAGTTGTTCTTCGGCTTCCGAAGGGTGTGGGTCTTCCATTGGTTGGCCTTCGTTCATATCACCATTCATTGGCGCATTTGCAGCAGCTTCGGCCTGTTCCTCTGCAACGGCTTCCCGCGCTTCGGCGATTTGCTCTGCGGACTCCTGTCCCTGCTCAGCCAGCGCTTTCAATGCCTCAGCCGCAGCCAACTCATCTTCCAGAATTTCTTCTTTGATATCGGCGAGCACTTCAGCGCGAAGTAGCTGTCGAGCTTTTTGGGTTTCAGGGTCTACGGGCTTGCCTTCACCGTCTTCCATTGGCATATCATCGGCTGGCTCAGCTTCATCGACCGGCTCGTCCGCGGGCTCATCAGCCGGTTCGTCGCCAGGCTCATTGTTTGGCTCGGCTGGTTCGTCACCGGCGGGCGGCTCATCGCCATCATCCTGTGGCTCGTCGCCGTCTTCCGGTGGTGTAGCGTTTTCAGCTGGTTCGTCAGCTTGTGCTTCAGCAGCTTCAGCAGCATCAGCAGCTTCTTGCAGTGCTTCACCCACACTCGGAATCTCTTCGAGGGCACGATCCGCCAGATCTTCGATCTGCTCTGCAGTAGCCGGCGTTTCCGGATTATTAGCCATCGCAACGTCGGATTTAAGGTCGGTAACTTCATCCAATTGTTCTTGAACTTCATTGACCAACTCTTCTGCTGTAGCCAGCAGCTCTTCACGGAGCTCGTTTGCAGCGTTTTCCAGGTTGTCGGCCACGGTTTCTGCCTGTTTGGCAGCATCGCTTTCTTTTTCTTCGTCGCCAGCGGCCATAGGAAGGTTTTCTGATAACTCGCTTGCTTCGTTAGCAGCTTCCTGCAGCCCCTCTACGTTTTCATCGGAGAGCGGCTTGACGCCTTCAGCCACGTCATTAGCGATTTCTTCGATCTTGTTAAGATCGTCCTGTGCTTGTGCAACCTGGTCTTCCGTTGGCGAGCCATCTTCATTTAGGGATTCAGCAGTCTCACGTGCTTTTGCAGCAGCTCGCTCGAGGGACTCTACGGCTCGATTCAACTCACCAACTTTTGCGGCAAGAGCGTTTTTCTTGGCTTCTTCTTCAGCAATTTCCGCTTCACCAATCGCTTCGCTTATTGCTTCGCCCGCCTCATCCAAAGCGTCTTCACTTTCTTCGGAGCCCTCTTGGAGCTCTTCGGTAGCTTCAGCAACTTCTTCAGCAGCGTTCTCGATAGCATTGGCAACATCTTCCGGCAGATTTTCATTTTCACCGGCTTCGTTTACCGATTCTTCTGCCTGAGCTTCTGTAACAGCCGCTTCTTCAGTGGATTCTTCTGCAGTCTCGATGGCTTCGGCGTTTAGCTCCTCGGCCTCTTCGAGTTTCTCGCGTGCCTCAGCCACTTCCTCGGCAATTTTGTTGTATTCTTCCGAAGACAGTTCAGGTTTAAAACCATCGATCTCTTCCAGGATCTCTTCCTGAAGTTCAGCGAGCGTGCCGATCACTTCTTCCTGCAATTCAACGGCTTCTTGTTCTTCACCTTCGAAAACGGCTTCGCGTGCTTCTGCAGCAGCATCTTCCGCACGTTCTGCTAATTCAACAGCATCTTCGTTTGTGGCCAAAGCATTCTTAAGGCGATTGAGTTTTTCGCGGATCAGCGACTGCTCTTCCACAATGGAGTTCAACTCTTCCTCGTCTTTAAGATCTCCGTTTTCTATTTTCTCTTTGATTTCTTCCTGAGCGGTGAGAATATCTTCGGCAGCTTCCTTGGCATCGGCGTTAATCCATGCCGGATCTTCAAAGCGGCGGATTTTACTCAGGATTTGTTCTAGCGCGTCGATGACTTCTTTTTGCGTGCCTGCCGCATCTGAAAACTCTGTGTCACCAAGCTGAGTCTCGGCCTTAGCAAGGAGACTATGAACATCTTCATTCTCAATGATCTTTGCACATTGCGTGGCCATTTTTCCAAGCTCACCACTCCAGTCAGCGACGATCTGTAGCGTGTTATCAAAGGAGGTGACTAACAGCGAGACATCCTGTTGCGATCGCGCGGTAGCCAAAATCTCTTGTTCGTTCGTTGTTGATAGCTCAACCGTGTCTTCTCTTGTGTCTGTCTGTTTAACAACTACTTCGGTGATGCGTTCTATCAACTCGGCATGTTGTCGCCTCAGTCGCAGTTTTTCCCGTTCACGAAGAAGGTCGAGCAGCACGTCCTTCATTTTGACGTGAACTGTCTTCATTAAGTCCTGTCGCTCATTTGGCTTAGCCACATCAGCCTGCATCAACAAATCAATTACGACAGGCATTTTCTGCATGGCCAGGTCACCTAACCGGCCTCGCATAGATGTAAGGTCATCATACAGCGGCAGATCGGTGAGCTGGTTGTCCTCGAGTTGCTCAAGTTGGGTGTCGACCAGGATCTTTAATAAATCCGCGGTGAGATCTTTTGCCCGCTGTTGATTGACCTTGTATTGGTTAATCACAGTACGGTTTGCAGGCTTCGCTTCCTGAGCGAGGGCTACACTGTTTGCGAACAAAGAAACTGAAAGAATGGCAACGAGAATCTGACGCGTCATTTGCGATCTCCGATTCCTAATTGAGCTTGAATGATTTGGTCGAGTTTCTCATCGGTTTGCGCGTCCACTTTGCGCATGGCAGCCAGAAAATCTGACCTGCTGGCAATTTCTAATACCAACGGATCAGCCTCGGTGGCTTCGCCTTCCGTGTCTCCCCGATAATCTCTAACTATTAAGGTTACCGTAACTGAATCACCTATCTCTAGAGAGAAAGTGGAAAGGTCTACCTGTGCATTGGAGTCAATGTCCATTAAAATCTCTTCCCCATCCCCCAAAGGGATGGAAATTGTCTCTGTTTGTAGCTCTTCGCCATCTCGTTCTATCAAGATTCTTGCGCTTAGACCCCCAATGGCATAATCGTCAACGGCACGATATTTAATCCGTGGCTTGGCGTTTGGTAGAGCTAAATCGATTACAGTGGCAGCCGCAATTCTTGGCGGCAAATCAGGCCGCACTTGAATCACACCGCCAATAGGCCGTTCAAGCTCAATGCCGTCCATATCTTTTACTTCGACACGGTAGTGAATCGTCTCTTGTAAATCAGCAAAAGGGTTTGCCTTTGCGTCGGCAAAAATGTTGCCTTCCTTAGGCAATACAAGCCCCCAGTTTTTGTCATCATCCTTCGCTTCAACTTCGACAGGCTGGTCGTTTACAGCCAGAGTCACATTGCTAAGGCTCTTGCTCGACACAACTCGTGGTTTTATGGTTGTGCCTTCTAATACCACGCGAGAACGACTGTTCGCACTGGCCTCATGGAAGCGATGTCGGGCATACTCCGGGATGTTGACATCAAGTTCCATTTCAACAATGGGCACTGGAATGATTTGAAGTTGCTGCTTTTCTGAAACAGCGTCACCCAAAGCCACTGTGTAGTTAATATCATCGATGGCCATGTCCAACTGGCCAACAAACATCGTGCTCCCGGGCTCTTCCGGCACAAGCTTGATTCGGGAGAGCGTACCACCTTTGGTTTCGATTGTTATCTCACCGTCTTCGGGAATAACGCCGCCTACCTGAATTCGGAAGTGAATTGGCTTGCCGTACACAGACTTGCTGCCGGGACTGACAATATCAGCAATCTTCGTTGCTGTCGGGTAGGAGACTTCATTAAACAGCATGCGTTTAAAGAAGATTTGAGCGTATTCGCCTTGCCAGATGAGCAGCAACCCTACCAGCAATACACTAATGACAGCACCACCAAAGCGCTTCCAGAGATCAGGCCGTGAAAAGCCTTCCAGATAATTCAGCCGTCCACTGACTTCGACGGTTTGCGTTACGATTGCCGCCCTCAGCTCTTCAGAGCCGTACTGATTTCTCTTCTTGTCAGCAAATTGCATCGTGGCTACGAGATCCGAAGGAATCCCCTGCTGCCTCTCAACCATCGCGGCCATCGAGACCCGACTCTCTGTCTGTGCAAGGGCAGGTAATACGTGCTTCCTTAGAGACCATAAGGCGGCAATCACCACAACGCCCAAAAGCAACACTCGCTCGAACGTATCGGTGTTTAGGAATAGGTCTAAAAAGAACACCAGCAATAATGCCCAAACAACCAGAGTGAGGAACACGGACAACCCACTACCAACCCGCGCAACGAAGCGAAACCGCCTTACACGGTTAACGCCTCGGTGTAGTGTGTTGATTGTTGCCATTTTTATTCCGACCAGTGTTTTTATCTCAGGTTGAAGAGTTTGCGTGCAAGCCACTCGGTGTGCATTAACAACAACAGAATTAGGAGCACTAACCAAGTATTCCATAATGGTAACTGTTGTTCGGCGGGTTCTTCTGTATCTTTAGCCTCAATTGACCGCAGAATTTCAGGTAATTCGTACAACTCCCCTTTCTTTCCACCGGTCTGACTGGCCAATTGAGTTTGAAGTCCTACATTCCGAATAATCTGCTCGTTTTCACGGGATGTGGAGGTGACTTCGAATCCCAGTTCAAACTTATCGTTTGCAATGGGATCATCTATAAGCAGGCGATAACGGCCAGGCTCATAAACCATGGTGGTTGCCTCAAAGACGTGATTGTCGCGAGTCAATGGAAGCACAATGTCTTGTAGAAAAGTTTCCTGCCCTGCCTCATTTACCATGTACAGTTGTCCGGACAGCAGTTCATTCTCCAGCGGTTCGAAGTCAGCGTTGTAGGCCTCAACGGTAAATCGGACGAGATCTCCCGTGCGATAACTTGAACGATCGGTTGTAGGCGAGAATCGCTTTTGCTCGCCCAG